>Ga0209541_10001346_pt1 | contig 49097 bp, 72 predicted proteins | sample RifCSPlowO2_01_FD_184027 | JGI IMG/M metagenome (GOLD analysis project Ga0209541, IMG submission 184027) | Groundwater microbial communities from Rifle, Colorado - Rifle CSP2_plank lowO2_0.1 (SPAdes) (version 2) | ecosystem: Environmental > Aquatic > Deep subsurface > Groundwater | place... | reverse complement strand
AAATTAAAGTTTCCAAAAATATCTCTCTCTCTCTCTCTCTAATTCCTCTTCTTTGCATTTTTACCTCTCTTTTCAAGATATTCTTTTAACATTTTTTCAATTAACTGCGAAGAATTAATGCACCACTCTTCGGTATATTCCTTCCACTTCTCAAGAATCTTTTCATCTATAGTCGCACTTAATACTTTCTTTCCCATTTTATATTATTTATATTATACTTAATATTTATATTATTAGGTATTTAAAACTATTGCTTTAAAAATAGGGAGCAAAAAAACGTTAGAACATCTATCTGCCGAATAACCACGGATATTAAAATATCTGCTCGTCGATTCCACAGTAATATCATTAGCAGTTAATAATTAATAACAAATACTATCTTAGCGACAAAAAAGTTAAGTTAAGGGCTTTATTTATCGTAATACCCCACAGCTTGCTGTGGGGAAGTGGTGATTTGGTGTCCAGAGCTTGCTCTGGGGTCAATACCCGTTTATCAAGGCTTAATTAAAATTTACCAAACCATATTAATCAATATGCTTATTACAAATCCAAGAAGCCCTATTCCAAGCAGCCCGAGGGCTGCTACTTTTGATATAGTTTTAAATTCTTTTGAAGTCGGCTTTCTCAAAACATGCCATACCCTTACACATTTTGCTGTAAATTCCTTAATATTAAATCCCATTTTAATTAAGAGATATTATGGTTTTTAAACCTGATGATGGTATACTATAATCGTCTCAGTTAATTGTTAATAACAAATTTGTATTAAGATAACTTAAAGTATTTGGTTTAAGCAACTTCTTTCAATCTTTCTTTTCCAAAACCCAACACTGTTATTCCTTTTAATTCTGCTTCTAAATCTTTTCTTTTCAATTTTCTATCAGAAACAAAAAGTAAACTCGAATTTTTTGTTCTTTCGTGTCCCATACACATTGCATTGTGCTCTTTTGCTACCCTAAAATATAAACCTTTCTTATCTTCCCAGTCCGGATTATCTTCATACACATCAACTAAAACCTCATATCTCCACATAAATAACCAAAGGGTTTTACATTTAAAAGATTTTATATACTAGAATATACAATTTTATTGCTTACTGCCCCTCTGCCAGCCCCTTTCTGCTTCTGATTTTTCTTACAACATCTAATTGCAGTTCATATGGAAGTTTTTCAAACTTCTGGTCTAATAAACTTGTTACACCTCTTCCCTCTGTTGCAGACCTTAAATCAGAACTCCATCCAATCATCTCAGCTACAGCAAGTTTCGCTTTTATTAAGGCTATTGCACCTTCCTGCTTAACATCTAAAAGCTGTCCCCTCTTGCTTGTTATTAATTTTGTAACATCCCCAATAAATTCTACAGGAATGTCTATAACATAAATCTGAACAGGCTCGTAAATAGCAGGCGCCTCATTTATACACTCTCTTAAAGCATCTCTTACAGCCGGATAAACTTGTGCAGGTCCCCTATGGATAGCATCCTCGTGAAGTCTTGTATCCATCAAGCTGACTTTTAGTTTCATACATGGCTCTCTTGCTAGCGGACCAGCATTAATAACCTGCTCAAAAGCATCCATAATTAAATCAATAACCTCCCCCATATATACTTCCCCCTTTGTTGTGTCTAAGAAAACATTTCCTTTATAAACATGACGGTATTGTCTTGCCTCAACGTTGCTTACACCAAGGCTATTAAGAGTTTTCCATAATATTTCTTCTTTTTTCTTCTTCCTTCCTTCTCCTATTTCTCCTGCCTTGATTGCCTCATAAATTCCATCATCTAATGGCTCTGCCTTAAATGTGAAAATATTGTGCTTATTAGGGGATTTTCCATCGTGCTCTTTGCTTGGTTTTGTTATTGTCTCTCTATAAACAACAACAGGCGGACTTGTTCTAATTGCCAGCCCCTTCTCTGTCTTAATTCTATTTTCTATGATTTCTAAATGCAACTCTCCCATACCAGACATTAAATTTTCCCCTGTTTCCTCATTTATCTCAATATGAATGCTAGGGTCTTCTTTTGAAACCTTTCTCAAAACTTCAACAAGTTTAGGCAAATCAGCTGGCTTTGTTGCCTCAATAGCCTTTGTAATAACAGGCTCAAATATATGCTTTAATTCTTCAAACGGATGTTGCTTGTTTATTGTTATTGTCTCTCCTGCTGTTCCTGTAACACCTGAAATAGCGAGGACATTTCCAGCTGCAATTTCTGGAATCTGCTCTGGCTTTACTCCATTATAAATTAAAACCTGCTGTATAGTCTGTGTTAGTTTCGCACTGTTAAGGTGAACAGCCATTCCTGGCTTTAATGTCCCTGAGAATAATCTTCCTGCCGAAATCTCTTTTCCGCTTCTAGGGTCAATTACAATTCTTGTGATAACATATGCTGGCTCGCCATTTGGGTCGCAGTTTAATATGCTTTTCCCAAATTCAGATTCTAAGTCTCCATGCCAGATTTTTGGAATTCTGTATTTCTGAGCTTCTTTTGGATTTGGAAAATGCTTTACAACCAAGTCAAGAATTACCTCGTATAACGGAGCATTTTTCCACGCCCATTCTTTTCTTTGCTCTTCTGGAATATCATACATTTTTAAAATATCCTTGAAACCAACCTTTTTCTTCTGCATAAACGGAATTGACAAAGCCCAGTTATCTCTTGCTGAACCAAATGCCACGCTTCCCCCCTTGATATCTACCTGCCATTTCTTTCTGTATTCTGGTTCTGCAATTTGCTCAATTAACCTGTTAAAGTCAATAATTATTTTCTGAATTCTCTCCTGGAGAGCTTCTGGTGTTAACTTTAATTCTCTAATTGCTCTATCAACTTTATTGATAAACAATGCAGGCTTTACTCTTTCTCTTAATGCTTGTTTGATTACTGTTTCTGTTTGCGGCATAATCCCCTCTACAGCACAGACAAGAACAATTGTCCCGTCAATAGCCCTCATCGCCCTTGTAACATTCCCAGAAAAATCAACATGTCCTGGAGTGTCAATAAGATTAATTAAATATTCTTCTCCATGGAAATCATGAACCATTGATACATTCGCAGCATCAACTGTCAATAATCTTTCCTGTTCGTCTGCATGCTGCCATGTTGCCATTCCGCCGTCTAATTCCCCTGCATTTTTAGAAGCCATCATACCGGCTGCTGCAAGAAGGTTGTCTGTGAAAGCTGTGTTATGAATAACCATCCCCCCAGCAATAAAATTATGATTTTCAGGAATTGTAAAATCATAAACAATCTCTTGGAAACTTGATTCAATAGACTTAACCTCTATATATGAAAGTTCGCTTTCAGTAGCATCTTTTAGCTTCTTGTTTATAAGCATTACTTGATTTCCAACTTTGATTGTGTCACAAACAATGCTTCCAGAAACTTTGCTGACTAATATGTTTAATCTTTCAGCTTTTTCTTGCAAGCCAAATCCAATATTTTTCTCAAAATTTATAGCAGACAATCCAGAAATGCTTAATGAATCATCTTTTTCTTTAATTGCTACACATCCAAATTTCAAGAGCAGCAAATGCAAATCTTCAATCATTTTTTTACTGGCAGAGTAAATTGTCACAGCACTTCTTCCAGTTTCTACACTTCCATCTGTATCAAAATAACCTTTTAGCAATTGAGCAACATATTTATTCTCTGATTTAAAAACAAAATCCGAAATTTTGATATTATGAGCTTTTTGTTTTAATGGATAATCAAATAAACTTTTGAGTATATAAGCTAAAGTCATATTTGTATGTATCTCTGGAGTTTTGTCTTTCCATCTTGTTTTTTTTGCTTCAAATCCCAAGTTTCTGCATATCTCAACAAGCCCATTCCCCAATTCTTCTTTTCCAACGATAAATTTATTCCCAGAGCCATCACCTAAGAATAGTCCAGCAAGATAATAAAACTCATCAAAATTTTGAGGCAGTCTAATTTTCAAAGAATTATGCCCCCTCTGCTTTCCTGTCCTATAAAAAATAAACTTAATGTTGTCATAAACTTCATCAAGATTATATCCAAATAATTTACATACCTTAATTAAATCACTAAGATTATACCTGTTCTGCCAAATTCCATGGTAAAAAGATTTTGCTTTTGCCGATATAATCTTGTCTTCACCAAGTTTTTTTATCCCATGCTTGATTATCTTACCTTTTAATAACTTCTGGAATTCTTCTTTAAGATTAACATAGAAGTTTACATTAGACAATCTTTCTAATATTTCATTTTTTAAATTCATGTTGAAATTTGTCTCTAATTTTCTTGCGCAAACTATTCTATCACCTAATCTTAAATCATTTGCCTGGATTTCTTCAAAGCCATTTCTGGAGACAATATACCTATGTTCGGGTGTTGTTTCAATTTCAAAACCATTTCTGAGCTTTATTTTAATTGTCTTGCCACCAATTAACCTCCAAGCGTGTTGAATCTCTCTTCTTTCAATTTTTCCTATTTCTTTGTTAAGCGAAAAGATTTCTATTTTTTGATTTGGGGAGAGCACAGTATACTCTTCATTTTCTTTGAAAACCTTTCCATCTTTAGAAATTTCCTCAAATATCTCCCTTGCCGTTTTTATACTTCCATCAGAAAGGATTAATCTTGAGCCTCCAGATATACATTTTCCGTGGTGAATATGCGCAGATGTACAAATATTCCTGATAAATTCAGGTTTTCTCATTATTCTTGTAACTTTATCCAGTGTTGATTCTTTGCTTGCCATTTTGTTATCTTTGTTATATTGTAAAGTTTAATCTAGCACAATATCATAAAATATTGCATTAGAATATAAATTAATTAAAAAGAGCATTTATAAATTTATTTGTTTGTTACCGATTTTGTTTTATCTCAATTTTCAGCTTCTTATCAAGCTCTTTTGGATGATGCCTGCAGTGATATTCTATCTCGCTTGAATCTTTATGCGCTTTATTATACTTCCATCTCTTGCACATCAAATGCCTTTCATGCAGTTCATGAAGCAAAACAAACTTCATCTCTCTTAAAGATAAGTCATCATCAAGCCAGACTTCTTTTTCAGGAACAAACGAGTAAACCTTGTCATGCCCACCCTCTGTAAAATCAGTAAAATACAAATCCCTGACAAGCATTCCATTAACCACCCACACCTTAATTTTCTTACTATATTTTTTCAGCAGCTTTTTATGGATTTTATCAATACAATTTTTCTTATCAACTGTTTTAAGTGCTTCTGCTTTATTTCTTTCTCTCTTTTCAATCATGTCTGCCTTTTCATTTGCCCTTTTCCATGTCATCCCCGCAGCCATAAACCTGTTTTCAGCAAGCATGTGTTCAACAAAATACTTCTCCTCATTGCCATCCCCATGCTCTTTATCAAGCCAGAACTCATTTTCAGGAATAAATCTAAACCTAAAATGCTGCCCAAAATTAGTAAATTCCTCATCAATATTGCACCTTACATACTTGCCATCAACAATCCAGATTGTAAATCCAGCAACCTTCCCCCCTTTCTTCAAATATGGTTTCTTCATCCTACCTCTTTTGTTTTGCTATTAATAACACTAACCTTTAATTTATAAAGTTATCAATCTCAGCCTCGCCCTAACGGGCTCGGCTCTTTGAGAGTCTGCTTCATTAGCTTTCTCCCAATCTGGCTCGGGATTCTAACTTAAGTTCTCTCGCCAAATTGCTCGCCTCTTGCTCGCCAATTACGCAGTTATATTTTATTTATCGTAATACCCCACAGCTTGCTGTGGGGAAGTGGTGATTTGGTGTCCAGAGCTTGCTCTGGGGTCAATACCCGTTTATTTATCAACAATTAACATTTAACAGAAAGTAATTAGCGCCATTTAGCAAGAAGATTACCAAGAATATTATTTATGTCAGAAATGAAAACTGCACCCTTTAGGGTGCAGTTATAGCTTTGATTGTTTTTCATTTCTGAGCACAAGAAAATCCTTTAGATTTTCTGTGCAGAAAATTCATAGAATTTTCATGCATCCTAAAAACAAGTGCCAACCACACCTTTCAAGGTGTGGTTTGTGGCAGGCACTTGTTTTTTTGATCTTCAATAAGATAAGACTTAAATAATATTCTTGCATAGAGATCTTATGGTAAAAATTGGTTTGGAAGTTCATGGCTATCTTAATACAAAAGGGAAGCTTTTTTGCAGATGCAAGGTTGAGCATGGCGCGAAATTAACAACCCCAAATGTAAATATCTGTCCGATTTGTGTTGGAGAACCTGGAAACAAGCCAATGCTTCCAAATAAACAAGCTGTTCTTGATATATTAAAAATTGGCTTGATGCTTGAGTGCAAGATAAATAAAAAATTCATATGGCAGAGAAAACACTACAACTGGCCTGACTTGCCTAAAGGTTATCAAGACACTGTTTCAGGGGCATATAGTGTTCCTGTTGGCGAGTCTGGAAAATTTGCAGGAATAAGAATAAGAGAAGTTCATATTGAAGAAGACCCTGCAAAATGGGATCCTGCAACAGGAAAGGTAGATTATAATCGTTCTGGAATTCCTCTTATAGAAATTGTAACAGAACCAGATTTTTCAAATTCAGAAGATGTTGTTTCCTGGTTAAAAAAATTAATTTTAACTCTTGCTTATATCAAAGCAATAAACAAAGATTTAGGATTAAAAGCAGATGTAAATGTTTCTACTCATGGAGAAAGAGTTGAAATAAAAAATATCAACAGTCTTGACAGCATAAAGAAAGCAATAGAATATGAGATTAAAAGGCAGGGAAAAGAAAAAGTTGTTAGAGAAACACGCGCCTGGGATGAAAATAAGCAAGAAACAATAAGGATGAGGGAAAAAGAGCAGCAAGAAGATTACAGATTTATCCCAGACCCCGACTTACCATCTATTCTTTTAGATGAAAAAGAAATTAATAAAATAAAAACCGGTTTGCCAGAGTCTCCTGAAATAAAACTGGAAAAAATGATTAAGAAGTTTAAGATTGACAAGAAAAATGCAGAAATTCTTACAAGCAATATAGAGCTTGTTGAATTTTTTGAGAAAATCAGCGATAAAATAGACGGCAAATTTGCATTGCCGTGGGTTACAATTGAGCTTTTAAGAATCCTAAACTACAATAAGACAACACTCGAACAAGTTGATATCAAGCCAGAGCATTTCATATCTCTATTAAAGCTAGTAAAAGATGGAAAAATCACGCAATTAAAAGCAAAAGAAATCTTAAACAGCTTTATTCCAAAAAGTTTCAAACCAGAAGCAGATGAAGCAAGGATTACAAACAAAGAAGAAATTGAAAATTTCTGTAAAGAAGTGATAAAAAAGAATAGCAAGGCAGTTGAAGACTATAAATCAGGAAAACAAGAATCTTTTAATTTCTTAATGGGTGAAGTCATGAAGCTCAGCAGCAAGCGCGCTGATTTTAAGCTTGCCAGAGAAGTTATGGCGAAACTGGTGAAGTAAATATAATCCAAAAATATTTAAACTAAAAATATCTGATATTTCTATGGAAAAGAGGTTATTAGTTTGCTTAATCTTAGCTTCATTTATCTTTTCTTTATTCTCTGTTTTAGTCTCAGCCAGCTCAATTGACTCTGAAATTCAGAAGCTGACAAATTACGCCCAGGACTATGAAACAGGAAATATAAATTATATTCAGCTGTTAATATACAGCTCTGCTGTCAGGGGAAAAATGAATGAAGTTTTGGGGGCAACTGACAAAGAAATGGGCGGGGTTTTAAAGCAAGAGCAGTTGCAGCAAATTCTTGGCGAGCCAACTGAAAAGACAAGATGGGTTTGGGTAGAAAATGAGCAAAAAGAAGAAAAAATGCAGGATGATATTCCTGCCTGGAGGAAAATTGTTTTCGATGGAAACAAAATTCAGCTCTGGCTTAGTGCTTGGCCCAACATCATTTATAAAAAAGACGAGAAAGTCTTGTTTTACAGGCTGAACATTGAGGTTCAGTTTAAGAAACCCGGAGAACAATTAGACATTTTAAGCAGGATTTCAGAAATAAAAACCTTAGCAGAGAACTATAATGCTAATCCTTCTATGGAAAATGCAGAAATTCTTGCGCAAAAGAGTGTAAGCGCAGAAAGGGCATTTGAATCTTATTTGAGGCAGAATCAGGGAAAATGCGAGGATATCATGGCATCTGTATTTGGCTCTGAGAACAAAAGAGAAAGCCAGAAAATGCTTGTCCAGGAAATAGAATTTTATGAAGGAGATAATTTTGTAGCCATAATAAGATTAGAGATGTGCGAAGAATGCGAATGGCACTGGATAAACCTCAATGTATGGTTTGAAGGAAGAGGCCCTGGATTCAAGCCGCCAAAAGAAAATTCAGAAATGGTTTCTCAAAACCAATTTAAAAATTTAGATTCTTCATCATTCAAAACAGAAATCTCAAACATCATACAAGAGCTTAAATCAGCTTTAGAGCAGGGAGATTATGGAAAAGTTTTTTCTGTTCAACCAAAGCTTAATGCTATCAATGAGGCATGGAACCAGAAGTCAAATGACGTTTGGCAGGAAGCAGATAAAATTTTTGAAGAAAAAAGAAAATCTATGAACCAGCAGGAGCAGGAAGAGTATAATAAAAATTATAGATGGATTAAAGATGAACAAGAAAAAAGACAGATGGTTCAGGAAACAGCAAGTCAGAATTATAGGGAAAGAAAAGAGTTTTATTTAAGCTTGTTTTCTGAATACGAAAAAAAAGAGATTTATTTTACCCAGGAAGAATATGAGAAGAGATTAGTGGAAGAATTCATGGAATTTGGAGAGGAAATCTGTGATAATAATGTAGACGATAACAAAAACGAAGAAATTGATTGCGCTGATTCGCAGTGTTCAGGCAAAATCTGCGGCAAACAAAATGTTAAAAGAACAGATATTGATGGAAACGAGACAGCAGAAACAGATGTTTTGCAGAATTTGTATTGCATTGTCGGGACATGCCAGCTAAAAGAGGAAATTATTGAAGAAAAACCAGTTGTTTGCGGCAATCATATTTGCGATGGAAACGAGACAACAGAAAATTGTGCAGAAGACTGCAGTTTATGCGAAACCTACGGGGCAGTAAACTGTTCTGGCAGGGTAATCTTTAAGGGAAAAAATGGAAAAGGATGCCCATTAGAGCCAATTTGTATTGAGGAAACAACATTTTGCGAAAAAGATGAAGACTGCTTCCAAACCTTATGCGGGAGCGTTAAATGTATAGAAAATGAATGCAAGACAGAAGAACTGACAGAATGCAGGGAGCCAGAATGTTCAGAAGGGCAGGAAAAAGTCAAGAATTGTGAGAATGGAGACGAGATTATTTTTGAGAAATGCCTTGACAGCTTTTGGATAAATACAGGCGCAGACTGCCCGCAAATTTTAGTTGCAGAAGAGAATATAACTTTTGAAGAGGTAATTATTGAAGGGCCAGTAAATGGAAATGATTGTATGGTTAAAGAGGACTGCGGGAATCCCGATGATGTTTGCAGCAATGGCAGATGTGTTACAATTCCTAAAGCTATTCGGGTAGCTCCTGCAGAACAAGTTGAAATTCGAGAAATGCAAGAGCCAATGCAGCAGCAAGAGAAAATAGAAACTCCCGCAGAAACGTCAGGAGAAACACAAACAGAAGCTCCTGTTGAGCAACCACAACCAGAACAACCCCTGCAAGAAGAAGTAGTACAAACAGAACAACAACCTCAAGAAGAAATTCAAGAAGAGCCGCCACAAGAACCAGCACAAGAACAAACAGCAGTTACAGGGCAGGTGATTAGAACATTTAAAACAATCGCAAGAAGCATTACAGGATTTGTTATTTCTCTGACAGGTTTTGATGTTGATGGAACAAGTGAAGCACCTGCACCAGAACCAGCGCCAGAACCGCAACCTGCTGAAGAACAGCCACAGCCAGAACCACAACAAGAGCAGCAGCAAGAAGAAACCCCCGAGCAACAATATCCTCCAGAAGGACAGCCAACGCAACCAGAACAGCCATTTCAGGAAAATCAGCAGCCGCAGCAATATCCAGAAGAGTACCATGAAGAATATAGGGAAGATGATGGAAATTGGGAAGAGGATAATAGAAGAGAAGAACAAGACAGAAGAAACCAAGAATGCAGTGAAAATTGCGAACGAAATTGCAAGGATAGCTTGATTATGCCTTGTGTTGAAAAATGTTCCAGAGAAGCTGAGTGCAATGATAACAGTTGCATAGACGAAACAATAAAAACATGCGAGGATAAATGCAAGCAAGAAAAGGATTTTGAAAGGTGTGTCAGTGACTGCAGTGATAAATGCCTGAGAGGAGAGCAAACACAGATTGCAAGAGAAGAGGAAAAGCCTAAAATGGAAAAAGCTGTTTTCAAAGCAGGCGGAACCTGCAGAAAAAGCGCGTCAACAACAGAGGGCTTTATTTTCTTTGACGGCTGGGGCGAGCCATTTGAAGAATTAAGAATGTACAAACAGAAATATTATTCAGGAGGAAATGCAGACTGGTGCAAGGAAGATTTAGATAATCTGATAAAACAAAGAAAAGAATTTGAAAATTCATTTAATGAGGAATTTGTAAGGTGGTTTTTTGAAAAATACCTTGCTAATTCAGCTGAAGATTGGGAGCAGCATGTTTCCGGCATTTTTGAGCTATACTGGAAAGATGTTGAAAATTCAAAACAAATAACAGAAAGGTTAAATTGCTTGGAAAAAACAGAACTTCCAGAACACAGCTTAATCAATATTAAATACGAGACAGAATTTGGAAAACTTGAATTCTGGGAAGAAGTTAAAACAACAAAACTTCCTGGAATTGACAAGGAAATGCAGATAATCTCGCCATATATGAAAATCTGGATTTTCCCGCCAAAAGAATTTATTATTTATGAGCTGAAACAGGCAATGAAAAATCACGAGTTCCCTGGAAAAGACGAAGACAAACTTGAGAGGAAAAATGAAGAAGGCCCGACTGCAGAAGAGAAAGAAAAAATAAAGCAAGACAGGGGTTTTATGAAAAAATTAAGTGAAATAAGCGGGAAGTATAATGGCAAGTTGAGAGCAGAAATAAAATTTGTTGACTATGAAAAAAACATTGTGGTTTTTGATTTATACGCGCAGGTAAATGAGCAGGATATTTTAAAAGTTGTACCGATGCTGCCAGAAGAAATTCAGGAGAAAGATGTTGAGGTGGAAATGGATTTTCAGCAGCTTTATGACATGATTTATGCCTCTGAAAAAGAAATGCAGGGAGAACGTATCGAAACTCCTTTTTGGGAGAGGCAAGTCAGGCCAGTAGCCAAGGTAAAAGAAATTGTAAACGGGGCAAAGATGTATCTAAAAGTCAGAAGTATGCTTAACTCTGCAAAAATCACTCCAGAAGAAAGCAAAAAAGATGTAACTTCCTTAATGAAAGAGTTTTTCAGCATGATGATGAAATCTGAAAAAGGAAAAGGGATGGGTGAAGGCGGGGGAGAAATGGGTGAAAGTGACGAAGAGAATAAGGCTTTAGAAGATAAAATGCAAATCAGCGCAGATGTCATAAAGAGTTATAATTCTGCCTGAGAAGTTATGGCGAGATTGTTGACTTAACAAACCCTATAACAGAGAAAGGTAAAATAAAAAATCCCACCCACCATTGCCCTGATAAAAAACTAAAATTTACAAAACATATCAGTTTAGTTTTGTTGTACAGGAGATTCTTCTTTTTTCTCTCCTACATCTTCCTCTTCTTTTTTCTCTTCTGTTTGACTTTCTGAAGATTCTCCAGATGTCTGTTCTTGCGTTTTGTTTTCTTCTTCCATAATAAGCTAATGAATTATTGGTATAAAAGGTTTTGTATAATTAATTTAACATATCATGCCAGAGATAGTGAAATAATCACATAGGATTTAGAAAAATTGATTAAGTATTTATTAAAATTGTTTTGCTGATGAAAAATTATTTATTCTTCCAACAGCTCAATTCCCAGCTCTTCGCTGAATGTTTTATGCTCCTTGTCTATCCTTGTTTCTTCTTTGCCTATAATCTGCTCGCTCTTCACACCTGTAACTATAATTAAAACTCTTATGGCATTTCCCATATCATCGCTTATCTGTGCTCCCCAGATAAGCTTGGCATCAGGGCTTAATCTGTTTCCAACTTGCTCAACAATTTCCTTAGCCTCATTCAAGCTCAAATCCTGCCCGCCGACAATATTTACAAGAGCACCTGTGGCATTTGTAATATCAACATCTAACAACGGATTTGTAATTGCTTTCTCAACAGCTTCTCTTGCCCTATGCTGTGTATCACTCTCTCCCATGCCAATTAAAGAAACTCCGCCATTTGTCATAACAGCTCTTACATCTGCAAAATCAAGATTAACTAATCCGGCTTTAGTTACTAATTCAGTTATTCCTTTAACTGCATTTGTAAGAATCTCATCAGCAACTTTAAACGCAGTATGCAAAGGCAATTCTGGAGCTAATTCAAGCAGTTTATCATTTGGAATAACAATCAAAGTATCAACAATACTCTCTAATCTCTCTAAACCATACATAGCATTTTCAATTCTCTTCTTACCCTCCATGCTAAATGGCAATGTAACAATTCCGATAACTAGTGAGCCTTGTTTTTTTGCAATTTCAGCAACAATCGGAGCAGCTCCTGTTCCTGTCCCGCCGCCCAGGCCGCATGTTACAAATACCATGTCGCATCCAGCAAGCTTTTTCTTAATTTCTTGCTCAGACTCGTGAGCAGCTTCTTCACCAACCTTAGGATTGCTTCCGGCTCCTAACCCCTGTGTTAATTCCCTTCCAATTAAAATCTTATAATCAGCATTCGTATAGAGCAAGTCTTGGGCGTCTGTATTCACAGCAATAATTTCCCCCCCTTTAATCCCAACTTCCCTCATTCTTGTTATAGTATTTCCACCTGCTCCCCCAACACCAATAACCTTAACCTTGGCTATTTGCTTTTTCAAAAGCTCTTCCAGCTCTCTGTCAATTGCAAGAACTTCAGGATTAATCTCCTCCTCTTTTCTTTTGAACACCTCAGCCATAACTTAAAGAATCTCTGTTAGTTTATAAAGATTTATGTGATTTTTTGACTATTTTTAACAATCTATATCCTAGCTAAAAGAAATTCTATCTTTATAACCGGGATTAAGCTCAACTGCCTTCTCAAAAAATTTCCCTACTTTTTTCTCTTTTCCAAGTTTTAAATAAACTAAACCAAGATTAAAATTATGATCAGCTGATTTGGGATTTAATTCTAGAGCTTTTTCAAACTTTCTTATGGCTTTATTCAGTTCCCCCTGTTCTGAATAAATAACCCCGAGATTTGCATGAATATCCGGATTGCCGCTTTCTAAAACAACAGCTTTTTTCAGCAATTTTTCAGCTTCATCCAAATTTTTCTCAAGCAGATAGATTGAACCAAGCATAGCAAGAGTTTTCCCATATTCAGGATTAAGCTCAATAGACTTTTCCAAATATTTCTTAGCTTCCCCAAACTCTTTTTTCAAAACAAGCTCTTTTGCAAGCTCAAATAAAATATAATACTCTTCTTTCCCTTTATTTTCTCCATCTTTAAGTCTTTTTTTCAGCATCTCAGAATATTTCCCCTTCTTCTCATAAAGTTCTTTTTTGCTCTTAAGATTCCCGTAATGATGAATCACAATATCTGTTATGAAACTTTTTCCATTTTTTTCTTTTATAGAATTTTGAATTGTTTCGTGAATCTTGCCTTCAAAATAATAACCTTTATTTTCAAAAAGTCTTAGCACAGGTGTTTCTGTAAAGCCAGCAGCTTTTTTACTTTCTAAATATTCATCTCCTTCAGAAGACTTCCAACCGACTATACCGGTATCATTTGTATAATCTCTCCAAATAAAGTAGTATGCATTCGCTTCGTTTTCATTAACCAATTTTTTTATTTTCTCTGCATCTTTTTCAGCAATAACTTCATCAGCATCAATAACCAGTATCCATCTCCTATCTGTTTTAGAGATAGAAAAGTTTCTTGCCAAGCTGAAATCATTTTTCCATTCAAAACAAAAAATCCTGTCTGTAAATCTTTTAGCAATTTCAATTGTTCTGTCAGTTGAACCAGTATCAACAATAACAATTTCATCAACAAGATTTTTCACAGAATTTAAACAGTTTTCCAAGAATTTTTCCTCATTTTTTACAATCATGCAAACAGCAATTCCTTCTTCAATTTCCATATTAAATTTAATCCTTCTAGTTTGTTAATTGACAATCTTTTAGTTGCTTCATTCAATTTAATCTTTTAATGTCCCTTCTCCGAACAAGTTTATTTTGATGCTATTTATCATTGGTTCTATTTTTCTTTTTTACCTTTACCTTCCTCTGCTTTCTTCTCTGCTTTTGTTTCCTTCTTCTCCTCGGTTTTTTCCAATTCTATCTCACACCCAAGAATTTCATTAAATTTTTCTTTTAATAAATTAACAACCTCTGCATCTTTCTCAAAAATAATCTTCTTGCCCTCAATGTCAGAAATCTTTTTGTTTCTGTTAGATTTCTGAGCATCTCGAAATTCTTCTGACTTCAAAGTTTTCGAACTTTGAGAGCCATCAAGAATCTCTGATTCTTGAGGATTTCGAGCACTACCAAAACTTTCAGTTTTGGAGTCGTCAAAATCTTCAGATTTTGAGATCTTAAACTTAAATCTCTTGCCAATAAAATAATCTAGCAAGGAATTTACTTTTTCCTCGTCATTTGTTACTTTTTTCTTTATCTTGAACTTGTAAACTACAATTTTTCCTGCAAGCGGATTATTAAAGTCAGTAATCACCCTGCCGCCAGAAACAGCCACAATTTTTGCAACAAAATTATCCATGTTCAGCATCATCCCAGGAACAGGATTTATTTCTTTTTCATGGAAAACCTTTATTGGAATTGTTTTTATCAGGTTTCTGTCTCTCTTGCCAAAAGCATCTTCTGGATTTAATTCAGCTTCATACTCTTTTCCAATTTCTTTGCCCATCAAGGCATAATCCAGGCCCTTTAGAACCATTTCCTTGCCAATAGCCACAACCAGCGGCTTTGTTTTCATGTCCAGGTTTATCTTCTTAGCTTCTTCAGGAATATTTGTGTCAAATACTGCTCCGTCTTTTACTCTCGCTGTAAATTCTATTTCCACAAAATCATTTTTATTAACACTTTCCGCCATTTTTATTAAAGAGAGGAGCAATTTATAAACCTTACTTAATCCCTAGATATAACAATAGATTTATAAATATATTTCTAATTTAGTTCTTATGAGTTATAAGTTAATTAATGCTACGGATATAAAGATTGGGACATATATCCAGGTTGATGGCGCTCCTTGTATTGTAAAAAACATAGACATCAGCAAGACAGGAAAGCACGGAGCAGCAAAAGTAAGATTAGAGGCTGTAGGGGTTTTTGATGACAAAAAGAAAGTTCTAGCTATTCCAGGACACGAGAGATTTGAAGTTCCTATGATAGACAAGAGAAAGGCACAGGTTTTGTCAATTTCAGGCAAGGTTGCAAGTGTAATGGACTCGGAAAGCTTTGAAACACTGGACCTCCCTATTGGCGAAGAAATTAAAGAGAGTCTGCAAGAAGGCTCAAATGTTGAATACTGGGTTATTGACGAAAATAAAATAATAAAGCGGGTAATACAATAAAATGGCCAAAATAAAAGCAGCACAGGAAAGATTGTTCAAGAATGTTTTTGTTTGCAGAAACTGCAGCTCTAAACTCAGGGCAGACCCGAGAAAGATCATGGAAAATAAAGTTAAGTGTAGGAAGTGTGGCTGCAAGTTTTTCAGGCAAGTAAGGAAGAAATAGGGGTGAAAATGGGTTTTTTTAAATACGATTTAGCATTTTTAGCAATATTCGTGATAGTTTTTCTGATGTTTGTTTTTTTCAGAAGAAAGAATTTTCACAGAGAGGGCTTGCTTCTTTTATACCGGACAAAAATCGGCTTAAAGTTCATAGATTATGTTGGTAAGAAATATACCCGGCTCCTAAATTTCTTAGATTACATTATAATCTTTACAGGTTATGTCTTAATGGCAGCAATAGTCTATTTATTCGCTAATATGGTTTATGTATTTGTCAAAACACCCGCAATAGCACAGACAATAAAAGTTCCGCCAATAATGCCGCTTATACCTTATCTTCCGTCTTTATTCAAGATAGATTTTCTTCCAGAGTTTTATTTTACTTATTGGATAATTGTTCTCGCGATTATAGCAATCGGACACGAATTCTCTCACGGAATTTTTGCAAGGCATCATAATGTTAATGTAAAGGCGACAGGTTTCGGCTTCCTCGGACCATTTTTAGCAGCATTTGTAGAGCCAGATGAAAAACAAATGGCAAAAAAAGGCATGAAACCCCAGCTTTCAATATTGAGTGCAGGAAGCTTTGCAAATATAATAATGACAATAATCTTTTTTATTATTTTAATTTTATTTTTTAAGCTCGCCTTTATTCCTTCGGGAGTTATTTTTAATACATATTATTTCTCGCAAATAAATGTCTCCCAAATCTCCTCTATAGACGGGATTTCATTTTCAAATCCTTCAGCACAGGAAATTCTTTCCCAGTTTGACAATATTCAGGAAAATAAATTAGAATTTGACAATATAAAATTAAATTTCACAGAGATTAAAACAGACAAGACATATCTTATAGACACCTCTTCCTTAAAAAAATCGCTTGAAGCAGGAAACATCCAGCTGATTGCATTCGACGATTTTCCAGCAATTAAAGTTGGCTTAAAAGGGGCAATTTCAGAATTTAATGGGGTAAAAATAAGTGACAGCGAACAATTATCAGAAGAATTATTGAAATATGGGCCTTATCAGAATGTAACTCTAAAAACAATTTCAGAAGAAAAAGAAATAAGTTATAATATCTCTCTCGGAGAAAAAGATGGGAAAGCATTTTTAGGGGTTGCAATTTTAGAATATAATAGGGGTTTAACAGGATTTTTCTACAAAATATTTACATTTTTCAAGGATCCATCAACTTACTACACTGCTGGCAATTTCTCAATGTTTATCTATAATCTGCTTTGGTGGATTGTTTTGATTAATTTAAGCGTTGGCTTGGTTAATATGCTTCCATTGGGAATCTTCGACGGCGGAAGAGTTTTTTATCTTACAATTCTAGCAATAACAAAAAAAGAGAAAAAAGCAAGACTGGCATTAAAGCTAGTAACTATTCTTCTCTTGCTTCTGCTTCTTGTCTCTATGGTTTACTGGTGGATTGGCATAAATTTATAATTTTTTTATCGACGGTAAAATCTAAGACATTTTTCTTATAAATTTAAAAAATAAAACTTTAGAAACATATTTAAATGCAAAAATCCAATACATATCATACAAAATATTAAAAAGAGGTAACATGGCAAAGAAAAAAGCAAAGAGAAGGGTTGTCAAGAGGAAAGCAAAAAGAAGGACAACAAAGAGAAAGTCTTCTTCTAGAAGAAAGAAAAAGAAAAGAAGATAACCTTATTTATTTTAATTTTTTATTTTTTATCACTTTCTCTCTTTTAATCTATTTTTATTCTCTTTCTATTAACTTTTTAAACATCAAAAAATTTGTTATTTAATGACTAAAGAAACCATTATCAAACAGCTTCAATCTCAGAAATCTGCCAAAAAAAAGATTTCTAATGACTATCAAAATTCTCTAAGAATTTTGAAGAAACAGCAGTATGCGATTCTAGGCAGGAACTCTGCAATACAGATTTGCAGATGGACAAAAAAAGCGCTTCTCGACGAAGGTTTCTGCTATAAGGAAAAATTTTACGGGATTAAAAGTCATCTCTGCTGTCAGATGTCTCCTAACATGTTTAACTGCCCTAATAAATGCATTCACTGCTGGCGCCCAATAGAAATAACAAAAACCTCAAAACAGTTTGATACTTCAAAATCTTTTGATTTTGATAGTACTCAAAAACCTTTAGTTTTTGATAAACCAGAAAGAATCATAGAAAATTGTATTCTTGCCCAGAGAAAAATGCTTTCTGGTTTCAAGGGCAATAAAAAAATAAATATTAAAAAATGGGAAGAAGCTCAAAATCCGCAGCAATTTGCAATATCTCTTATCGGCGAGCCCACCCTCTACCCACATCTTGGAAAACTAATAAAACTTTTAAGAAAGCAAAACAAAACAAGCTTTCTCGTTACAAACGGCTTATTTCCAGAAGCCCTCAAAAAATTGGAAAAAGAAAAAGCTCTTCCGACACAATTATACATCTCGCTGAATACGCCAAACAAAAAAATGTATGATGGATGGCATAAATCAAACCTAAGAGATGCATGGAAGAGATTTAACAAATCCCTGGATTTAATGAAAAAACTAAGGGGAAAGACAAGAAGAGTAATAAGGATGACTCTTGTGAAGGATTTGAATATGCAGGAGAATATGCTTGAAGATTATGCAAGTTTAATAAGGAAATCTGATTGCAATTTTATTGAAATCAAAGCCTACATGTCAGTTGGTTTTGCAAGGCAGAGGCTTGGCTATGACAGGATGCCATCTCACAAAGAAATTAAAGATTTTACAAAGAAACTTCTTAAGCATCTAAGGAAACAAAAATACAAACTTCTTGATGAAAAGAAAGAATCGAGAGTTGTTCTTCTGGGGAAAAACAAATCAAGAATGAAAATCAAGCCTACCGAGATTTAGCCTGATATGCCATTAATCTTGTAGCTTTACAAATCTCGCAATATTTTGTTCTTTCTGCTTTTATTCTTTCTTCAGATCTTTTTTCATCAGTTATCCCTACCTTAATATTAGTTCTCATACAACTAATATACAACCAATGACTACACCCTTCCCCCAAACAAAACTCTTCTGGAGGAAAATTATCTTCTAATTTCTTTTTCATTTTTATTACCGAGATTTAATCCTGTCTTAAAAGCTCACGAACTTCTTCTCTAGACACATTACCAAAAATATCTTTAGTTTTTTTTAACGGGTCTATTACTGGAATTAATCTCTTTTTCCTTGCTTCATGTGTCCAATACGATTTTGGATCTACAAACTTAACAAATAATTCTAAACTATCTGCTATTTTTTCAATACCTCTTGAATTTGAAATTCTACAGGCAGAATCTGTTAAGTAAAATACGGATTTTGAAAAACTTCTAACAGCAGTTTTGTATAATCTTGCCATCTTCACAACCTCAAAGGATGTACCTCTTCATATAATCTGAGATACATAGAGGCTCTCCCCTCTTCTATTTGTTCTCTATCCCCAAATCTTAACTTCACTTTCCTTTTCTCCCATCTCCTTAATTGAGTTATTGTATAACCTTCACCAGAGGGGCGAGTCTGTACCACTGATTCTTTCATTTTTTTACCAAACTCATTATACACCCCCATTTTATCAGAATCAAGAAGTCTATACCCTCTTCTTTCAAGTTCCTCTAGCCGAGCTTTATCATCTTCTAAACTTACTTCATTCATCTTCACAAGTAAACAATCCCGTCTTTAGTTAAAGCAACAAACCTTACTCCTGCCGGGATAGAGAGAAGTGCAGATATCAAAGCCATGTGCTCCTTGCCATCTCCAGAGGCAATTGATAGAGCAACCTCTGTCCCTTTAATCTTTCCTTTTAGCTTTTCAATTAACTCTTTTTTCAAATCAATTATTCTTCCGGATTTAACCTTGATAAACTCGTGCGGCTTATCACAAGCAAATTTTTCTGCAAATTCTGTTCCAATTAAGAAGATATTGTCCCATTCCCCTCTTTTTACCAAGCCAGAAACCTGCCCCCAGGTTCCTTTCCCCGAAGACAATAATGCTACTAACTCCATTATTGTCTATGTCTCACATAAGTTATAAAGCTTTTTATAAATCATTATATATGTTCTAAAGGGTTAAATATCTTGCTTCATGAGCTCCTCCTGTTCCCCAATTCTATAATCATATATCACTACTAACAAAGATAATTTTTATATAATTTGTAAGGAGAAGTTTAGAAGCCAATATGCCAAAAAACAAAAAGGTTTTTAGAACAAAAACCTTTTAAGCACAATTTATTTAATAATTAAAATGGGTGATATTCCGCTAGCAGAGCTGACTCTAAGAAAATACGAGAAGCCTTACGAATTAGATAACAGGGAATTAGTAAAAAAAATCTGTCTAAGTCTTGGTATGCTTCAGCCAGGAGATTCAAGGGATATTATTGTGGATATTCTTCTGGTTTTAGTAAATGCAGGCAAGGAAAAAAAGAAGCTAAACAGCGAGGAAATAAGAAAACAGGCAGAAGAGCTGAGAAAAAAACACAATCTTCAGGTTTTAGGATTAGCAGAATCAAATGTAAGACGCCAATTAAAGAGGCTAAGAGATGCAATGTTAATAGAAAAAAAAGAAAATCTATATTATATTTCAGAATTTCAGCCATTAAGCAAGATTTTTGAGAGCAAAATAGAAAAATTTCTGCTTCCAGAAATTTTAGAAAGAGTAAAAGAATATCTTCAGGCTCTTGAAGAGTAATAATCCCAAAAATAACTGAAAGGAGGAAATAAAAAAATGGATGTAAGTTCAATGACGCAGATAAGCACCTTGCTGGGAGTTTCCCTATGGATGCTTGCGGTAGTGCTTGTTTGGAGCCTTGTATGGAAAGGAATTGCATTATGGATTTCAGCAAGAAAGAAACAAATGGTTTGGTTTGTAATCTTGCTAATAGTGAATACAATGGGAATCTTAGAAATCCTGTATATATTCCTGTTTTCCAAGATAAAGCTGCCAGAAGTAAAGCAAACAAGGAAAAAAAAGAAAAAAAGATAGTTTATTTTTGTTTTTATACAAACGTAGCTAATAAAGTTATAAGGTACCACAAAACAAGGTTAATCTTGCTTAGCAATCTTATATCTTTATGTTTTCTAGTATTAACTCCTATAGCAATTCCAATAATAACAATAAAAGCAACAAGAACATGCTTTATAATTAACATGTTTTTATTCAATGGCCATTTTACAAAAAATATAAGTGCTACCCCTGAAACAATCAACAACAATAAACCAACCCATATCAGCTTAACAATGCTTGGCATTATCTTTCCTATAGCCATGCTAACATCTTTGTCTTTTTTAGCTTTTGAAGAAACAATTGCAGCTATTGTTGCTCCACCCAATCCAAAAGCCAATCCAACAAAATGCAGAAAATTAAATATTTCTAACCATACCATGTAATATTAATTGCTAGCCAATATTTATACTTTTCTACAGAACTTATATCTTCTTTCGTCTTAATAAGTTTGCATTTGTAACAACAGTTATTGATGATAATGCCATTGCTATTTCAGCAATAATAGGATGGAGCAATCCAAGAGAGGCAAGTGGAATTGCAGCCACATTATAAGCAAAAGCCCAGAATAAATTCTGTTTTATTTTCCTGAATGTTGTCTTTGAAAGCTTTATTGCAGAGACCACCCCCATTAAATTTCCTCTAGTAAGAACAATATCGCCGGATTCAATTGCAATATCTGTTCCTGTTCCCATTGCAATTCCAACATTTGCCTGTTTCAAGGCAGGAGCATCATTTATACCATCCCCTATAAATGCAACCATTCCTGATTTTTGCATCTCCCGGACTTTATTTTCCTTATCCTCTGGAAGCACATCAGCAAGAACTTCTGAAATTCCAGCCTGTTTTGCAATTGCTCTAGCTGTCCTTTCATTGTCTCCTGTAATCATAATAGTCTTGAAATTCATTTTATTAAGCTCCGAAATTGCCTCAACAGAATCATCTTTTATTGTGTCAGCAACAGCAATTATCCCACTTATTTTTCCTGCGTAAACAAGAGCCATTGCAGTCTTTCCATGATTTTCAAGTTCTTGCATTTTTTCCTCAAAATTTTCTATTTTTATTCTATTTTCCTCCATCAGCCTCCTGTTTCCAATCAAAATCTTTTTTCCATTCATATTTCCTTCTGCACCCCTCCCCCTTAAAATTTTAAAGCTCTTTACAGCAGATAATTTTAATTTTCTTTTTTCAGCTTCATTTACAATTGCTTTTGCAAGAGGGTGTTCTGATGATTTTTCAACAGAGGCTGCAAGCCTCAGAAGCCCATCAATTTTAATTTCATTTGAAGGAATAATATCTGTAACTTCTGGCTTTCCCTTTGTAATTGTTCCTGTTTTGTCGAACACAACATACTTTATGTCTTTCATTGTCTGGATTGCCTCTCCTCTTTTAATTAAAATTCCTTTTTCAGCTCCCATTCCGCTTCCAACCATTAGTGCTGTGGGGGTTGCTAATCCTAAAGCGCACGGACAAGCTATAACAAGAACAGCAATTCCGGCGAATAATGCGAGTGTTAAAGTGCCTGCAGAAAGATTAATCCATGGAATAAACGAGAATATAGAGGCAATTGATACCATTAATTCTGGAAAAATAAACCACACTAAAAAAGTAAGAACAGCCATAACAAGGACAATAGGAACAAATATAGAGGTTACTTTGTCTGCAAATGCCTGAATTGGAACCTTTGTTCCCTGTGCCTCTTCAACGAGCTTTATAATCTGGCTTAAGAAAGTGTCTTTACCGATTTTAGTAGCTTTAACATATAAGACTCCATCCTGATTTATTGTTGCACCTACTACTTTATCATTTTTCTTTTTCTCAACAGGCATACTCTCCCCGGAAACCATTGACTCGTCAACTGCTGACTCTCCCCTTACAACAATCCCATCAGTTGGTATTTTCTCTCCTGGCTTTATAACCATTATATCCCCTATTTTAACACCATCAATTCTTACCTGTTTTTCTTTTCCTTTCACAAGAATTACAGCTGTTTTTGCTTCTAAGTTTAGTAGTTTTTTAATAGCTAGGGATGCTCTCCCCCTTGCCTTTGCTTCAATATATCTTCCTGTGAGAAAGAAAGCCATAATCATCCCCCCTATTCCAGAATAATCCTCAATAGGTATGAAGAACCTTAAAATTCCTGTTAAAAATGCTATGAGTGTTCCTAAAGAGATAAGAACATCCATGTTAAACGAGAAGTATTTTACTGACTTGAATGCGCTTCTCAGTGTTGGATAGCCGACTATAAACAAAATCGGGAAAGCAAGAATTAAGGGCAGAATCGTGACGAAAATATTCTCCAGCCCAAGAAGCCTTTCAAAAATCAAGCCGATTATAGCAATAGGAATTGCAAACACCCATGCAATCCACATTTTTTTTCTTGCCTTGTTCATCTCTTCAATTTCAACATCTTCTTCTTTTTCTTCCTCACTTAAAACTTCATAGCCAGCATCATTTATAGCAGAAATTATCTTTTCTTTCTCTATTTCGCTTGTTAATGTTGCTTTATGGGTATTAATATTCAACTCAACTTTCTCAACTCCAATTTTCTTCAATGCCCTTTCAATAGTCATTGCACAATGCGGATTGTCTAGCCCCTTTACAAGAAAAACTTTTATTGTTTCACTTTTTTCTTTTTTCTCTCCATTTTCACTTGTTGCTTTATAATCTCCAACACGAGAAACAGCCCTTATTATTTCTCCATTGTCGACGTTACCTTCTGTGTAGAGTTTTTTTGTTGCAAAATTCACATTTGCTTCTCTTACTCCATTTAGCTTTTTCACAGCTTTCTCTATATTTGATGCGCAGGATGCGCAATGCATGCCTTGTATTTTAAATATTTTTTTCATATTTTTTACTCCAACTTAATTTGATAGTTTATCCACCTTATTAAATTTTTTCATATTCTTTTGATGCCATGTATGAAATAGGCTTTATACTTAATAATTTTGCTATTAGATTCATTTCCCAATTTGGCATATCAGGAAGCTTTTTTTGCCCATCCAGTAATTTTTTATACTTATCATCATATTTTAAAGCAATTTTTTTATATCTCTCCCGCCCTTGCTTCAAAGTTACCTTTTTATCAAGTATTTCTTGTATAATCCCCCCACACAATAACCCAAAGTTAACACTTCTTCTAATGCCCTCTCCTGTCAAAGGGAGAGTCTGGCCAGCAGCGCATCCAACAACAAAGAGATTTTTAACAATAGGATTTTTTAGACAATAGCAAAAATATCCTCCATGAATTTTTCCAACCTTTAAACCATAACTCTTAACAAATTTTTCTAAATTTGGCAGAATCTTAGTGTCTCCTTTGTAACTACCAACACCAAATCTTGCTTTTTTCCTACAAGGAAAAAGCCAGGCGGCCCCATTTTTTATAATTTCTGGATTTATGGAAAATCTAAGTTTATTATCTTTTTTATATGGAATCTCTGTTTCAATTCCAAAAGAAAGCATATCCTTCCTTACATAATTCTTTTTTAAAGAAGAAGCCAGAACTGCCGACCATCCAGTGCAATCAACAATTATATCACCTTCAAAATTTCCCTTGTCAGTGTAGACAATTTTTCCATCTGTTTTTTCAACATTTGCTATAACAAGTTCAGCATTATTTTGTTTATTAAGGAGCTTACAAAATTTTCCATAGTCAATTGTGCAATATTTTTCTGCAAGAGGAATATTTATCTCATCATTTTTTGTGTGCAGTGCGGCTTTATTGAAAGTTTGTAATATGGATTTCTCACACTTAATTCTTTTTACTAATTCAACTGTTGTTCCACATGCAGATGTTACTCCTGTTCCAATCTCCTTTCTGTCCACTAATAAAACCCTTCCCTTTATTTTACTTGCAACTGCTAAGCCTGCAAAACTTGCCCCTGCAATTATTACATCATATTTTTTCAATGGCATTTCTTACCCCCTTTATTCTCAGAATGCTCCTTGTGTATATCTCTCATCATGAAATAATGCATTATCGGACAAAGTAAAAGTATAAACCAAAATAAATATTTGTTATTCAAACCAAAAAAATAAACAAGGATAATGAGTAAAACTAATGGAACACCACAGCATATAACCATCATCAGCCAGTGATTTTGTCTTATCTCACTAAATACTTTCTTAATTCCAATTTTAACCACAACAGCTTCCTCCTGACTTTGATTTTTTTAAATGCTCTTCAACCTCTCTTTCATAAGCATTTGCATGCTCTGAACAGCAGAATGCCCCTTTACTTACCCCAACAAACCCTGGAACCTTTACATTTCTAAATACTTCTTTTCCTTTCTCAATTTTTTCTCTGCAATATTCGCATTTTTTCTTGAATAATCCCATTTTCCATTCCTTTATTTATTTTTGAGCATATTTAGTTATTTCTAAGTTGCAAGATTTATATTTCTTGCACCATTTTTCACATTCTTCTGCTATGCTCTCATCTTCATAAATCAGCTTGCACTCCCTACACCGATAATACTCTTTTCCTTCTATTTTCTCTGCCATTTTTCCCTTAAAAATAAAAAATTAAAATAAACTTAACTTATCTATCTCAGCTTATTGTATACCCATGCAAATAACCCCCCAGCAATTAAGGCATAGATTATGATTTCAACAAGCCCAATTATTGTGCTTCCAAGCGAGATTGACATATCTGCTATTTTAGTTATATCAATTCCATGAAACAAATTGCTGAATAGCCCAATTGTAAAATCTGGGGCGATTACAATAAGCAAGGCGCAGGCGATGTATAATACCGCTGCAACAATTGCGAGTGATAGTGCAGTTCTTTTTATGTTTAGTTTGTCAGCCATTTTTCACCTCCTTTCACCTCTTTATTTCTTAGTATATGTACGCAAAATTTTGACATATGCTTATCAATCAGCCCCATTACAGGCTTAATTGTTTCTTCATTAAGCCTGTAATACCTGTACTTTCCATCAACTTCGCATAAAACAAAACCACATCTTTTCAGCCGCGCCAAATCATGCGAAACAGCTGTTTGATTTAAATTTGTTGCCTTAATAATTTCAGAAACATTTTTCCTGTCTTTTCTCAATAAATTTATAATTTTAAGCCTTGAGCTGGAAACAAGTGTGCCAAAGAAAATTTTATAAGCCCCATAAATTTCTTTTTCACTCATGCCAGAGTGCCCATGCTTAAATATGCTTAATAAATTCATATGATAACTTCATACATATGACTATTTAAATGTTTTGACCGCCATATTATCTGATAACCTTTGCACCGAATTCCTTGCAAACCTCTGAGTTAAGAATTTCACTTTCAGAACACTCGTCTTTGTCATAGGAAACATCAAAATAATTTGGCATTCTGAACTTCACACTTTTAATCCCTTCAACTTTGCTAAGTTCGTCTATAACAAGAGACGCATGCCCCGAACATGGAAGTTTTTCCATTTTTAGAATCAGAATTTCATCTCCTTGCTCAATAGCTTTTCCAGAAAGATTGCTTGCAGCAAGTGGAAAAATAAAATAAAACATAATTAAATTTACAAGAATCACGCCTCCAAATAATGTTAGCAGGTAAGTTGCCTTATTTTTTCTTTCACAACACGAGCTGCTTCTCAAATAGAAAAAAGATGAAATTCCAGCAAGTCCAAAAGAGATTCCAAGCATTATAAAAAAGGCATATCTGTTTAGAAGAAAATTTTTAAGAAAAACTCCTGCAAAAGTTACCCCCAAAAGAGTTAAAACTATAAACAAAACACAGGGAATATGCGGCACTAATCCGTAGAACATACCCTCCTTTATTCCTATCTTTTTTCTTTTTGCTTTATCTCTCCTGATACAGGCTTCTTCTTCCATTTAAACCAATATTTGGGGGAGTTTAAAAATCTATCTTATTTTGTTGTAAATCCAGACAAACAACATAACAGGTAAAATTAAATAACTCTTGACATTAAAGGCATACATAGATCCTGTTTTTGATATTATAAAATCTATTTTGTATTTTTTAATTCTTCCTCTATTATCTTCTTCATCTCATTTTCAATTGCGCCTTCAATCTTAATCCCATTTATAAAAAAAGTAGGAGTTCCTGAAACACCAAGCCTGTTGCCAGCCACAATATCTCTCTCTATTTCTGCCTTATATTTCCCCGAGCCAAAACATAAATTAAACCGGCTTACATTCAGATTTAATTGTTCTGCATATTTTTGCAGACTTTCTTTATCAAGCTTGTCTTGATTTGCAAATAGAATATCGTGATATTGCCAGAATTTCCCCTGCTCATTTGCACACTCTGCTGCTTCTGCAGCAATCATTGAATTTTCATGTATAGACAATGGAAAATTCCTGTAATAAAATGCTACATTGTACTCATTTAAAATTTTATCTATAACTGGCAGGGCGCTCTTACAAAAAGGGCACTGGAAATCTGAAAATTCTATCATAATTATTTTTGCTTCTTGGTTGCCCTTTGCAAGATTCATTCCATTGTCAACTTTAATTCTATCATCTTCATTTGTATCTTGAGATTTATAAAAAGTTTGATAAATTAACGAAGCTAAAAGTATAAGTATAACTATCCCAACAACTAAAATAAATTTGCTAGTTTTTTTCATTTTTATCTATTTTTCCTGTTAGCAGTTTTGACCATCCAGTATATCACAGCTATAATTAATACAATAATTAGCAAGTATGTTACCCATCCTAAAAGCATCATTCCTCCACCATACCATTCCATCATGCTCATTTTCCTCCAATTATGCTCTCTGTTTCTTATTTTTCATTAAACACAACCGAGTTTAAATATATTATTATACTTTGTTCTTTTACCATAGTCAATAACTTTTTGTTTTCTTGTTAATCATAATATTTTAGGCATTCTTGAGTTTCTGTATGATGCCCTAGATGTTCTTTCCATGATGCGACATCCTGTCCTGTAGGAAGCCTGCACTTTTCAGGCATATCGCTGCTAAATCCACTGCCGCTGGTTTTTGTTATTCTGAAGCCAAGAGTGGAAAAAACCAATAAGAGCAGGATAAACACAATAACCCCCCACAATACTATCTTTGAAGTTTCCATTTATTTTACACCCCCACATTATTTATTTTTTTAATTTTGTTTAACATAAATAAGATTCCTGCAATATTAGATGCAACACCAAACAATAAAATGTAAAATGTGTATTTTGTTAAAAATGTAGCGAAAGATAGGCTGATAAATGGGAGTATATTTATGAGATAATGTGAACAGCATAGAATCATGCTTATAGATGAGACTCCTCCACTAGCCATAGATGTTAGTGTGCATACAGCTTCCTTGTGCCTTAAATAAGTATATAACCCGATTTGAATTCCAAACCCAGCCACAAGCAAGATCAAGAGAAGAAGATATTTTTTTATCTGGAATATTGCCATTTGCGGAAAATTAAGAGAGTAAAGAACAAGAAAGTTTATTCCTATTACAGCAAGCAGGGCTATTACCACGTTTCTGAATATCTTTAATTTCAGACTTTTCATTTTTTCACTGCCTTTACTTTTAGTTTTGTTAAGTTGCTCGTCATTTTTATATCCATATTCCGAATAATGATGAAAGTAAAGCAAGAGCAACATGAATTAAAATAAAAATTATGCTTAGTCTAAAGAGATATTTACCTCTTTTCTTCTTTTTTTCAATATCTAAATTTGATTTATTTATAATTACCCTCGCTAATAGCCCTCCAAAAAAGAATATTCCAGCTAACCACCCACTCCAAGCCACAAGTGTTTTTCCTAGTATTAAAGTTACCATTTTTTATTTATTTTCTTTGTTTACTTCTGGAATGTGCTCTAAACAATGCTCTCTTGTTTCATTGTCAATAATCCTGTTGCAATAGCTTCTGTTTAGGGTTTCATGTGCAAGAGAATGCCAGCAGTCATCTCCTTGAACAGCACATTTTTCTTCTGATACCTGAAAACTAGGGTAATTTATCAGCAAATATGATACCAGAATAATCACAAAAGCAATCAAAATTCCAATAAACCAATTTCTTGTTTTTATCATTTTTCCTCCATAATTTATTTTTTATTTATAAACAAGCTCTTTTGTCCATTTTGGCAATTTAATTTTAGTTTCAGGTTTGTCATAATCTGGCAAGTAAGGCTTAATATCCAGAATTGGGGTTTTGTCTATAATATCAAGCCCGCTAACTTTAATAATATTTTTTTCTACTGAAATCAGCGGAACAGTTGAAATGCCAATGCAATTTGGCCTCCACTGGCATCTTGTTGCGAAAATTCCTACAAGGGGCACTTTAGGATTTCCTTGCGGCCTGTGCTTAAGGTGCACAATGCCCTCTGCCTCACTTAACCAGTATAAAACAATAACATGCGAATAATCCTTTAACCCTCTTAATGCCCCCACATATTTCTCATCTAAAACAATCTCTGTAATCTTTCCTTTAAAGCCGCCAAATCTTTGTTTCTTAACCCTGCTTTGCGCATATCCTACTGCTTTAACATTCATTTTAAATTTCGCACCCAGTTAGCTCAGACAGCTTTTCAAAACTCTGCTCTCCTGAATATGTCTTTCCATTAAGTTCCCATGTGGGTGTGATTTTAACCCCCTTGCTGCCGCAAATTTCTTTATTCTCCACACATTTTACATAATTGAGGTATTTTTCAGATTTTCCAAACATATTTAGCTGGTTTCCTGTATACTGGCAAAAGTCATTTCCATAGATTACAGCACCTTTTTCTGTCAGGCATTTTGCAAAATCATCATACTCGCTTGGTTTTTGGCTTCTTAGATAGAGTGTTAAAGAGAAAATTATTATTGCCAGCAGCAAAAGAGATAAAAGAACATACTTCTTAATCTTCTTTTTGTCTGTTTTTGGCTTTAGTTCTTCATCATGGTGTTTTGCTCTAACATGTTGGCTTAATCTCTCTTCTGTTTCAAATTCCTTGCTACAAAATTTACACTTCGCTTTTTCCATTTTTGCTGAATCTTATTAATTACCCCCATCCACAGCCGCCACCAACAGATTTTGGTGCCGGGCTACTATAGCTTCTGCTTGAATTATTTGAAGAGTTCAATATGCTGTAACCAAAGAAAAGCAAAGCTAGTATAAGAACCACAATAACCACCATAGTCATGCTATCCATTTCCTCAAAATTTTCCTCCTTTCACCTTTGTTGCCATTTTTATTATATTTTTTGGTATTTTACCTTTAATACATCTAGCTTCCTAAAAACAAATGTTCCATCACTCTCAAAACTTCCAACATTAGCCAAAACATCTTTAATAGAGCCATAGTCAGAAATTTCTTTTGAAAGGATAACTGTTGGAATTGCGGTTATATTGTAAATATTCAGGAGGCTTTTTCCTTCTGTTGAAGAAACATCAGCATATTTTTCTGAATCAATATAAACTCCCAGCCCCTGAAATGAAGATTTTAGTTGTGTGACATTAAAACACTCTTCACATGTATTATTTGTTACGTAAGTTATCCTGACTTTTCCCTTTATCAAGCCGGTAAGAACCTCTTTATAGGGAAACAATGGCTGATTGAACTTGTTGTACTCGTCATTTTTTATAAAAGAACCGCTGATTTGTGGGAAAACCCACCAATATTCTTCTATTTCTTTTGACAATAAAAGAGTTGGAAGATAAGTTATGTTGTTCTCATTTATCAGTTTCTTGCCGCTGTCAGAAGATGCATCAACAATCTCATAGCTATTTATTTTAACGTCCATATTTTCCAGTTGTTTTTGTATTGAAGATAAGCTTGCGCATTCTTTGCAAGTCAAATCGCGAACCTCTTTTAAACTGACTAGCCCATTTTCTTCTCCAGAAGAAATGTCAATATATGGAACAGACCTATCAAAAACAGCTGTATTTTTGTCTTTTCTGAATATACTTTCGTCTAAACCTATTTCATCAATTTTTTTTGATACAATAACTAAAGCAGGAATCCTGGTTATGCCGTACTCTTCAATAATCTCCTTTGCTTCAGAAGAGTCGTAATTAAGGGTCTTTTCATTTTTGACTTTCACATTTCCTGCCTCTACTACTGCTTTGGAAATAACATCTAAATCAAAACAATTTTTACATCCTTCTATTTTTATAATTTCTATAGAATAGGTTTTTTCCTTATTCACAAGGCCTTTAAGATATGGAAATGCCATGACAATAAGTGCTATTGCGAGAATTATAATTATTCCAGCCATAATTTTTTCTTCATTTCCCATCTTCTTGCTTTTTTCTTCTATGTTCTTTGCAACCTCTTCTATTTCCTCTTCAACTTTTTGAATTTCAGATTTTTTTCTGTCAGAAATCTTGTTTTTTGAAGTTGGCATTTTACTCCTTGCAGCAATCCAGCAATTTTTTGACTAGATTTGAAATTTTTGATAATTTTGACTCTGTTATTTTTAGCTTTTCATCAACTTTGCCAATCCCATTTAAAGCCCAGAATAAGCTGTAAAGATTAAATGCTTCAAGAAAAGCATCTTCAGCATCCTGTTTTTTTCCGTCATGCAGGTATTTTGTTCCTACTTCGCTTAGCCTCATAGAAGTTGCAAGAAGATGCTTGCTTATACACCATTTTTCACTTTCATCATTCTTTTTAACTATTTTTTCAAGCAATTTTTTCCTCAACTCTCTTATCTGCTCTAGGAATTCAAGAAATCTTTTATTTTCTGTTTTAAAATAAGAGAAAAGAAAATGCTCTTCTAAAGAGACAAGATTCATTATAGCAATACTTAAATCTTCTCCTGCAGACAAGTCTAGGGAATTTTTACCCTTAATTTCATTTATTTGTTTGATAAAATTTTGCGATTTCATCTTTTCCTGTTTGCAGATTTAATAAGCCAGTATATAGCTGCTATAATCAATATAATCACTAAAGTATATATAAGCCATCCTAAGATTACCATACTGTTTCCATAACCTACATACGCACTAGAGCCATAGTTCATCATTCCTCCACCCATCATATCCATCATCCCATTCATGCCCGTGTTTTCTCCACAATAGATGCTTTTTGCCATGTTTATATGCATCTGCCCCACAAAAGTAGAATCCTCACCACCCATCATCTTATGTATTGTTTCATGAGCTTCTCCGGGATGCATCTGTTCCATGTAGTAATCTCCAATTTCTTCCAATTGAGAAGAAGTTAATTTATTACAAGAAACACCTGAATCAATTAACTCTTTTGTTTCTGTAAAATTTTCATGCGCTAAGACAAATGCGAGGCTAAACAAAACCATTCCTGCGAATAATAAAATCTTAACTTTCATCTTATACTGCCCCTCTTGTTATGCTCCATAATACTAAGGAAAACAAGGCAAGAGCTATAAACATAAATGAAAGTCCCTGATAATTCCAGAGGACTTTTCCCCTTTTCTTTTTTATACTATCGCTGAATGCAAAAACCCCCCATATAACGAGAGTTCCCAAAACCATACCATAAAGAAGCTTGTCAACCCCAAGCCATGTTAAGCCAAATACCCCAAGATTCTCCATACCGTGATGATGCATGCTTCTCACCATTTCAAAATCAGTTATCATACCAGCAAAATAAAAAGGAACTGCTATAAGCAAAAATGATATTACCATAAGTAGAAATTCTTGTAAGGGAAAGTTAATTTTCTTTTTCAGCCATTTATTGAACCATAAAGCAGAAGAAACGATTAATGCTCCAATAAATAATCCGACAATGCTGTCATCTACCCCATAGGCTCTTGCAAACCCAATTCCCACAGCCGCTCCTGTAGTGCATAGAGGACAATGAGCCATTACACTCGGTACCAACACTATTAGAATTATTAAGGGCACTATCAAATTAAATAAAAATTTATTTTTCATTTTAATATCGTATGACTTTTGCCTTGCCCCCCTCCAAAATCTCAATCTTTAATTTATCTCCTTCATCAATACATTCCTGCATATGCATCTCATGTTTATAATTGAAATTTAATAGCCCGCTTTCTGTTTGTATCCCGGCATCGCACTGAGTTAATCCACTTTCAACAGGGTTGCAACTTCTGTCATAAACTCCCGTTCCTTCTAAAGTCTGTGGAGAAAGCTGCATATTAGTAATGGTTCCTTCAAAAATATCTTGCTTGCTAACAACATTGCCTGTAACTTTAAATTTCCCGTAAGCTGCCAAGCTTATTAATGCAAGTACTACAATTACAATCAAAAATATGTTTATTGCTTTCATTTTATTTAACTTTCGCTCTCACCCCCTATTTTGTTTTTTTACTTAAAAAACAAAAAACTAACATCCACCAACCATTCCAGACGAAGCCTGCTGCACTACCTGTCCAGTTGAACTTGCAACCTGGCTAGCACTGCTAGGGGCTTTTAATGTCAGAAATATAACTCCAGCTACAAGAACTGCAATTACAATCCACATTATTATCTTCTTATTCATTTTACCTCCGTTAAGTTTAGTTTTATCATCTTCTATATTTTTGTCTGAATTGCAACAATCCATTTTTATCTCGCCATCCTGTAACCAACCATTCTATTATGCATTCCTTCCATATTTTTACCTGCATGGCAGTTTTTGCTGTTGCCCATATTATCCATATTATCCATACCCATATGAGCCGAGTTATGCCCAATCATATCTCCTTTGTTCCATACATCAGCGTTTTGCATTTTTGCCATCCCATTTATGCCTTTATTTTCATTTTTTATGCCATGCGCAAACCCAAATGACAGCGAAGCTGTCAAAAACACAATTACTAATATTCCTATTATTACAAATTTATTATTCATTTTTCTTCCTTGTTTTATTTTTATCAAAAATATAAGTTAAAAAATCTAAAAACTAACATCCACCAACCATTCCACCACCAGACTCTTGCCCCTGCTCAATTCCCCTGTATTTGTTGCTTGCAAGGTTTATGTAGCTTAGTTCTATGCCCTTGCTCTTCAGTACAGCTGCTTTTGTTTCATGTATGCCCGGGAAAAACAATACTTTCCATTTTCCAAGCTCTTCTAAAATCCCATCATCTGTATATTCTGCTCCGTGGTTCTTGAGAAGATATTTTGCTAGTCCCCTCATGGCATAACTATGGGCGCAACCGCAAGCTGCCTCTCCATCGCTGAAAATTATACTCTCTGCACCGCAACAATACTCACAGCTTATTTGAGAAGCTATATCAATATACCTCTGCAAGTCGGCTCCAGTCAGTGTAATTGTTATATCAAGATTACCAAGTATGTTAATAGTAATATCTGCTTTTTGAGGTGTTGCTGCAGATACATCATCATAGCTTACCCCAAGCTCCTTGCCGTATACTTCTGGAATTCCTTTTGGAATTATCTCGCTTGCAGATACTGTTCCTATCACCCCACCAGTAACTCCGCCTGTGCTTCCTATATTAAGTTTTCCAAAATTATAAACTAGTAATGAAGCCAAAACAACAACTATCACTATTTGAGCAATAAACTCGTAGTCTGTTTTTTTTGCAGGTATTTTTATTTCTTCTGTCACTATTTCTTTCATTATTTTTTACCTCCTATCAAAACATTTATTTTTTTCATATGTTTCTCAGAAAAAGCCTGTTTATATGCGCTTTGATGAAACTAGTTTCAACCCAAGATTTATAATCTTTAAACACCTTATCTAAAGATGAAACCTACTGCTAAATTTATAACCATGCTGATAATTGTTTTTATATTAAGCTTAATATGGGAATATTCTCATGCACCGCTTTATGTTTCAAATATGCTTATTAAAAATTATAATTATACACTGATCAGAGCATCAGTTATTGATTTTTTGCTTGTGGGTTTTATTTTTTTAATTGTATCCATAAAAAATAAAGGAATTAAATGGATAGACAAGCCAAGTTTAGCAGATTATTTTATTGTTATCTTAATCGGAGTTACTATTGCAGTTATTATTGAACTAAACGCGTTTGCAAATGGTAAATGGATGTATAAGAATATCATGCCAACAATTTTTGGAATTGGCATCTCTCCCTTAGTGCAATTATTTACAACAGCAATTTTAGGGCTATTTATCGTTAGAATTACGAAATTTATTGCTTTAAAACCACAATATTATTCATTCCCCTTCTCTTCCGCTCTATAATTTGCTTTGCTTCCAACTTATCAAGAATCCTAGTCATGCCAACCTTTCCAATCTCGAGTTTTTCCATCAAAGATGACTGGAAAATTGCTCCATTTTCTTCCTGTAAAATATTAACAATCTTTTTTTCATCAGAATCAAGATTAGATGTATCTATTGGCTTTCTTTTTTCTCTGATTGTTTTTGTTTTAAGAACTATCTTTTCACTTTCTTTTGCAAATATCAAAAATAATCCTATAACGAGAACTAAAGCAGCAATTGCGAGACTTATCCATGTTTGTGTTGCTATTGTGGAATACATTATGCATGCTGGACCGTGGCTGCATGTAGCACCGACTATTTTTTTCAATGCTATATTAAAAATTAAAACAATAATCCCAATTATAATAGATATTCCCACTATTAAAAATCCAACATTTTTATTTTTCATTTTTATTTGTCCAAATCATAATTGCACCAAAATTTCTACTGTCTTTATCGTCACCCATGTAACTAGGCATTATTTTAACTAATTCAAGCCCATTCCGAGTATAGAACCTCAATTCAGGATCAACAAATTCGTTATTTTCTCTCTTTAACTTAACATACTCTTCAATAGGAATCTCTTTATTTGTTACACAGTAACCATCATATCCAGGAATTCTTGCCCCCAAAACCAGATATTTCAAATTTAATTTACTTGTTAGTTCTTTCTGTGCCTGAACTAATGCGCTTCCTCCGCCACTTCTTGACTTTGCCCCAATTGAGACAACATAAAGAGAATTTCCTGATGGATTATGTGTTTTTTTAATAAAACCATTATCAGTGATACTTTCCCAAGAATTGATGGAGGTAAAGGGGCTATAATTTATTATTTCAGATGTAGAAACCCCAATAAGCCCGCCACCCTTGTAAGCAAGAAAAAACCCCCCCCCAAAAAATTTCAGCCTTGATTCAAATTTATCTCTTGTAGCTCTTGTACCTTCAGGCCATATCTCATTTTCAAGCATCATAATTTCATTTATATCTTTTTCTTCAGCATTTCTAATAACAATTCCATTCCCCATCTTACTTATTATTAAAATTCGTTTAAAAAGCTTATGAATCCCAAACTTAAACCAATGAAAGTATAAAAGTTGTGTTTTCTTCTGCCTTTAGCGAGTGAATAGCATTTTCTTTCATAAATATAAAAACTCCGGGCAGCATTTTTATCTTTTTATTATTAAGATTAAATATTCCCTTGCCTTCAACAACATAAATAACTGCTTGTTTTGTTGATGTATGCTCATCAAGCCCAGAATTTTTAGCCATGCAGAATAGAGTTACATCTGTTTTTTTAGTCTTGACTATTTGCTTGCTTAAAATTCCTTCCTTGGGATATTCTATCATTTCTTTAATGTTTTTATCCATTTTGTCATTTAGCATTATCAATAATTTCTTTAATATCTTTTTCTGCCTCTTCAGCTTCTTTCCTACTCACTTCTGGAAAGAATTCTGAAATTAGTAATGGATTCATTCCAGCTATTTTCACTTTTCCATTAGCTTCCAAAACATTAATCTTGCATGGCATGCAAAGCGAGATAAGCTTATTTTTGTTTAGAAAATTATTGGCATGCTTGCCAGAACAAATCTCTATAATCTTTAATGGGCTCTGGGAAAATCCCTTTACAGCAAGCCTTTCCTTTACATCATAAATCTGGAATATTGTCCAGCCCCTTTGTTCAACCGCCTTCAAAACTGAAATAACAGCATCGTCAAAGCCTTTCCCAGTTTCTACAATGTATGCAAAATCTTCAACATTCATCTTCTTTTGTTTTTATCATTTTGTAATTGTTTAATTAACCATAAAGTAAATAAGACAAGAGCTACTAAAATCAGAGTCATAAATAAAAATCCAAAAATCCACATAGACCCCAATCCAAAGCCACCCATCATACCATAACCACTACCCATCATTCCGCCAAAACCAAACATTCCCAAAACTAAGAAAACAGCTATAACAATTATTATTCCAATTAGTAAATCATTGTTTTCTCTCATTTTTACCTCCTGTTTGATTTAGTTTCATTTGTTAATACAGAAAAAATAAACTGCTGACTTTAGTCAGCAGACATTTGCTTTGCAAATGTCAGATTTTTTCTGTCTCCTAAAAACAAGTGCCTGTCACAAACCACACCATTTATGGTGTGGTGGCGCTTGTTTTTTTGATTTAATTCTTCATTTTTCTCCTACAACTAAGACAAAATCTTTACCTATCCTGTCTTCTCCAATATACCTGAACCCAGATTTATCTAATAATCTTTTTATATCATCTGGCGTAAATCTATAGCACCCGTGTTTTTTCTTTCTTTTAGTAAACCAAAAATCACCAATAATTAACTTGCCTTTGTCTTTTAATATTTTTCTAATTTGTTTTAAGGCTATTACTGGTTTTTTGATATGGTGGAGTGAGTAAATAATTAGTATAACATCAAATTTTTTAGATGGAAAATAGTTGCTTATCTTATGAGAATCGCCTCTTACGCACTCAATTAGGGAGCAAGTGCCAAACTTCTTGCATTTTTCATGTGATTTGACAAAACCCTCGCTTGAAATGTCAAACCCAATAACCCTTTTATTAAGTTTTTTAGCTAAACAATTAACCAAATAACCTTCCCCGCAGCCAATATCTAAAATATCATTTACATTTCTAATTTTCTTGTATACCCCATCGCATATAACCGAATCTTTTGTTATCATTTTTCCTAAGTTTTTATACTTTTTAGTAAATTTAAACATTTCTCTTTTTCTGTTTTCATCTTGCTTTCAACTTTCTTAAATTTTTTTCCCATTGACTTTTGGGTATTTTGGCTTAAAGCTTCATCAGCCATAGGGTAAAGTATGCTATCTTCTTTTAATATATGCTCACGAAGAAGCTGGCAATAACCCCCTGCGTTCTCTGTAAGTTTTTTCTTATTGCCCTCTCTCAATCCATCTTCCATACCTTTTACAAACCCCCTTCCAAGCTCATGCTCAAGCAACATTTGTTCAACAGGATTGCAATGCACACAGCCCTCTTCTGCACATTTATTAAACTCCTTAAATAAGATATCCTCTTCTTTTGCATGATGAAACTTGTCAGCATAATTCCTTATGAATCTTATTACTTTTTCAAAAAATTCCTTATTTATCTCTTCCTGCCCGAGCAAGTCGCACTTACATTCAAGAATCTCAATTATTTTCAAGATATTCTGGTGCTCGTCAGATAAAATTTTTGAGGTTATTTTTTTCATTTTCCACCTATTTCGCTTATATTTTTATTTTTCATTTTCCCCACAACCCGTGCAAGTTGCAATATTCTCTTACAAAATCAATTTTATTAACACAAAACTCAGCTTCTGGCTTCATTCCAGGTTTTAGATATTCCCTGTAAATTTTTCCATTGCTTATAATCTCAATGAATTCTATATAGTGTTTTTCCTCCATTGGATGCTCTACACCCCCCACATTTACCTTAAAACCTCTTTCCGTTTTTTCAATAACCGGAACATGTTTTTCCATTCCAATATCCTTGCTTTTTGCATTCAAAAGCTCCATTGGTTGCCCACAGCAAACCAAAGTTCCCCCGCCTGCATGAATTACCTCAACAATATTCCCGCAAACATTGCACTTATAAATACTATTTCTTTCCATTCTTGCTTCCCCCCACCAAACTTTTTTCTTTTTTCTCTTTATAATTTTTTATCGCTTCTTTGATTGCCCCAGCAGCCAGAACAGAGCAATGAAATTTAATTTCAGGAAGATTTAATCCCTGAGCAACATCTTTTTCTGTCAGCCTTTCAGCTTCAGCTAAACTCTTCCCCCTGACAAGTTCAGTCATTCTTGAGCTTGTGACAATAGCAGCAACACAACCAATTGTCTCTACTTTAACATTTTTGATATATCCTTCTTCAATATCCCCTTTCTTTCTCTTTCCAATCTTAATATAAGCTCTCATTTTGTCTCCGCAGGTCGGGTTTCCAACCTCCCCAATGCCGTCAGCATCAACAATTTTCCCAATATTTTTAGGATTCTTAAAAATCTTCATAACCTTCTCGCTATACATTTTGGTAAAACCTCTCTGCCTCTTGTTCCATCTCTTCTTTTATTGGGCATTCTTCAAAATTAATATTGCAACACAAACACTTTTCATTATCTTTTATTTTCTCCTTGCATTTCTTTAGATATTTTTTATAACCCATTTTTTCAATTTCTAACACAACTTTTATTTAATTTTTCCGGTAATTTAAAAGGGACCTTATTGCATAATAGCTTCCGCCAAAAACAAGAACCCCTGGAATTAATGCAATACCTAAACTTGGAGCGAGGGCAGCTGTTCCAATTGTTCCTATTAAACCTGCACCAACACTCTCAAGAATTCCAGAAACCTTTCCAACGCTTTTCTCAACATTTTTTTCCAAAGCATCTATCTGCATCATATACTTTCCATCTTTGAAAATCTTGACTTTTCTTTCTTCTTCAGAACAAAGAATAACTATATTATTGTATTTTGAAGCAGTCATAGCCGCAGCATGCCTTGTTCCATAGCCTGTAAATGCTTTTTTTACGTTTTTTATCATAGCACCATAATCTAAAACAAATCCCTTAGAATTAATAATCACTGCACCATCTATAACAGCAAGACTTTTTAGAATTTTGTCGGCCCCTTTTGAAAAAACACTGAATTTGTTAAACTTCTGCTTTAATAATCTTGAATATTGCGGCTTCTTCCCTATGACAAACATAGCCCCTTCCCCAGCCCTGGCTATTTCAATTGCAATCTTTAAAATTTTCTCTTCTATTTTCTTTATCTTATCCATTTTCATTTTTACCTATTCTTTACCTTCTCATTTATCAACAGCACTGGTTGATATAATGTGCTGAAAGCACATTGTGTCAGAAATCCTTTTGTTTTGGATTTCTGAACACTATCAAAATCTAAAAGATTTTGAAGTTTGATAAAAGATTTTCTAAATCTTTTCTATCCATTTTTACTTTTTCCCACTTTTTATTTTTCCCCCAATCTCTTTAAGTAGCTTATGGATGTCTAATCTGTGTGCCTGGCATCCTTCTTCTATTGTCTCAAACGCAGCTGCTGCGCATCCAAAACAATGCATGCCATTTTTAATAAAAACTTCTATAACTTCAGGATATTTATCAACTAATTCGGAAATTTTTGTCTTGCTTGTTACTTTCATTTTCTAGTCTATTGGGCTTATCCTCCTCAGCTTATTTACATTGTCTTTAGTTATATGAATTACCCTCTTTATATTTTTTTCTGTAAAATCATTTCCGATTGTTATCCTTAATGAGCCATGTGCTTCTTCATCACTGAGCCCAATTGCTCTCAGAACATGACTTGACTTCAAGCTGTGAGAAGAGCAAGCAGAGCCAGTGCTTGTAAATAATCCTTGCTCATCTAAAAGCATTAACAAACTCTCTCCTTCAACCCCTCTTACAGAGATGTTGATATTATTATAAATTCTTTTTTCTCTTAAACCATTTAATCTAACATCTTTAATTTTAAGCAATTCATCAATAAGCTTATCTCGTATTTTTCTTATTTTTTCTTTATCAGCTTTTTTCATTAATTCTAAAGCTTTCGCCATGCCAACAATTCCCGGTATATTTTCTGTGCTGCTTCTTAATCCTCTTTCATGCCCCCCGCCATGGAGTAGGGGAACAAGACTTACACCGCCCCTAACATAAAGAAATCCAATTCCTTTTGGTCCGTTAATCTTATGTCCTGAAGCAGATAATAAATCAAACTTGCTCGCATCAATATCAAGCTTCCCTAAGCTTTGAACAGCATCTGTATGAAAAAATACTCTCTTGCTTCTGCAAATTTTGGCAATTTCTTCTATAGGCTGAATTGTTCCAATCTCATTATTAACATGCATTATACTTACTATTAATGTATCTTTCCTTATTGCTCTCTCCACCTCCTTAACTTTTACAATACCTTCTTTATTAACATCAATGTAATCAACTTTATACCCTTGTTTTTCTAAAAACCTGCAGGTTTCCAAAACAGCAGCATGTTCTATCTTGCTTGTAATTATATGTTTTTTTTCAGGATAAGCAAGCGCCAAGCCCTTTATAGCAAGATTGTCAGCTTCTGTTCCAGAAGCTGTGAATATGATCTCCTCACTCTTACAATTTATACATTTAGCTATACTCCCTCTTGCCTCTTCTATTGCTTTCTTAGCTTCTCTTCCTAATTTATGCAGGCTCGAAGCATTCCCATATCTCTCTGAGAAATATGGTAGCATCTCATCTAAAACTTCCTTGGCAACTTTTGTAGTTGCTGCATTGTCTAGGTAAATCTCAGCAGTCATTTTATTAATAGTTTGTTTTCATCCCACATAACTTTATTATCCCATTATTGTACTTCTTGCACAAACTGCAACTGCATCTTATTTTCTTTATCATTTCTAAAATTTTCATCATCTCACTTACAGCAAATCTTTCATCTTTAACTAAAATGCCGGCTGATTTTTCAATTTCCTTTTTTATTCTTGCTGGAATCTTAAAACTTCCAGCCCTTTTTTTTGATATATACTGGGAAACAGCGGCCTTGCTGACTCCTAAAATTTCTCCTGCATCCTGCATGCTTAGTTTATATTTTTTAACAAGAATTTTAGCATACTCGCTTCTCACAGAAGGAATTATATACCAAACTTCTATTTCTTGGGGAAGACTATACACAGATAACAATAGTTAACCCTCTATTTAAACTTTTCGCTATTTGGATTAACAATAAGAAACCAAAAAGAAAGAAATCTCTAACCAGAAATTGCCTGTGTAGGGCAGACTTCTATTGCTTCTTTAAGGCATTTTGATTTTTTCTGTGCTTTTACATGCGCCTTGCCATCATTACCCATTTCAAAAAGCTCTTCACACGCAGCAACACATGCTCCGCATCCAATACACTTTTCCCTGTCAACTTTTATCATTTGATTAAGATTCAACTCTTATTTAAAAACTTTGCGCCGTCAAATAAAGCATGCTATCTTAAAATCAGGCTTACCATCAAAACGCCAAATAAAACAATCAAAACAGAAACAAGAATAATCAAGACAGGATCAAACCCCAATCTTCTAATCTTTGTTTGAGGCAGTGCATTAGATAATAATGGAGCAGCTTGTGTCTGCCGAGTCGGCATAGTCATTGGCAAAGGCTGAGTCGGCTTCTTTTTAAATGGATTGACAAACAGTCTCTTAATATCCCTTGCTGTCTGGTTTTTCGGTAAGGGGGTTATTTGTTGAGCAATCGGAGTTGCCTGGATAGGAGAAATGCTTAATGTTCCTCTTTGCAATGCTTCTACAACCTCCATAACCTCTGCCTCGATATAACCCGCACTTATGAAACTTCTTGCAGCTTTTTCTATGCTATCCCCCCTAATCACGGCATTTCTTATTCCGGCAAATATATCGCTATTCATTACTATATTAAAGAGAGTAAGTTTTTAAAGCTAACTCATTTAACTACATATAACATGGCAAAAAAAACTAAACCAATAGAAAAGCAAGATGATTACATTCCCCTCGGTGAAACAGACATAAAACGCGCTGTAGAGATTCCAGTAAAACAAGTAAAAGAAGAAGATTTGATAAAAGTAGAACGAAAAGGGACAAAGAAACTAAAAATAGGAAAGCTAAAATCAAGAAAAGTGGACGAAGATGCTGAAGAACGAGAAGAAAGAATAGAAGAAGAAAAAATAGGAAAGAGCCAAATAAAAGGAAAATACACTTTGGTTATAACAGAGAAGCCACAGGCAGCACTAAAAATTTCTTCTGCTTTATCAGACGGAAAATTCAGAAAACTTGCCGAGAATTCTGTTCCATATTACGAGTTTACAAAAGATAGTAAAAAAATAATTGTTGCGTGTGCAGTAGGGCATTTATTCACCCTAAAACAGCAGTCAGGAAAAGGCTACCCTGTATTTGATATTGCATGGGAGCCAAATTATAAAGTTAAGAAAAATGATTTCAGCAAAAAATATTATTCTCTTCTTGTAAAGCTTGTGAAAAATGCAGGCAGCTTTATAGTTGCTACAGATTACGACATAGAAGGGGAGGTTATTGGCTGGAATATTATAAGATTTATTGCCAAGCAGAAAACAGCAGGCAGAATGAAGTTTTCAAGCCTGACAAAAGACGAATTAGAATCTGCCTACCAGCATCTGGAAGAAATAAACTGGGGGCAGGCATACGCAGGAGAAACTAGGCATTTCTTAGATTGGATGTATGGCATAAATCTTTCCAGGGCTTTAATGGCTGCAATAAAAACAACAGGCACTTTCAGGATAATGTCAATTGGAAGAGTCCAAGGCCCTGCACTTCACTTTATTGTTGACAGGGAAAAAGAAATTAAAAGTTTCAAGCCAGAGCCTTATTGGCAGGTTTTCATAAATATTGAAGATATTTTTTTAAAATACGTAAAAGACATAACGAAAGAAAAAGAGCTGGATAAATTCAAGGGGTTAAAAGGAAGGGAAGCAGATTGCAAGACAGAGAAAAAAGAGCAGAGAATAATTCCACCGACGCCATTTGATTTAACAAGTTTGCAAATGGAAGCATACAAATTTTTTGGATTAACACCCGCAAAATCTCTTGAAATAGCGCAGAAACTTTATCTTGCAGGATTAATAAGCTACCCAAGAACCTCTTCCCAAAAAATCCCGCAAAGCATTGGCTACGAAAAAATAATAAGAAACCTCTCTAAGCATTTTAAAGAAACTAAATTCTTAACACGAAAAACACCAGTTGAGGGCAGCAAATCAGACCCAGCCCACCCATCAATCTACCCAACAGGCGAGTTTGACGAGCTTTCAGGAGACGAGAAAAAAGTTTATGAGTTAATAGTGTTGAGATTCTTAAGCTGTTTTGCAAGTGATGCTTTAGTGGAGAATAAGACAATTACGGCAATTGTTGATGATTTGAAGTTTAATGCAAAAGGCATGGCTATAAGGGAAAAAGGCTGGATTAATGTTTATAAAGCCAGACTTCAGGAAAAAGAGCTTCCAGATATTAATGGAAAGAAGAAAATAAAAGAAGTTAAGATAGAGAAAAAAATGACTCAGCCGCCAAAAAGATATTCTCCTGCCAGTCTTGTTTCTGAGCTGGCAAAAAGGAACATTGGGACAAAAGCGACAAGAGCGGGAATTGTGGAAACTCTTTATTCAAGAAAATATGTTGATGGAAAAAGCATAACAGCCACCCCCTTAGGAATTTCTTTAATAGACACCCTGGAAAAATACTCTCCAATTATTATTGACGAAAAACTTACAAGGGAGTTTGAAAAAGAAACAGATGAGATATTAACTGCCAAGAAAAATCTGGATGAAAAAGAAAAGAAAATGATAGAAAAAGCAGAAAAAACAATAACAACTATCTCAGATTCATTAAGAAAACACGAATCAAAAATAGGCAAAGAGCTTTTGAAAGCTAATGAAGATTTAAGAAAACACGAGCAGGAGATGAATACAATTATGACGTGCCCTGTCTGCAAGAAAGGTGTTTTAAGAATCTTGTTCAACAGGGCAAGCCATAGATATTTTCTTGCTTGCTCTGCTTATCCTGAATGCAAGACTACATTCAGCCTCCCTCCAAATTCCTTAATAAAAAGAGAAGAAAACAACAAGCTTTGTGAGAAATGTGGCTGGCCGATGCTGATGGCAATAAGAAAAGCCAGGCGCCCTTGGATTTTCTGCTTTAATCCGGATTGCGAAACAAATAAGGAATGGGCTAATAAGAGAAAGGATAACAATAAAGAAAAAGAAAACTAGAATCGCTAACAGGTGTCTATATCTGTTGTATGTATGCGGGAAATCCCACTATTAAGACAAACCTCTAAAGAGTGCAGACTAAAATTATTATACCCCCCTAAAGGAGGTGAATGGATATTTTCTCCTTCCGTACTGATCAACATATTTAATCTCAGCTTCTGCACACTGCAAAGCTTCTTCTACTCTTTCTTCAGGACTTCTTCTATCTGTAAGTATTCCCCTATCAGGGGGCTCTGCACTTGCCCGTTAAGTATTTCTCGTTTTGATAAATGAACAAAATTCTCTCCACTCTTCTTCTGCCATACTATCGCTATTCATTGAACGTTTTCCTTTATCAGTAGATAACGCAGCAAGATATGTATTCCACCCCCCAATAACAAATAAATCTTTACCTTTGGCTCTTATTCTAGAATATAAATCCTCTATTCTCCGCAAATTAGTCTTTTCATCCTCAATCGCATTTATGAGATTTCCTGTTGGTTTTTCATCAGCCATATTTTACTAACTAAGTTATCCTTTAAAAATAAACTTATACTAGAACCTATATATTAAATCAATTAACTTCTCCGCTATAATACCTTGTCTCTGAGCGAGGTGTTGCAGGATGCCTGTTTCCAACACCCTTATTTTCAGGAATTCTTATGACTCTATTATATTTTTCTTCATGACAATCATGACAAAGCCCTTCTAATGCTTCGTTTAATGCCCTAACTTCTTTTGCTGTTCCTCTGAAAGCAACCTTCCCACATGCCAAGCATTGATAGCTTATATAATCTTTTTCCATAAAAACCTTATTTTTGTGGGGTTTTTAAACTTAACTAAATCCAGCCCCTCCTTCTGATCCCTTCCTTAACAATATCAAAATCCAGGGTTTTTTCAGGCAAGCTTCTATGCTTTCTTAAAATAGCTTTTCTTTTTCCCCTTTCTAATCTTAGTTCAATTATGCACTTGCTCCAATATCTCATGATGTCCCCCCCAACCATGTGGGTTTCTTTTTCCTTTCCTTGTTTTAATTCCTCTTCTGTCAAAAAATCAGAATAAACTTGATTTGTTGCAATAATTGGTATGTCCTGCTTTCTTGCAATTTCAGCAAGAATTCTCATCTGCCTTGCCAATTCCGAATTTATTTCCCTTATCCTTATTATTTTTTCATCTTCTGCTTCTTCCTCGTCTCTTGCTTCCCCCAAAGCAAGCCTGTACAGCATTGTCATGCCATCAATTATAATCAGGCTTATTTTATTGTTCTTGATTTCTTTTAATAGCTTGCAAAACGCTTCTTTTTGTTCATCAAAACCTGTTGGTTTAAGCAGCATTATATTCTCCAGAACCTTCTGATACTCTTCTCCTGCTATCTGCTTTACTCTTTCTACAGAAAATCCCCCCTCTGTATCCACAAATATAATCTTATTTCCTTTTTTTGCCTGGCTCACAGAAGCAAGAACACAAAAATTAGTTTTTCCGCTTCCAGCTGGCCCGTAAATTGTTGTTATAATGTCTTTTTCATAGCCCCCAAAAAGCCATTTATTCAAATCATAGCTTCCAGCTGATATTTTTCTTTCCTGCATATACTAGCAACAGTTTGCTTATTAATAAGGATTATTGTCTTTGAGAATAATATGTCAGAAATTCTCACTAATGTTCGAATTTCTGATAATACTCAAAAACCAGAGGTTTTTGATAAAGCAATAAAAAGATTTATAAATCAAATACCTTTAGCTTATTTATGATAGGCTGGATATTACTTGTATTAGCAGTTTTCATAGCATTTATTTTTATTATGTATTATAACAAATTTGTAATCCTTGGAAACAGAATAGATAACTCTCTGGCTCAGATTGATGTTCAATTGAAAAAAAGAGCAGACTTGGTTCCAAACCTAATATCTACTGTTAAGGGCTATGTTAAGCACGAGAAAGGCATGATAGAGAAAGTAACAGAAGCAAGAAAAGCGCTTCTTTCAGCAGGAAACATAACAGAAAAAGTAAAAGCAGGAAACAAGCTGCAAGCAGCCTTAAAATCAATTTTCGCTCTTGCTGAAAACTATCCTAATTTAAAGGCAAATGAAAACTTTCTCCAATTGCAGCAAGAACTTTCAGCTATAGAAGACAAAGTAGCGTATTCGAGGCAGTTTTACAATGACAGCATCTTAGATTACAATAACTCAACAAAAACCTTTCCAGGAAATTTCTTTGCAAGCTTGTATAAAGCAAAAGAAAAACAATTTCTCCTGCTGGAAGCAGGAGAAAGAGCTGTTCCAAAAGTAGAATTCTAGTTAATGCTCATGTATAAAGTTACAATAAAGTTAAATTCAGCTTCAACAGAAGAAATTAAAAAATATTGTTCAATAATGAAAGATGAAAGAGTTAGGGGAGCTGGTAGAGATGGAAATACAGCTATTATATTTGTAAGACAAACAGAACCAATTAATAGGGTTGAATTAAGCAATATTGTAAATGGCTTCATAATTATTAATGTCTCAGAATTATCTTAAATTTAAGGCAAAAGGCTTTTTGGCTTTTTTTCTTCAGAATGAAGCTCTGCCAAAATTAAGGTAATATCATGCCTGCCGGCAATTACTCTTCCTGTCCATTCCAAATATTCTTGCCTTGTTCTGTAAGTTTTATCTCCTTCATTTACATGCTTTTCTGGAAAAGGGCCACAATATACAATTTTTTCTTCTCCACTAATCTTTCTTGTTACAATTCCCCACATTTTTTTATAACTTCACCATACCTTAAATACATTATTATTCTCGAGTATAATTATTATTGGTAAGCTTTAAAAACTTCTCGCCCCCCTTTATTAAATGAAAGAAAATCTTCATGTAAGCTTTCACGAGCAAATATCAAGAAACAAAAGAAACTCGATTTTTTTAATCTTGCTTATATTTCTTGTCTTAGTTGGCTTGTCTTACGTTATAGGATTAATTTACACAGATTATTTCTTTTTTATTCTTATTGCAGGAATCATAATCTCGCTTTCTTACATTTTAATTGGCTATTATAACTCAGATAAAATAGCGCTTGCCTCTCTTGGTGCGAGGCAAGCTGATGCAAACCAGTATCGCCAGCTTTATAATGCGATTGAAGGTTTATGTTTGGCAAGCGGAATGCCAATGCCGAGAGTATATGTTATGGAAAACGAACAGATAAATGCATTTGCAACAGGCAGAAATCCTGGAAATTCAGTTATCTGCGTAACAACTGGAGCCTTAAGAAAGCTAAACAAGCAGGAACTAGAAGGAGTTTTAGGGCACGAACTTTCACATATAGCAAATTATGACATAAGGTTTATGACTTTAACAGCTGTTCTTGTTGGTTTAATCGCAATTATTTCCGAGATATTTTTAAGAAGCATGTGGTATAGAAGCAGCAATGATAACAACAATAAAGCAAAAGCAGGTTTGATGATAATAGGAATTGTTCTTGCAATTCTTGCACCAATTTTCGTCCAATTAGTCCAGCTTGCAATCAGCAGAAAGCGGGAATTTGCAGCAGACGCGTCTTCTGTGAAATTCACAAGATACCCAAGAGGTTTAATCTCTGCTTTAAGAAAAATAAAAAGCGAGCATATAGGCGAAAAAGAAGCAAGAAAAATTAACAAAGCTGTTGCCCCCCTATTTATCTCAAACCCGTTCAAAAATCTTTCAAATTTAACTTCAACTCATCCTTCAATTGATAAGAGAATAGAAATTCTAGAGAGAATGTGATTTTATACGATAAGTTTTATAAACATTCAAAACATATTGCTATTATGGATAAAAGAGGGCAGATAGAAAAAATTATTTTTGGATACTTATAGTCTTATTAATTTTATACTTAGCTTGGTTAATCTTTAAATAAAATGGCTAATAAAAATTGGGAGATAGCAAGAATAATTTTTGCAGTATTAGTTATTATGTCAGAAATGAAAACTACATCCTTTAGGATGTAGTGTATAGTTGCTATTTTCATTTCTGAACATCCTAAAAACAAGTGCCTGTCACAAACCACACCTTTTAAGGTGTGGTGGCACTTGTTTTTTTGATATTATCTGTCATTACAATACTTTTATTAATAATTAAACTTTCAGGACATAGCCCAGATTCTATAACAATTCTCTCTTTAACAGTAACCTTATTAATTGCTTTACAAATCTTAGTTTTAACTATTCTCTTTCAGGTAAAAGGAGATATGTCAGAAATTCTCACTAACGTTCGAATTTCTGAACACAAGAAAATCACGAGATTTTCTGTGCCCGAAAACCAGAGGTTTTCTTGGCATCCCAAAAACTCAAAGAGTTTTTGATATTGGAGAACTTAAGGAATTTAAACTTCAGAATTCCAGATGGAATTCTGATAGTGCTCAAAAATCATAGATTTTTGACAAGGCAGACAGTAGCAAAAATAACTTCTTTAGGGGAAGCCTAAAAATAAGTTCTTAAATTTTAGATAAAGTATAATTCCACTTTGAATTTATTTTGTGTTCTTCAAGATTAATTTTTTCAAATTCTTTATTTGAAACTTTTTG
>Ga0209541_10001345_pt1 | contig 49121 bp, 70 predicted proteins | sample RifCSPlowO2_01_FD_184027 | JGI IMG/M metagenome (GOLD analysis project Ga0209541, IMG submission 184027) | Groundwater microbial communities from Rifle, Colorado - Rifle CSP2_plank lowO2_0.1 (SPAdes) (version 2) | ecosystem: Environmental > Aquatic > Deep subsurface > Groundwater | place... | reverse complement strand
AGGAGTTTTCTTAATTCTTTTTCCCTTTCTATTGGATGTAATTGCTCTAGTCTCTTTAAAGAAAGCTTTTTAGTTTTTGGCATAAACCTATCAAGTTTTTGGATTATATAAACCTTTTAGAAAAAGATTTACCAAAAGTCCTAATAACTAAGGCTGCTGTAAACCAGCCGTGCATTCCAAGTGTTGATTGCAAAGCCATTTTGTGGAATTGAGCATGAGCTTAGGAATAACGCTCAGGCCTTTACAGGACAGCCTGTTTAGGCCTGAGTAGTTTACATTATTACAAGGGGGTTATATAACCATGAGACTTTTTGTAAACATCATATAAAATCCAGACTAAACTTCCTGCATCGCCTTTAGCTTTTCCTTTTTCAGACTCTTCTTCTGATTTTTTCAAAGGAAGTTTTTTTTCTTGTTTTTTAGACTGCAAATTAAGAATTTCTTTAAAACCATCTATTATTGCCTTGAATGGCTCAAAAAAACCTTCTTGAGGCTTTTGTTCTTTTATCTGAAAAATTGCTCCCTGAACTGTTCCTGCTTTTTTTAGGGCTTCTATTGCTTTTTCTTTTTTTGCACCTGTTTTTTCCATAACTTCAATTACTTCTTCTTTTAGAACTGGAATATTTTTTTCCTGAGCTTCATTTAAATATTTTGTAATTTCGTCTTTCATTGACATTAAAGATTCTTGCAGAGAAGTTATTATTTCTATGTCTTCTTCTTCCAGCTTTTTTTTATATGCTTCAATCTGCTGCATAGTTGAAACATAGCCTTTAATGTAAATTTCTGTTCTTCCCATGTGAACTGCGCCCCTTTGATATTCTTTTTGATAAGCCATTTCAGGCAAAGCAACAAATCTTATTCTTACATGAATACATGGAAAATATTTTCTATATTCTCTGTCAATTTCAAAACCATTTGGCGTTATTTCTGTATAAGTTTTTTTTATACCTAATAATTCAACCTCTATTTTATTTGTTTCAAATGTGCTTAACAAATGCGGATCATTAATATCACGAGACATTTCCAATTGCCTTATATTTCTTAAGTATGGCTTTACCCAATTTATGTACATTCTTATTGTGTTAAAATGCTGCCTTAAATATGCAAGAACAAATTTTCTTCTATCGTTAATTTCTTTTTCTGTTTTTTCCTTCCAATCCAAAAACTGGAATAGTTTTCTTGCTAATACTTCACGCACTTTTATATTAATACCATCTTTACTTAAAGTATTAATCAGCTTATCAACTTCTTTTATATCTTTAGGATGAATTCTATAAAATAAATCAGGCAATATTACAAAACCAACTTGGGATGCTAAACCAGTTACAGAGCCAGGGTTTTTTGCACCGCCTTCAACCAAGTCAACCCAGACTGATTTTAGGGCTACACTGGCTGAATGACTTCCTTCATTGTAACCTTTATAGTAAGCTAATCTTTCATCAAGAATTCTTAATTCCCTAATTATCTGGAACATGTCTTTAGTCATTTTTCCTATAGTTGCCAGATAAGAAGAGATTTTTTCCTGCTGGATTGCTTTTCTTTGCTCTATTGAACCCCACATACTAGAGGCTTCGCCTGCTGCAAATAAATCTTTTAATTTAATAACTTCGCCTGTTTTGCCTGATAATTTTAAACCAAAATCTTCCTTGGTTTCCATAAACCTAAGTATCCAGTAATAATTTGCTTCAACACCGCCTTTTAACTCATCAATTATTAATCTGCACCCTTCTTTTGGGCAGTATTTTGGCTTTACTTCTTCGCCCAAAGAAGGAATTTCAGGATTATCTTTTTCTTCTTTTGCCTTAGCTCCAAATAAGCCTTCTAATAATTTTTCCCGAAATGAAGAAGTTTCTTCTTTTTTTTGTTGAGCTTCTTGAGTCATTAATTCACCTTTTTTAATAAATAATTTTATATATTACTATACTTTTAAAGTTTGTTATTAGAATATTTTTTAAAAAAGTGTTCACGGAAAAAAAGAAAATGAGAAACTACCTAAGCTTAATTTTGGCTATAATTTTGGCTGATTATGTACTGAAGTTTATATCAGAAGACAAGGTAAGGAATTATGGGGCTGCTTTTGATATTTTAGAAGGATATACATTTGCATTGATTTTTATTTCTGTTCTGGCTTTTGTCTTATTTTTATTTTTATTTTACAAATATGAAGAATATAGGCTTGGACTGAGCTTTTTAATTGGCGGAACTTTAAGCAATTTGTTGGACAGAGTTTTATTTGGATATGTTGTTGATTATATATCTTTTTCAGATTTTTTTACTTCTAATTTAGGGGATATAGCAAATGTTACTGGTGTTGTTATATTGTTTTTTTCATTTTTCAGGGAGCCTAAGGGAAAAGAGGAAGAGCATAGGGTTTTGAAAAGAGACATAAAGAGAAGATATGGATAATGTTCTTGAAATTTATAGAATTTTATTAAAAGAATTTAAAGAGCAGGGATGGTGGCCTGTTAATGACAAATATCATTCTGGGTATTTAAAACCTGAAATTAAGAAAGAAGTTTTGGAAATTTGTTTAGGAGCTATTTTAACTCAGAATACTTCATGGAAGAATGTTGAAAAAGCTTTGGATGAATTAAGGAAAAATAATTTAATTGATTTAAGTAATTTGAGAAAAATTGATATTAAAAAATTAGCTGAAATAATTAAAATTTCCGGATATAATAATCAAAAAGCTAGGAAAATAAAAGAATTTGTTAAATTTCTAGATTCTGGAAAAGAAATTACTAGAGAAAATTTACTTAATATTTGGGGGGTTGGTCCTGAAACAGCAGATTCTATTTTACTTTATGCTTACAAAAAACCAATATTTGTAATTGATGCTTACACTAAAAGAATATTTAATAGACTTGGTTTTAAAGAAAAAAGCTATTATGAATTACAGGAATTATTCATGAAGAATTTGGATAAAGATTTTAAAATATTTAATGAGTATCATGCTTTACTTGTAAAGTTAGGAAAAGATTACTGCAAAAAAAAACCTTTGTGCCAAAATTGTCCTTTGAATAAAATTTGTGAATTTAAATTTAATTAATCCTTTTTATAATGGTAGCTATTTTTTCTACTAGAGAATCAAAAACTTCGTCATTTAATTTCGCCAAAACTTTAATAATTAATTTTTTTTCTATTAATAGAATTTTATCAGCCCTTATCTTGCTTTTTATCAAAATAGACCCGTTTAATAAATCTTTATTTTCAATTAGAATACTGTATTCTTCATCAGTTAGATTAGATGTTATTGCACATACTAAAACATCTTGCTTTTTGTCATTATATTCGTTATTAGAAATTATAATTCCTGGTCTAATTTTACTTTCTTCCTGATTAGAAAAAGGAAATTTCATTAAAACTAAATTTTGTTGATTCATTTTTGTTCTTTGTAGAGTTTATCCCAGATTTCATCTTCCTTATTCCAAGCCCTTTTCATGCTTTCTCTAGTCAAGGATTTCCAAAACTGTTCTTCCCCATCCATTTCTTTTAAAATCTCAGATTCTTTTTTTAAAATAATTTCATTATTTTCTTCAATCATAACTAATACAGAGGATTCCTTAATACCTAAATCTTTTCTTATCTCTTCAGGAATCACTATTTGGCCTCTTTCATTAACTTTAACAGTTCGTATTTTTTTATTCATTTTAATCATATTAATATGATTATTCAGAATTTATAAATTTTTGTTTTATCTTCTTTTAGAAATAAAATTCATAAGAACGCCATTTTTACAATATCCACAACCAAGAAAATCTTCTTTATATTTTACAATAAACCACCCTTTTAGTTCTTTATTGCATTCCAAATTTTGACCATTTAACCATTCTTCTATTTTATTAATCTCAAGAATATTTTTATCAGCATTTTTTCCTATTAATTGAGAGCCTGAAATGCTTAATCTTAATCCTGTTTTTTCCAATTCCCCAAAATACAAGCCAAAGGAATTTACTCTTAATTTAGATAAATCTAGCTTTTGAAAGTCTTTTGTCATTAGGAATAATTTATTATCCTTGTTTATATAAAATAAATAATCTAGTTTTTGCTTATATCCAAATTGCTCTTCCAACTTATTATGGATTTCTTTTATTTCTTTGCTGTTTATGGGTTTCATGATAATATTGAAAAAGAGTAACTTTAAAAATTAAACTGTATATTCTTACTGAAACTTTTTTGAATTTCTCGAAAACTTTCAATTCCTTTATAAATACCACTGGACAAATGCTGGACCCCCGCGGCGCTTATAAAGAAAATTATACTTTATTTGTCTTAATGGAAGTAGATTTTATAAGAGTTTTTAAAAATAATATTATTAAAAGAACTAATAATAAAGAAGCTAAATTAATAATTAAAGAAAATACAAAAAATATAGAAATTTCTTCTTCAAGAGAAATGTTTAATTATTATTTAAAAGGCAAATTTTTTGGTAATGGACATTTTTATTTTTCAAAATTAAAATACCACGTTTTCTCGATTTCATATGACATTAATGAAAATAATCTTGCTGAAAGAGATAATTCTCTCATTTTAAAACATTATAATATCAATTTAAGTAAGCAAAAAACAAATTCAGAAAATTGTTTTATGTTAAGTGCATATAATATTATTGATATATTAAAAATATCTGCAAATTTAGAGATAATAAAAATACCTTTTAATAAAATATTAGAAAGAGTGCATAAAAATTTTAATTTATTATATATTGTTTTAGATGAGCGGCTTAGATACTCTATTTTAAATAACTTAAAGGAATTTTGTAAAAATACAAATTTGAATTATGAGACTGTTTCTTCATGGAAATATGGAAAAAACAAAATTCCTTTAAAACTGTTTTTAGATATATTTCTGGGAAATAAAAAGATTTTTAATGCTATAAAAGAAAACATAATTCAAATCCAAATTGGAAGAAAAGGAAAATTAGAAATAAAGGATCAATTTGATAAATATTTATTAAGTGAAATATTGAAGGGATATGTATGATTACTAATGAAAAAATAAGATTTTATATATTATCTAACGCAGTAAAATATCAAGGAAAAGCCAATTTAGGTGCTATTTTAGGAAAAGTTTTACAAGAAGACCCAGATTTGAAAAAAGACATAAAGGAGTTATCATTCAAGATTTCTTCATTAATTAAGGAAATTAATTCTTTGCCTTTAGAAGAGCAAAAAAAAGAATTGAATAAATTTGATTTTGAAATAGAAAAACCAAAGAAAAAAGAAGATAAATTACCTGAATTAGAAGAGGCAAAAATAGGTAATGTTGTAATGCGTTTTGCTCCAAACCCGAATGGACCTTTATCTCTTGGAAGAACGAGGCCAGCTTATTGGAACTATGCTCTTGTTCAAAAATATAAAGGTAAATTCTTGCTTCGAGCAGATGATACTGATCCAAAAATAAAAGTTCCGATGAAGGAGGCTTACAAATGGATTCAAGAAGATTTAAATTTTTTAGGAATAAAACCAGATAAAGTAATTATACAATCAAAAAGACTGAAGATTTATTATAAATATGCTGAGAAATTAGTTAAGGATGACAAGGCTTATGTTTGCACTTGCGATGTTGAAGAATGGAGAAAATTAATATGGAAGTCTATTTCCTGTAAATGCCGATCTTTACCTGCACAAGAGCAATTAGAAAGATGGAGAGGGATGTTTACAAAATACAAAGAAGGAGAAGCTGTTTTAAGAATTAAGACTGATATTGATGCTCCAAATCCTGCATTAAGAGACTGGCCTGCTTTCAGGATTGTTGATAAATCAAAACATCCATTAGACAAGAAATCAAAAGTGTGGCCTTTATTGAATTTTGCTTCTGCTATTGATGATCATGAATTAGAAGTTACCCATATATTGAGAGGGATTGATTTAAGAGTTTCTGACGACAGGCAAGGATATATTTACAAATATTTTAACTGGATTTATCCAAAGACAATGTATCATGGAAAATTATTAGTTAAAGGAATTAAAAGCACGTCACAAACTAAAAAATTAATAAAAGAAGGAAAATTATTGGGATGGGATGATCCAAGATTAGGAACAATTCAATCATTAAGAAAAAGAGGATTTAAAGCAGAAGCTATTTTGAGATTTCACAGGGAGATTGGATTAGGAAAGAGCGATATTCATGTTTCTTTAGATACATTAGGTGCTTTTAACAGAGAGATTATAGACAAAGATAGCAATAGGTATTTTTTTGTTGAAAATCCCAAAAAAATCAATATAAAAAAAGCCCCAACTTTAAAGACAAAAATTGAATTACATCCTGATTTTCCAAAGAAAGGATTTAGGAATTTTGAAACTAAAGATGAATTTTATATTGAAGAGAATTTTGAAAAAGGAAAATATTACAGGATTATGCACTTGTTTAATTTCAAGGACAATGAATTTCATTCTGTTGAATTGAATAAAGCACTGAATGCAAAATTAATTCACTGGCTGCCTGTTTCTAAAGATTTAGTTAATATTGAAATTATAATGGATGATGCTTCTGTTATAAAGGGATTAGGGGAGAAAGACTTAAACAAGGTAAAAATAAATGAAATAGTACAATTTCAAAGGAAATTTTTTGCTAAATTAGATAAAAAAGAAAAAAATAAATTAATATTTTATTTTCTACACAGATGATAGACATACAATCATTTATTTTAAACTATATTAATGAGTTTTCATATATAGGGGTATTTTTATTGACTGCTTTTATTGCTTTAATACCATTACCTGAGGAATTGTTTTTGTTATTGGCTGGTTATTTTTCTGGAAAAGGTTTTGCTGAGTTGGATAAAGTTATTCTGGCTGCTTATTTGGGTATTTTGACAGGGGACAATATTTTATACTACCTTATAAGAAAAAAGCATTATCTCCACGGGATGTATACTAGAGTAGTTTCTACAAGACTAAAAAAATGGAAAAAACCAATGAAAGAACATACTGGAAAAAGCATTTTTTTATTAAGATTTATTTTAGGTTTAAGATTTTTAGGGCCTTTAATGGCTGGAACGCTTAAAGTTAGATGGAGAACTTTTGCTTTTTTTAATTTTTTAGCTGTACTGGTGTTTGTGCCTTTTTATATTTTCTTGGGCTATTATTTCAACAATGTTTCAGATTTAATAATAAGGGATGTTCTAATTATGAAGTATCTTGTTTTGGGCGGACTTTTACTAGTGATAATTGTTCCTTACCTTGTGTTTTTGAAAAAGGGGTTTTTTAAGAGATCTTAGAAATTACCATTTTTTTCTAATGGCTAATGCAGTATAAATAAATTCCATCTGCAATAATGTTTTGTATAACACTTTTGAGAGATTTAAGGAATCTCCAAAATCTTTGCTTTTTTTTAATTCATCAAAATAAGCATTACATGAGTTAAGTAATTGTTGTAAATCTAATATTCCCAGCCCTTTAGCCCCTGGCTCTCCTAATTTCTTTCTGTTGATACCTGTCAACCTTGTAATTATTTTTAGACTTTCAGATATAGCTTGCTGCAAATTTTTTAGAAATATTTCATCATAAATTGCAAGTTCTTTTTTATTCTCTTTTTTGCATTCCCTATATCTGGCAATCAGTTCATTAGCTGCTTTGTTTATTTTTTTAATAGGCTTATCAAGAATATTAACCAATAATTCTCCCTCTTCTTCTGCATTCAGCATATTTTTGTTAAATTTTTATAATTTATAAATATTTATATCAAAAAAACTTTAAAACCTGTCCTGAATAAATAGATAACTGTGCCTGCAACTAAAGGAACTATGAAATTATCGTCTATATCTGAAACTCCTATTTTTAAACCAGCCCCTTCTACAATCATTGCAAACAAGCTTCCGAAAAAACCCTCTGTTAAATTTACAAAGATAATTGAGCCTAAAAAAGCACAAAGCATTCCAGCTAATATCCCTTCTAATTTTTTTAGGCCATTAAAGGCTAATTTTGTTTTTCCTAAAAATTGCCCAACTAAGAATGAGACTGAATCACCTAAAGTTAAGATTATTATGGATGCAAGAGCTATATCTTCTGGAAATAACTTTATTGCCAATAAAGAACCTCCTAAAAAGAAAATCATCCCCTTAAATGGGAATTTTTTTATGTATTTTTTTCTTTCAAAGTTTTCCAACAAGAAATTAGCTATTGGCAATTTAAATTTCATGCTTATTATTGATAATATTCCAAAGAATATTATCAAAAAGAAAATATATTTTTGAGTTAAAATTCCGTAATAGTATGAGGTTACAATAAATAGGCCAGTACATAAATGAGCTATTTTTCTTTTGACTTCCAAATTGTCTATCATTTTATTAATTTGTGATTAAAGAGATTTATAATGTTTATTCCCACCAACAAACCAAGTATAATTCCCCCCATAATATCTGACAAGTGATGGACACCCAAATAAATTCTTGAAAAAGCAACTAAGATTGAAATAAATAACCAGAAATATCTGATTTCTTTAAAATTTTTGCAAATTATCGGAAATAAGGCAAACATAATGGTTGTATGGCCTGATGGAAAGGATGAATTTGATGCTTCTATTAAATTTATTAGAGGTCTTGGCCTCTGGACTAATATTTTTAATATATAGACTAATAAACCAGCTGACAAAAAGGATGACCACAGCTTTAAAAAATTTTTAATTTTATTATTTTTGAACATTGATATTATTGTAATCACCAATGCCAAAATATAATAATCAAAATATTTTGCAAAAAAAATGAAAAAAGAATTTAAAACATCAATTCTTAATATTTTTATTAAATCCAAAATAAATTTATCTATGTAGAAACTTATTATTAAAATTACTAATAAAATCAACATTAATTTAACTGGTTTTTTCATCTTTCTAGAAACCATTATAAATTTATATAAATTTAACCTTTTTAATGAAATACCTGCATAATCTGGGATTAAGATTATTAAGTGCTTTATTGATTGCAATTTTTGGAACTTATGCTGTTTATTTTTTATTGACCTTGCCTACTTTTCTTGCTTCTTATCTGATCCTATTTTTTTATAATCCATTAATTTTGGGAAATTTTCTTATTATAAATAATATAAAATTTGAGTTTATTCCTGCATGCATAGCTGCCTCTGCTTATGTTTTATTTGCTATTTTGATATTATTGACTAAGGATATTAAATTAAGAAAAGGAATTAAAATGTTTTTAGTTGGGGGCTTGATTTTATTTACTGTTAATATTTTAAGGATATTTATTCTAGCTATTGCCTTGATTGAATTTAATAAAAGATGGTTTGATACTCTGCATCTGTTTTTCTGGCAAATTTTTTCAACAATTTTTGTAGTGATAACTTGGATTTATCTGACTAAGAAGTTTAAAGTTCATACTATTCCTATTTATTCTGATTTTATGTATTTGAAGAAAATTATTAAACTAAAATAATTTAAAATAAGCGGGAATATAATGTGATTGAAGACTGAATTGAAAGGAAAAGCTATGATCAATTGTTAATTATATATTTCTTTTAAATTATCAAGCGATTTTTTAATATACTCTTTTATAATCCCTCTGATTATGAGCAGATCTGTAATTACACCACCGAGATATAAAGGAACTTCATATCTAATATAAACAGTCAGCTGTGTTTGTTTTTTTATTTCTTTGACACTCATTGAAGAGTTAAATTTGATTCCAAATAATTTTCCAGTGTAAGCGACATGTTTTCTTTCCTGCCATTCAACAGTCTCTTCTGTTGATTTAAGCTTAAATGGGCCTAATTTACCATACCATTCATAGCTTGCACCAATCCCTGTCTTATTGGGGCTGGTAATTTTTCCATTGTTGTAACTATAAATATATTTAGGAAAATTTTCAGGTTCAGTTATAAATCTCCAAATGTTCCTTATTTCATTGCCTAAAACAATTTTTTTGATTAATATCCCCATATTTACTTCCTTTTTTTAACAGATACAGCAATAAAAAAAGTGCCCAAATTGAGATTTTCTACTTCAACATTCCCAAAGATCTCTTTCATTTTTTCTGGAATGTTTTTGGAAGGATCCCATGCTGCAAATTTTGAATAGATTACTTTGACTAAAGGATTAAGAAGCTTTAGGAATCCAGTAAAAAGGCGGGCATCACAAACAACCAGTTTCCCTCTTTGGCGAAGAACACTATAGCTTCTATGAAGTGCTTTTTCCCAGCCAGGAATAGCACTAATACCGAGTATACTTAAAACGCCATTAAAATTATTTTCTGTTATTTTAAGTTGTGCTGCATCGCCCTGAACTAATTTTATATTATTCCAGTTATTTTGTTTGGATAATTGTTTTGCAGCATTAAGCATTTCTTGGCTGTAATCAAAACCGAGTATAAAACCATCTTTGCTTACTGCTTTAACTAAGTGAGGAAAATTTCTGCCAGAACCACAAGCAACTTCTAAGACTTTATCTCCTTTTCTTAATCCAATCTTTCTAACAGCTCGGCTTCTGATTGTTTTTGCTCTTCCTAAAAATGTGATTATATCCTGTACACTATAAAGGGAGGGGAATCTTCCCCAAAAAGAATAAATTTTTTTCACGTTTTCTAATTTTTTATTGCTTGGATTGTTTGATATTTTATATGTTATAAATTGAACAGTTTATATAAATGTTTTTATAAGCGCTCCAGAACCTATTGCATAACATTAGGTTATACTAAGTTTTGTGGAGCGTAGCGGAGTAAAATTTGGAAAAAATGCGAGCCGAGCATTTTTTAGTATAGTCGCTGTTAATTTTCTTTTTCTGAAAGAAAAAATCGAGAATTGCGAAACAATTCGGAGAAGTCACTAACAGAGGGCACCACAAAAATTAAAAATGTTTTACTTCAATTCTTTTTCCACTTTCATATTTGTACAGCTTTCTCTCTTCTTCGCCATTGCATTGTTTATGCGCGCCATCACAGAATGGTTTGTTTTTGCTTAATCCACACATACAAATCCATTTACTTTCTCCACCAACTTTTACTTCTATCGGCATTTTTTCTTCATGTTTTACAAGTCTTGCCATTTTTACACCTCCAAATAGTAATCTTTTTATATTATTAATACTTTATTATGTATAGTATTAATCAAAAATATATAAATGTTGTAGTAACTAAAAGTAAAGTTTTGGGTGAATAAAATGGAAAAAATATGTCCAATAACGAAAATATTAAGTTATCTTAGCAAAAAATGGACTTTATTGATATTGAGAGAATTACACAACAACGGGACAAAAAGATTTAATGATTTAATCAGAGAGATGAAAAATATCAGTTCGAGAACTTTATCAAAACGATTAAAAGAATTGGAAAAATTAGAATTGGTTTCAAGGAAAAGATTTAACGAGATTCCACCAAGAGTTGAATATTCATTAACTAATAAAGGAAAAGAATTGATTAAGTGTTTCAAATATCTTGATATCTGGGCAAGAAAATTTGATGTAACTAATTTAGGCGAAATAATCTCCTGACACTACAAAACAATCTTGACTTAAAGAAGATTAAAAGCCCTTTGAATAATTTATTTTAAAGTAAATTTATTATTCCTAGGGATAATAAGGTAACAATTAAACTGCTGAATAAAACACCGAGAGATATTGTTATGAAGGAATGTTTTCTATTTAATTTAAAGAACCAAGCTAATAATGTCCCAGTATATGCACCTGTTGTTGGGATAGGAATAGCTACGAAAAAAAATAATGCCAAATAACCACTTAACTTTATTTTTTCTTCTGCTTTTTTTCTTATTTTTTCTATATAATAATTAAAGAACCTCTCATAATGTGAAATCTTTAAGCAATGATGATGAATATTATCTAGGAAGAAAAAAACAATTGGAATCACAAGAATATTAAAAAAACTCATTATAAAAAATACCTTAACAGGGCTAAATCCGTATTTTAAAGCAAATGGAATTGAACCACGTACTTCTGATATCGGCATTAAGCTAAGAAGAATTGCTATCAATAATTTATTCATCTTTTAATTTTCCCTGCATTATTATCAAGTCTTCTGTTGTTAATTTGCCTTTATTTTTTAATTTTTCTTCAACTAATCTGGATTTTTCTTCAAGGATTTTTTCATCTCTTCTTTTTCTTTCCTCTTTTTTATTATTTTCAATTAAAGAAGGATTTATTTTTCCTATTTCAATTAATTTTAGATTTAAATCATTAGCAATTAACTCGAAATTTTTATTTATTTCATCCAGTTCTTTTTGTTTTTCTTCCTGAACTTTCCTTAATTTATCCAACTGCCTGAACAAGTCCTTAAATTCCTTATTTTCTTCCCTATTTGAATTTAGAATTTCCCTTATGTTATTATGGAATAAATCTGCCTTCTCTCTTTCTTCTTTTATATTTTTAGATATTTTTTCTTCTTTTTCTTTAATAGCAAACAGGGAGCCAGAGTTTTTAAAATCAGCTTTTAATTTTTTTATTTCCCCCATTATTTTCTTTTCTTTGTCAAAGGAAATTACATCTGTCTGTATCTTGGTTTCTAGCTGGTCTATTTTTTCTTTAATAGCCAGAGGATTGTACTTAATTTTGAATTTTTTTTCTATCTCTTTTTTCCCTTCATTTAAATTTTTTAAGGAAGAAATATGCTCGTGGACATTTTTATTATGGAAGTCTCTTTGTTTTTTTAATTCTTCTAATTCATTTAGAAATAAAGATTTTTTATTTTTAAATTCTTTAACTTTGTTTAAATTGCTTCTAATTTCTGATTTTATTTCATGGATTTCTTTTAGCTTTTTTCTTTTTGTTGTGTTTATATTGTTGAGATTACTTCTAAGTAGATTAATGTCCTTCTTTAATCTAATTATGTCAGCTTTCTCCATATTAAAAATAAATAAACTGAATTCATCAGTTTAAGGTTTATCCGAAGAGTGCACCGAGCCCAGCGGCTGCTGCTTCTTCAGATTTCTTTTCGTCTTCTGCTGATTTCTTTTCTTCTTTCTTAGCTTCTGTTTTTGCTTCTACTGTTGGTGCTGCAACTGGTATTGCTGCCTGCTTAACAACTTCATCGATGTTCACACCATCTAAAGCTGCCAACAAAGCCCTAGCTTTCATATCATCTGCATGGCCACCTGCTGCGTCTACAACTTTTTTAACTCTGTCTGTAGTCAATTCTGCTCCTAGTTTGTGAATCAGCAAAGCTGAATATATATATTCCATATTTAACCTCCGAGATTATATTTCTCCCCTTATTTTTTTATCAGTAAGTTGTCTTAGTAAGTCTGCTGCTTTTCGCATTTCATCATTACTGGCATCTACTTTTTCCACTTCAATTTTATCATGATGTTTTAGTTCTTCTTTTAATGGTTCTTTATGTTCATTTTTTTCAATAATTTCTTCTTGCTCTTTAGTTTCTATTTGAGTTTCTTTAGATTCTGGAATTGGTTCTGGTTTTGCTTCAATTTCTTTCCTTTCTTCAAAAGGTTTAGCTTCTGATTCTTTAGGTGAGACAGAATCTAAATCTGGAACTTTTGATTCTAAAGCCATAGCCTCAATCTGTGCCTTTTTCAATAAGATATTTATAGTTTCTTTAGTTGGATATGAAATATTTACTGCAAGATTAAATGCTTCTTGATGTGCAAGCATTAAACTGTCAAGGAATTCTTTTTCGTCTATATTCAAAACATCTTTTGTTAAAATTTCTCCATTCTTGAAAGTGAATATGAGATTTAAACCAATCTCCATTGGTTCTATTCCTAATTTACTTAGAATACTGGCAATTTTTGTATTTATTTCCTCTCCTTCTTTTATTAATAATTTATCTTCTTTTATATGTATTTTGCCTTCAAGAACATGGGTTTTAATTCCTAATTGTCCAAATTCACCAATCATTGGCCCTGGTGTAAATTGTGTTGGGCCGGCAGATATTTCTATATCTTTATTTGCCAACTGGCCTGGCTTTGCAAATGCGCTTGATTTGTTTTTATTTAATGTTTTTTGCAATTTGAATTCATCTTCATTTGTCAATAATAATGCTGGAGAACCCTTAATCATTTCATTTAATTTTGAGATTCCTGTTTTTTCTTTTTCTAATTGTGAAAAGGCTATTTTTAATAATCTTTTTTTGGTAGTTTTTATAAGAACTTTTCCTTGTAATTTGTGCTTAATTTTTATGTATTGATCAGCAGGAAGATTTTCCAAATTAAGGATTCCAAGAACATTAAACTTTTTAACTAAATCTTTTATTTTTTCTACTTCCTGTTTTTTCTTTTCACTTACGTGAGCTACCTGGACTTGCTGCATAACATTTTTCAAAAAGCGCTAACTGAAAACGCTATTGTTCCTCCTCTTTGGATTTCTTAACTTTTGGTTTTTGCACTAATAGCGATATTTCTTCTTGCTTGTATTCCTTGTTTAATTGAACTGGAGATCCCATCGACATTTTAATTATAACACTTTTAATATTATCTTTTTCCTGGGGCAAAGAATGCAATACTGAATTGTAAACATGCAAAAAATTATCTGCTACTTCTTCATCTTTCATTAATTCAGAACCTATTGATGCTTTGGCTGTTAGCTCGTTTTTTGTTTGAATTCTTATTGAATTCCTTAGTTTATCTGCCAAATCTTTTAAAGAAGGCACATTGCTTGGAACTACTGCTCCTATTTTTGGATTTGGCATTTTTCCCAAAGGACCTAAAATTCTACCAAATAATGTAGCTATTTTTGGCATTATATCTGCCTGGGCTATAAATAGATCATATTGTCTTCCTATTTTCTTCAATTCTTTTTTCTTGCCTTCATATTTTGGGAAATTTTCTTTTAATATAATATTGTCTGCTATTTCTTTTGCCTGTTTTTCTAAATCATAATCAATTAAAGCACAAATTTTAACTTTTTTTCCTGTAAAGTGAGGTAATTGCAAGAATAAATCAACATTTTGTTCAGGTTTTTTTAGATTAATGTTTTTTAGATTTATAACTATATCAAAACCTTGTTTAAAATTTCTTTTCTTAGAAACTTCCTTTGCTAATTTTATAGCTTCTAAAACTTCTTTCTTGTCCAATTTATGACCCTCCTACGAAACCCTTTTGCGAAAAGCGTTTACGGAAAACGCTCACCAAAAAGCTATGATAAACCTTGTAGTTCAAATGGGTTAGACTTTCATTAAATTAAATATTTATAAGCTTTACGAAAGGACTTGGTAAGAAAGATATATAAATTTAAGTATTGGAATTAAATATTAGCTAAGATAAAATGGTTGAGCTGGACAAATATCTGAGAAAGAAAAAACCAATTGAACCTGCTGATTTAAGGATGACTGGATTAGGGTTACATTTACTTGGTAAATTAGGACAATATATTTCTCTTATGTATGGTGTTTATCATATAATTCAGGAAAATCCAGATATTAAGAGGGTTCTTTTAGGCGGGGCTGTTTATGGGGGATTTAGCGTAGCAGAATATACTGGTACTTTATTAGCTTCAAGAGCTGAGGGAGAGATTATAAGAAGAGAACAAGAAGATATAAGAGGAAGGCTTGAGCTTTTTGAAAAGAAAGTAAGCGGAAGAGCTATTGGAGCAAGGGTTTTAGATCCAAACAATATACCTGTTACAGAGAAACTAGATGACGTGGTTAGAAAGGATGTTGAGAAAGAACTGGCAAAAAAGGAAAAGAAAAAATTAAAATAAATTGAAAACCAAATAAACGAGCAAAAAGAAGACACTCAAAAAGTAGTTCAAGGGCTCTGAAAAAAACAAGCTTAATATATTAAATAAACAAATAATTTCTCAAAAAAGAATTTTTGTTCACTTAATTTCTTAAATTTGAATTTGTGTTTTTTTATTATTTTATTTATATCTGAAGTTAATGAACTGAAGACAATTAATATTTTTCCATTTTTATTAAGATGTTTTTTCGCTTGAGAAAAGAATCTTTCCAAAATTTCATTTCCTTGTTCTCCGCCAATATAGTTTCTATCGTCTTCTAGATTTAAATTGTCATCTGGAAGATATGGAGAATTAAATATGATTAAATCAAATTTGCTTTTTATATTGCTAAACAGATTAGATTTAATGACGTTAATGCCCAATTTTTTGCAATGTTTTACTGCTTTGGGATTTATATCTGCTGCAAGAACATCTTTTGTATTTTTTAATGCTGCTAAGGCCTGAATACCAGTTCCTGCACCCAAATCAAGAACTTTACCTTTAGCATATTTTCTTACTTGTTTTTGGAGCAAAAAAGAATCTTCAGCTGGCTCGTATAACATGATTTTTTTACCAAAGAAGAACTATAAATGCTTTTTCCTTGGATTTTTTTATTCTTATTTTAGAATTTTCTTTTAAAGAAATTAGCTTTTTGTTATTGTCTGCTGAAACTAAAGCTTGACCTTTTAATAAAATAAGATCAATAACATCATCTTCTTTTAAAATTTCGTAAGTTCTTGCAAGAATATTATTGAAAGCAAGGCCAATTCCCTTTGTGAAAGTTGTCTTTGTTATTGAATTAAAATAACCGGTGCTTCCGAAAACGGTGCTTACGATAATACCGTCACCTATAAACTTGGAATTTAAGTCTTTGTTATTTATTTTTACATTAAATCTTATTGCTTCATATTGATTTTTATTCCTAATTACTATATCGTTTACTGCCAATAATTTTTTATTTTTATATCTGCCTTCTAATTTAATACATTCTTTTAATGTGAATTTTTTCTGATTTAATTTTTTAAGAACTAGATTAATATTATTTAAATCGTAAATTGAGCACAACTTACAAATGCTGCTGTCTCTTACTAAAATTTTTGGTATTTTGGGATATTTTCTTTCATTATACAGATAAGTACCGTCTCCACCCAGACTAATTACAACTTCCGGCTTTTTGCTTAGTTTTAAAGTTTTATAATTCTGGATTTTTTTATTGACCAAAGAAACACTTTTTGGGTTTTTTCCTGAGACTAATACTTTTAACATACTATTTTATAAAATAAAAATTCTTAATAAATCTTATGGCTACTTTTATTATAGAACATTTAGATTGTAAATTATGGAAATGGTGCTTAATTGAATATAAACATATTTCTAAAATTGTTGGAAAAGGGAAACTGTTATTTACTAATATTAAAAACAAGCAATTAGGGAAATACGGCAAAAGAAATAGCAAATCTATTTCTGAATTAAATTTAAAAAATGCCTGTATATTAGATCCAGATGCAAAGAAAACTTTAAGTCCGGAAGAGGCTAAAAAATTTAAATATTTTATTTTTGGCGGGATTTTGGGGGATTATCCTCCGAAAAAAAGAACGAAAAAAGAATTAACTAAAAAACTAAACTTCACAGCTAGAAACATTGGAAAAAAACAATTTAGCACTGATAATGCGGTTGCTGTTGTAAAAGAAATTTTAAAAGGAAAGAAGTTAAAAGATTTAAAATTCAAGGAAAAAATAGAGATTCAATTAGGAAAATATGACTCTGTTATTTTACCTTATAGATATTTACTAATAAAAAATAAACCTTTGATTTCAAAAGAATTAGTTGAGTATTTGAAAAGAAGAAAGGAATTTTAATTATTTTTGTTCTTGTGAAGCCAGTTCATTTAATTCTTGAGTTAATTGCCCTGAATACGTTGCTGCTTTTGTCAGCTCTTCTTTAATAGTTTCCTGAGATTTATTTACATTTTCAATTTGAATCTTAATTAATTTAATAGCTTCTTCAACAGTTTTTGTCACCAAGACACTAGCACCAACATTTACAAGAACATTTTTAGGATCTACAAGTTTGCTATTAACAAATATGCCAGAACCTAATGAAGAAAATAGCTCAGAATCTTCTTTAATATTTTTCATATCTAATAATGAAGTTTCTAAATTTATCAATTCAGCCAATTGCTGCTGAAAAAACATGAACTGCTCCTGAACTTTTTTAATCTGCTGATTAAGAAATTGAAGTTCAATATATTTTTGCTGAATCTCTTGTTTCATTTAAACCCTTTTGAGAAAAAGCGTTTACGGAAAAAACGACTATTTCTTGACTCCTTTAGATTTTGGTTTTTCAGCTTTCTTTTTTTTAATTTCAGATTTTTCAGTTTTCTTAGGCTCTTTTTTAGCCTCTTTTTTCTCAGCGACTTTTTCTTCCTTTTTAATTTCTTTTTTCTCAGGAAGAGCTTTCTTTTCTTTCTTTCTTCCTTCTTTTATTTCAAAACCTAATGCTTTTAATTCCCTTTTTATAGTTTCAGAAGACTCATTTTTTTTAATTTCCAGTTTTTTATCCAATGTTTTTAAGTGCAAGACATTACATTTTCTTCTTTTTACCTGGCCATCAATTAAAACAAAATTCTCATCTAATTTCTCCACTATTACACATACAGAACCTGCTTCTTTTCCTGCTGTTTTTACACAAACCTGGCCAATTTCCAAGGGGAATTCTTTAATATCCTTGAATTTTTCAATTATTTTTTCTCTTGAACATTTTGAACATAGATTTCCGCCAAAAGGCCTAGAAACTGTTTTTTGAGAATAAGGCAAATTTCTGAAAGCTGTCGGTCTTTCTCTAGGAATACCTTTTAATTCTTGACCACAATTTCCACATTTAGCTATTGTTGGTTTTTTCTTTTCAAAATGAGTAACTAACCTGTTGCCAGGAGTTCTTACTTGAATTCTTCTTAAACTTCTTGTTGCTTGTGGTTGTATTGGCATTTTAGTGTATCTTTAATATTTTTCTTAAAATTATACTAAATATAATTGAAAACAATATGTAGGAACCAAGCCATCCTAAATTAATGCCAAAAGGCAGGATTAATAATATCTGTTCAGATGGGAAGGTTTGTCTTAACCATCCAAAAATTAACAACAAGGGAAGCAAGGTTACTAATGTTGCTGGAAGCGAATGCTTCAAATATTTTAAACTTGTTTCCATTGATTTCTTTTGTATTTCTATTAGTTTTTGCGGGTCATTTTTAAACTTTTGCATTTCTTTTTTAAAATATTCAGTGTCTTCTTTTAAAGATTTCATGATTTTTTGATTAGTAAAGAATTTCATAGCTAAATTAACTATTAATGTCAAGAAAAAAGAAATTATAATAATATTCCAAGGATTACCTAAAGCTATTACAGGACCAAATATTATATCAAAAAAAGTTTCTAATGCCATTTTATTCTATCATTTTTCTGAATACTGGATTAATGTCAGCCATATGCTGTTTACTAATATCTTCATATAATCTATATATAATCATTACTGTAAGAAGAATTCCAGTACCGCTAGACAAAGCCCCTAACAAGTCTGCTGTTGATGCCAAAAAACCAACTACTATAGCCCCCATTACAGTTAGAGGAGATATATATCTTTCTAGTAATCTTTCAACAACTCTTGGATCTCGCCTAAATCCTGGTACTTGCAAGCCTGAATTAATTATCTGCTTTGCCTGGGAAGAAGCATTCATTCCAGATGTCTGAACCCAGAAAATAGAGAATATTATAGAACCAATTACAAATGTAGATATATAAACTAATGATTGAAGTATTAAAATTGGCCTGAAACTACCACCCAAAATTTCTGCTGGCAAATTAGGAGCAAATAACCAAGCAACAATTCCTGAAACTGGCACATTGCCTGCAAAAGTTCCTAAAATAGGGTAACCCCGACTTTCCAATAATCTTGCCCATAGCTGAATATTTGCAAACAAAGCAGCTATTAAAATAACAGGGATATTTGATGTATAAATAAATTTCAAAGGCCACCTTATTCCATGACCCCTTATTCTTCCAAAACTTAAAGGAATTTCAACTTTCATAGACTGGACATATGTTGCTACTATGAAAATTAATATTGTGAATATTATTAACAGAGCAGCCAAGAATGCTTCTCTTGGATTTCTTCCTATTAATGAAAGTAAAAATACCCATAATTGCCCAACTGGACTTTCGCCTGAACTAAATGCAAAAGTTCCTGCTCTTGTTAATGGCGACAATATTCTTACAAAAATTTGTGAAGAAACTCCTGCAGCTATGAACAATGAAATACCAGAACCAAATCCCCATTTATTCAAAACTTCATCCATAAATAAAACTATCATTCCTCCGACTAATAACTGAAAAATCAAGACTAATTGAATAGTGAAAAATGTTGACTGAGACAAATCTGATGCTGGAGCTAAACCACCTAAAATTACATAAATAACAGCCTCAAAAATAATAAAGAAAATTGCCGCTATTTTTTGAACGCCCTGAAATTTTGCCCTTCCTTCTTTTGTTGTTGTATCAAATTTTAATATTTCTGAACCAACTAATAACTGCAAAACTATGGATGCAGTAACTATTGGACCAATACCCAAAGATAAAATACTGCCAAAACTAGCTCCCAATAATATAGATAAGGATTCAAATTGCGACAAGGCATTTTGGCCAAGACCATACAAAGGAACAACACTTAATATGTAAAATGCTGATAAGATTATTAAAGTCCATTTTAATTTAGTATTAAAAGAAAGGTATTTTTCTTCTGGACCTTTTACTTCTGGAAGCTTTTTTGTTAAATTGTCTAGAATACTCATTGTTCTAAGATTTGTCCACCTGCTTTTTCAATTTTTTCTTTTGCACTTTCGCTAAATTTAGGAACTATTATAGTTACCTTTTTATTTATGTTTCCTTTACCCAATAATTTATTGTAACCTAGTTTTAATAAATCTATTTTATCTTCTTTAAATTTGTTTAGATCTTCGATATTGATTGTTTTTATTTTTAATAGTACTTGTTGGGGTCTTTTAAATCCAGTTTTACCAAAATAATCATGACCATATTTTTTCAAAATCATAGTTTTTTTGTGGTCAGATCTTTTTCCAGTGCCTGACATCCCATGACCGCCCCTATTACCGGCTTTTCTGTGCTTTTTTTTACTACCCCAACCATATGTATGGCTTCCTTTTAATCTTGAATTTTTCTTTCTTTTATTTACCGGCATTTTATAACATCTTTTGGATTAAATCATTTATTTTATCTTTTCTATAACCTAATGCCCCACCTAAAGAATATGGTTTTTTAGTTCCATTTTTTTCAAAACCGCCCCTAGGTGGACATAATTTAAAAAAATTTTTTAATCCAGGAACATCCTTAAAATCTTTTTTTGAATTTATGAACTGCTCTGAAAATTCATCCAAAGATAATTTTGCTTTTTCCTTAATATAATTTTCTGAGAATTTTTCTTTTTTTGTTATTTTTCCCCTTTTAGCCAATAATAATTTTAATGTTTCTTTGTTGATTTCACCCCATGTGACAAAATCATTTATTTTCCGGATCATACCAACATAATTTTGAGAGGAAGGAATTATTGTGCAAGTATATTTATTATATAATCTTAATAACTTGAATGTATCTTTAATTTCTTTTTTTACTCCAACTTGCCCGGATAACCTAACAATTGCCAATTTTTTATTTTCCATTTTTATGATATACCCTCTGGAATTTGCCCTCTTACCTTATGCTGAGATTTCGTTGTGCTTAATTTTTTTAAAGCATCAAAGCAAGCTGAAATTAAATTAAATTTTGTTCTTGTCTGACCAAAAGTTCTAGAATAAACATCCCTTATACCTGCAAAATTCAATAATTTTGCACATTCTTTTTCGACACATAAACCAGTGCCTTTTGGGGCTGGCAAAAGTTCAATTTCAACTGAACCACATTTTGCATTAACTGTGAATGGGATAGAATGAGAACCTGAACAGCTGCATTCCCATGAACCACATCCATTCCTAATTTTAATTAAATTTAGTTTTCCTTTTCTTATTGCTTTTTCTTTGGCTGGCACAGTCTCTTTTGCTTTACCATAGCCAAAGCCAATATAACCTTCTTTATTTCCTATAATTGCCAAAGCTGAAAATTTAGGCTTGTTACCTTCTGCTGTTTTTTTCTGTGTCTGTCTCCAAATAGATCTTTTTCCACCGCCAAATTTGCCTTTGCTTTGACCTACCATGATAAAATCTGTTTCCAAATTAGGCAATAAAATATCAACAATTTGGGATTCAAGAATTCTTAATCCTTTTCCCAAAATTTCATCAATATTATTTATTTTGCCTTCTTTAACAAGATTTCCTATTCTTGTTTTAGGTGTCCAATTAGATATTTCTTCTTTTATAACTACTCCTGCAGGTAGTTCTGAAGCTTCAGGAGTTGATTCTAGAACTAGAGCAACTTCTGTGCTTTCAAGCTTGCTTTCTTCTTGTTCTGGAAGTTTTTTCTTTTCCATTGGAATCTTTTTATGAAAAAGCTTCACCAAAAAATGGCTGCTTTTTATTTTATTATTTTTGCCTTAATTTCGTTTATATGCTTTCCTAAATCTGGAATATTGTATTCTTTTTTTGCTTTTTGATAATGATCCAAGATATGTTTTCCTTCTAACCTGTCTTGAGAAGGAAGCACTTCTTTACTATGAGGAATATCCAAACCAGCATCTATTGATCCTTTTAAAACTGCATATAATCTTGAGCCTTTTATGTTTCTGTAAAGACCTATATCAAGAATAACTTTTTTTATTCCTTTTGCCAATGCTTTTTTTCCAACTAAAATTCCAAGCAAATATGCTGAAGGGATGTTTTTTTTAGATGCTTTTAAACCATATTTTTTTTCCAATTCTTTTGTTGAAGCTGATAAAATAATTTTATCACCGTTTTCATGAAATTCAATTATCTGAGCCAAAGTATTTTTTAAGGATTTTCTAACTACTAATCTAGGCAATCTAGATTTAACTAAGCTTAACCTTTTCCTGTAATCTGTTCTTCCGTGAATTTTTCTGTTGAATTGCATTTTACTTTTTCTTTACAAACAAATTATTTTCATCTAAATATAATTTTAAGTGTCTTTTACTTCTGAATTGGTTTCCTTTTATCATCTTGTAAACTTTAGTGTAAGTTTCTGGAGCAACTAGTTTTTTAATTTTTAATAATTTAATGAATCTTCTTTGAACCCTTACTTTTGTAATCCATGCTCTCTTTCTTGGTGTTCTTGCTGTTTTTGTCCCTTTTCTTGAACCAATACCCTTTCTTTTGCCTTTTCTTTTCTGCAATCTTAATTTGTTTGTCCTGAAAGATGATATTCCTTTTTTCTGTTTTGCTTTTATTGCTCCATCATTAATTAATCTTCTAATATCTGCTTTTGTGATTGCTTCTTTAATATCATTTAATCTTGTATTATCAAAAACTACCCTATTTTGACCAGCTTTTAACAAGCTTGCTGCAATCCTTTTCTGGACATTTAATTTCATTTCTTACCTTCCAAGACTTTTCTTTTTTCTTCTTGTTCTCTTTTCTTCTTTTCCTCTTCTGTTTCTGTTTTTTCTTCTTTTACTTCTGGTTTTTTCTCTGGCTTCTTTTCTTTTGCATTTAATCTTTCCTTCTTTTCTTTTATTCTCTTTTCAAATTCTTGAGTTAATGATCTAATTTTTTCATCTATGTTTTTTATGTTCTGAATTTTGAAACCTTTTTCCTTTATTTTTTTCAATAATTCAATTCTTTTTTTGTTTCCGACATTTTTTCCTATAATTACAATATTATTTTTAGTTACTTTTACCAAGTCATTTAATGTATAAACTAAAATCGGGATTAGACCTTCTCTGCTTAAACCACGAACCATTCTTGGAGATTTATAACCGACACTAGGCTGTTTTCTTTTACCTAATTTCTTTTCCCTCATCTTGGAATGGATGCCTTTAGGCTTTCTCCAAATTTTCTCCAATTTTTTTCTAGCAGGATATTCCTGCCTAATGAATTCCGGTTTATTCTCCTTAATTTTTTTTCTTAATTCTAATAATTGTTGCATTGATTTCATTTAATTGGCTCTCCTGCTTTTTCTGTAATAAATATCCCGTCCTGGAATACGCGTCTGTCTTTATTTGAGATTTTTGTTGCGATTTCTATATTTGCACTAACTTGCCCTGCTTTGTCTTTATCAAGACTTTCAACAACAATTATGTCGCCATTGATTTTTACATTTACGTTTTCAATTATATCTGCAACTCTTGGAACTTTTTCACCCAAGAAATTTTTAATTATTATTTTATTTTTATCTACAGCAACATTCATAGGAAAATGGCCGGAACAAATCTTTAATCTGTAAGTGTAACCTTCTTTTACACCTTTAATCATATTATCAAAGTGAGAAACTGCAGAATTTAGGTAATCCTTAGATTTTCTTGAAACTCCATGAACTGAGAAATTTAATTTATTCTCTGTTTTTTTTAATTCAACTTTTAATGGTGTGAAGTTTTTCTGAATTTCTCCTTTCGGACCTTTTAATTTTAAATTATTATCATCTATTGAAACTTCTATTCCCTGCGGAATTTCAATTTCTTCAAAAAGTTTTTTTCCTTTCATTTTAATAAAAATAAGCCAATAATCTTCCGCCCAATTTCTTCTCCTTTGCTTCCAAATGAGTCATTACTCCTTTTGAAGTTGAAACTATTAAAAAACCAAAATCCTTTGCAGGAAGATATCTTTTCTCGAATTTTTCATAATCTGTTTTCTTGATATTATACCTTGGCTTTATAGAACCACATTTATTAATATTACCCAAAAGATGAACTTTTGCAGAACCGCCCTTAATGTTTTCAGTATATTCTATATTACCCAAGAAATTACTATTTTTCATAATTTCAAAAACTACTTTGATTATTTTTGAAATAGGTTTAACTATACAAGATTGTTTTCCAACTTTTCCTGCGTTTAAAATATTTGACAGCGCAGTTGATAATGTATCGTTCATTGACATTTTAGCTGTATTTTTTAAATCCTATATCCCGGGCTATTTCCCTGAAACATTGTCTGCACAAATTCAATCCATATTTGCTGATATGAGCTCCAGTTCTTCCACATCTTCTACATTTATGCAACATTTCTCCAACTGTTCTTTTTTTAGGAGCATTGTGCTTTATGAACTTGTTTAATTTTGCTGGCTTGTTCTTCAATTGCTTAAATACTTTTTTGTAATTGCTTGTTGTCATTATGAAACCTTTAATGAATATTTTTTATTTATGAATTCAATAGCTTCCTGCTTTGTTATTCTATGCTTTATTGGGATTTTTCTTTTCATTATTGCCCTTTTTTTAATTCTGAAACCTGGTCTTTCCAGGGTTACTGAAACATCAAAACCAATAATTCCGATTGAAGCATCATATTGCAATCCTTGAATATCAATATATTCTTCAATTCCAAATGAGAAATTGCCTTGATTGTCAAATTTTACTGAAGACATTTTTTCTTCATTTGCTGCTAATAGTCTACCTAATAATTCTTCAGCTTTTTTCCCTCTTATAGTAACTTTACAACCTATCTGCAATCCGGGACGTATATCCCAAGTAGGAATTCTTTTTTGGGTAGTTGTTGGAACTGGTTTCATATCTGAAATTTTATTTAATAATTTAAGACCTTTTTCTAATCTTTCACCTGGTCCACCAGTACCTATATTCAAGGTTACTTTCGCTATCCTAATTTCTTTCATCTTGTTCATTTTTCCAATATGAATGAATAATCTGCTAAAGTTTCATGCAGTTTATTATCAATTTTAAATACAACAATATCCTTTGAAAATCCTGGAGCTTTTTTAATATCAACTAAAATTCCTTTATTTCCAATATGTTTGCCGCCTGTTAAATAAATTAAGGCATTTTTTTCAAATTGCAAATGCTTTACAATTTTATTATCCTTAAGAATAACTGAATCACGAACTTTATAGATGTCTTTATCTATAACCAGATTTTCACCATTATAGAAATTTAGCTGTATTTTTTTCTTCTTTAGAATTGTTTTTCCAATTATTTTGCATATTTTGTAATTGCTTTCTTCTTTATTTATTTCTTTTAATATTAATCTTCCTTTTGTTGAATAAACTAATTTGTAGAACTTACTTATATCTGGGATAGACAATGTATCAAGAATTCCAACTGGAAAATCGAATTTTTTTCTTATTTTATTATTTACAAGAACTTTATTGTCGTTTAAAATTATTTTTATTTCTCTTTTTTCTTTACCTAATTTTAATATTTCCCTAAGTATTACACCCAAAGGCATACTTTCTTCTAATCTATGAGGCCCTGGTGAAGGTTTTGTAATAAATTTTGTTGATTTCCTTTCAACAGGCCATGTACTTGGTACATTAATTCTTTTTAGATGTGTCATTTTGTTATTAACCTTTCAACTGATTTTTTCCTTTCTTTATCTTCTAAATTTAATTCTTTAATAAGTACATTTGAAGGATGAATTGGGTAAAATGATTTAGTTCCATCTTTCTTAGCTATTTCAGCTCCGTCAACATAGATTCTTAATTTTCTTAGGTTTACTTTATTGATTAATCCTAATTTTCCCTTAAACTGACCGCGCATTATAATTATTTTATCTCCTTTTTTTACTGAGATATTTCTTCTCTTGTATTTTTTAATCAATTCTTCAGACAAATGTGCTGACATTAATTTCTGCCTTATATTAAATGGGGAATTAGCATTGTATTTTCTCTGCTTTCTAGGCTGCTTACTTGAAATCCATTTTTTTGAAAATGCTTTTCTCATTTTATACAACTATGCTGGCAACTTTGGCAACAGCAGGCCATCTTTCAGCTACCTCCTTAGCAATAGGTCCTTTGAACATTGTTCCTTTTGGATTTCCCTTTTCATCTTTTAATATAATGACTGCATTATCTGCAAATTTTATTCTTGTGCCATCTTTTCTTCTGTATTCTTTTTTTTGCCTAACAACAATTGCTGGGACAACCTGTTTTCTCATTTCTGTCTGGCCTTTTAATACTGAAACTAAAATTAAATCTGAAATTCCACAGGAAGGTTTTCTTCTCCTTACTGTTTTTGATCCTTTAATTGATACTACTCTAACTATTTTAGCGCCTGAATTATCACAGGTTTCCACTACTGAGCCATGATTAAGGCCTTTTGTTATTCTTGCTTTAAGTGCTTTCATTTTCTATAATTACAAAATTTTTCATTTTTGATATTGGTCTACATTCCATGATTTTTACCACATCACCAACTTTGATGTCAATGCATGGGGTAGAGTGAACGTGAATTCTTGATTTTCTTTTTTCAAATCTTTCATATTTCTGCAAGTAAAATAACCTAGGGAATTCAACATGAGCTGTTTTTTGTGAACTAATTTTTGTAACTTTTCCTGTGAAAAAATTTCCTCTTATTTTTAGGCCTTTATGGAAAGGACAATGATTGTCATCACAGCTTTTGCTAGGTAATTTCAAATTAATTCCTGTGTTTGATATATCCTGCTTCTTCATTTTTTCAACCTGTCTTCTGGTCTTCCAACCAAAAGCTCTCCATTTACCTTTATTTCGTGATTATCCTTGAAAATTCTTAATGTTACCTGGTCTTTTAATAGAGTTACATTTTTTTCAGGAGTTTTAACTATCAAAGTGTTTTTTGTTTCATCTATTATTGTTCCCTGAATTCCTATCAAGTTCTTGTTTTTTGATTCTATTACTTCCATTTTCAAACCTATCAGCTCATGCCTTAAAAAATCTTTTAAGTTCATGTTAATTTGTTTCTATAGACTCTGGTGAAAAACCCAAACGAACGAGTTCTTCCTTTGTCTTTTCTGCGTGTTCTCCTTGTAATTCAATTGTATCTCCTTTAACTGTTCCCCCACATGCGAATTTTGATTTTAATTTTTTAGCCAATTCTTTAAGGTCAATTTCCTTTTTGTTGATTCCGTAAACAACTGTAATTAATTTTCCGAATTTTCTTTTTTCTGTTTTGATTTTTATTCTCTGACCTTCTTTAGCTATTGTTTGACAGACACAAAGGTCCTTTGGTAAACCACATTTTGAACAAATTTCGTTCATTTCTTTTTAACAACCTCCACAGACTGGGTCTGATTTTTTGAATTCATTAATGTTAATATCCTTGCAATTGTTCTTCTTGTATTTCTTATTAGGGCTGGCTTTTCCAATGTTGTTCCACGCGCCCTTTTTGCATTTAAAACAATTAATTCTTTTTTAAGTTCAACTAATTTGGATTTTAAATTTTCCTTGCCAATTTCTCTTAATTCATTTATTTTCATTTTCTATTTTTTCTTCAGGAACTTTTTCTTCCTCAGTTTTTTCTTTTGTTTTTTTCACCATTTTTTTCTTAGGCTCTTCTTTTATTTCTTTTTCTGGAGTTTCTTTTGGAATTTCTTCGGGTTTTTTCTCGACTAATTCCATTTCTTTATTTAAAACCAAAATTTTATCAGGCAATATTATATCTGGAGTCATTATACTTATTTTTATTCCGATTATTCCTGACTTCAATTTTGCCTGAGTTATTGCTTTTTTTACTTTGTCTGATGCAATATAACCAGATTTTTTTAAGTGTCCTGCCTTGAATCTCCATCTTCTTGATCTTGCACTTGGAACTTTTCCTGAAATAACTATTTCTGCTCCCAAAGCACCTGCATTGATTATGTCTTGCAATGTTTTGTATCCCACTGACTTAAATCTCTTGGAGCCAAACCTTACTAAAGTTGAACTAATTCTATCTGCAATAAAATTTGCATCAAGCATTGGATTTTGCAATTCACCAATTTCAATTTGAGGATTCTCCATATTGAATTTTTTCTTAAGAACAATTGTTAATTTCCTGATGTTTTCCCCTTTTTTACCAACAACCAATCCTGGGCGAGTTGTGTAAATAATTACTTTTTCACCCAAGGGAGTTCTCTGAATATCTATATGAGAGAATCCAGTTCCGCTAAATTCTTCTTTAATGTATTCCTGGATCTGGAATTCCTTTATTTTCTGATTAACAAATTGCTTTTCTATCATTTCTTAATTTCCTTAGTTTTATTTTTTGATTTTTCTGATGCATAAATTTCCACATTTGTTCTTTTTTGTCTCCTTCCCCTATGCCTACTATAATGCCAAGACAATGAGGCTTGATTTGTAATTGCTTTTTCTATTTTCAATAATTCTGAGTTGAGACCCTTATTTTTTGCATTGCCTTCCAAAGTCTGAAGCAACTGAAGGAAATGCATTGATGCTTTCTTTGGGTAAAAACCAGGACCTAAATGTCCTTTTTTATGACCTCTTTTATGGTAAAATCTTCTTAATTTGATTACTGTTTTTTCCTGAATTACTTTATTCAAAGTATCTTTTATTTTTGAGACTTCCTTGCCTTTTATATATGAACAAAGTTCAATTGCATGCTTTGTTGAAATAGGCAAATTGAATCCAGATACTTTTACTAAATCTTTTTCTTCCATTTTTCTTTATTTCTTAGGTGAAGCTCCTGCGCTTGATCTTGTTGCTCCAACTCCTGGTGCGGAGTGCTGTACTTTGTGTCTTGTTAAAACAAATTCGCCTAATGCATGGCCTAATTTTTCAACTGTAATTGGAACAGGAACAAATTCCCTTCCACTATAAACATGAATTGTAACTCCCAAAAATTCAGGTATAACTATCATATCCCTACAATGTGTTTTCACAATTTTTTTTACTTTTCCTTGTTTGAATTTTTTTACTTTTTCAACTAATCTTTTATGTGCTTCTGGAAGACCTCTCTTTAATGCTCTTCTTGGTCTTGATGTTGTAATTAGTATAAAGTCATTCATTGACATGTCTTTCAATTCTTTTTCATTTTTACCTTTGTATAATGCTTCTTTTGCCATTTTACTTTCTACCCGTTCTTCTTGCAGCTACTTTACCTACTTTTCTTCCTGGTGGAGCATTTCTTGAGACTACTTTAATCTTAGCATGTTTTCTGCCTCTACCAGAACCATAAGGATGATTTAATGCATTCATAGCTACTGCTGAAGTTTGAGGATAAACTTTTCCTCTTGCTCTCATATAATGCCATCTTTTTCCTGCTTTTACAAATGGTTTATCTTTACGCCCATGCCCTGATAAAATTCCAATTGTTGCCCTGCAGTCTGGAATGAATTTTCTTTGTTTTTTTGAAGGAAGCTCTATTAAAATTGAATCTTTTGTTGATGAAATTATTTTTGCAAAATTTCCAGCTGCTCTGCAGAATTTTCCCCCATCACCTGGAAAACTTTCTATATTATATACTAAAGTTCCTTCTGGAATTTGTTTTAAAGGCAAAATATTTCCATTATTTACTGAAGACAAAGAACCTGATTCTATTAGATCATTAACTTTTAAATTTAAAGGAGCCAACATGTATGCATCTTCATTATTTTGAAATTTTATTTTTGCTAATGGGGCTGTATGACCAGGGCATTTTACTAAATCAACTACTCTGCCAATTACTTTTCCTGATTTTTCTACTTGATCAAATTTCCTGTATCTTACTTCTGCCTTGAAATGATTAGAGCGGGCTCTATAAACTGGCGTTCCGCGTCCACGTCTTCTGATAATTATTCTCTTTCCCATTTTATACTTGGGTCCCTACTTCTGCTAATATTTTTATTAATCTTGATTTTACTTCTGGCGCTTCCTTTTCAATATCTTCTTTTCTATGCCATTCCATTGCAAAGGACGAAATTGGTTTATAAGTTATAACGCCATCTATTTCCATCATCCAATGATCATCAAGTAAAATAAAACCTTCAGCTATTGGAACTCCAGTTTTAATTTCTATTTTTCCTTCAAAGACATGAGTTCTATTTGATTGACCTAAATATTTGAATGATTCTAAAATTACTTTATCTGGAAAGAACTCTGTATTGTAAGTAGATCCTTTCTTCAATTCTGTTTTTTTAAAAAATTCTATCATTTTACATTAATCCTAATTTTGTTGCAACATCAATGGCATTATTATCTTTATGAAGCTTTACAAAAGCTTTTTTTCCTTCTACACAGATTAAGGTGTTTATTTTTTGAACTTTTACATTAAACATTTCTTCAACTGCCTTTTTTATTTCTGGCTTTTTTGCTTTTCTATCTACTATGAAAACAACTTTATTTTCTGTTTCCATTAATTTGAAACATTTTTCAGTTGCTATAGGGTATTTGATAACTTCATAGCTTTCCATTTTACTTTATCTTCTTTTCCTGTTTTATATTTTCAAATAATTTTTTTTCTTTTAAAACATCAATTGCATCTTTTGTGAAAAGTGTTAAACGACCCGGAACTCCACCAGGGGCCAATAATTCTACATTTATATTATTTATTAAAGCACAATCAATCCCCCTTATTGAGGATAATATCTTTGAGACATTATTTTTTTTACCAATTACAAACAATGGGCCTTTTTTATTTTTGTATTTTCTTCCTCTTTTAGAGCCTTGTCCTGCTTTTACTTTTCTTGTTTTTAATCTCTGGAGCTCATTTTCTAAACCAATTTTTTCCAAGAATTTTATAAGATCTTTTGTTTTTTTAATTTCATATATTTTATTATCAATTATCAAAGGCAAATTTTTAATTAAATGGCCCCTTTCTTTTACCAAATTTTCATTTGCAACTGCGCCTAATGCTGATCTTATTGCTTTTTTATTTTCTTTTTTATTTATTTTCTCAGAATAGTCTTTGTAAGCTTTTGGGGGGTGAGCTCTTCTACCTTTATATGTTCCTGGGGCAAATGCACCTACCCAACCAAATTGACTACCTCTTCTCCATATTGTTTTTCTTGCTGATCTGGAAATTCCTTTACCATAAGCGCCTTTGAATTTACGTCTTCTTCTTGATAATTTTGCTGAAACTCTCTGGCCAGCTTTTGGGTAAGAACCATAAGGCTGTTTTTTATTTGATCTTATTGCCAAAAAAGCTCTTTGAATTAAATCTTTTCTTAAAGGCTCATTAAACTGATTAGGCAAATCTACTGATCCTGACTTATTTCCGTCTATATTATATACATCTGCTTTCATTCTTTAACCTTTAAATTTACATTTGTTATTTCAAATAATTCTGTTCTTTTTCTCGGCCTTATTGCTTCTGTCAATACTATTGGTCTCTTTCTTACTCCTGGCAATGAGCCTTTTACAAAAATATAATCATTTTTTATTAAACCATATTTAAGAAAACCAGAAACTGGATTTACTTCTTTGACATTATTATTTATTTTTAATATTAATTTGTTATATTCAGTTCTTTTATGATAACCCATTTTACCTGTATTTGGGACAGAGTATCTAACTTTAGAAGGATTCCATGGGCCAGGTGTTCCAATACCCCTTACTTTTTTCTTTGATTTATGACTTAATCTTTTTACACCGAATCTTTTAATTGTGCCTTGGAAACCCTTGCCTTTTGTTACGCCATGAACATCTATTAACTGGTTATTTTTAAAAACATCGGATATTTTAATTTCCTTGTCTAGGAATTGCTTTAAAAATTCTAATTTTTCTTTTAGTGTTTTTCCGCCAGCTGCTATTTCCAAAACTTCAGGCTTTTTTCTTTCTACTGAAGTCAAGGATGGCTTTGTGTAAACTACCAACTTTACATCATCAAATTCACTTGGTATTTCTGTTGTTTTTTTAGAAAATTTTGTTTTTCTTTTTAATTCTTTATCAATATTTTTTGAAAAAACTTCTGAGAGAACTTTTAAGCCATCAAAATTTTGTTTGTAAAATCTTAAAGAAAGAGCTTTTAAAGGGGGGCACTCAAGGATTGTAATCGGGATTGAGATAATTTGATTTTTTGTTATAGAATTTGGGGTATTGTCTTTGACCATTGCATGAGACATGCCCACTTTATAGCCAATAAAGCCCAATAATTTTAATTCTTCTTTCTTCACCCAATTATGTATTCTTGAATATGGTTTTTGAGACCTCTTTCTAGGCCAGACTTGTAAACTTCCCCGTCTTGGATGATGCCATTTTGACATTTTTGTAAAAGTTTAATCAAAAACGACTAAACTTGCTTTATATTTCTTTCTAGAATCAGCGACTAATTATTGATACAGTAAGGGTAATTTTTTAGAGAAACAGGTAGTTTATAAATATTGTGCTTTTTATTTTTATTCATGAAAAAACTCTGCATTTTAATTGTAAATTACAACAGTACAAGAGATACTTTGAATTTAATTCAAAATTTAAAAGATTCTTCTTATAAAAACTCTGATGTTTTAATTTTTGATAATAATTCAAATGAAGATTTAAGAAAATTAGAGGAATGTGGAGAGGTTATTTTAATTAAGAGCAATAAAAATTTTGGGTTAGCTGGTGGAGTTAACAAGGCTTTAGAATATATAGAAAGCAAATATGTTTTATTGTTAAACCCTGATATTGAGGTTGACAAGGAGGCAGTCAAAGAACTTTTAGAATTAATTGAAAAAGATAGAAAAATTGCTTTTGTCGGAGGTGCTATTTATAATTTTAATGATAAGGAGAAAGTAAATGCTTTTGGAGGCAGAATAAATTTATTTACTGGCATAGGCAATGCTTTAAAAGATGAAAAAGAGATTAGGGAGTTAAACTATGGAGAATATACTGATGCGTGTGTAATGATTTTTAATAAGGAGATATTTCAAAATCTTGGTGGATATGATGAGAAATATTTTTTATATCTTGAAACTGAGGATCTTCAATTTAAGGCTATGGAAAAGGGATATAAAATATTCATTAATCCTAGAGCAAAAGTTTGGCATAAACTATATGGAAGCAGCGGTGGAAAAAAGAACAGAAGAGTTGTTTATTTCTTGACAAGAAACAGGTTTATTTTTATGAAAAAACATGTAAGTTCATTAAGATATTGTTTGTTTTTGCTAATTAGTTTATTTTTTATACTGCCAATGCAGTTTTGCCTTTTTATAAAAAGAGGTCATTTTGATTTAATGTCTGCTTTTTTTATAGGAGTATATGAAGGCATAAGACAAAAGCATGAAAAGTTAATTTAGATAAAATTGATTATATCATAAAAAAAATAACTAAAACTTTTTAAATTAGGATTTCTTTATATTATGTAAAATGAAGTACGATTTTGTAGTTTTGGGTGCCACTGGTATGCAGGGCAGAATTGTGTCTAGAGATTTATTAGAGAATGGTTATTCTGTTTTATTGTGCGGAAGAGATAAACCTAGAGTAGAACAAATTTTAAACAAGTATGACAAAACTTCTTTTCAATTTGTAGACATAAGAGATATTCATAATGCATTAAAGGTTCTTAAGAAATCTGGATCCAGTGTAGTTGTAAACTGCATGGAGGGAGATTTTAATTTAACTGCTTTACAATTATCTATAAAAGCTGGAGCAAATTGTTTAGATTTAGGGTCAGAAATTTGGATGACTAAAGAGCAGTTTAAATTAAATGATTTATTGCAAAGAAAAGAATTAATATCTATTACAGGATGCGGATCAGTTCCTGGAATTGGAAATGTAATGTTAACTCATGCTGCAAACAAATTAGACAAAGTTATTGATATTGAGGTAGGATTTAGCTGGGATTCTAATATTAAAAAGTTTGTAGTCCCATTTTCAATAAAAAGCATTATTGAAGAATTTACAGATCCAGCCCCAGTAGTTGAGAATAAAAAATTTATTAAAAAGACTCCTTTGGATTCTGTAATTGTTGATCATCATAGAGAGATAGGAAAGCAAAAAGAGTTTTTTGTAAGACACCCAGAAACCTATACTTTTTACAAATATTTCAAGGACAAGGGTGTAAAGAACATTAGATTTTATGCTGGATTCCCACAACATTCTTTTGAAAAAATATTAGCTATGATAGATCTGGGATTTGGAAGCAAAGAAGAAATTTTCTTTAATGGTGTAAAAATAGCTCCAGTTGATTTTTTAACAGAAGTTTTGAAGAGAATTGAAGTTCCCAAAGGATACAAAGAAGAGGAGAATTTATGGGTAAAGATTAGTGGGGAAAAAAACAGGGAAAAGAAAACTATTTTGATGGAGTGCATTGTACCAACAATAAATGGGTGGCATGATGCTGGTTGTAATATTGATACTGGAATGCCTGCAAGCATTATGGCACAAATGGTAAAAAATGAGATTATAAAAGAAAAGGGAAGTTTTGCTCCTGAAGCTATTGTGCCACCAGAACCATTTTTCAAAGAATTGAGAAGAAGAAAAATGATTGTATATGAAAGTGGAAGAGTAATAAATTGATTTTAAGCAGCACTTGACAATTTAATACCATATAATTGATTGTCTTTATGATTTCTAAATTTATTGTAAATGAATTTGTAAAGATTTTTTATATGCTTATTATCAGGCATATTTAATATTAATTTTAACAATCCAGTTTTATAAATAAATGGATAAGCTGATGCAACTGCAAACCATTTTTGCAAGTATTCGATTTGTTTTTTATTTTCTAACTTAACTACAGTTGTTTCAAAGAACTTTGGACCAATATCATCAAAGTCGCCCTCTAATAAGTTTCTTGATATAGCATATTCTGTCAACGGCAAACCAGGATATGGCTGGAATATTGAACACCAAGCATATAATGGCTTACATTTAATATTCATCTTTAATGTTTCCAAATCTGTTTCCAAGCTAGATTCTGGCAAACCCAAAATATTCTGCAACATAATTTTAATCCCATATTTATGCAGCAAGTCTGATGCTTTGTAAACTGTTTCTTTATCCATTTCTCTTTTAATTATTACATTTCTAATATAATCATCTGCTGCTTCTAATGCCATATGAACTGAATAACACCCTGCTTCACTTAATAGGCGAGCCGTATTTTCATCAATATTATTGGGTCTTACATGGCAATGAAATGGCAAATTAATTTCTTTTCTGTATTTTTCTGCAAATTCTTTTAACCATGGCTTATTCATAACAAAAATATCATCTTGAAAATAAACAAATTTTCCACCATACTTCTGAAATACTTCTTTGATTTCAGCAATTAAATTATCTACAGATCTCCATCTTACCCATTTTCCTTTTCCACCATATATTTTATCTATGGCGCTATTAAAACAGTATTGGCATTTATACGAGCAACCTCTGCAAGCAATGAAATGTCTAATTGGTTCATCTTTCCAGATTTTATGTTCATATGCAACATCTCTGTCTGGAAAAGGTAATGTATCCAGATTTTCATTTAAATTTCTGATTTCATTTTTGTAAATTTTTCCATCTTTTTTTATCCAAAGATTTTGTATTTTTGTATAATCTTTTCCTTGTTCGTAATTATTTGCAAATTCTACAATTGCCTCTTCACATTCACCCTGAGCTACAATATCCATTCCTTCTTCTTTCAATACTTGCGGATGGAAAGTTGGATGAGAACCACCCATTAATGTCAAGAAATTATGATGCTGCTTTAGTTCATTTGTTATCCTTAGAAATTCTGTCTGGCCACCAGTCATTACAGAACCTGCAACAACATTAGGCTTAAAATCCTGAACAACTTTTGTTAAATCATCCTGTCCTATAACAGCTATTTTTGTTTTATGATTGTCTTTTTTTAGAATTGCACTTATGTATAACAAACCTAATGGTTCTACAGGATGCTTCCATGCTAAAAATAGAAATTTCATAGTGCCTCTAAACTATTGTTAATTAAGCTTTTTTATAAAGATTTCGATGATCAGATTGGTTCTATTTTTAGTCTGTCAAAAATATCTTTTCCCTGTTCAGCATGCGGACCTAATAATGGAGTTTGGACTTGTAATAGAATAACCTGTCCATAATTTTTTTATTTTTTAATTATTACGTTTAGCCACATTGATAATCTTGCAAAAAATAACAAAATTGTCCAGTAAAATTCCTTTATAGTTCTTGGATATGCCAGGGCTGAAATTGTGCCTTTTAATATTTCGTTTTTAAGTGATTTTACTTTGGCTTGTTTTAAGTTTAATTTTTTTTGGATTATTTCGTGCTTTTTGGCATTTGTTGTTTTTTGTTCTAGCCACTCGTTTAATGTAACCGGGTTTTTTACTAATACTTTTGCGTTTTCCAAATATTTTAACTTGTAAAGATTTTTCCAGAATATATATGGAATTAAATGGTCTTCTGCAATACCTTTTGGAATTTCTTTTACAAAACCATTTTTAAAAGCAAACAAATAATTTGTGCACTCAAAGAATTTTTCTTGAAATGAAAGTTCTTTTCTTATTCTATGAGCACCAGCATCAAACAATAAGTGAGACCAATAACCAATTACATTAGTTTTTGGGTTTAATGATACTGGTCTGCCAGTTATACAACCTACTGCTGGGTCTTTAAATGAATTTAGCACTTCATTAATTGAATTATTTGCAAGAACTGCCTTATCTGTTGTAACCAAGATTATTTTATTTTTTGCTGTTTCCAAGCCAGCATTTATTAAATTTTGTGAGTTTTCTTTTTGAAGAATTATTTTTATGCTGTCATATTTTTTTATAAGGTCTTTTACATTTTTATCTTTAGTTGAAACAATAATCTCATGAGGAACATTTATTTTCTGGTCTAAAATAGACTTTAATGTCTTTTCTGTCTCTTCTAATTTAGCAGACATTAGAACTATTGACAAGGACTGTTTTCTTACTTCCAAAACTGCGTTAAATAAATCTTTTACATGGACGCCATCAATACAACTAGGGATTCTACCATCATAAGAAGAATAACAACCTACACATTCAGAAGACGTAAACACTTTCAAGCCTTGATTGTACATTTCAATTTCCTGAGGAGCTGTCTGCCCAAAGAAAACAACTGTATTTCTTTTCAATGCCAAAGAAATGTGAAGCCCTAATGAATCAGATGTAACAACAGTATCGCAAATTGAGATTAAGGAAGCTAATTCAAAAATATAATTACCACAGCCAGCGTTTATTAATGGAACTCTTGACATAACCATTATTTTATCATTTCTTTCAACTTGATCTAGACCACCAAACAGAATTATTTTTGCATTCAACTCTTTGTACAACTTTTCAATTAATTCTGCTGTTTTTTCTATAGGCAGGCTTTTGAATGGCCACCTTGCACTAGCACCAGTATTAATACCAATTATAAAATCATTTTTTGTAAGATTATGCCTTCTTAGAAAATCTTCTGCAAACTGCTTTTGATTTTTAGTCAACAGTAAAATAGGAGGATCTTTTTTGTAATTTAATTCTGCTAACTCATAGATTATTTCAGGATATGTTTTAGTGTTCTTTTTTTTCAAAACATCGTTCATCGGTTTCGGGCCGATTAATGACATTTTAAAATAATATTCTGCTGAAGGCGTTGGAACTATTTTGTTTGCCTTATTTACATAGTATCCATAAATTTTTGCTTTTTTATTCAAGAAATATGTTGTCAAAGAACAAGCTTCATAATCTTCATCTAAATTTATTACTATATCAAAAATCTCTTTCTTTAAATTTTCAATGCCTTCTTTGCTGTAAAGAAAAATCCTGTTTATGTAGAGATTTGTTTTTACTAGGTCTAGGGCTTCTTTTTTTGTGAACCATGAAATTTTAGAATTCGGATATTTTCTTTTTATACCTGTAAGTATGCATGCTGATCTTAGGACATCGCCTAATGCACCTTGTTTTATTACGAGGACATTTGTCAATATGATTTGTTATTCATTGAGATATGTTTTTTTATCCTTCATATTGAATAATCTAATATCTTCCTTATTTTTTTTAACTCTTCATTTGTTTTTTTAACTTCTTCTTCAAAATATTTTGCAAGCTCTGGATCATAACCTTTTTCTCTTAAATAATTCTTTACCTGCTCAGCATCACATTCTTCTGTACTAATATTTAGAATTATATAAACAAGCTGGCCTTTGTAATCTTTTATTTCTTTTTTATTCCTATTTTTTAAATCTGGAAATCTTCTTTCAAACCAATCAATTTGTTTTTGCACTTTTTCTTCTACGCTCATTTTTTTCTCCTTATTGAAATTTAAGTTCTTCATCTTGAATGTATTCAAGATTTTCTTGAAGAGATATATATGCTTTCTGCAGTTCCCTGCCTAAATATGCGCAGTGATCTTTTCTTATAGGCAGTTTTTCTTTATTGACTATTTCATTGTAAACTTCTATTGGCTTTTTTCCAACAATCTTCAAAACTAACTTGTTTCTTTCATTGCAAAAGCCAACTTCTATTAATTTCTTTTCCTTATTTATCCTTATTAAAAAGTAACCTGCTGGGTCAAGGACAAATTCTTTGTTGTCATCATATTTAGCTTCAATTTCTTTTATATTATCTTGCTTTAATTCTGTTGTGACTAGTTCTTTTTGATCCTGTACATCAATAACTTTTATTGAATTTGTAGGGCAGGAACTTGCTGCTTTTATTATTTTTTCAGCTTCCTGATCTGAAACTTCCAGATTTAAAACCTGTAAATTTCCTTTTCCAGCGCCTTTTTTTAGAAATGCCTTATTATCTTTTGATTTAAAATGTAAAGGATCTATATTTATACAGCTCCTGTTATCAATACATTTTTCCGTATCTAATTCTATTCTTAATTTTTTCATTTTATTAGAACACCTTTTTTTAAATTTTAAATATTAAGTATTTTTAACTCTTTGCAATCTTATTAGAAAAGTATTTAAATATGTCAGATATGTATTTTATGTATGGCGCATATAACATTAAGTATTCCAGACGCAGTATACGAACAGATGAAGAAACACCCAGAAATAAAGTGGAGTGAGGTTGCTAGACAGAGCATTATAAAAAAAACCTTGTCTCTTAGAAATCATATATCAGGAAAAGAACTTTTGAAGCTTTTACCCTTAGATGTACAAAATAGCATAAAATCTGCTGATGAAAAAGAGAGTATTGGATTTTATAAGAAGATGAAGGAAAAAGAATGGAAAAGAAAGAAATACTTGACACAAGCATAGCTATAGAATGTAAAGAAGGAACTATTTCTGTTTTTACTGTTATAGAACATCCACCATCAATTGATAAGTTTGAAATACTTTTTCCTGAAGATGTAGATTATATCAAGGCTATAGAAATATCAGAAAAACTGAGAAAAAAAGGAACACCAATTGGTGCTGTCAATATTATGATAGCTGCGATGTGTATAAATAGGGGAGCTAGATTAATAGCTAAAGATAAAGATTTTGAATATATTAAAGAAATCTATTCTGAATTTGATTTTAGATTAGAAATTTAAAGATTTTTATTTATAATCTTTTTATATAAATTTAAAGTTCTTTCTGCTATAATATCCCAATCATAATTTTTTGCTTTTTCTTTATTATTTTTGGAAATTTTTCTAGCCAGTTTTTTATCATCTAACAACAACAATATTTTTTCTTTTAATTTTTGAATATCCCCATATTCTACAAAAAATCCATTTTCAGGATCTGATATTTCAAAGGGTATTCCATTTACTGGGGAAGCTACAATTGGCAATCCGCTTGCTAAAGCTTCAAATAAACATAATGGCAATCCCTCACGATAACTTGGTAATACAAATACATTGGAAGACTGATACATTTTAGCTATTTTTTCTTTATTTCTTATTGGGTCAAGAATAATAATATTTTTTTCATCTTTGCTTAATTCTTTTACTTTATTCAACATACCTTCATCTGGACCCACAATCAAGAATTTTATATTTTTTCTTTCTTTCAGAATTTCTTTTGCTGCCAATACAAATTTATCAGGACCTTTTGTTGGATTTAACCTTCCGAAGAATAAAACTATTGGCTCTTTAATCTTTAATTCTTTTTTAAAATCATTATTTTTTATTTTATTAAAAAATATTTTGGCTACCCCATTTGGTATTATCACTATCTTTTCTTTTTTCCCCCCATATTTTTCTATAAATGGAATTTCCCATGGAGTAATTGCAATTATTTTATTAGAAAATTTGAAGCTTAACTTGTTTATAGTCTTATAAGACAAATAAACTAAAATTCTTCCTGCCAATGATCTAAATCCTTCTGTCCAAGGGCAGTGAGTTGTATGAATTAATGGCGTATTTTTTATTTTAGCTATTAAGGACCCGAAAAAAGTATGTGCATGACCAGAAACATGAGTATGGATAATATCAAATTTATATCTTGATAATGTCCACAATAAAAAGGGAAAAACTGATGCAAAACTTGCAATTTTTAAAATATGAAAATGCCTATGAATATGAACTCCATTAATTATTTCTTCCTTGATTTTTATCCTGCTTTTTTTATCCCAATCGGATGTAAATACATGGACTTCATGACCTTGCTTTACATATCTTTCTGCCAGTTCTTTAACTACTTGTTCTACCCCGCCTATTGTTGGATAATAGAAAGCAGTTATATAAGCTATTTTCATGTAGAAAAGGCTTAAAAATCTAGTATTTATAGGTTTTGAGATGAAAATTTTATACTCAAACAAATCGTTGTATCCTTTTGAGGGGGGCGGGGATGTTTCTGCCTTTACTTTATTAGAACATTTAGCAGAAAAATATGATGTGAGTGCTTATTATATTGGGAAAATAAAGGGAAATACAAAGGTAAAATTATATCCTCAAAATATTAAACAAAAAAAAGGATTATGGATAAATTTATTTTTCTTAAGGAGAAAGTGGGAGAGAATATTAAAAAAAGCAATTAAAAAGGAGAAACCCGACCTAATCATAACACAAGATTATTTAATCGGGCCAAGTGTTAAGATTGCAAAAAGGTTCAATATAAAAACTATTGTCTTTTTGAGAAGTTTTTTACATTTAAGCATTGATAATTTTATGAGTTATTTGCCGGAAGAAAAAAAATTCTCTTTAAGCAGAGATTTAATTTATCAAGTACAATATCCTTTTTTTAAATTTGTAGTAAAAAAAACTAAGTGGGCTTTAAAGAATGCGAATTTAATTTGTTCTGTCAGCAATTATCTTAGAGATATTACTCTGAAATTTTGCAATGTAAAGAGCGAGGTTGTAAGGCCATTTATTTCTTTTAATGAATGCCAAATTAACAAAAGAGGAGGTTATATTTTGTATGTAAATCCTGACAAACACAAAGGTGTTGAAATTTTTGAGAAGATTGCAAGAGCTTTACCTGAGAAGGATTTTTTAGTTGCAGGAAAAAAAGATTATAAACTAAATTTAAAGAATGTTGAAGTTATTGGCTATGAAGAAGACAGAAAAAAGATCTTTTCCAAAGCGAGATTGTTGATAGTTCCTTCTGTTTTTCCTGACCCCCACCCAAGGGTTGTTGTTGAGGCAATGAGCAACGGAATTCCTTGTATTGTAAGCGATAGGGGTGGGCTAAGGGAAGAAGTAGAGGGATCTGGAATCATTATTGATGATATTTATAATATTATAGATTGGGTTAATGGAATAAAGAGTTTTGATAATGAAGAATTTTACAAGAAAATGAGCAAATACAGCCAATTTAAAGCATTGGGATTTGAAGATAAAAGACAGTTTACGAGGTTTGATTTTTTATTGGAAAATTTATTTAAATAAATAATTTTTGAGATTTTGGTTTATTTTAATCTTCTTAATATCTTCTGTTTCATTTCTTTAAATAATTCTAAATCATCTTTTTCAAGAATTTTTAAAAAATAAATTAATGATAAATATACAATAATAATCATAATTGTAAAGAAAATTAAGTTAATTAATGGGAAAAATTGAATTTGATTTTTTATTATGGCTGTAAAAATCAATGTTAATAGCAGAGAAATTAAGATTTTTATATATTTAAACATAAATGGATGAAGTTTACTATAGTAAAAAGAAGTTAATATCATCAAAACTGCCCCTATTAAAAATGAAGATGAAGTTGCTATTGCAGCACCAATTATATTGTATTTTGGAATTAAAAAATAATTTAAAATGACATTTGACAAGGCAAAAATTGAAATTATAAAGAAAATTGTTTTAGTTTTTTTGCGAACAGAAAGCATATTCATGCTTATGTCGCTTAATGAAAAAAACAAATAACCCGGACTTAAGATTGTTAAAGGCAAAGCAGCAGCCAAATATTCATTTCCAAAAAAGGTTAAAATTAAATCTTTTGACAACAAAAATATTACAAGAAAAATTGGGATAGTTAATAATAAAGAATATTTTGAGACTTTTTTATATATATCATTTATTTGTTCGATATTATTTTTTCCATATAATTCTGATATTATTGGCATGAACAAATACATAATACCATAAATAGGAACTATAATCAATGTTGATGTTGGCAGAGCAACATTATAGATCCCTACATTTGATGTTGTGCTGAAATAACCTATCATAAGCAGATCAGTCCAAGCAATTATAAACCACATGAAATTTTTCAACATTAACGGCAATGAATAATTCAACAATTCTCTTTTATTTTCCTTTTCCACTATTTCTTTAGAAAATATATTGAATATTTTTTTATTGAATGTTATTAATGACAAAAAGAAAACAATAATAATTGAAAGAACAAACCCTAACAAAGCACCAGTTAACTTAAATCCAACAGCTATTAAGATCAAAGTTATAATTAATCTTAATGATTTTTCAATTAATTCCTTAAAGAGAACTTCAAATTCTGGTTTTTGAAATGCCCTAAAAGAAACTAAAAATAATTGAGATAATGTATTAAATGGTAAAACAATAGCCATAAAAAAAATTACTTTTGTTAATTCATATTCATCAAAAATTTTATCTGAAATAAAATCCGAGAACACAATAATAAAAACAGCCAAAAATAAACTTGAATTTATTACTGTTTTTAGTGATGTTAACAAAGTAGTTTTCATTAAATTTTGGTCATTTTTGCCCTTGTAAAAGGGAATAAATCTTAATATGCCCTCATCTAAACCAAGCAATGAAAATGCGCTAAGAAAGGACAATATTGCAAGACCCAAGCTTAATAATCCATAATCATGAGAACCAAGATTTACAGCAACTAAAATAACATAAAGATAGGAGAATAGTTTTCCGAAAACCATTGAAAACAATACTAAGAAAGCTCCCTTCACTATTTTTTCCATATAAGGCAGAGAATTCATTTTTTAAGGAAGAAATGTTAGATTTAAAAACCTTTTTGGTATTGGTTTTAGAAATGTGCGGAATAGCTGGATTTAATTTTGAGGACAAAGATTTAGTTAAAAAAATGTGCGACTCTATTTGGCACAGGGGGCCAGATGATTTTGGCTATTATTCTGACAAATTCTGTACAATCGGCAATAGGAGATTGAGTATTATTGACTTAAAAAATGGAAAACAGCCAATTCATAATGAAGACAAGACAATATGGGTTGTGTTTAATGGTGAAATTTACAACTTTTTGGATATTAAGGATGAACTAGAAAAGAGAGGGCATAATTTTTATACAAACACAGATACTGAAATAATTGCACACGCTTATCAGGAATATAAAGAAGATTGCGTAAAATTATTCAGGGGAATGTTTGCTTTTTGCGTTTATGACTTAAATGAGAAGAAGTTATTTTTGGCTAGAGACAGAACAGGGAAAAAACCACTATATTATGTTGACAATAATGAGAAATTTTTATTTGCCTCTGAGTTAAAGGCCTTGTTATGCGATGAAGAATTGAAGAGGGAAATTAATCTAGAGGCTGTTCATCACTACCTAACATTTGGGTATGTACCAACACCATTAACAATTCTGAATGGAATAAAAAAATTAGAGCCGGGGCATTATCTAATTTTTAAGGGCAACACAATCACAATTGAAAAATACTGGGATATTAATTTTAATGAAATTAAAAGCTCTGAAGAATATTTTGCAAGCAGAATTCATGAAATTTTGAAGGACAGCGTCAAGATAAGATTAATTGCGGATGTTCCTATTGGTGCTTTTTTATCTGGCGGCATTGATTCAAGTATTGTTGTTGGATTAATGTCAAAATTAACTGATAATGTAAAGACATTTTCAATTGGCTTTGATGAAAAAGATTTTGATGAATTAAAGTATGCGAAAATTGCAAGTGAGAAATTCAATACTCAACATAAGGAATTTAATGTGAATGTCAATCTAATTAAAGATATACCATTTATTATGAATCAATTTGACGAACCTTTTGTTGATCCTTCTGCCTTGCCTACTTATTATTTATGTAAATTAACCAGAGAGTATGTAAAGGTTGCTTTAAGCGGAGATGGCGGAGATGAAATATTTGCAGGATATACAAGATATAATCCATGGGACCAGGACAAGGTAGTTAATTTTTACAAGTTTATGCCTTCTTTTTTGAAAACAGGATTCAGCAAAATATCTGGCTTAACTTATAATAAAACTGGGAATAATTTCTTTAGGAAATTCAAAAAAATTAATGATTTGAGCAGCATGAATAAAGAAGAAAGATGGATGTCAAAATTAAATTTATTTAATGAAGAAGAAAAAAGAGATCTTTATGTTGAAACCCCAAATGTTCCAGGTTCATTTAATGTCTTAAATTATCATTTTAAAAACTGCAATTCAAAGAATTTTTTGAACAAAATGCTATATGCTGATATGAAAACTTTTCTTTTAGATGATGGACTAGTAAAAGTAGACAGAATGAGCATGTTAAATTCGCTTGAAGTAAGAAATCCCTTTTTAGACACTTATGTTATTGACTTAGCTTCAGGAATTCCAGCTTATTTGAAAATAAAAAATGGAATGAACAAATATATTTTAAAGAAGGCTTTTTCAGATTTATTGCCTAAGGAGATTTTGGAAAGGGGAAAACAAGGTTTTGATGTTCCTATCAAGCACTGGATAAAAGATGAATTAAGAGACTTAATTAATGCTGAACTAATTAATGACATTAAACACAGAAATTTCTTTAATAGTAATTATGTGAAAAAAATAATTGAAGAACATAATTCTGACAGGAGAGACAATTCTAGAAGAATTTGGAGCTTATTGATGCTGGAATTATGGAACAAAATTTATATTGATAAAATTAATGCAAAGAAAATAAAATTATAATCAGTAAATCTTTTCTAAAGCTTCTTTTAGATCTGCAAGACTAAAAGGCTTTCTTAAGAATAAATCTGCTTCGCTTTCACCAGTCCATACTTCTACATTATTATCCAGACCTGACATTGCAATTACTCTTGGATCTTGGCCTAATTTTCTAGCTGCAACAACTATTCTTGGACCATAATAATCTCTTGCTCCAGAACAACCATAATTTGTGTCAGATAAAACAAAGTCATATTGTTTTTGATTTAAAAGAGATAAAGCTGTTTGTTCATCTTCTGCCAAATCTGTTTTTTCAAAACCCATTATAGAGAGAGCTCTATGCAAAAAGCTCCCAGTTACTTCATTATCTTCTACAATCAAGGCTCTTAATCCTTTAATTTTTTCTTTCAATTCCATCTATGTTGCTCTTAATTAGTAGTATATAAATCTTTCCTGTGTACTACATTGTTACCAAATAATTTTATATAGGAAGTTATTTATTTAGTATAGTCAGGTGTTTTTGAAATGACTTTAAATCAATTTTCTGGTGCTGAAAGGGTAGCTTATCAGTTAATTAGGAAAATACCTAAAAAAATCAGAGATCCTTTGGTTGAAAATGTAAATAAATTCAGGATAAAAAGAGTAAAAAATTTCCAGACTCCACAAAACCTGATTTTTTATGTTACTGATTATTGCAATGCAAGATGTTCCCACTGTTTTTACTGGAAAAATCTGAACAAGAAACAAGATGAAATGTCTTTTGAACATATTATTAAAATGATCAAATCATTGAAGACACAATTAAACATGCTAGTAATTACTGGTGGAGAGCCTTTTATCAGGAAAGATCTTTATGAAATATGTACTGCTTTCTACAAAATTAACAAAACTAAAAGAATTAACATAGTAACCAATGGATTATTGGGAACAAAAATTCTAGATAATGTAACAAGATTAGTTACTGAAAATCCCGAAAGAAGACTGACTATTGTTGTTTCTTTAGATGGTTTAGAGGAAACTCACAATAAAATAAGGAGAGTTCCGAATATATGGAAAAAAGACATTGAATTAATAAATGACTTAAAGAGAATTGCTGAGCAACATTCAAATTTATCATTATTTGTAAATTTGACAATGACAAAGACAAATATTCATGAAGTAAAACTCTTGTCGAGATATGTAAAAGAAGAATTAAAAATAAATTTTAAAGTTAATGTTTTAAGGACGGGAAAAAATTATTACCAAGTTCCAAAGGATATTTTGATGGATTATGAACCAGAAATCTCAAATCAGCCAAATCCTGAAGAATTAGAAGGTGTTTATGAATGGATGAGCAAAGAAACAGAAGACTTGCCTGGAAGGGTTGAGGTCTTAAAATTAAGACATTCAATTGACATGATAAAACATGAGAAACCAACTTTAAAATGTCTGGCAGGATATAATGATGGGGTTGTTTTTCCAACTGGAAAGGTTGCAATATGCGAACCAACAAAATCATTTGCTGAACTAAAAGATTATGATTTTGATTTTAACAAACTTTGGAATTCCAAGGAAGCGCAATTAAGAAGACAGCAAACTAGTGTTTGTTTCTGCTTGCAATCCTGCAATCTATTGAATTCTATGAAATATGACACAAATACACTTAAAAACCTTTTAAAATAGCTATTTTTCATGAAAACTACTTTAGTATCAAGTACTTTATCCAGCAATCCTTTTATTAGAGTTTATCCTTTTGGAAGAATTTTATCTGAAAAATATGAAACTAAAATAACCGGGCCTGCAAATAATAATGGAATTTACGAGCCTTTAAAGAATGAAGAATGGAATATTCAACCTGTAAATGGGCATAGATTTTTTCCAATTTATCTCAAGACTTTTTTTGATATTTATAGAAAAATTGATTCTGATATTGTCCATGTTTTTAAGCCAAAATTTTACAGTTTTGGGGTTGGACTATTATTAAAGTTATTAAAAAATAAAAAAGTAATTTTAGATATAGATGACTGGGAGAGCCAGTATGTGTTAGATAATTATTTTTCTTTAAATCCTTTTGATATTGTAAAGTTTTGTTTAGTTGATTTTTATATGCCTGAAAGCTATTTTTCGAAAAAATTATTTGAAAAATTAAGAAATTATTCTGATAGACTTATTGTTGATGCTTTGTGCTTACAGAGAAAATTTGGTGGGACATATATACCATCTGGAGCAGATACTAACTTATTTGATCCTGAAAAATATGATGGAAGAAAAATAAGAGAAAAATATGGCATTGAAAAGAATGAAATTTTAGTTTCTTTTATTGGAACTCCTAGAAAGCATAAAGGAATATTGGATTTGGCTGAAGCTTTAAATAAAGCAAGAAAAGAAAATGAGAAAATAAAATTAATGATAGTTGGTGCAAGCAATGACAATGCATTTGCAAATGAATTGAGAAAAAAAGAAGGAATAATAGTTGAAAATTACAAACCGCATAGCGAAGTTCCGGATTATGTGGCAGCAGCAGATATTATTGCTACTCCTTTGAAAAATAATCCTTCTGCAATGTTTCAAATGCCGTATAAAATTTATGAGATGATGTCAATGGCAAAACCAATTATAGCTACTGGTGTTGCTGATATTCCTATAGTTCTTGAAAATTGCGGAAAAGTTATAGAGCCAAACAATATTGAACAACTAAAAGAGGCAATTTTAGAGTATAGTGAGAATAAAAAATTAAGGAATTTACATGGAAAAAGAGCGAGAGAGAAATGCATTAAAGAATATAGTTTTAATGTAGTAAGAAAAAGGATTTTTGAAGTATATGACAAAGTTTTATAATTTTATTCTTGATTTTAAAATTTCTTTTTTAGCTTCATCTTCTGCATAATGCTCTGCTGAGAATTCTAAATACTTCTTAATCCCTTTTTCAAGATTATATTTTGGATTAAAACCCAATATATTTCTAGCTTTTGTAATATCTAAAGAGCCCCTTTTAGGCCTTTGATATACTGCATCTTTTGATGTTACTTCGATTTTTAAATCTGGAAAATATAGTTTTAATATATCTGCAATGTCTTTAAGACTTCTTGCTTCACCATTTGTTATGTTAAAAGTCTGATTTTTTGCTTTTGGGTCAAATGTTGCCAGAACAATTCCTTCGGCAGCATCTTCGACATAAGTAAAATCTAATCTTTCCTCTCCTTTATTAAATAATATAATTGGTTTATTAGAAATTGCATTTTCAACAAAAATTTGGATAACTCTTCTATTAACATCTGTCGGCCCGTAAACTGCAGACGGCCTTATAATTACATATTCTATATTCTCCCTTAATCCAGCTACTTTTGTAAGATGCTCCCCAAATAATTTTACTAAACTATATCTTTGAATAGGATTTAATGGATGATCTTCTGGAGCAGGTTCATATAAAAAATCACCATAAACTGTACTTGAGGAAATGTAAACAAACCTGTCAACAAAACCACAGTCTTTTATTACAGACAATAAATTTGCTGTCCCAATTCCTATACTTTTTATTGCTTCTTCAATATGCT
>Ga0209541_10001344_pt1 | contig 49148 bp, 48 predicted proteins | sample RifCSPlowO2_01_FD_184027 | JGI IMG/M metagenome (GOLD analysis project Ga0209541, IMG submission 184027) | Groundwater microbial communities from Rifle, Colorado - Rifle CSP2_plank lowO2_0.1 (SPAdes) (version 2) | ecosystem: Environmental > Aquatic > Deep subsurface > Groundwater | place... | reverse complement strand
TCTCCGCGTTGAGTTGGATTAAACCGCACGCCGCACCCCTTGTGGTGCTCTCCCGCCAATTCCTTTAAGTTTCAGCCTTGCGACCGTACTTCCCAGGCGGTGTACTTAATGTCTTCACTCCGACACTGCACATTCACGAAGAATATGCAACATCTAGTACACAGCGTTTACAGCTAGGACTACTCGGGTAATTAGCTGGTGCCCTTTGATCAGTTTATTTTATCATCGTAAATTTCGCAAACAGACAAAATAATAACCTATACAACAACAAAAAGACCCAGAATCTAATCCGGTTTGCTCCCCTAGCTTTCGTTCCTCACCGTCGAACCCGTTCTCGTTAGGCGCCTTCGCCACAGGTGGTCCTTCTGAGATTATTGCATTTTACCGCTCCCTCAGGAATACCCCTAACGCTTCCCGGTCCCAAGATAAGTAGTATCTCAAGCGCGCCGTTTTGTTAAGCGCAACGATTTCACTCAAGACTTTCTCATCCGGCTACGAACGCTTTAGGCCCAATAAAAGCGATTGCCACTCGTGGCGCAGGTGTTACCGCGGCGGCTGGCACCCGTCTTACCCACCACTTATTCTCCAAGTTATTTGCGCTTGGCAAAAGCCCATGCTTATGCATGAGCACTGGGAGTTCCCTTATCGCACTTACGTACATTGTAAAGTTTTCGCGCCTGCTGCACCCCGTAGGGCTGGGGTCAGTGTCTCAGTACCCCTCTCCGGGCTACCGCTCTCACGGCCCGTACCGATCGTTGCCTTGGTAGGCCGTTACCCTACCAACAAGCTAATCGGCCGCCAACTCATCCTAAGGTGTTACCTTTAGAGGAAAGGACATTCCAGTACCAATCCCTTATCCAGTTTTATCCACAGTTTCCCATGGTTATCCTGAGCCTTAGGGCAGATTATTGACGTGTTACTGAGCATTCAGCCTGTGCTGTCTTGCGACAGCCCTCTGACTTGCATGGCTTAATCGAACTCCCATAGCAGCAATCTCCCGCAGGATCAACGGGAGTTACTCTGAATCAAAATGATGGACCTTTTCCCATGTACAATCGCAACTTCTTAAACTAACAGGAATTTGGATCACCTCTATTCACACTCAAGATTAATTGAGCACACATTTGTAGAGAATAAATAAAGGAAAGTGGCTTATTTATAAATCTTTCTATCATCTAGAAATTCGTTTTCGAGGAAGAAATTTCTCCTTTCTATTATTTTTTGGTTTCTACGTTAATGATTGTAAAATGAAGTTTATGTAATCTTGTAATGGACACATATATTTGGTTAATATTTTCCTTTTCGCATAAAAAGTGGTACTTATTTTATTCCTGCTTTGCTTTTTCATTTTCAGTTATCACTCCAAGAAATCTGAAACGGGGGAATTTTGCAGCAAGAAATTTTCTAAAACTAACTTTCTTTTCCGATGAGAATTTTTTGCAAGAGAATTACTAATAGTTATATAATAATAATAATAAAAACGAGAAATTTCCACTTAAAGTTGCAACTTCTACCTTCACAAATATTTTAGAATTCTTAAGCACTTTCAATCTTACGTCTACGCTTCAATTTCTTGATTTTCTTACGCTGCCACTTCCAGCGCATTTGTCCTTTCTTTTTCCAGCGACGGGAACTGCGTTTCATTTTCTCCAAAAGAAAGTAAAGACTATATAAAAGTATCGGTGAGTAGTTTTAGGCAGAATAGAAAAAATTATTAAAGTCTTATAGTACCCATTTGTTTCTGCTTCGTCAAGAAGATGTGGAAAGACAATGTTAAGGATTTATGTTCACAAAGAAAATATTTTGATCATTCTTCTGGGCAAAATTTTTATGAGCATAGGGATTCTTCTAATTCATGATGTGAAGTTCATTACCCTGAGATCGGGAGAATAAAATTTTTTACACCTTATGAAAATGGTGAAACGGTGTGCGGAACTTATGCAATTAGTCATTTGGAAGCACGCCTAGAAATAGAAAGAAAATTAGAGAGGACGCCGCCAACTACGACCAAATTAGATGATGGATATAACGTAGCAAGAAGAGCTATTAACACGTACAGTGTAGAGCAGATCTGTCGGTGTTTTAAACTCCTTCCTCTGTGCTTCATAGATCTTTGTATACGGGTCAATATTTCATTGATATTTAATAAAAAGCCTGAATTTTCCGCAATCTTTATAAACAACTCCCTAAAACAATTTCTTACGATGTTTTATCTGGTCAAAGTGAAGGATTACATTAGGGTTCCTCCTAAAATGTTTAATCTTTCAAAGCAAGAGGCGGTCTTGACAAATATCCAAATGAATTATGAAAATTATATCTCACCTGATTTTGGTTTTGTTCTTAATGTCGTCTCTGTCTATTTCGTTAAAGAAGGAGTTATAATTCCCGGTGATGGTGCAGGATATTATGAAACTGAGTTTGAATTACTAACATTTAAACCAGAATTAAATGAGTTAACTTATGGAAAAATTCGCGACATTACTGATTTTGGCGCATTTATGGATATTGGCGGCGTGGAAGGAATGGTGCATATTTCTCAGAGCATGGACGATTTTGTTTCCTTCAGTAAAGACAAAGTGTTACAAGGCAAGAAAAGTGGTCAAAGTATAAAAGTTGGAGATAAATGTAAAGCCAGGATTATTGCGATAAGTTATAAAGATGTTAATAACCCTAAGATTGGGTTAACGATGCGCCAGGAAGGACTAGGCAAGTTAGAATGGTTGGAACAACAACAGCAAACTGCGGAGAGTAAATAAAAAAATATTATGACCAAAAAACTCGCTTCAAAAAGAACGAAACGGTTGCTCTCTGAAGCAGAAATTAAAGAGCTTAATCTTCCTAAAGCAGATTTCACGACTAGTTGGCAAGGTCGATTGTATATTTCAGACGCAGGACATTCTATGATTGCCGAAAAAGTGGGTATTACCGAAAAAGGCGAATATGCTATTAAGGTGCGATAAAAATGCAGCTCACCATCACGGAAAAAAAAGAAAATCTATTGCTTCATCGCCTTGAAATAAAAGGGAAAGTGCAGTTTCAAGGAGTAACTCCAGCGAATAAAGACACTGCTGAGGAGCTTGCCAAGCACGTGAACGGTGAAGTGGTGATGAAACGAATTCATACTCTTTTCAGCCATCAAGACGCAGAATTTGCGGCTTATGTTTATGAAACAAAAGAAGCGCGCGACAAGACTGAACAGATAACCAGTCATTTGCGGAAGAAGCAAGAAGAAGCAAAGAAAGCAGAAGAAGGAGCGAAGAAGTAAAAATGGCAGCTGATAAAAAAACTTCCTCAAAACAAGGAAAAAAAAGTGGGAAAACAACCAAATTGTGGAAATTATATGAAATTCAAGGAGATAAAATAGTACGAAAGAATACTTTTTCTCCCAAATCGTCGGGAGATTTCATGGCTAATCATAAAGATAGATTAGTGTGCGGGAAGACAGGGTATACTGAATATAAGAAAAAGGGATAGAGTGTTATAGTAAGTTTTTGTCTGACTTTTTTGAAGAAAAGAAATTTTAGTTTAGAATCATTTTTTATTTTTCTTATCCCAATCTAGGAGAGCTATTTCTTCTTCTGGCTCTTCATTCCGAGGAGCTTCTTTTCTTCGCCTTTCTCTCTCTTGTTCTTCCATCCACTTTTGCAGGGAAGATTCTCTTAGCGGAATAAATTCTTTTAATGGATCATCTTTAAATCCAAAGTCTCTATTTTTCAAAATTTCAGGAGGAGACTTGTCAAAGAAAGGCTTCTCTTGTCTTATTTTAGTAAGTATGAATTCTTGTTCTCTGGGCCTTTTGTAGTTTTCTAAATCTAATCTGATCCTCCGTTGCTCCTTTGAATGGAACGGATTTTCACTAATATCATCTTTTGGCCCCGAGGCAAGATGGTCATAATCTTTTTGGAAAAAACTCTTTGGTTCCCTGACCATAGGAGTTAGCTGCCTGGTTAGAAGTCTCGCTACTTCTTTTCTTTCTCCTTCTTTCTTTGCGGCACGATAGCCTTCCAAGGTGGGTTTTTCTCCTTCTTTCATTCCATGAAAATACTTTAAGACTTCCGTAACAACTTCCCTGTCACCAGAAGCGTCAGAAGTTTGTAAGGCTAAGCCGAAGTCACGGAGAATTCCAACACGAAGGCCTAGTTTATATCCAGCAAATCTATCCAAAGTTTGGAAATAATACTGTACAACAATATCATCGCTGAAAACTGTGGGAAGAGTTTCAAGTCTAACTCCCACTACATATCCAGAAAATCCATTCACTGTTCTCAAAGTATTAATCTGTTCACGAAGATCCATTCTTCCCTGTTCTTGCATGAAATCAATTATGCCGGCGATGTAATCTTCCAATCGGCCTTCAGATATAGAAAGATAAGGAGGTTTTTCTGAGGGTGTGATGCTTTTATATGCAAAAGTGGTTCTTAAAGGAAATACTCGAGAAGTACTTATACTCTGAGGCGGTTCTTTTCCCGCCGCACCAGCCAGATATTCTAAAGATCTTTCAGCCATTAATACCAAAAGAATAATCCTTTTATATAAATCTTTCTTATTAATAACTAAAAAGTAGTTATTCGTCCACAATATCAATGCCTAATTCAGATTTCATAACTTTCTTCCGTTCCATCTTCAGTTGATGTTGCTCGCCAAAAATTTGATCTGATTTCACACCTGTAATGATGATCATAGTGCGGACGATCTTGTCAAGATCTTTGTAAATCTGTGCTCCCCAGATAATTTTTGCCCGCCCATCAAGCCGCTCGGCAACATTTTCGACAATCTTTCTGGATTCGTCTAACGTTAAATTCTCTCCGCCGGAAATGTTTATGAGAGCGCCTGTGGCTTTGGAAATGTCAACATCAATAAGAGGGTTTTCTAAGGCTTTCAACACTGATTCTTCGGCCCTGTTATCTGAGTCAGATTCACCGACACCAATCATGGCTACTCCTCCTTCACTCATAATCGCTTTAACATCCGCAAAATCTAGGTTTACCAATCCTGTTTTTGTTACGAGTTCGGCAATGCCTTTTACAGCATTGGTAAGAATTTCATCAGCTACCTTAAAGGCCGTTTGTAATGGTAAATGAGGCGCAAGTTCAAGGAGCTTTTCATTAGGGATAACGATTAAAGTGTTCACACTTTGTTCCAATTTCTCTAACCCGATCATGGCGTTTTCAAAGCGATGTGTTCCTTCCATGGCGAATGGCATCGTAACTATGGCTACGGACATTGTTCCCATTTTTTTTGCCACTTGAGCGACAAAAGGAGCACTTCCTGTCCCTGTTCCCCCTCCTAAACCACAGGTGATAAAGATCAGGTCTGATCCTTCAAGTGACTTTTTAATGTCATGTTCGTTTTCTTTTGCTGATTCTTCACCAATTTTGGGATTAGAACCAGCACCTAGCCCTTGTGTTAACTCTTTCCCAATGAGAATTTTCTTATCCGCAGAAGTATACAATAAATCTTGGGCATCAGTATTAATGGCAATAGTTTCTATTCCTTTAATACCAACTTCAGAGATTCTGTTGATGGTGTTATTTCCAGCTCCACCACAACCAATTACTTTAATACGTGTTTTATGACTAGCAATGAGCTGTTGAAGTTCTTCATCAATATCACGATGTGATTTTAAAGGAGATACTTCCCGAGCATTAGTGATAATAGGATAGTGTTGAGAATTACTATTTTGAGAATTACTATTTTGAAGAGCATAATTATCCATAACCTTCAACCCTTTTTATTAAGAAGGGATGGGAAGATTGGATATATAAAGATTATTGAACTCTAACAGTGGTGATCATGAAGAAGTTTTTTCTTCTTTGGCTGCTTTTATCTCGATGCTTTTCACCTCTGTCACTAATTCTGTGACTTTTTTTCCAATTGCTTCAGCAATTTCATGAGGAAAAGCTACTGGTATTTTTACCGCCGCCTGGCCTTCTTTAATTTCAACCGTAATTTGTTCTTGAGGAATTTTGAACAAAGTATGGAAGAAAGCCGTTATTTTTTCTGCCGTCTCTGTAATTTTCCTTCTCATGACAAATTCATAGGTCACTTCTTTCCCGGCAAGAGGGTGATTAAAGTTAACAATGATCCGCCCTCCAGAAATTCGAGCAATAATTCCCAATTCTCCATCCACATCAATTTGTAACCCCGACTGAGGTTGGACATCATGTTCTTTAAATGTACTCATGGACACGATACGCATCTTTTTTATGTCTCGTTTGCCAAAAGCTTTTTCAGACTGTAACTTAACGGTATAATGCTTTCCAATTTCTTTCCCTTCGAGCTGCTCATCCAAACCAGGAAGAATTTGTTTTTCTCCTACACAGATCGCGGAAGGCGTATATACTGCTTTTTCTGAATGAAGATTATTTTTTTTTGCGATACTCTCATCAGTAGTGTCAAATACCATACCATCTAAGAGTTTTCCAGTATAATCTATTTCAATAAAATCGTGATGATACACTATTTCTCCCATAGAAGCTCGATTTTTTAGGAAACTTTATAAGCCTTTTCTTTGCGAAGCGTTATTGAAAAGTGTTGGGAGCACCAACTGCGGAGACTACTTGAAGTATGAAATAAAGCTGACAAGATCATCACTTACTAAGAACTTCCTCTTTTTTTCCCCAATTAAGAATTACTCTATACAGTTTATGAAGCAGTAACAGAACTATAGAAACGATAGCAATAACGCCCCAATCCATCCACTCTAAAGGGGTGGTTTTAAAAATGGCATTGAGCGGAGTATAAATCGTTGCTAATTGAAGTAAAATGGAAACTATAACTGCGAGGACAAGCCATTTGTTACTAAAAATACCAATCTTATAGGAAGAACGAATTGTGTATAAGCGTACGATTTCAAAGGTAACAAGTGAAGTAAAGGCCATCGTCTGTGCTTTTATTAATGGAGATTCCTGATAAAGCCAGAACAAGATGATTGTTCCAATGCCAACTAATACTCCAAAGATGAGGATATCCTGCCGCAATTCTTTAGAGAGAATACTTTCCATGGCCGGGCGCGGTTTTCGCTTCATAATCTCTTTCGCATGCGGATCTAAACCTAAGGCCGTTGCCGGCAGACCATCAGTAACTAAATTCACCCATAACAGCTGGATTGCCGTGAGAGGCAGTGGCAGCTTAAACAACGAGGCTAATAAGATTGCTGTAATTTCCCCTAAATTACTAGATAAAAGATAATTAACAAATTTACGAATATTATCAAAAATTCCCCGCCCTTCCTCAACGGCATTAACAATAGAAGTAAAATTATCATCGGTAAGAATCATATCTGAGGCTTCCTTTGCCACATCTGTTCCGGCAATACCCATTGAAACGCCAATATCAGCCTTTTTCAAGGCCGGGGCATCGTTTACTCCATCACCAGTCATAGCGACGACATGCTCTTGCTTTTTAAGAACTTTGACAACTTGCAACTTATGTTCAGGATTGACACGAGCAAAAATGCCGATATTATTAATTTCTTTTTCCAAATCTATTTTTTCTATTTCTTCACCAAGTACTGCTTTTCCTTTTATTCCTAGTTCTGTCGCTATCGCCTTTGCTGTCGTAATTTGATCCCCCGTAATCATAATGACACGAATTCCCGCTTCGTGGCATTTGGCAATCGCTCCTTTTACTTCATCGCGGGGAGGGTCGATCATCGCTTGTAAACCGACAAAAATCATTTTTTTCTCAACTTCCTCTTTCTTCCCTATTTGATCACTATAAGCCATCGCTAATACTCTAAGAGCTTCCTGAGCAAAAATTTCATTTTGCTTCGCAATTTCTTTCAGAAACTCCCTATTAAGCCTTAAAATACGTCCGTTGACAAGAATCCGGTCACAGTTTTTCAAAACGACATCTGGAGAACCTTTGGTATAGGAAATGGGGCCTTTTTTAGCTTTATGTATTGTCGTCATCATTTTTCTTTCTGAAGAAAAAGGAATTTCATCAACACGCGGTTCAACTTTTAAGATCTCTGATAAAAGTAAGCTTGCTTTCTCTGCAGAGACAATAAGAGCCGCTTCCGTAGGATCACCAATAACTTCTCTATTATCTTCCTTTCCTTGAAATTTGGCATCATTACAAAGCATCCCAATCTTAAGTATTTGTTGCAATGGATCAGGATTTACTAACTTCTTATTTATTAAAAAAGTTCCATGAGGGCAGTATCCAGAACCAGTAATTTCATAGATACTATTATTTACCCAAATTTTGACTACTGTCATTTGATTATGGGTAAGTGTTCCTGTCTTATCAGTACAAATAACACTCACACTGCCCAGAGTTTCTACTGACGGCAAGCGACGGATGAGGACGTTTTTTTTAATCATGGCTTGAACACCTAAAGCTAACGAAATAGTGATAACCGCCGGCAATCCTTCAGGAATTGCCGCCACCGCTAAGGCAATCGCCGTTAAGAACATCACCGTCGCATTCTGTCCAGTTAAAACACCAACGAGAAAGACAATCACAGCAACGATAACAACAATAACGGTAAGATATTTCCCTAAACTACGCAGTTTCTTTTGTAAGGGGGTTAATTTTTCATGTGACTCTTGAATGAGTCGAGCTATTTTTCCGACTTGAGTTCTCATTCCCGTCGTGGTTACAACCGCTTTTCCCCGGCCACTAGCTATAATAGTGGAAGCATAAACCATATTTTCCCGATCAGCAAGAGGAGTTTTCTCTGGAAAAAGGTCCAGTTTTTTCGTAACTGGTTGTGATTCGCCAGTAAGCGGCCCTTCTTGAGTATGCATACTATAAATTTCTAGAAGACGCCCATCCGCAGGAACTTTATCCCCCGTTTCCAGTAAAATAATATCACCAGGAACAAGAAGTTTACTGTCAATTTTTTGTTCTTTCCCATCGCGAATAACTGTCGCTTTAAGAGAAACTAACTTCTGTAACGCTTCGATAGACTTTTCAGCTTTATATTCCTGAAGAAATCCTAAACCAGCATTAACAATAATGATAATTAGAATAACAATCGCGTCGATGTGCTCTCCCAAGAAAAAAGAAATCGCCAAAGCCACCATAAGTATCCAGATTAAAGGAGAAGTGAATTGATCTAAAAGGATTTTCACCGCACTTACGGGAATTTCCGCTTGTAATTCATTAAACCCAAAATCATGTAAACGCTGTTCAATTTCATGATCTGGGAGTCCTTTTTCATGCGTATGGAGAAGACTTAAAACTTCTTTATCAGAAATAGCATGATATGAAGGTTCCTTACCTTCTAATGAACGTAAAAATACTTTTCCCACATCTTCACCTTTTATTCCTAACTTTTTTTAAAGAAATAAAATTGTGAGATATAAAAAACTTCTGGTTTTAGAAGAGAACCCCAAAAAGAAGATGCTGTTCAATCCGTGAATGATTTTTGATTATTTTCTCAAAAAGAAGGGGGTGTGTTGGTTCATAGTTGCCTCTCACCCTCTTCTTTTTTACTAAGAAAATGAGAACTTCAGCTTAAATCACTCGTTCCTTGAACAGCATCCGTCTTACAAACTGTTCAAACCTACGGAAAAAGGAATACCATGAGCAGCGTAAATAAAAGGATCTATAATTCCTTTGAAAAAAGCATCTATATCTGTAGAGAGAACCTCCGATCGGTCATCTCTAATAAAGTTACCTGTAAAATCGTATGTTCGTGTACGACAACTTCCATAGCTTGGATCTATTCGAGGAGGAAAACTTTCTAGAAGACCGTCTCGAGAAGAAGTTGATAATTGTTGAACTCTCGAAGTTAAGACTGCTTTAGCACTGGCGATACTTTGTGCACGGGAACGTGAGCGAGCAATGGCAGATAAGCCCGAAGGACGATGTGTAATACGTGCCGCAGTCGCATTTTTATGATTATGTTGACCGCCAGGCCCTGTAGCTTTAAGGAACTCATACCTAAGATCCTTTTCATTCAGAACGATTTCAGGATTTTCTATTTCAGGTACTACTGTAACAGTTATGAACCCTGTTTGTTTCTTTCCATCTGCAACATAATAAATAAAACGATGGACACCATGCTCTGTTCTGAAGAGGCCATAAGAATTTCTTCCTATAACCCTAATTGTTCGGTCATAGCTATCACCGACTTCAACCTCATCTAGACTTAAGCCTTTTCTCGCAGTAAATTTATCATAAGCCCCAATCAAATCTCGTAAAACTCTTTCTAAACCGCCTTTTCCTTGCCCAATCTCAAGAGTTAAAACAGCATTATGAGAATCATATGGTTGTGAGAAGCTGTGTTGTAAGAGAATGTCAGAAGTTTTAGCTAAATATCTTTCTGCTTCTAAAACAAGTTCTCTGTTGAATACTTTATCACCCGCTTCTTTCATGAGCTCTTGTACAAATATTAGCCCTTCAACTACTTCTAAAAAAGGCCTACAGGCAAAGTCAAGTTCTCCGTAACGTTGTAAGTCTTCCACAGACTGGCGTCCTGCAGTTATTTTATGTTCCAAGGCGCCTAATTCAGCTTTTATCGGAGCATATACTTTATCGAGCCCTTGAAGGGCTTCCATAATCTTTGTACCTAAATGATTCATGAATCCTGAAATAAATCCATTTATTTAAAAATTTTACTACTAAATAGTAAATATCAAGGAAAAAAAATCTAAACTACTTCTCCAACTAAATCAAACTTCTGTGCCTTCTTTATCTGGACAGAAATAATATCTCCTAGTTTATAATTTCCTTCTACAAGGACTGGTTTATAAGCATAATTCCTTCCTATCCATTGATTTTTCTCCATGCCTTGGTCATCGATTATAATCGTCCCCTTCCATCCCAACCAGCGCTCATTTTGCAAAAGAGAAATATTGTGAAAAATATCGGTAAGAACCCGAGAGCGATGCTTAACAACGTCTCCCGGCAACTCATTCAACTCTGCTGCCGGCGTTCCTGGTCGTGGCCAGAAACGGGAAATATTAATGGAATCAGGAGTTACTTTTCTCACTACTTCCAACGTTCCCCAGAAATGTTCCTCTGTTTCAATAGGATACCCAACAATAATGTCCGTCATTAAATTTAGTTCTGGTATCTCCTTACGAAACTTGCGCACGGTGTAGCAAAAGTCATTAACAGTATAATGCCTTCTCATATGTTCTAAAACATCATCATGTCCCGCTTGCAGGGGAAGATGCGAAAACTTGAAAATTTTCGGATTTTTGTACATCTCAATCAAACGATCACCAATTTTGAGCATATGATCCGGATTTCCCATTCCCACACGAATTTTGAAATCTCCCGGCAAGGCCACCAGGTGTTGAAGAAGTGTCGGCAAATCCGTACCGATATCAAAACCATAGCAAAACGTGTCTTGTGATGTCAGCCAAATTTCCTTCACTCCTTGACGCAGAGCCGTTGTAACTTCTGGAATTATTTCTGAGAGAGGATAAGAAACTAAACTTCCCCGCGCCTTCTTTGTCTTGCAGAACGTGCATGCTCCTAAACAGCCCCTGTTTATAGGAAGAATCTCAACGATTGGATTTTTTCGCACTCTGGGCAGATTTAAAGGCGGCATCTCGTCGTCATTCAACATCTGCAAGACATTATCATGAAGAGCTTCTTCTACAACTTGAACGATGTTGTGAATCTGCTTCGTGCCAATGAGAGAATACTCTTTAAGTTTTTGTGGATCAGCTTGAGGTATACACCCCGTTATGACCACTATTTTATGAGGATATTGCTTTCTAAATTGTTCCAGAGTATGAAAAAAATCCATTTCCGAAGGAGATTTAACAGTACAAGTATTAAAAATCACGATATGCGCATCATCCATAGAAGAAGCTAACTCGAACTGAGCCTGCTGCAGCAAACCCGCCATCTGCTCTGAATCAGCTTGATTTGCTGAACAACCAGAAGTATGGATATAAAAGGAAGTCATAAAAATTTTGAAGAAGAGGATTATATAAAGATTACGGCGAAGGAAATAGAAGCCGATACAAACAAAAGATTTTTATATAGTTACTACAACAAAGTAAAAATAGTTCATAGGAGGAATTATAAAAATGGTGTTTCAACGGATAAAACGAGGCGGAATAGGAGTAGCTGCTCTGGTTATAGCTGCCGCGGGGTACACTGCCAGACACTTTCAAGAGTGGGCTCTTTCTGATAACATCCAAGTAGGGACAAGAAGATTTGATCTTTATCAATTAAACTTGGATCCAAAAAAGATTTATGACATTCAAAGCCAAAGATGTGGATACGACCCAGAAAATGGAATTTGGAGAGTATTAGAAGGATACAAATTTGAAGGAGACAGGATAACGTACGGGGCAACCTGTAATATTAATATTGAACTAAAATCAACGCCAGAAGTTGCTCCTCAAGTTTCTCCAAGCAGAAGGTAAAAAAATTCACTTAATTTTCTTTAACTGTCCCATGAGCGAAACGATCGTCTGCAAATTTGGAGGAACCTCTCTCGCAACGAGAGAGAAAGTTGATCACGTTAAAAGAATCATAAACGATGACGGGAAAAGGGAATATATTGTTGTTTCCGCACCTGGTTCATATAAAAAAGATCACGATCCTGTAATCTATCCAAAAGTTACAAAACTTCTTAAGGATCTGGCGGGAATGGAGAGAAGACTCACTGATGCCGCAGCACAACTCCTAGATGCTATTGCCCAACGCTATGAAAATATTTATCCTGGTTCCAAAAAAACTGTTGCTTCTGACCTTCGTAACCGTTTTACCTCGGAAATAAAAGATCATGAAGCCTACTGGGCAAATCTTCTTGCGGCCGGAGAATACTGGCAAGGATTTCTTCTCGCAGAAGACATAAGTGCACAGTTTATAGATCCAACAAAATTCATAAAAGTTAGTGGATCATTGCGAAACGCCCGAGTGCTTCCTGTCACGTATGACTTGCTTTTGGCACTTTCCAAAAAATATCCCTATAAGCAGAAAGTTATTCCTGGATTTTATGGAGCCACAGAAGAAGGCCTCATCGGTCTTCTGAATGAAGGAGGATCGGACAGAACCGGATCAGAAGTTGCTGTTGGTGTAAGAGCTAAAATCTATGAAAACTTTTCGGATTACTCTGTTTTGGCCGCTGATCCAGCTCTCGTGCCGGGGGCTAAACCAATTCGTGAAATGACACAAAAAGAATTACGTGACCTTGCATATTCCGGATTTAAGATTCTACAACAAGAAGCCATACTACCTCTTCAAGGAACTCCTATCACTTTACACATCAGGAGTACAGACGCTTACCCTGAAGAAGGGACACGAGTAGTAGAAGATAGAGTAAGTGATCCACAAAAACCAATTATTGGCATTGCCTATAAACCCGGTTTCTGTGCTTTCAGCATTGAAGAATCAGGTGTCAATGAAAGAATCGGCCTTCTCCATGAGATGCTGGACGTATTTGCCAGAAGAGAGATCCCCGTCGAATTTCCTCCTTGTGGCATTGACGACATTTCTGTAATTCTTGAACAAGATCAAATTGCCGCAAAGGTGAGTGAAATTAAACAAGAGCTGGCTGACACCGTCATTCCTCCCAATACCGAAAGAAGAAAAAAAGATGTGGAATTTACGGATAATTTAGGAATAGTTGTCATGGCGGGAAAGGGAATTGCCCGTGATCACCACCTTGAAGCACTAATCCTAAGCACCTTAGCAGAAAATAAAATAGAAATTATTGCTGAGTCGAAGGGCGTAAAAAGACGATGCTTGATTTATGTTATCCCTCAATCGCAAGGCCGCACCGCAGTTAATGCTCTTTATAACCAGTTCATTGAAAATTAACCATTTATTAGTAACAAAATACCGAAAGATTTAAATAGAAAAAAAGATTTAAGAAACGATTATGATCGAACCTGACTTAAATTTACCACGTTTGAAAAAAGCCTGTTGCGAAATGATTGCCAAAAATCAAGAGACGGCTAAAGTAGAAGAAGGCCTTTCTATTAAAATTACTTCTGTGAATCCTTCCAGTGGCATAGGTATTGACACTTCTATCAGTGAAGAAGGCTGGCGAAGAAGAATGCAGAGTTAGTTGTTATTTGTAAGTGGTTAAAAATCAGAAAGATTTATAAAGAAAAACCTCTTTTGAAGAACCAAGAAACTCGATCAACTAGAGTAAGCATAACGCCAGAAAAAAAGCTAGAGGAATAACTAAGAATTACAATGTTACAATTACTAGAAGAGGTATTATTCAGCATTGGGAAGGAAAGTCCCAGAACGAGAAGACAGTTGGCAAGAGATACCGCTTTAGGTGCTGGCATAGCCGCATTTTTGTCAACACTCGCAAGCCATCCTGCAACGGCTCAGGCGCAAGCAGAAAAATATGATGTCTCCTATCTTTGGCATCCAGATATTGAAGCCGTCTTGGATTATCAAGAAGATGTAGCTCGAATATTAGGTCCAGATGTAGCACGAGAACTTCATATTGTCCAAGGAACTTCCGGTAGATTTGGTCTTATTTATGACCGAAATGCGTCCAAAACTGATGCGGAAAAAACAGCACAACACCATCACAAACTTCTTCAGCAAGCGGAACTTGACAGAGCAGTCATCATCAAAGATGAAGGTTATCATGACTTGTTCAATGTAGAATATAAGAAAGGAACAAGTGTTAACGCTCTAAAAAGAAGTTTCGAAACAGTTTATAGAACTTTAGGTCCAGAAGTAGGAAAAAACCTTGTTATTGAAAGAGTAAATGGAAAATATGCTCTCGTCTGGAGACGACGTGGAGATGAGAATTCAACGAGAAATATAGCAGAGCGGCATAAAACATTACTGCAAGAAAAAGGTTTCAACCCTTCCACGATTCTGGAAAATAATAATCAAGTTGAATACGGAGAATCAAGTTACTTAGACGAAACAGAACCTCCCATTAAACCTCCCAGAAAATTTTCTGAACCAAGGAGACCAGTTGCTCCCGACAGTCTGGAAAGAAAAATTGAAAAGTATGTACAAAATCATCGCACTGCTGATGAACAAACTTCTTGGTCAGTATATGACTTTACAACCGGAGAGAAAATTGTTTCTATAAACGAAGACGCTCCAAGACAGAGTGCGAGTATGATGAAACCATTTGCTGCCCTCGCCTATTTTCATTTAGTGCAACAAGGAAAACGTCAATACAACGCAGAAGCTAAAAAGCATATGAAAAAAATGATTCAAAAAAGTAACAATGCTTCCACAAACTGGGTAATGCGGCAAGTTGGCGGACCTCAAGCCATGAAAAGAATTTTAACTGAACATTATGGAAATATCTTTAAAGATATATCTATAGTAGAATACATCCCTAGCGGAGGACAAACCTACAGAAATAAAGCCTCAGCACATGACTACAGTCGTTTCCTATACGCTTTATGGAATGATGATCTTCCTCAAGCAAGAGAAATGCGAAGATTAATGGCCCTTCCTGGAAGGGATAGAGTTTATACCGGAGCAGAGAGAGTTCCCACTGGAACATTGGTGTACAACAAAACAGGAAGCACGGCAAGACTATGTGGAGATATGAGTATTCTCTATGCCAGAGGCAGGGACGGACGACGTCATGCTTATACTTTAATTGGGATCGTTGAAAAGAAAACAAGAACTTCGAACTATGGTGCCTGGATTAAGTCGCGCGGAGATCTTATTCGAAAAATCTCCAACCTCACTTATGATCATCAGAAAGCCAGACACAACCTCCTTTAAATTCCCAACCTTTCTAACATTTTTTCTTTGTCAAATTGTTCAAAGTCTTTATATCGCTGTCCGACCCCTAAGAAAAGAATTGGTTTCTTGATCACATAAGAAATAGATAATGGCGCTCCCCCTTTCTCGTCAACATCGGCTTTTGTTAAAATTACCCCATCCATTTCTACAAGTTGGTTAAATTTCTCAGCTTGTTCAATGCAGTCATTTCCAGTGATGCTTTCGCCAACAAAAATTTTAAGGTCTGGTTTTGCCACACGAATAATTTTCTCTAACTCCGCCATTAAATTAGTATTGGAATGAAGACGCCCTGCCGTATCAATGAGAACAACATCCAGTTTATTTTTCTCCGCATACCTCACTGCGTCGTAAGCGACAGCCGCTGCATCTGCTCCATAATTCTGTTTAATAAGGGGAACACTTAAACGATCGGCATGCTCCTGTAATTGTTGAATCGCCGCGGCCCTAAAAGTGTCGCCTGCTGCCAACACCACGGAATGATGATGTTGCTGCAAATAATAAGCAAGTTTAGCCATCGACGTGGTCTTTCCCGCCCCATTGACACCAAAGAAAGCAATGATGTAAGGCTTTTTGCCGTTTATTTTATTCAAAAGATCTATTGGCTCCTGTGATAAAATGGTACTAAGAGTTGCGCGCAGCGTCTCTTCAATTTTTCTTTCCACATTCCAAGGCAGGGGTTTCTCCACCAATTCTTCTTTAAGATCAACCTTAATTTTTTCAATGACGTTGACGGAAACATTGTTTTCCAATAACCCAAGTTCTAATTCCCAGAATAATCCTTCAAATTTTTCTTCAGAAATAGTCTTCGTCGTTAAGGTTTGTTTTACTTTTCCAAAAAAAGAGGTTTTTTCCTGATCTGTTTTTTTCTCTGGAAAATTTTCTTCTGCAGGTATTTCATTTTCTCTAAAATCTTTTTTTTCTTCTGTGATTTCTTCCTTCTTCTTTCCTCTAAACTTTTCTTTAATTCGCTCCAAGAATGAAGGAGATTCCTTTTCTTCATCTAGAACTGTTTGGGCTAATTTAACTTCTACAGATTTTTCCTCTAGAACCTCTTTCTTCTGTTGCGAGGCTTCTGGTAAGCCAACTTTTTCCCTCTCTTTTTCTATTTTCTTCTTTTCTTTTGCCTCTTCTTTCTTTTTTGAAACTTTTTCCGTTAGATTTTCTGGAGAAAAGTCCTTCTTTTCTTCAATCTTTTTTTTCTTTCCTGCTTCTTTTTTAGATGCGACCTCTTCTTTTGGAGAAATCGTAGCTTTTTCAGAAATTTTTTCCTCCTCTTCCTGCGCTTTTTCCAGAGGCACTGCTGCTTCTTCCGCCTTCTTAGAAAAAATACTTAAGGCACTTTTGAGTTTTTCTTTTAGTTTGTTAAACATGGGACTTATTCCAATTTCTCTAATTCTTGATAGATTTTCATGGCTTGAATATGCATCTGTTGCAGCATCGCTTCCCCTTCTTTCATTTTATCATGAAACTCATTTTTCTGTTGTTCGAGCATTTCTACAACCCGGTCAAAGGTTTTCTCCACCATCGTGTCGGCTCCAACATTGACAATCAGACTTTTTTTCTCGTTTAAGAGCGCTTTGATAAAAATTCCATTGGCGATAGGACAGAGAACTTCTGAAGAAAGAGGAGCTTCCTTCAGTTCTTTAATGGAATCCTGAGAAAAAGTTATTTCCTCTACATGTAAGTGTATTTGCTGCAATTGTTCTGAAAGTTTCTCAATATGCTCTTGCAGCATCTTAAACTGGGCAAATTTTTCCTGTAAGCCTTCTTCAGGGGTCATATGATTCTCTGTTTTAGAATGGTTTTTATAAGAGTTTTGGTAAAAAGAACAACCGCTGCTTTTTAGCCTTCGACAGTATATTTAGAACCGGAAGCGGTTACTTTAAAATCAACTTTTTCTGCTTTAATCCCCTCTTCTCTATTTCTCAGAAAATCACTTATAGAATCGCCGGCTTGGTTACAGAAAAAGGCTTTCGCTAAAACATAATCTAAGGAAATAACTGTCAACCAATCTTTATGTTCTTGATAATAATCCGAGCGTCGCCGCTGTAAAGAGTCCGTAACTACAATCTTTCCTCCACTTTCTCTTAACCTCCTTTCAGCTGAAATTCCATTCTTAGCGCTGAAAACAGCATGAGTGGCACAAACATAAACTTGAGCTCCTTTTCTTATTAGATAAGGAATCGGCCCTTCTTTCCCTTTCTCTTTTTCACCGGCTATTGAACCGCAGGTATCAATCATGTCTTCAGCAATAATAACTTTTTTACCCTGTAAACTTTGTGTTAAATCAAGCCTTGTATCAGCTTCACTATGAGCTGTTCTTAGCTTCGTGAAAACATCCCAGCGGCATTTGAGCATTTGCGCCATTTTATCCGTTCTCTTTACCCCTCCTGCATCAGCGGCCATAACTTCAACAGACTCGCCCATTTTATGAACATCAAAACCTTCTTCACTACTAAACAAACCGCGATAATAAGCCGCAAATTCCGGTCCGGCAGGAAGGTCATCAACAGGACCATCCCAAAAACCTTGTTCCTGCTGGGCATGCATATCAAATGTGCAAATACGTTTAAGTTTTCCTGCCGCGGCGCTTTCTAGAAGATTAAAAACTAACTTGGCACTTATCGGCACTCGGCCATCGTCTTTCTTGTCTTGGCGTAAATAAGGAAGAAAAGGGACATACACAGTAATGGAATTAACGCCAGATCGCATCAAACCATCTAAGGTTACACATAATTGCAGAAGATAACTATCAACGAGGGAAGACTCTGAATTTTCGGCGGCTAAAGGATCTTCCGGCAACTTAAATTTATAGAACAAGTGGACATCCTTTTCACGCACATTTGTTAACACTTTTACAAAACTTTCAGAATTCTTAAACCGTTTTACTTCACGAGGAGCAAATTTTAAACACTTTTCGAGCAGATGTTCTAATTGATCTGATTCAGCGGGAGTAGATGAAGGAAATTCTTTACGTGCTCTTTCCTGGATTTTCTGCTGCAAATGCTGTTGATCATAAAGAAAATTTTCCAGTAAGACGACACTTCTTAGCCTTTCCAAGCACCCTGCACGTTCATGAACATTCCTCTCCTGGACCATCTATACGAGAAAAAATAATAACCTTTTTAAGATTTTATTGTCTTTACAATAGTAATACGACCTAGCTGGCTCTCTCTAAAAACGAATGCGGCCGTACTTTATAGCAATAAGACTATTCATAAAAGCTCAATTCATTCGTCTTCTCATCAACAAAAGTATATTCTGGATGTTCTTTCAAATATCTTTCCCGCACCTCATCTGGCATGTAATCAATCGTCCCTTTACCGCTTAATCCTACTTGCGGCGTCTTCTTCATATAGTCCATAGACGTAAACTCCTTCCCTGAATTAAGTAACTCATACCACTTTTCAAAATCAATCCAGGTATGCCAGACACCATCAATTTTATATTTTTTTTTCGCAAACATCACTACTCTGGAAGGAATGTGCTCTGAAACAATCTCATGTTCTGGCAAATGTTTCACTAATTCTTGAGAATACTTTACAACTTCTTCATGAAGAGGCATATTCTCATTATTCAGACGCTCCCGAGAAGGGCCCACATGCATATAAGCTTTGACTTCAACAAAATCAGGACTCCCTTTCTGAATCATTTCCGCATATTTATCAAACATCCGATCATTAACCCCTTTTACCATCGTCAATCTGATACAAGTCCTCAGTTTTTTTTTACTTAAATATTCCAAACTCTGATTCAGACGCTCCCAAAAGTCAGCAAAAAGAGGTTTATCAACTTCTTTCAACATCTGTTGTTCTGGCGCATCCAAACTAGCATACAGTTGCGTTACAGGATTAAGATCACGTATTTGTTCAGGATATTGCGCATTTGTGACTAAGAATGTAGAAATATGATTTTTATTAAACAGATCCAGCAGCTCATTAATTCGTGGATAAATAATTGGCTCACCGGTAAGAGATAAAGCAACGTGACATACTTCTTTTGATTTCTGATACGCGGTTTTATTTGCGTTCTGATTTCCATTAAAACCCACTAACAAATCATGATGTGATTTTAAACTTCCTTCCAGAATTATCTCTGGCTCATCGACATCCCACTTCCATTCTTTGCTTACGGGCGCTTTATATCCCCTCCAGCAGAATGTGCAGCGATTCGCGCAACTAATAGACGTAGTCATCTGCATACATTGGTTGCTCATAATGCCATAGAACTTCAATTTGTAGCAACCGCCTTCTCCTTTAATCATATTCTTTGTCCAGCCGCAGGTTTTAACCGCGCTATGACTGCCAATGATACGATATTGCTGTTTTTCCAATTCTGCCTTCGCTGCTGGAGTTAACATCATAATTAAAAAAAAAGAGACCTTTTTTAAAAAGCTTGCGAGCGAGAAAAGAAGGAGTTAAGTCAGATCAACTTTGGGGCTCAAAATTCAATGAAAAGCAAAATTTATAACTACTGAGATAATATTCTTTAGTATGACAAAATCTTTACAAAAAATTGGAGATTTCTACATAAGCCAGGGTTACAAAGGAGAGGAGTTCCGCAAAATTTTGTCTGAAGATAAAGACTATCAAAAGCTTCTCAAAGAAAGAAAACAGAAATTGACTAAAAAAATCTTGCTGACAAAAACAGAGAAAAAGAAATATGTTATGTCCATTGATGAAGATTATAAAATTTTATCAAAAGTCAAACGGCTCGAAAAATTAAAACTAAACAAAGAGGAGAAGTTTTTAATTAAATTTATAAGAACCCAACTAGAACATGATTGGAGAAAAAGGCTTATTAAAGATCTCGACAAAATTTTACTAAAGTATAAAAACTAGTTTAAAAAAGAATATTTATAAAAATTTGCCTAGTTTCAGAAAATTAAGCAGATATTGCATTTTTCGTGAAATTCAACAGATAAGAGTTTTAAAGACCACGAGCTCTTATGAGAAGCAAAGGGAGGTGAACAATGGGGAAAGTAATAAAAGACAACATTCCTATTTCTTCTGCAACTCCCAATATCGTCTATTGTGTTTGTGTCAACGAAGCAGAATTGCCCTCCTCCGCTTTCCAGGCCCTTGAAGCCATAGCACAAAAAGATCTTGACATGAAAGGAAAAAGAGTAACTATTCCTCTCGGATACGGAGCAACGTTAACAACGGCAGAAATTGTAAAAGTTCAGGAGCTTGGTCCAGGAAGAAAGGTGTATAGCACTCCTGGAAATGAATACCTACAGCTTTATTTTCTACTAGAACCAAGATCTGTTAACTGACAAACAGATTTAAATAACCTGAACCTCTTCTTAGTACTATGGTCCGTTCTTTGGAAGGAAAACACGCCAACTATTTTGAAGCGATACTTCAACTGCGGGAAGTCACTCCAGAAGTACTTGCTTTTACTGAACAGCAAATTACTAAAGGACACCTCCCCATCGCCAAAATTAAGAAAGTACAGAATGGCTATGATTACTACCTTACAGACAACTCTTTTACAAAAGCTCTGGGGAAGAAACTTCAGGAAACCTTTGGTGGGCAGATCATTAATACCGCAACCCTGCATACGCAAAAAAAAGGTAAAGAACTGTATCGAGGAACGGTCCTTTTTAGACAAGCATCATTCAAGAAAGGAGATTTGGTTTTCTACAAAGGAGAGGAGTATATGGTCATAAATAGAGGAACAGAAATTTTCTTACACCAGAGAAATGGTGGAAAGAAAGAAAGGGTAAAATGGCGAGACCTGGAGAAAATTAGAATTATATAAGAAGAACATAAAACTTTCATAACACATAAATACAAATCTCTTTCTATAACCTTATCATGCGCGAAAAAATCATTTTAGCTCAAGAATCATTACGAAAAGGCAACTTTGTCATTATTCTCGATTCTCCAGAAAGAGAAAATGAAGCTGATCTCATGATGGCCGCAGAACATGTTACGCCAGAAAAAATCGCGTTTATGATTAATCATTGTTCTGGTGTGATTTGCGTTCCCATGACTAAGAAACGCCTGCAGGAATTAGGCCTTCCCAGAATGGTAGAAAAGAATTCAGACAAATTTCAAACTCCCTTCACTATTTCTGTGGATGCCAAAAACATTAGAGACGGAGGAGTAAGTGCTTTTGATAGAACAGCGACGATTAAAACACTGCTCTGCGGAAAGATGAACGATTTAGCCCGACCAGGTCATGTCTTCCCTTTAGCAGCGAGAGAGAAGGGGCTTTTAGAGCGGCAGGGACATACTGAAGGAAGCATTGATTTACTCAACTTGAGTAAACTTCCGCCTGTAGCTGTTATTTGCGAACTCATGAACAAAGATGGCACGATGATGCGGGGGAAAGAGTTGAAAAATTTCGCCGAAAAACAGAACATACTTCTCATTTCGGTACAAGAGATTGGAGAGTATCGGAAAACGGTTCTGTTTTAATGTTTACTTAACATTTAATAAAATTAGATTAATGAACCAAAATCCTTTTAAAACCAGCCAGATTTTTATTCTCAAGTAGTAAAATGACCGAATTACAACGCATTATTTCATGTATCGGGGCTGATGAAATTTCAGCAGTAATAACAGAACCAGCAAAAAAAAATTTAACAGAACTTCTTAATGGACTGCCCCAAATCAGAATTCCGGAAGCTTCAATGCCTATTAAACATGATGAGTACCTCAAATTAAGGCAACAAATAGCCGCATTCGCAACTGTAGCGGCAATAGCTGGAGATAGCCGCTTAGAAGCAATTACCGAACAATGGGTTACGCTGCAGCAAAGGTATGCAAAACAAGTTATTAAAAATGTAAATGAAGAAATTAAAACCCAAAAAGGACTGCTTGAAGAATATGATAAAGAACTAGCTAAGGGACAAGCAGACAGAGATTATTTAACAAAATTAGGAAAAAAAACCGTAATTGAAATGAATGAAGAGGAACTTACCAAAGTTGTAGCCCTAAAAAGAAAAATTTCTCAACTTGATGAAACTCAACGAGAAAGAGAACAGCTTCATCGTTCTATTGCCAGTGTATCTAAAGTAGAGACGACTTTGAGAACTCTTATCGAAAGTGGGATTGAAGCTGTCCATTACCGTATTCCTTCCGCGGAGGAAATTTCAAAAAGACTGGGAAATGACGCTTATAACGGCCCTGATTTTGATCCTTTCATCGTCTCCAGAAAAGCGGCAATAACAAACCTATTTTCACGAACTAGTGCGCCTCCGAGCCTTCTGCCAAATGACAAGCAAAGAGATCTGAATTTAGAAACTCTGCCTAAGCTATTAGAGGAATTATATCTGATTTATGAACATATTACAAAACTAACTTCAGGAACGGCCATCAGTCCTGCTTATGTAAAAGAGAAATTAGGCATAGAAGTAATAGGGACAAAAGGACTCGCTAACTATTTAGAATATGAGATGACAGTTTTTTGTTTACAGAAAGTAGAGCGGGCTGGAGCCAGAGTTTTTATGAGACGAGAAACAGGCCAAAGATTAGACAAAAAAAGTTTCATAGACTATATGATTAAACATTTACAAACACCCGATCTAGCGGAAGTTAACGACTTTTACTTCAAAAAAGCTTTGGCTTTATTGCGGGAACAGCCGCCGGCATATGAAGGATTCACAAAAGAGCATCTTAACCGCATTGCCGAAAATCAAGGATTGCCTGTAAGTAACATTTACGTTGCGAGAAACTTAAGAACAACAGCAGGAGTAGAAGAAATCTCTCCTGAAAGATCAAAATCTACTGTTTACAGATTTAAAGAAATCATTCCCACAGCACGGCAAATCGAATGTGTGGAAGAAGCTATTGAAGAATTTGGCGTAACGCGATTCGCATCAAGAGATGTGGTGAGAAAAGTTACAGAGTTACATTCAGATTATCGGATTCTTTCTATCGTCGTCGAAAAAGTATTAGAACGAGAACATGAAAAATGGAGACTAAGGATAGCCAGCAATGTTCCTTTACAATATCAAAAAATAAACCAACCTATGGAGCCTGCTAAACCTAGAACACTCCTTTCAGAAAAACTCATGTAAAATGCCATTTCCTGATCACACCATTACTTGGGCTGAGGAAATTAAAGATCGGCTCTTCTCTTCTTTTAGAAATCCTCAACCAGCCAAAATAAACTTTTCTTCTTCACTCCAAAAGGAATTTCGAGATAATTTTTTAAAAGAAACAGGAGTTTTAGAAACTCTTTCTCATGGTACAGCGACAAAAGCTGACCTCGCCACGAGATTATTTGAAAATCTCCGGTTTAGATACGGGTTTCGGGAAGCGTTAGAGACAGATAACTGGACTCCCTGGCCAGATGAAAGTTCCATGACTAATTGTTACGGACAAGCCATTGCTAATTATGTTGTTGCCAAAACTTGCGGTTTAAACCCTGTTCTTGTTGAATTCAGCGGCTTGTTGAAAGAAGGCGACGCACAACGTGCTGGCCACGCTCTTGTGGTTGTTGATGTCGGAGAAGAAGGTAAACCAGAATTATGGACCATTGACCAAGCTCAGCGTATGTATGGACTGATCAGGTTTGGAAACAATACTGTAACTGTCGAAGATTTTAGCGCAAGACAGGGAAAGACCCATCGCCGGGATTATAAGATCCAAAAATTTGAATTTGTTGCCAGAATTGACAACCATGAAGACGAAATTGTTGCCAATATAAAAGCTTTAAGATCACACCCTGAAGTTGTTCTTTATCAAGGGCAACGCATTGCCATTCCTTTTATTGACTCTTGGCAGACCGAAGAGCTTCTTGAAGCTTGCTGGTACTTAAAATTCATTCCCGATAAATCAGAGAATAGTCGTGGAGATATTGTATCTCGTATACTTATCGACAGGCCGGGAATTAAAAGCCGAGGATTAGAGTATAAAATTACATTAGGAACAGATCATCGAGTGAAAGAAGAAAGAGTTCTTGGCTATTACTGCACGGGGATGGTTTGGTCTGAGTTCACGAATCCAAGACCGATGGTAGATCTTCCTCTCGAAGACATTCTTCCTCTATTAGAAGGCTTAAAAGAAATTCCTCTTCCAGAACGAGCAAAATTTGAACTGGAGCTTATGAAACAAAGCGCTTCTCCTTCAGATATACAGCGCCATCGTATCCTGGCTGCACATCAATCATTTGAAAGAGTACAGCAATCAGAACACGGAGCCGTAATAGTCGCCATGGCCACGGCAGAAGCATTATACCAACATGAAAAAGGACCAAGAGAAAGTTACCTAACACCAGGAGAGAGAGACAAAGAAACAGAGAAATTGAAAAATGTTGATCCGCTGTTCGCTTTTTATGTCAAAGAGGCAGAAAGATTCAAGCGTTATAGTAAAGCTTTAGAGAGACAGGGATTAAAAGGAAAACCAAGACTTACAGCCCATGAAAGATCACTTTTATTACGTCCTGATCAAATAGAAGATCACAGAATTGTCCGTTTTCTTGCTCTTGAAAGCGAACACGAACGATTAGAACACATTCTTAACCACAAACCAACGTACATGCTTGATGCTATTGACAGGTTAGTTTTTTACAATCGAAAAATAAAAGGGAAAGAATGTCAAATTGAAAGCATCGCCAGAACCGTGTTTAGAACAGATTATTCAACCGCCCTTTTTGCCGGGTATGCAAGAATTTTTGCTGAGTTCTTAGGGCATTTTGCCGTAACACTATCAGAATTATGCTTAGAAGAATATAAAAAAAAAATAATTAATAAAATTACATTAACTCTGCCAAGCTAGAAAGAGCTACCGGTTCCTTTCCCGCGGGAGGAGCCCCTCGTGGGAACATTCTTCCAGACTTACTCCCGGCAACAACCATGGGTGCAGCTACTTCTCTAGTATTAATCGTTACTTCTTGAATCTTCTCAACTACTTCCTGGCGCCAAGGATAACCATATACTATCATCTCTGAACGTTGTTCATACACCGTCCTCTTGGATTTCCGCGGCTTTTTACCAGCTCCTTTAATGGCATCATCAAGTGATTTACTACTAACACCAAATGCTTTAATATCCTCTTTTTTTATTCCTTCTCGAGGTAAACAGGTATCATTTCGGTAATCTTTTTTAGTATGAAGCACCATATACCCTACCGCATCGGGAGACTGATTTAAACGATTGCCATAAGTGGCAGCCAATTGCTTAACTCCTTCCGCATGATAGCCAACTAATTTTTCTTTATCAATAGATCGCACTACCACTGGCAGAACAAAATAAGGAACTTCTGCGATTTGAGTTACTTCAACTGTAATCCGCGCTTCATCAAATTTACCAGGTGCCTCTCGCGCGGCATCTTGGAAATTTTGTCCCGCACTCTGTATAGCTTCGTCAAGATTTCTTGTGCTTGTTCCCAAATAAGTCTGTTCTTCGGAAACTGGCAAGCTTTCTCCTTCTTGTCGCGCTACTGGTTGTGCAGCTGCAGCGAAAAGAGTAACTTTATATCGTACGCCTACAAAAGAGACTTCAGCAGGCATTAGCCCGGTTCTCTGCAATAAAGCCCCATCAACAGCTTCGTCAATACCTTTAGACAAGCTATCTCTGCTTCCCTGGTATACTACTTCTAATTTCACATTATCTTTTAACATGATGTCACCTTAACAGTAAGCAAAAAGAAACATTTAATAAAGTTTTCTGTGCTGAAGAATATCATTGTTTTGAGATCTCGAAATTTTACATTTACATAAACCTCACTTTTTTATTGCAAAAATGGAGTCTAAACTTTTATAAAGTTCAATCGTCTTTTTATCTACCTGTCAGAGAAAAACAAAACCCCAAAATATTCTAATCAAATTTCAGTCGGCAATTTTATTTTTCTGTCTATTATTTCTTTTGGAATTTATGAAATGGTATGGTTTTATCGAAGTTGGAAATTTTTTAGAGAAAAAGAAAAATTAGACCTCTCTCCTTTCTTGAGAGCATTTTTTGCCATGTTCTTCATAAATTCCCTTTTCAAAAAAATGTTGGAATACGCCAAAAAAGAAGGATACAAAAAAGAATATACTTCCGGTTGGAGAACTTTTTTTTTGGATAATAATGAGTTTTCTGTCGGCAGTGCCGTATCTTGGTTTTTTTATAGGTCTATTTACATTTGTACCCTTATTGGCCCCTTTGAAGGCGATGAACTATTACTTAGCTCAAACAGAGAAAAATTACCAACCACGAAAATGGAAATGGTGGCATATTGTATTGATTATAATTGCCATTCTTTGGTCGATTATAGTGTTTTTTGGATAAATCACGCCTAAAGCATAATTCAGCGAAAAGAAGCTTATTTAAAGGAGATGACAAATGTCTTTAGAATACAATCTCCATATCGACAGCAACCTTTATAATCCTTCCTCACCTTTCTAAAACGATGCAAAAAGGAGCCGCGATATTTTTCTGTATAATAATCCTTATTTTTAGCCTCTCTTTAGTAAACGCTCAAGAGAATAAACAATATCACCTCAAGCTTCTTGCTGTGCAGGATGATGGAAAAGAATACGAGGGAAGCGACGCGGATTTATTTCTCGAAATAAAAGAAGGATCTGGCCGTGTCTTCTTAGAAACTTTCCCTCTGACAAAATTTGACACTCAGATCTCAACACGCTTCGCTAAAGACATTGCCTGCAACCATTTTAAACTGAATTGTAATCAACACGATTTTATTTACACTATTAAAGCCAAAACAAATATCATTGGCGGTCCTTCCGCCGGAGCAGCCATTGCCGCTCTAACCACAATCGGCATCCTCAATCTAAAATACGATGACAAAATAGCCATTACCGGAACGATTAATTCTGGAGGTATTATTGGTCCTGTGGGCGGCGTAAAAGAGAAGATGGAAGCTGCCGCAAGAAATGGCCTCCAAAAAGTTCTGATCCCCAAAGGGACGGCCCTTCATAAACCAATCCTGCCGGAGAACATCACCAATACTACTAAAAATAACACTACAGAAGAACATCTTAACCTCATACAATATGGAAAAGAGAACCTCAGCCTGGAAATTATTGAAGTTGTCGATCTTGATGAAGTCATTTTTCATTTCACTGGCGTGGACCTGAACCATAAGAATGTTAGTATAGAAGAAAACAAGGCCTATCGGGAAATTATGCGACAACTTCAGGAAGAACTCTGCACCAGAACCGCAGAAATTGAAAAGGAATTTCAGAAAGAAAAGTTTATTCTGGATAATGAAACTTTCTCCACCGTGGAAAAGAAAAAAAGCCGGGCAGAAAATGCTACCGCGGAAGATGACTTTTATTCTGCCGCCAGTTTTTGTTTTGGAGCAAATATCGGTCTTAAAAACGCTTTATTTAAATTGCAAAAACTAAACCGGGCTGAAATAACCAAAAATTTTGCCAAGATCGAAAAAAAGAACTATGCTTTAGAAAAAAAAGTAGATTTAGAAAAAATTGAGACTATTTCAGACTTACAAGCTTTCATGGTCGTTAAAGAACGCCTCAACGACGTGAAACAACAGCTCAAAAAATTTGAAGAGAGCAAAAAAGAAGAGCCTCTAGAAGAGCTGTACGGCTTATTAGCTTATACCGAAGAACGATACTTTTCTGCTATTTCCTGGATGCAATTTTTTAACATGGAAGGAAAAAAATACCATTTTGAGGGGACACTATTGCAAAAGTCCTGTGAGCAAAAAATTGCCGAAAGTGAAGAACGCCATCAATATGTAACTTTATTTATTGGTCCAGTAAATATCATTCACATTAAAGAAAAGATTGACGATGCCAAAGGATCTTTCGCTAATGGAGAATTTGCCCTCTGCCTTATTACCGCAGCACAGGCCAAAGCAGAAGCGAATGCCATTTTGAGTTCTATTGGCGTTCAAGACGAGGCCTTTGAAGATTTTCTGAACAGCAAACAAACCGCCGTGGAACGCCTTATTGCCGAAAATAGTGTCGAAGGAATCTTTCCTATTCTCGGCTACTCTTATTATCAATATGCCAATTCATTAAGAAATGAAACCTCTTCTGCCACGTTAGTATATTTAGAATATGCCTTAGAGATGAGTGATCTGGGGATTTATTTCCCGGAAGAAAAGAAATTTCTGGAAAGGATAGGGGGAATGAAGATACGGAAAGAATGGTGGTACTTTGGTATGGGGCTTGCCCTAGGATTAGGAAGCATGTATTTAATTATGAAGAAAAAAGGAAAACCCAAAGGGGCACGGAAAAGCGAACTTTTAGGAATATAAACCCCTGCCAACCACCGAAGCAGCTGGCCGGGGAAAAAGAGGTGATAGATGTTTGGAAAAGTTAAGAGGGGACTTCTATATAAACCTTTCGGTGATTTCAGTATTTTAAAGTAGTGAATAAAAGAAAGAGTATAGTAGGTGTTATATTCAATTGAGAAAACGGCTATTTTAGAGAAAGGGCTTTGGACTTTAACTCATCATTGTAAAACCAGGTTTTTCATACTTTACAGAGTTATCATCATTTACCAAATATTCCAGTTCGGCTCCTCCTCCTGAAAGCGGAGCAACATCTCTAAATCCAATTGTTGCTCTTGTTTTTTCTGGTCTAGAAAATGAAGTAATTGTAAATCTTCCCATTCTTTGTCCTTCTGAATATTGCTGGAAGATTTCATCGAGACTTACTTCTGTTTTCAAATCTTCTGGAATATATATTCCCATAGGTCTTTTTCCTCTATTATCTCGTAAGTCTCTTAATACATTCCTAAATACTTCTTCATTTTTTCTTGCTGTTTGATAATAATCTTGTGCACCGAACATACAATAAGATAACACTAACAGGTTTATAAACCTTTCGGTTTGTAACTACTACATAGTTAATATGATAAAATCCAAAGCCCTAAAAATCCAAATTAATGGTGCTTCGCACTTGAAGACGCCATTTTCTCAACTCGAAATTTTTGCCTTCGGCATCGTTGCACTAAAATTTCGTCTTTCTTTCAGTCAGAGAGCATAACAGCGATCGCATACGTTAAGTAAAGTTCTTAAGTATCGACTTAGTAAAGGAAGGCTGCCATCAATACACGAACGATCGTATCAAAAAACAAGTCTATTGTGGGTAAGGGGTCGCCCTATCCGGGAGAGACTCGCACTACCTATTCTAAAAGTAAAAAAGTGAGTCGATGGCAACCCCCCCAAGGCTTTACCAAGCAGGGAGTATAGTTAGAAAATTGGATTAACAGTAAGCAAATCTTTTTATAGTCAGCATTTCCCCCACTTTCTCTTATGAAATTTCCGCTTGCGGTCATTCTTGCCTTAGTATTCATTTTTCCTTTCATCTTGGGAGCAACCCTTAGCGGTTCGGTGTATAATTCCAACTTGCAGATCGAAAAAAATGTTCTCGTGGAAATGGGTACCGCTCCTTCACAGAAACTTCTGGCAAAAAACGGCACCTATGCTTTTGAAGTGCCCTTGGGAAAATTTACTCTCTCCGCACAGAAAAATTCTTTAGTTGTAGAAGAAGAAATAAATATTGTGAAAGAAGGCGCATTTATTCGGGATATTTTTCTCATCCCCAATCTCGATGACGAAGAACAACTCTGGCAGCAAACGGAAGAAGAACTTATTCTCGATGTAGAAACAAAAGAGTTGGGAAAGGGAAGTATACGGGAAATCATCAGCTATGTCCTGCTAGGAGTTGTTTTCATTTTCGCCATCATTCGCTTCATCAAAGTGCGCCGTAAGTATGGCCTCTTGTCTCTGTTCCGAAAAAAAGTAAAAGCAGAACAACAGAAAACTCTTGAGCAACACAAAGAAGATCTTGCCAACGAACCAGGATACTTAGAACAAGTTCTCGAGCTCATTAAAAAGAATGACGGAAGGATAACCCAAAAAGAAATCCGCCGGGAAATGCTCCATCTTTCAGAGGCAAAAATTAGCCTCATTCTGACCGAATTAGAACATAAAGGGAAAATTGAAAAAGTTAAGAAAGGAAGGGGGAATGTTCTGCTGCTGAAACTAGAAAAGTAACCTCCGAACCTTAAGGATCCGTGAGAAATAAGTCAGAAATTATATAAAAAGAACAAAGGTCTTGAGGAAAAATAAAAGAATTAACAACCTATGAAATCACTTGTGAGCTATGTTGTAACGAGAGGAGGGATTATTGCTGCCGTAGGAATAGCCCTCGCCAGTGCTATGCCAGAAATCTCTCATTATGGGACCAAAAAAACTCTCGCCGAGGAGTTCCAACAAGAAATGGTATGCTATGGAAGCGGCGATACTTCTTTTGCGGCCATATTAGATTACACGGCAAATTGCATAAAGAGAAATCAAATTCAAGGATGTACAGAAATCCCTCTTGAAGTTATAGCAGACGACTCTCATTTCCTTGTCTTTTCATCTTCAACAGCAGCAGCAAAAAGAATACCCAAGGATATCTGCAATACATTTCTCCCTGTAGAGAACAAGCAACAATATTTTTAAAGTGCTTCTCACTTCTGGCGTTTACCCATGAGTTGCAAAGAAAACGAAGAAAAGATTGTCCGATTTTGGAAAGAAAAGAATATCTTTAATAAATCAGTAGAACAACGGCCAACCAACAAAACGTTCATCTTCTATGATGGCCCGCCCTTTGCCACGGGGCTGCCGCACTATGGCCACATTCAAGGATTGACATGTAAAGATCTTTTCCCTCGTTTCTGGACGATGCGCGGCTATCGTTCCGAACGCCGCTGGGGCTGGGATTGCCATGGTCTTCCCATTGAAAACCTTGCCGAAAAGGAACTCGGCATAAAAGAAAAAAAAGAGATCGAAACCATGGGAGTAGGAAAATTCAACGAATTTTGCCGATCGAAAGTTCTCTTTTTTGCAGAGGAATGGAAAAAAACGGTCGACAGAATCGGCATTTGGATGGAATTTAACAACTCCTACAAAACGATGGACAATAGTTATATGGAAACGGTGTGGTACATCTTTAAAACGTTATGGCAGAAAGGCTCCATTTATGAAGGGAAGAAAGTTCTCCTCTTCTGCCCCCATTGTGAAACGCCCCTTGCCAATGCCGAAATTTCCATGGACAACAGTTACAAAACGGTAACTGAGAAATCCGCCACGGCAAAATTCAAGCTTAAAAAAGAACCCGATACCTATCTTCTGGCCTGGACGACGACGCCTTGGACGCTTATTGGAAACGTGGCCATTGCCGTCAATGAACAGTTCACCTATGTTAAAATAAAACAAGGAAAGGAAAATCTGATCGTCGCCAAAGATCGATTGCAAGAAATAAGAGGTAACTACAAAGTTATCAGCGAATGTAAAGGAAAAGCTCTTCTTCACAAAGAATACGAACCATTGTACCCCATCCCTTCAGAAAAGAAAGGACATTATGTCATTAATGGCGGCGATGAAGTTTCCGCTGAAGAAGGAACTGGTCTTGTGCACATGGCAGCATACGGAGAATTTGACTATCAGATGATTAAAAAATATGATCTTCCTTTCATTCAGCATGTGGGAAAACACGGCAAGCTTATTGCCGGACCTCAATCATGGCTTAATGTCTGGTTTAAAAAAGCGGATAAACACGTTTTAGAAGATTTAGAGCAAAGAAATCTTCTCTATAAAGCAGAAGATTACACTCACCCTTATCCATTCTGTTACCGTTGTGAAACGCCTCTTTTTTATAATGCCGTTGACTCTTGGTTTATTGACATACAGAAAATAAAATCAAAACTTCTTGACAAAAACGAAGAAATTAACTGGCATCCTTCTCATCTAAAACAAGGACGCTTTAAGAATATCCTGGAAACTGCTCCAGACTGGAGCATCTCCCGAAATAGATATTGGGCTACGACCATTCCGGTATGGAAATGCACCAATGAAAAATGTAAAGAATTGACAGTTATCGGCAGTATAAAAGAATTGCAAGAACAAGCTATCGAGACTATTTCTAACCATGTTGACCTTCACAAGCACATCCTGGATAATATCCACCTGAAATGCCGAAAATGTAAAGGAACGATGAACCGAGTGCCGGAAGTTATTGATTGTTGGTTTGAATCTGGATCTATGCCTTATGCCGCAAAACATTACCCTTTTGAAAATAAAGAATGGTTCGCCAACAATTTTCCCTGCGATTTTGTTTCAGAATACATCGGCCAGGTTCGGGCTTGGTTTTATTATATGCACGTCATGGGTGTTCTTCTTTTTGAGCACGCTCCTTTCCGCAACATCAAAGTCAGCGGGAATGTTTTAGCTGCTGATGGGTCAAAAATGTCAAAATCGAAAAAAAATTACCCCGATCCGAGCTATGTTCTTGACAAATATGGAGCTGATGCACTTCGTTTTTATCTCATGTCTTCTTCTTTGATGAAAGCAGAGGACCTTAACTTCAAAGAAGAAAATCTTCTGGAAGTATACCGCAAAATTATGATCATTTTAAGTAATATCAAAAACTTTTACGAGCTTTTCGCCAAGGACAACAAAGTTGTTACAGATGCCTCTTCCACACATCTTCTTGACCGCTGGATCATCAGCAAACTACACTTTCTTATCCGTGCTACAACAAATGCCTTAGAAAAATACGATCCTCTCACCGCCTGTACAGAAATCTCTTCTTTTATCAATGAGCTTTCTACATGGTATATTCGACGCAGCAGAGATCGCTTTAAGGAAGAGAACAGCAAAGAGAGAGAGAAGGCCATCCACACTTTAGCCTATGTGCTTGTAAACTTTTCTAAGGTCATAGCTCCAATTATGCCTTTTATCGCTGAAGAAATTTACCAGATGCTGCGGAATAAAAATAAAACTCTCCCAGAATCAGTGCATCTTGACTTTTGGCCGCGCCCTGATCAACAACTCATTAATGAAGAACTTCACCAGACGATGGACATCACCAGAGACATTGTCAGGAAAGCTCTTGATCAAAGAGAAAAGAGCAAAATCCCCATACGACAAGCGCTTTCTGTTCTTACCATTCGTGGCGTAACCTTGGAACAAGGGTACCAAGACCTCATTGGTGATGAAGTGAATGTAAAGAAAATCATCTTTAAAGAAGATGACGTTCTCTCTGTCGATCTGAATACTGAGCTTACACCAGAACTCATCAAAGAAGGAATCTCCCGCACTTTAATACGACTTATCAACAGTTACCGCAAAGAATTAGGGCTCACCATTGAAGACAGAATTATTTTGTACGTGATGGTGAAAGACTCCACGATTAACCAAAGCATTGAAAAATTTCAGCCTGAGATTGCCGAAGGTGTACAAGCAGACCAAGTTGAGTTTGCCATTCCGAGCAAAGTGAAGAAAAAGGAAGTGATGGTGAATGACGTACTGGTGCAGATCGCGCTAGAAGTAATCTAATCTCTCTTGTTCTCTTAGATATTTCTTTGATATAACTTAAAGAACTCCTTTACTGTTGAGGATAAACGGTCCTTAACTTCTTTAGATTCCAAGATAGCTTTTACTTCCTCATGGTTTGTTGCATTTGTACCATCAGCTTTAATAACATTCGTAATGCACGACATTCCTACAACAGTCATGCCTCTATTTCGAGCCGCGATAACTTCTGGAGCAGTAGACATACCAACAGCATCTGCTTTCAGCCCGTCTCGAAAAGCAATACACTCCCCTTCTGTTTCATAGGAAGGTCCTGTTACAGCAAGATATATTCCTTCATGAAGAGATCTTTTTGTAAGTCCTAAAGAAAATAGAATATTACTCAACGTTTTTTTAATGCCACAAACCGCTTTCCTCCCTCCAGCTTGTAAAAGTAATTTCCGTAACTCCGCATTATAAGCATTATTCATGGGTTGAAAACGTTCTATCCGTTCTCCGTTATCAACTCTTGCAAAAGTATGATGCCTACCCAACAAAGGATTACGAATACAGTTTATATGTGACGTAATGGCCATAAGATCTCCAACTTGATACAGTGAATTTAAACCACCCACCGCATTAGTTACAAAATAATTTTGCACTCCGAGCTCTGCCAGAACATGAACAGGAAAAACTGCTTACAAAACTCCATTATTAAATGGCTCATCAGCAACTTCATAATAATGTTTTCTCCCCTTTAATCCAATTACATGAACGCCTTCGATTTCTCCAATTAACATTTTTCCTTGGTGCCCAGGAACTGTTGTTATAGGAAAATCAGGGATCTCCAGATATGGAATTACTGTTGCTCTTTTAATCGAATCTGCTAAATCACCAAGCCCAGTTCCTAGAACAATTCCAAAAACAGGCTTATGATTTCCTAATCTGTCTTTCACATAATCTGCAGCTCTGGCTACCCTAGCTTCATAATTGTCTCTAAAATCTAAAGATTTTTTAATCTGCTCTAAACTCATCTTACTACCGGAAATGATGAAAGCCTTTATATTCTTTTTTCTTCAATAGCATGACCTTGAGAGAAATCTTTATATTACCTTCTAATATCCAGATAATTCTATGGAAGCGCAAGGGTATGTAAACACTTCTGCGGGAATGCAACGTATCCACTATTCAGGACTTTTCGATTTTGACAGTTTATATACCGCCGTTGTTGATTGGGCGAAGAATTATGGTTTCATGTGGCATGAAAGAACCTACAAACATAAAGTTCCTTCTGCCTTAGGAGCAGAACAGGAATTAGAGTGGGTATTAAGCAAAAACGCGACACATTATTACAAGTATGAAATTCTAATTTGGGTTCACATCTATGAAATGAAAGAAGTCACCATTGATTATAATGGAAAGAAAAAAGCCCTTATTAACGGCCGCATTTCGTTCAGAATTGAAGGCCGAGTCCATTGGGATTGGCAGAGCGTATTTAAAGGAAGCCCTTTCCGGAAATGGCTCGGAAAAATACTCATTAGAGGATTAGAAAAAGACCTTTCTTCCATCCACTGGGATACGTTAACCTATCGCGTTCTTAACCTCCACAACCTCATTAAACAACACCTTGACTTGCAGACGAAGAAGTATGAATACAAAGGCTATTTGAAAGAGAATTAAAAGAAATAATGGTAAGTAATATGTCTGGGTCTTTAGCATCAATAAGTGAGGCTTTTCTGATTCCACTGCAAGGATTTTTCGGGGTTCCAGAGAGAAAAATTCACTTGCTTTGCAGAATAATAAGCCGAACCGATGCTAAAGACAAAAGAAGACATATTACTTACAAACAATGTCTCAGAGTCATTGATATTTGAAATTATAGCGGAGAACACTTTCTCTTGTCGATTCTTCGTGAACTGTAACTCTTTCCACGAGAAATCCCTCTCTAAAAACTATTGGCCCATCTAATTGTCGTATATCAAATTCCGGCCCCAGTTCATACCAAGTTTTGAACGAAAAACGGTTTCCCCGAATAGTTTCAAATCGTGGAAGCAAAGAGCATACTTTATAAGCGTCGCCTTGAAATATCACGATTCTGGAATCACGAAAGTACAGAACATTAGTATATTGTTTATCTGTTACCTGCGGTTCTTGACAAATAGCAGATTCTATGTTTCCTTGAGAAAGAATGGACACGACATCTTCAAAACTAACGCCTCTAACTTTTTTCAGATGCTCTAAACTGATAACTTTTGGAATAGTCATATTTGAATAGGACAGCGAGGAATAGTATCAATAACTTTTTGCAAAATAATACCACTGCGTAGCTGGTTTTCCGGTAATGAAACATTTCTTTCCCTTCACCGCAGGCTGCTTTAAGGGGGCGTTTAATGATTTTGCTCCTGTTTTTTCTTTAAGCAACTCTTCTGATTCCAAAGACTCACACCACGGAGCAAAAATAATCTTCCCTTTCTCTAACTCTTTCACTGCTTCCTTCAGCGTGGAAACTTCAATGACTGATTCTTCTAACACTTTAGTAGCTTTTTCAAAAAGGCGGGCCTGCATTTGATCCAGCAACAACACGATTTCCGACCCTACATCATCAACAGGAACAAATTCCTTCTGGCCAAGATCACGCTGCACAACCGTCACTTGATTTTTCTCTATGTCTTTAGGACCAATCTCCAGACGAATGGGAACTCCTTTCAATTCCCATTCATTAAACTTCCAGCCTGGAGAATAATCTTCCCGGTCATCAACATGAACACGAAGATGTTTGGCATGTAAACTTTTCTCAACTTGTTTTACAACTTCCAGCACTCTTTCTTTAGACTTATCAAACAAAATCGGCACAATCACGACTTGAATTTGCGCAACTCTGGGAGGAAGCACTAACCCTTTATCATCGGAATGCGCCATAATCATAATGCCAATAGAACGAGTAGATATTCCCCATGAATTCTGCCAAGCATATTGTTTTTTTTGATTTTGATCTAAGAACGTGATTTCAAAAGCATGGGAAAAATGCTGGCCGAGATGATGAGAAGTAGCGCCCTGAATAGCCTTTCCTTGAGGCAGAAGAATTTCCACAGAAAGAGTAAATTCAGCTCCGGCGAATTTCTCACTTTCCGATTTTCTTCCTTTCAACACCGGTATAGCATACAAATCTCTAAAAACTTGTTCATAAAAATCCAACATTTTCTCTGCCTCAGCAACGGCTTCTTTTTTTGCCGCAAAGGCTGTATGTCCTTCCTGCCAGAGAAATTCCCGGCTGCGTAAGAAAGGCATGCAATGTTTAAACTCCCAACGGACAATGTTGCACCACTGATTTAAGCGTAAAGGCAGATCCTTATGAGAACGAATCCATTTTGCAAAAGCATCATACATAATTGTTTCTGAAGTTGGCCGCACCGCTAACCTTTCTTGTAATTTACTGCTGCCCCCGGTTTCCACCCAGGCTACTTCAGGAGCAAATCCTTCCACATGTTCTTTTTCCTTCGTCAGCAAGGATTCAGGAATAAACAACGGAAAATAAACATTTTTAACACCGTCTTTTTTTATCAAAGCATCAAAATATTCCTGCACTTTTTCCCAGATGTGATACGCGCTCGGCCTTAGAATGTAACAGCCAGAGACTGGGCTATATTCGATAAGCTCCGCTTTTTGAATAAGCTGCGTGTACCATTCTGAGAAATCATCCGACTTCCTCGCCGTAAGTCCTTTTGTATCCTGAGATAGCATAGGTGATTAGAAGAAAGGAGTATTTTATAAAGATTTGTATGCTCTCACCAAGAAAAAAGACCCCACTCTTTCTATCAAGACTTTACTTGTATTGCCAACAAATTCAAATCACATCGGCAGAGGTACAAACACATTACAGCGCTCTTGTGCAGCACTGGAAAGATCATCTGCATTTTTGAACTTCTCTCTCGCCCTGTCAACTAAAGATACAACTTCACGAGCATAACAAGGGTCATTACAAAAGTCTGCCAAATTTGTCTCTTGGGAAGAAGGCCGGTATTTTCGAATAATTGCAGAACAGCGAGTTTTTTCGTATTCTCGCTCAGCTTTTTCTACATCATACCCTGCCTTTAAGGTGAGGGCAGCAAGTCCTGCCAGAACAACGCCCATAATACCGACGTAAATCTTCTCAGACCAAATCATTTTATATAAAATTAAAGAATTTCATTATAAATATATCTTTACTGAAAAATACACAAAAATAAACCTTGACCCTAAACATTTTTCAAAAAAAAGAAAAAAAATCCTGTCCTTCCAGCTGCACGGGGGTGGTGCAAGAAGAAGGGAAAGGGCAGGATTTCTGAATAGTACGATTAAGAGGTGGGAGCGCCACTCTCTTATACGAGTTCAATCCCTAATTCCCTGCTTAAGGTATGCGCTCGACTCTCTGAAGCCCGTTTCTGATCTACTTTCCCTAAGATCCAAGGGGAATTGACTCCTGTAATAATCGTCATCACGGTTAATTTCCCTTTCATGTCATCGCTTACTCTTGCTCCCCAAATTACATTAGCATCATCATCCAGCGATTCTGTTACTAATTCGCCAATTCGGGAAACTTCATCCAAAGTCATGTCCGGTCCTCCCGTAATGTGAATCAAAGCTCCGGTAGCTCCTTCATAATTAATATCAAGGAGAGGATTAGAGAGAGCCCCTTTCACCGCTTCTTCCACCCGGTTATTAGTGTCTGAACTTCCTACGCCGATAGCTGCTACACCGCCATTAGTCATAATCGCTTTAACGTCAGCGTAGTCAAGATTGACTAAGGAAGGCACGGCAATGGTTTCCACAATTCCTTTAATCATTGTGGCAATAAGTTCATTAGCAACAGCAAAGGCTTGCTGTATTGGCAAGTTTCCGGCAATTTGCACCAAACGGTTATTATCAATGACAATAACTGTATCTGAGACTTGTCGGAGTTGCTGCAAACCAAATTCAGCTTTGTCACAGCGTGCTCTTTCGATGTTAAAAGGCATCGTCACTGTTCCAATAACAATGGCCCCTGTATCTTTTGCTACTTGAGCGACAACAGGAGCTGCTCCAGTTCCCGTACCACCGCCCATCCCAGCGCAAACAAACACCATGTCAGAGCTTTTCAACGCTTCCTTAATCTGCATAAGAGATTCTTGTGCTGCTTCGGCTCCTTTATTTGGAAATCCGCCGCAACCTAAACCACGTGTGCAGTCTTTCCCGATAAGAAACTTACGATCCGCACCAGTAATGTTAAGATGCTGGTGATCAGTGTTTGTTGCAATGATCTCCGCTCCTTTTATTCCTTTTTTATAGAGCCAACCAACCATATTATTTCCGGCTCCACCCACACCTATTACTTTAATATTTGCTTGACTCATGTCAAGTCCATCGTATGCTGAAACATTGTCCAGCGCTTTTTCGACGATAAATTCCATATATACCCACCTCTCTTTAACTTAATATTTAACCCCCACAAGGAGCTTTAGCTCCCCGGATATATATTTTGCATAACGCAAAATAATATATAGGAGTATGACCTTTCCTTTCTCCAGAAGCTTAACCAACTTCGATCAAGTAATATTAACTAACCAAAACCGAGAAACCAAAATTTAGCATCTATCAGTTCAAACTTAATTGTGGACACAAACGGTTACCAGCCGTTTATTACCCAAACCACCAAAACTTCTGTAAAGAATATAGTCTTAGTATTTAAGTATTTCTATTCTTAAAAAGATAAATATTGAAAATAATGGGAAAAAAAGCATTAGTTCTCTCTTTCTTCCCTTTCTTTTATCGTTTCCTTTGCTTTATCAACGATAAATTGAGTTCCCTTCTGCACCGCTTCTTTGATTTTTTCCGTACGCCGTGCTAAAATGACTGCAATATCATTCATGTACTTTGCCGGATCCCGCACTTTATTACGCCATTTATGGAAATAAATTACGGCCTCGAGAGGATATTTTGGTGGCTTAGGTGGAATTTCTTTGGGATATCCGACGGCGACGATAGCTTGAGGCCGTATATTTTCTGGAATTTTAAACATCATGCGAATTGCTTCTTCATCAAAAGCCCCTATCCAACAGGTTCCTAAGCCTAAAGAATGAGCTTCCAGCAGCATATTTTCCATCGCAGCAGCGCAATTTTGCACAGTATAGAGCCTTTCTCCTCGTAAACTATAATACCTCTCTGCTTTTTCTGGCTCTCCCAAAACAATAATAAGTGCTCCGGCAATCGCAATTTCATATTGCTCATGAGCCGCCTCTGCCACGGCCTGTTTAAGATTGGAATCAAGCACAACGAGGAATTTCCAATTCTGTAAATTCCCACAACTAGGCGCATGCCGTGCCGCATCAATTATTTTAGAAATATTCTCCCAAGAGACAAATTTAGGGAGAAAATGTTTAATTGTTCTTCGTGATTTGATTAACTCTATAATATCACCCATTTTTTCTTCAGTATAGGAAGGAAAGATCTAGAATATTTATAGTTAACGTTTTACTTTTGTTTACAACAAGTAGACAGCAGTAGCGAAAATAATTTAAATGTTTACATAAAGTATACGCCATGGAGGACGGAAGTAAATCTGTTTTGATAAGGATAAATTCTAAGACTAAAAATCTACTAAAAGAACTTTTAGAAGAAAATCCATCGTTCAAATCATATGGAGAATTACTTAATTTTTTCCTACAAAACAAATCTACCTCAAAAGCATATAAATTAGTAGAATCATTCTTATTAATGGAAAAAAAAATGAGTAGTGTGTAGAAATGACTGATACGCTAAACTAATTCTTGCATAAAAAGCAATAATCCATCAGTCAAATATGTGCACTACCAAAAAATGTAGTGACGTCTCATCACAAGTATCTCTTGGTAAGTTCCGCGCCGATATTATTGGTGGAAAATTTAGAATTGGACCAAGAAACGAAGATTCAAAATTTGGACATTTAATAGAGACAGAGTTGCACCTTGTAGAAATTAAAAAGAATCTAAATGAAATAAGGGCGGGATTTGGACAGATTTTATTGTATAAACAACTTATGAGAAAACTATGCTGGAGCGACCATCTATACTTGTACCTTGCAGTAGAACGAGACTATGATGAGGAAAACGAGCTGTCTGAAGAACACTTTGAATTTCTTAAACACCAAGGAATTGGGCTACTTTCCATAAAAGGGGCCAAATTGGAAGTAAAAATTGAACCACTAGAACAAACAAGAAGTTTATTAGCCAATATACGAAATAAAAGTATTCTTGAGTGTCATGGTTGCTCCTCCGATTATAAACTACAGGAGATAGAGTGTAAAAGATGCGGCCAATTACTCAGATTTAACATCTATGGAGACCTATTCAAAAATACCAGTCTTAAATTAACAAATGAAATCACAGAGTCCATACGTTCAGATCCTGTTTTAAGGTCCGTGTTTAAAGATCCAGATAATTCAGCTATCAAATTACATAAAACCATTTCTTCCAACGTAGCCGCTGATATGAACAAATGACCAAAATGGGACTGTATTCTGGAGAAAAGAAAGTATTAAAGTAAGTACTATCGTTCACACCAAAATCCCCTCTCTTGGGCTACACAATTACCGCCTTGTATAACCTTTCCTTGCAAACGATAAACATTCGTTCCTCCTTTCTTTTGATAGATGCATTCTGGTTTGCCAAAGATCATCCTAGCTCCAACAAGTTCATTTTCCGGTACGGACCATACTTGGAATAAGGGACGAAAATTAATTATAGCTTCATTTCCCCAAATACAGCCTTGATTTGTAAATGAGCTTGGGCAAGAAACAAAAACTTGAGGAAACGTACCTTTTTGTGGAGGAAGAGGAGCAACAGCATATCCAATTAAAGACACGAAATTTTCATGGCATCCGGCAAGGAAAAGAAAGATCAAACCCAGGGAAAAAGCAAATATTTTGATAGCTTTCATTTCTTACACCGTTTTTTGTTAAGATAAGCGGAAAATACTATTATAATATTAATAATACAACACCTACAATGATTAAGATAAGACCTAACCCGATGGAAGGGTATGCTACTTGTTCTCCCCTACTTAGGGTACCGAAATGTGTCAGATGATTTCCAATAAATGTAAAGAAAGAATTAATCTTTCCAGGAAATTCAGTAAGCTGCTCCATTAAACTCATGCTCTCAAGGATATAACGAAGGTATAAAAAGGTTACTTATTTTGGGTCCCTGTAGAAAATCTCGAAAAAGTCGCCTTGGCCGTAACCTTCGTGCCGCTTTAAGATCTTATTTTGAGTGGCGGCGCCTACCAACTGGTCTTACGAATGGCAGTTCTCAGGTTACTTATTGGCCTAGGCAGCGACTTTTTCTATAGAGCTTTTTTTGATACTGATAAAGTAACGTCACCTACAACAAGAAAACTTAAATCTATTTTTTCATCGCTTCATCAATATCATTCTTATTCCATCCTGCCTGTGCCAAATTTTGGCGAATGGCAGTATCATTGACTCCTCTCATCCTGTCTTTTGCCACATATGACTTCAACGTGCCTACGGTAGAGGATGAAACTTTCTGTTCAGAACTTCTTTTGTTCCAATACAAAAAGTAAAACAAGAGTCCTAAAATGACCACCAAAGCAACAGTTGTGCCAAGGATAAGGAAGAGAAGAGTACTTTTTTTCTGTGTTGTTTCTTTTGGCTGCTGCACCAAAGGTTTCTTTTCAGTATCTGAAAGAGAAGGAGCAGGAAAGGAAGGAGGAGCCCGTGTTGGTTGTGCTGCAGTGTTCGTAGAAGGAAAATTACTTCCACTTGCTGGAGAAGTTGTTGTTGCTGCTGCCTGCTGCTGAACACAAACTTGGGTCTGAGGCGGTCTTTGTAAAAAGGTTCCACAATTATTTTGGTCAGTGCATATTCGTGTTTGCCTGCCAAATTCACATAAAGACCACCCTGTACAACTCCAGGCTTCTAAACAAGAAGTTATATTTGTGGCATTTGTTTGACTCGAGACATTCACAGACAATTGGGAAACACTAACACTCCAGTTATAATCACTCCAATCTTCATTAGAAAGATTAGCACTATCAACACAATGTACGTTCCAGAGATAACGTCCATTACCAACATTAAAAGTGAGACGAGAGGTTCCATTATTAAGAGAAGCCAGGCTGGTATTCATACTCCAACTGCCATTAAAATCGCCATAAAGCTGACAACTTCCTTGAGTTGGTCCTGTAAAAGAAAAAGAGAAAGAAACGCTTTCATTTTGCAACGCGGCACGATCAGCAGGAGTAAGAAGAGCAACCATGATTTGATTTTGTTGAGAAATATTAGGGACGGAAAGAGAACTTGCTGGTACAGCCACAGTTAAAGTGTAATTCCTGCTTCCCCATTTACTTACCAGCCCTTGCGTTGAACTGCTGCTGCAGAGAACATTCCAAAGGTAACTTCCATTCAAAAGATTAGAAGTAAATGTATAACTCCCATTAACAGCTACTGTTTGAGCAAGACCTGGCTGCCACGTGCCGCTAAAATTTCCATATAACATACATTGGCTGGGAGTTATTCCCTGAAAAAGGTACGTGAAATTCACTGTTCCATTCTGAACTGCACCTGAGTGAGAAGGAGTGACAAGAGTTATGTTTAATGAAGGCATCTCTATCACAGGCGGCGTTGCCGCTGGCGGAGGAGGGGGTGGCGAAGGTTGGGGAGGCAGCGAGTCTAGCGGAGGCGAAGGCGGAGTCGGCGGAATGGCAGGGGTGGCATTAATAACTATAACCCTTCCAGGGATCATAATAAATGGATGAAGGGAACAAAAGAATTCATAGGTGCCAGAAGCAACAAAAGTATAACTATAACTTTGCCCGTTTACCATCGTACCAGAATCTAAAGGTCCGCTTCCTCTCGAAACTACCATATGTGTAGCTTGGTCATTATTTGTCCACGTGACTGTGTCCCCAACATTAATAGTAACTTCCAGTTGTGAGAAAGCAAAATTTTGGATGGAGATGGCATGCGTCATTCCTGTACTTACGGCCTTGCCAAACAACGGCCCTTTAGGGATGTAAGTTAGTAGAAAAGCTGCGATAAGAATAATAATAGCTAGAGCTACCAATACTTTTTCTTTATTGACATTTCTCATCTCTTTTCTTCCAGAAGGAAGAGAGGTATTCTTTATATTACTTTTGCCAGTACGTATTTAAGTCTGTGGGCGGACCGTGAGCTGCATACCGCAAGCCGAACACGGCTTTTGGCGAGTCGGCACTGTCCACAAAAGAGCAAACTTAATACGTACGCTAATGCAGGAAGAGTAATCTCAACTCAAAAAAAAAGATTAAAAAAAAGAATCCTTCAGAGAAAATTTAAGCTTTATTTTCTTGTACTGGTGCTTCAGCTAACGGTTGCGCACCTTCTTTCAGCACTTTCAGATTCACTTGATGAATAATCTTTGTAATCATTTCACCGCAGACCGTTCTTCTTCGCAATAAACCTTGCTGCTTTTTCCGTTTTGGCTTTTTCCGTAAACGACGTTTTTTTCCAATAAAGCCAACGCTTTTCCCAATAAGAACTTTTTTCCGAGGCTGTTGAATTCCCTTTCGCATGGGAAATCCTGCTTTATCGGAACCACCTGTCATTTCAAATTCATACCCGGAAAAGCCCAACAGATCTCCAGAAATAGTTTCGCCAATACGCTTCTTCAACAAATTATCCGCTTCTGGACTCTTAATTTCTTTCTGGTAAGTTTTTCCTGATTTTGTTCCTATGACAACTTTAAATTCAACCATTCTTTACATCACCTTTGATTCCGAGACCAAAGAACTTATCAGCTCTCCCTCTCGCGAGGTATCTCAGCAGTTTAAGATTATTTTTAGATCGTTCTTTATAAAGATTGTGATAAAAGAATTTTTGAGAAGAAAAATATCCTTTATTCTTTCTGCTCTCCCTTCTTCCTCTCCTCCTGTAACTCTTGCAGCTTTTTTGATAAAGAAAGATGCTCTGCTTGTAACTTCCCTAATTCTAGTTTCTTAAACTCATTGATCTGATTCCTGCTGGAGTCCCATTCTAAAGGTTTTATACGTCGTTCTAGTTGAAATAGCTGTTCTCGTATATTAATAATCTCATCTGGAGACATAGTACGATCAGCAAAAAAGAGACTATATAAATATTTGGGCAATTTTTAAGAAAAAGAGCTGATTTTAGTAAAAACCATGCAAGAAAAAACCATCTTACGCTTCTCTCTCATCGTAATTATCATCGGACTTATTTTTCTCTTTTTCTACGTAGAAGAATATGATTTCGCCACTATCCAGAATCTGGAAACAATTAGACCAGAAGAAAAAGTTAACATTCAGGGAATTGTGAAACGCCTCTCATTTCAAGATACCACTCTTTTTCTTCAGATTGAAGGAGAACAAATAGTTACCATAGACGTGGTAGTTTTTACGGAAGAAACTCCCTATCTGCGGGAAGGAGACTATGTCGAAATTAGCGGCACTGTAGAAGAGTATAAAGGAAAGAAAGAAGTTATTGCCAGTAAAATTATTAAGAAGTAAAAATTTGAAAAAATATGAAAAAAATTATTTTGCGTTTTCTTCATACAATCTAACTGCCAAATCCCTTGCTTCTTGTCTTGTGATAATTTTATCGTCGTTTGTATCAGCTTCTCTTAATACTCTTCGCATTGCATCAGGTTGCTGTAATTGGCTATAATAGCCTTTTGCAACATATCCTTCTTCTGTTCTTTTTACTCCAACAGTTCCTGCATATATTCCAGCAAGAGTCCTCAAAATTCCATCTTCAAATCTTGATGTTTTATAGCCCGCTGGAAGATTCATTTGAATCATGCTTAGACTTCTTACATCCAATACTTTCATAGCTTCTTCAAGTTGCATTTCTTTTTGTGTGGTTTGCGGTGCAGGCTTATTATCTCTTGGGATAGTTGCACATCCAGTCAAAGCTGAGACTCCTATTCCTAAAGCAAGGGCATATGATTGGATTTTGTTCATTATGCTCATTTTGTTACCTCCTTATAATAGTCAATATATCTTAACTAGTATTTAAATCTTTTGGTTATTCACAACTATCCAGATACGACACCAAACTTTTAGGGGGGCTTAAATTCTGAACTAAAGTAGAACCATTCAAGCGATGGCTGGTAAAAGTGAGCTACCAGCTAGTGCAAGAAATAGAAAAATTAGAGATTGCCAAAAAATGAGGAAACTGTACAAAAAGAAAGATCTATTTTATTTCCCCCCTATTTCCATGATTTGTTCTTCTGAAGATTGAAGTTGTTCTTCTGTGAGCGCGCTTCCTAAACTTTCAAAGGCCTTTTCAATTTCTTCTTTTGTCCATCCCGTTTTATCAGAGAGGATTTCTTTAATGTCTTCGTTTGAAGTTCCCATTGCTTGTTCTTGTTTAATCCATTCTTTCAATTCACCGATATTATAACCCAGTTGCTGAGGACGATGAGTTAAACGCCAGACCAGGCCTAAGATTATAACTAAAAGTAAGAGAGAAGCCCCACTGATAAACCACGTTTGATATTGCCTAAAGACGCTTGGCTTTTGTACTTGTGGAGCTTGATATGGAACTGAAGGGGGAGGCACATAAAACTGTTGAGGCTGCTGTACCTGTTGCACAGGCAATTGCGAACTTGGAAGTGTGCATTGCTGCTGCTCTGATGGTTTTAGCCGCAACGTTCCACATTTATGCTCATCAGTACACGTTCTCGTTTTTGTACTGCCAAAACATTGACTCCACGACGTACACAACCATGATTCTTCACAAGCAGGACAGGATTGAACTTCTAATTTTGGCTTTTGGATACATTTTCGCAAATCTATGCAAGTTCGCGATTTCTGCAAAGTAGAGTTACAGTAACTCCAAAGATCACATTGCCAATTGGAAACGCAACCACCGCCTCCGCCTCCTCCGCCACCGCCTCCGCCAGACGAAGAAGTTGTTGTTGTTTGGATTGTTACCGTTCTACACTGATTTGCTTGACACTCTTGTCCTTCTCGACAATCAGCTACTGCTTGGCAACAGAGAGCGCCATTGGCACCGGCTCTTCCTCTGCATTCCGTATCGACGCAATCTACTTGAGTATCTTGATCATTATCTTGTCCATCATTACAAATTTCAACTGCTGTATCACAGCTGCTTGCCGTTGTATTCCAAACTCCTTGACCAACAGTAACACAGTTTGTTTGTGTGCACACAGCCAGATTAGTTGGGCTGCATGTTGGCGCTGCACTGCAGGTGCTTGTTACCGCATTCCAAACTCCTTGACCAACAATAACACAGTTTGTTTGTGTGCACACAGCCAGATTAGTTGGGCTGCATGTTGGCGCTGCACTGCAGGTGCTTGTTGCCGCATTCCATCGGCCGCCAATAGCTGTCGCTTCACACTGTGCTTGTGTTCGACAGCCAGCTAAATTATTGACGCGGCATTCCGGTTGGGTATTGCATTGATTATTATACCAATATCCGCCGACAAGTGTAGCTTCGCATGATGTTCGATCTTGGCATGCTGCTTTATTAGTTGCGCTGCATTCTCTTTCCGCTGCTAAAATTGTTATCATATCAGAAGTAGCAGAACTTCCCAAGACTAAGTTGCTCAAAGAGACTGTGTATATTCCTCCCGCATTTCCCGCGCGAAGTGTAAACCGAGCCACGACACCTGCCGCTTGACCTCGGCTCGTTAAGTGATCACTTTCAACGAGAAGGGTTGTTCCTCCAATTCCTGCCGAAGATGCAGTAATACCTGTAACACCTTCAATAAATGGAGTTGCTGCCGTAAATCCAGGAGCGGAAATCGTAAATTGTTCTCCGTATGTTTCCGTTACGGCCTGATTTAAAATAATTTCACACGTTGTTGTTTGACCTATAGAAATATTATCTTGAGGACAATTGACGCGATAAGTTATTTCTGGAGGTGCTTCTCTTTGACAAGTGCTTGAACAACCATCTCCATTTGCAGTATTACCATCATCGCATTGTTCTGTTACATCAATTTGCTGATTGCCACAGGCAGGCGCACGAGCTTCACACAGGTTAGTTTGGGTATTACAAATCGGCGTAGTTCCACTGCATTGCGCATCAGCAACACATTGCGCACATCGATTCGTTTGCGTATTACATACTCCTTGCTGGCATTGGCTATTATCCTGACAGAATCCCACTTGTCGTACAACGAGAGGATCAACCAACCCATTGCTAATGATATCGCCTTGAGGAGTAGCAAGATTAATAATATTAAAAAGACGGAAAGTTGAAGTGTATGTTCCTGCCGCTGCGCCTTCAACATGAATTCGTGCAATATCAAACTCTCCTCTCTTCGCTTCTTGCCCATTCACGGTAAGATAACGGAAATGCACCACGTTATTCACGCACGTTGCTTCCTCTAGCAGCGCCCCATTTTGGGCATTCCATCCCAACAAATTCTCAATTGGATTTGCCACTCGGCAACGTAATCCTGTAGGCAAAGGAAATTCAAATTCTATGCCTGTTGTTTCTTTCGTTCCAATGTTAGCTCTAACCAGCAAAGAAAAAGGCGTATTCTCCAAAACTGAACCAGGATTTGCGATGCCTGCTGTATCTACTACACCAGCCACAAAAAACGCTTTTCCAACAATCTGATCTTTAAACATTAAGAATACCGCTAACAAAACAATAGCAGCAATAGTAATGGCAACAATAATAAAAGGTTTGCTTACTTCTCCCAGATGTGTAACAGGAACTGCTTCATTGGTGTGAGGAGGCAATGACTTGTACCGTAAAACACTATGCTTGCCTTTTTTTATTCTCTTCACTTTCATAAACTAACCTCATCTTCACCCTCATAAACTAACCCCATTAATTAATTAAATGAACTGCCCTCAGGAAATTCTTCAACGCTTCAGCGATACGGGAAACTTTCTGCATTATTCCGCTATATTGCTGATCGTTTTCTAAAGAATCTTTAATTTCTGTAAGTAAAAGTGTGCATTGCCCTCTCACCAGATGCTGAGCCCTTCCTGCTGAAGGAGGACATTTACAAACACCATCAACATTCTGCAAAGGAGCAACACAAGTACACACAGGTGGATCTGCTAACAAGGTTCCTTCCGCACAGCCAGTTTCACATAAGCCAGTTTTAGTATTACAAAAAGGAGTTACACCGCTGCAAACTACCCGGTCAATACTAACAGGTTCGCCGCCAGAGCCATCAGGACAATTAACACCTGCTTGACTGCAAGTTGCGGCGCGAAAAGTGCAAGTTAAAGAAGAACTCACTGTCACCGTTACCGTAGCCGTAGCTGTTCCGCCGCGGC
>Ga0209541_10001343_pt1 | contig 49209 bp, 60 predicted proteins | sample RifCSPlowO2_01_FD_184027 | JGI IMG/M metagenome (GOLD analysis project Ga0209541, IMG submission 184027) | Groundwater microbial communities from Rifle, Colorado - Rifle CSP2_plank lowO2_0.1 (SPAdes) (version 2) | ecosystem: Environmental > Aquatic > Deep subsurface > Groundwater | place... | reverse complement strand
GTTGGCCGCACAACTGAAAACGTTCTTTTGCCTTGTAACCATATGGATATTTTGTCATCCATAGGTTACGATTACCACTAATTACCAAATAGTATTTATAAAAATAATTCTTTTTTGTTGCAATGAGGAACTATTGATAGTAAAGTGATAGAATCTATCTTGTGATAACATTTCTATCACAATATGCTAATTTCGTTCGCAAACAATGAATAATTCGTCGGAATGGAACCACTATTCTTTCTCATTCTTCATTGTTTTCGCCAGAAATTATCTATATTGCGTTAACGAAAGTTATTGTGAAACAGCTTCTAATATGTTTATACGAAAAATCGGGATTGATTTAGGAACGACTAACACTTTAGTTTTTTTACCGGACAAGGGAATTGTGATTAACGAACCGACGGTGGTGGCGCTCAAAAAACCGGAAAATATAGTTTTAGCAATTGGCGCCGAAGCAAAAGAAATGGTGGGGCGGACACCGGACAATATTGTTACTTATAAACCGCTTAAAGAGGGTGTGATTGCCGAATATTATGTGACGCAAGCGATGTTAAAATATTTTATTTCCAAAAGCATCGGATCTTTTAATGTGTTTAAACCGGAAGTCGTTATCTCTGTTCCAGCCGGTATTACTTCCACCGAATTTCGCGCGGTGATGAATGCCGCAAAGGAAGCGGGAGCGAAAGAAGCTTATTTGGTGAAAGAGCCGTTACTTGCGGCGTTGGGCGCGGGGATTCCCATTCATTCTTCGGAAGGCAATATGATTGTGAATATCGGTGGCGGCACAACAGAGGTGGCGGTCATATCTTTAGGCGGCATAGTGGGTTGGTCCAGCTTGCGAGTTGCGGGCAATAGGTTTGATCAATCCATTGCCGACTTCATTAAAAAGAAATACGCTTTGGCGATTGGCGAGGCAACATCGGAAAATATTAAAATAAGCATTGGCACGGCTGTGCCGACTCGCAATAAAATGGAAATGAAAATTCGCGGGCGAGATTTAATTTCCGGTTTGCCAAGAGATTTAGTGGTGAATTCCAACGAAGTGGCGGAAGCGATTAATCCACATTTAGTAGATATTATCAATTCCATTCAATCGGTTTTTAATGTGACGCCGCCGGAATTGGTAGCTGATATTATGGAAAAAGGGATAATTTTATCCGGCGGCAGTTCGCAATTAAGAGAATTAGAGAGTTTCATAGAACGGTCTTTGGGAGTAGCCGCTTATGTTGCGGAGAATCCGTTTTTTTGCGTTTCAAAAGGTACCGCTACGATTTTAGGTCATTTGGATGTGTATAAAAGGACATTGCTTAATAAGCGATAAATGGGAATTATGAATTAGGAATTAAGAATTAAGGTAACGATGGAACAGAAAATTCATAATTCATAATTCATAATTCATAATTCATTGTTGTTTGGTCACGAAGACAAAATTAAACTTTTCAAGAAATTGGCAAAAGAGGGAAGATTAAGTCAAGCGTATTTGTTTTATGGAGACGCGCAAATAGGAAAGTTTTTATTCGCAAAACATTTAGCCTATTTTTTGGAATATGGTGATTTTGAAACATCGGATAAACCGCTTATTGATGTGGGTTTTTTTTCTCCGAACGAAAAAAATATTATGGGTGTTGATGAAGCAAGAGCAATAAAAAAATTTCTTTCGGGAAAACCTTTAAAATCTTCCAAAAGACTGGCGGTGATAGAAAAATCAGAATATTTAACCGATGAGGCGCAAAGCAGTTTATTAAAAATCGTAGAAGAACCGCCGAGGGAAAGTTTAATAATATTTATCGCCAGTAACGCGCAAATTCTTTTCGCACCTTTACTTTCTCGGCTTGTAAAAATTTATTTCAAAAGATTTTCAGAAAAAGAAATTAAAGATATTCTAGTAAAGAATTTTAATTTGCCAGTGGCAAAAGCGACGCTATTTTCAAAATTATCTTTTGGAAAAGTCGGCAGAGCGATGGCGCTGAAAAATGGAGAAGTGACTATAAGAGACGGAATAGAAAAAAATATTGTTGATTTGTATACTGCCGAGTCGCAGAAAAATTCCAGTAAATTAGCTTGGCTTTTAAGCAGAGAAGTGGTTTCGCAGAGGTTTAATTTGAATGCCAATCTTCAAGAGAAAGCGATGCGGTATAAGTTAGGTGATAGGTTTTAGGTGTTAGGTGATAGGGATGGTATTTTAATTGTGGGGCAAGTACTTAATTTACTTCATTTGCTTATCTCGCTTATAATAGATTATATGACAGATGTAATTAAAAAATTCAAAGACGAATCGGCAGTTATTATGGGCCATCTTAAACAAGAGATGGCGGGAATCCGCGCTAATCGACCGAACGCGGGACTAGTGGAGAATATAATGGTGAGTTGTTACGACCAAAATATGCCACTCAAACAAATCAGTTCCATTAGTGTTGTTCCGCCGCGCGAGATTTATATTCAAGTTTGGGATAAAAGTGTTGTGTCAAGTATTATTAAGGCGATTGAATCTTCGGCTTTGGGGCTTTCGGGGAATGCCGACGGTAACGCGGTGAGAATTCATTTGCCGGAATTAAGCGCCGAGCGACGAGAAGAATTAATGAAATACGCTAAAAAACGCGCGGAAGAGTTTCGGATAAGGTTAAGGCAGGCGCGGGACGAAGCGAATAAAGAAATCCAAAAAATGTTTGGAGACGGCGAGATTCAAGAAGATGCCAAATTCAAATTAAAAGAAGATATTCAAAAAGAAACTGATGGTATAAATAAAGAAATAGATGAGATATTGAAAACGAAGATGGAAGAAATCAATATGTAACGAGATCTATGATTTAAGATTTAGGATTTATGAATACGGTTTTTTCGTTTAATTATTCTTAAATCTGCAATCGTAAATCTTTTCGTAGTATGATATTTATTGTCATTATTAGTTTGTCAGTTTTGGTTTTAATCCACGAGCTGGGACATTTTTTGAGCGCGAAATTTTTTGGCGTGAAAGTGGAGGAATTCGGTTTTGGTTTTCCGCCGCGGGTTTTTGGTAAAAAAATAGGAGAGACGGTTTATAGTTTGAATCTTTTGCCGTTTGGCGGATTTGTGAAAATTTTTGGCGAGGACGGAAGTGAACGCAAGAAATCTACTACGACAATGACTATGACAACTATTGCGAAAGATAGCTTTTCTTTTCAGCCGATTTGGAAGCGATCCGTTATTGTTCTTGCCGGTATTTTTATGAATATTATTTTAGGTTGGTTGATTTTAAGCGGAGTGTTTACAATTGGCAGTCCGGAGCATTTGATGTTGAATGATGTGGTAAAAAATTCACCGGCGGAAATTGCCGGTATTAAACTTGGGGATATTGTTTTGGAAGTGAAAAACGACGATAGTGTTTTGAAAGATCCTGTCAAAAGCGAACAATTTGTTAGTTTGGTAAAAAATAATCCGAGTAGCGTTTTTGAGTTGAAAATTTTGCGCGATAAACAAACTTTGGATTTTAAAGTATTAGGAAGAGAGAACCCTCCGGCGGGCGAAGGCGCTTTAGGAGTGAGTCTCACCGATATCGGTTTCCCGCGGGAAAATTTGTTTTTAAGTTTGTGGGACGGGCTAAAGAGAACATTGCAGATGTTAAAGCTAATGCTTTTTAGTTTTGTTCAGTTATTTACTCAAATTTTCATCAATCCGGAGATTGTCGGTTCTATCACCGGACCAGTTGGCATTTATTCTGTTGCAACGCAAGCCGGTTCTCTTGGATTTATATATTTTTTTGAACTCATTGCTCTTATTTCTTTAAATCTGGCAGTGTTAAATTTTTTGCCTTTTCCGGCGCTTGACGGCGGCAGGTTTCTTTTCTTTTTGATTGAAAAAATAAAAGGAACGCCATTATCTTTAAAATTTCAGACAATAGCGAATACTGCCGGTTTTGTTTTTTTAGTCGGATTGATGCTTATTGTTACCGTTCAAGATGTGATAAAATTAATTGATTAGATAATATTTATGAATAAGGTTATTATTTATACCACGCCAATTTGTGTTTATTGTAAAATGACAAAATCTTTTTTTAAGCAATATAAAGTTGAGTATGAAGAGAAAGATGTGAGTTTTAGCGATAAGGACAGGACAGAGATGATTGAAAAATCAGGACAATTAGCCGTGCCGGTCATAGATATAAATGGCGCGATAGTGGTGGGTTTTGATAAGCAAAGATTAATGGCTTTATTAGGGATTGAACAAGTAAATTAAGTAAAGTCGGTAAGTTAAGCAAGATAAGCCACGATGCTTACTTTACTTATCTTGGCTTACCTCGCTTAATTCATTTTCTTATTAATAATGAATAAACTCACAAAAAAAATAATTTGGTATGTTGTTATTGTTCTTTTGATTTTTTTGATTGGTTGGTGGATTTATAACCAGTTTCCGAAGGGAATGGATTATAGCCAATCATTTCCAGACCAAGGTAGAGAGCACATAGATATTGGCGCAGAACATCAGGAATATAATTCTAATCCGCCAACTTCCGGTTCACATTACGCTCAATCGGCAAAGGAAGGTTTTTATGAAAAAGAATTGCCGGACGAACAATTGGTTCATAATTTAGAACACGGCGATATTTGGATTGCTTATAAGCCGGAATTATCAAAAGAAATAATCAAACAATTGAAAAGTTTTGCCGGTTTTATGGTGATTGTTGCTCCGCGCGCGAAAAATGATATGGATATAGCGCTTGCCGGTTGGGGAAGACTGGATAAGTTTAATTTAGAGAATGGTGTTTTAAATGCGCAAAGAGTAAGAGATTTTATTCTCCGTTATCAAAATAAAGGGCCGGAGAAATTGAATATGGTGAGATGATAGATTTTTTCTTAAATGACCTTTTGAAATATTTTTTGGAAGTTTTTGTTTGGTTGGCGTTTGCGGCAACGGCTGGTTTTTATTTTTGGCGGGAGAAATTCGCGAATTATAAAAAGATTAACGGCGTTGTCGCTTTTGTAATTTTTTCGGCGCGCGCGGCGCAAGCGATGTTTCTGACTTTCGGCCAATATTATATTTGGTCTAGAAATAATCTGGGAAAAGTTTTCTTGAATTCGCCGCTCGCGGACGCGGTGCCGATCGCCGAAATTTTCAAAAATTCTTTTGTTTTTCAGAATAAATTTGGCTATTTTATTTTTTATTCTTACGGGAGATTTTGGTTGAATATAATAGTAGTTTTTGTTTGTTCAACGGTTTTTTATTTTTTTCTAAAATTTTTGCAAAAATATAAGGAAAGATTTTTTGAAAACGGAGAAACGGAGTTGGGTTTTACGGCATCATTATTTGTTGGTTGGCCAAATTTCGTAATTTTTTTGCCGTTAGTTTTTATTTCAATCATTTTCATATCAATTTATCGCAATATTTTTCTTGGAAAATTATATACCACTTTAGGTTGGTCGTTTATCTTAGCTACCTTTCTCACTCTTTGGTTTGGAAGTAATATTATTAATTTTTTAAATCTTAATATTTTGAAGATTTGAATACTTCATACTTATATTCTCAAGTTTATAAGTATGTTATTTTATTTGTTGAAATGATTTAAGAAAATGAATAAAAGTTTTTCCGTATGGCGATAAGGAGTGTTCCACAAATTTGCCGCGATATTTTTTATTAATTAATCCGGCTTGGTAAAGCCGACGCGCATGCTCGCCTATAGTTTTTCCATTAGCTCCAATAATTTTTACAATATCTTCTAATGTTATTTTCTCATTATCGGAAATGATTAGTAATATCTCAATGCGGTAGTGATTTGCTATACCCTTTAGATGTCGTTCCATTTGCTTCGCAGTTTTAATTTTTTGGTTGTTACTCATATCATATTTATTATATACAATAAACCAACATTCTCAAGTTTATAAGTATGTTATTATCAATAACTTGCTATTAAAAAATACATAAAGTATACTATTATAAGTTATTTAATAATTAGAGCGTGAAATGGCAGAAATAGAAGAAAAGAAAGCGGGAAAAGCTAGTAATTTTTTGGACCTTGATTATTCTAAATACGATTTCAAGGACCCGGAAATTTATAAATATAAATTAGACCAAGGATTGAATGTGGAGACGGTCAGGAAAATATCGGAAATTAAAGATGAGCCGGAATGGATGATAAATTTTCGCTTGAAAGCATTAGAGTCTTTTTTTAAAAAACCAATGCCGACTTGGGGCGGCGATTTGTCCGGTATAAATTTTGAAAAATATATCTATTTTTTGAAAGCTTCCGATAAAACGGAAAAATCTTGGGACGATGTGCCGGCGGACATTAAAAAAACTTTTGATAAATTGGGAATACCAGAGGCGGAAAGGAATTTTTTAGCCGGTGTGGGCGCGCAATACGAATCAGAAGTGGTTTATCACAGCATTAGGAAAAATTTGACTGACAAGGGCGTGATTTTTGCGGATACGGATACGGCTTTGAAGCAATATCCGGATTTGTTTAAAGAATATTTTGGGACGATTATCCCGCCAGAAGACAATAAATTCGCGGCTTTGAATAGCGCTGTTTGGAGTGGTGGCAGTTTTATCTATGTGCCGAAAGGCGTAAAAGTGGATATTCCATTACAGGCATATTTTAGAATTAACGCGAAGAATATGGGGCAGTTTGAAAGAACAATGATTATTGCCGATGAAGGCAGTGAAGTGCATTATATTGAGGGTTGCACGGCGCCAGTTTACAGTTCAGATTCGTTGCATAGCGCGGTCGTGGAACTCGTGGCGAAAAAAGGCGCTAGATTGCGTTACACAACTATCCAAAATTGGTCTAATAATGTTTATAATCTGGTAACGAAAAGAGCGGTGGCTCACGAAGACGCTTTAGTTGAATGGATTGACGGAAATTTGGGAAGCAAACTAACAATGAAATATCCGTCGGTGTATATGGTTGGCAGAGGAGCAAAAGCGGAAATTTTATCGGTGGCTTATGCCGGCAAAGGCCAGCATCAAGACGCGGGCGGCAAAGTAATTCACGCGGCGCCTTATACGACCTCTAATATTGTTTCTAAGTCCGTAAGCAAAGACGGGGGCAGAGCGAGCTATAGAGGATTGGTGAAAATCGTGAAAGGAGCCGTTGGTTCAGTTTCTAATGTTCGTTGCGATGCTTTGCTTTTAGATGAAAATTCTCGTTCCGATACTTATCCTTATATGGAAATTGACGAAGAAAAGGTTACTTTATCGCATGAAGCGACTGTAGGAAGAATTAGCGACGATACTTTGTTTTATCTAATGTCTAGAGGTATTTCTGAATTAGACGCAATATCTATGATTGTAAGCGGTTTCTTTGAAAAATTTTCCAAAGAATTGCCAATGGATTACGCGTTGGAATTAAATAGATTAATAAAAATGAATATGGAAGGAGCAATCGGTTAATGATTAAAAAAGAGGAATTAAAAGGAGTGATTTCCGAAGAAGAGTTTATTTTTTTATTGCAGGTATTTATAGATTTAGAAAAAATTTCATTTAATTTTATGCAAGACGGCAAAGTGAAGGTTGAAAATGTTCCGATTTTCACAATCCAGCCCGACGCATTTCTCCAAATAGAATTTAAGAAGAAATATCCCTACCTTGAAGGCAATATAATTTATTTTAAGAAAGATAATTCTTTTGAATTTGTGAAAAAATTTAGAGCGATTATGTCGATTGGCATACCTCAATCAGGAATTTATATTAGGACAATTCCATAGAATTGTTCCGATAATCATAAATTATTAATAACAAAAACCTCCGTTAAGCGGAGGTTATTTTTATTTTAGAACTTAGAACAATTCCATAGAATTGTTCCTATGAGATTTGGCGCTATGCCATAGAATAGCGCCAAATAATATTTATGATTTTTTTATCAATATGATTCAACATACGACAATAGTAATTTGTCGTATGTTTTTTTGAGCATTGTCTGAATTTTTAATTCAAGAATTTTTCCTTCGGCGCTTTTTATCGGGAAATGAAGATGTGATTTTATTTTCTGCATTTTTTTCGTTGATTCAATAGATTCGTAGTTAATTTCGTGGTATTCGTTGGTTGACTCAAAATACTCTTTTTGGATAACAAGCGCGTCTTTTCTATTTTCTTCTGTTGGACGGATAAATACTTGCAATATGCATCTGCCTTCGTCTGGTCCTTCAATCAACTTATCGGCATATTCGTGTCCGGATAATATATAGTAGTAAATCGCGAAATGGGTGAGAGGAGGATTGATTCTTATAAAATTATTTTCGTTAGTAGGTATCGCTTCGCCAGTTTCCGTCATTGCCGCGATAAAACTAGTTAATTTTTCAATTTCTTCATCGGTGAATTTTTTAATATTGGTGTATCTGGATTTTTCAAAAATTCTGGCGACAAATTGAACCATCGCGTAATAATCTCCTTGCGGTATTACCGTAAACACCTCCTTTCGGTATTAGCTTTCGGCTTGATTAGCTTATTAGTTTTACTTTAATTAACTTTTGATATTATATAAAGATATAAATCTATTGTCAACTTGACACGATATAAGAATTTTATTATTCTGTTATAAGTTTCTTAACATTAAGGTAATCATTTAAAAATGAATGAAGTGATAAATAATGTTGAATTGTCAGTGGTGAAACATAATGCTGACGAAAGAATAATGATGAAGATCGATGAATTGGAATTGAAAATAAAATCGCAGAAACAAAAAGCATTTTATAATGAAATTTTAACGAAAGGCGAGGATAGTTTAACCGTGCTCCGAAAAAATTGGTATTACTTAATTGATAATGGATTAGATGCCGAAGAAAAGATAGTATTGGAAAAAATAATTGTAAAAAAAGCCAGAAAGGTATTGAGAGCGTTTTGGGGAGTTAATGTTTTGGTTAACAGCGGAATAATGGCATTGATCACGATGATTAATCCTTGGTTTTCTCTTCTGTGTATTGTTTCGGGAATAGTAAGTTGTTGCACATATTTTATTACTGGCACCGACAATAAGTATACTCCTTCAATGTTTGAAAATTGCGCCAATGTCGTAAAATACGAAAAATTTTACGAGAAAATTAAAAATATGGAAAATAAGACAAAGGAGAATTAATGGAAATAAAGAATTTTCTTTTTCCGAGGTAGCATGGTTTTTAAGCCATACGATCTGGCTGAACACGATCTCGCTTGGCAAGATAGGAAAGTTCTTCAAATGCTAGTATTTAAAGAATTAGTTGATGAAACCAAATATTCTTGGTTTCCGAATATGTAAAAATATTTAACAAAAAAGCTCGTATTTTTAAACGGGCTTTTTTTATTTTTTGCTTAAAAAAAAGAAATTAAAATTGGTCGGATAAATAGTTTCATAGAATATATTATAACAAAAAAAATAACCCCATGAAATGGGGCTTTTAGGAAACGGACTGATTGGTTTGTGTTGGGATGACGAGTATGCTGATTAGTATTTCGGCGGAAGCGTGAAGTAAACGACAAATACTTCTTGTTTGTGTCGTAAGTGTTGTTGTTTTTAGATATTCATCAATGCTTTTTTGAATATCAATACATTCTGTTAAGAATTCATTAAGCAACATTGTATTTGTTTTCAGACATTGTAAAAGTTTTGTTCCCATATCAAGCACTCGTTGATTTGTGTCAAGCGTGAATTTTTTCTCAGACGGCGAATAAATTATATTTCTTGTTACGCTCGCTCCGGCAATTATAACATTTTTAAAAACTAATTGCAGAGCAAATAAAGCTTTTATTTTTTGCTCATCGTTCATTATTTATTTTTGTTTAGGAATTTATTTGAATTTCAAGATTCTGATGGTATATTATTACCAAGGTTAATATGAGTCAATCGGGCGTTTAGCTCAGTGGTAGAGCGTTCCGACTATAGTCGGAGAGGTCAGATGTTCAAAATTATGAATATTTTCGGTGTTTATATTTTACAGAGTTTAAAGAATGGGAAATATTATATAGGAAGTACGAATAATATATCTTGTCGTTTAGATGAACATAATTTAAGATTAGTATTCGCGACTAAATTTATAAAACCATTAGAATTAAAAGTTTTTATAGATTGTGACGATTTGAGATCGGCACGAATTTCGGAATATCGTCTAAAAAAATACAAAAATAAGAAAATTCTTGATAAAGTAATTATAAGTGGTATATTTCCTTGGAAATATAGGGGCGTTTAGCTCAGTGGTAGAGCGTTTCATTGACATTGAAAAGGTCAGAGGTCCAATCCCTCTAACGCCCACATACATCAGATGTCGGATATTGGATTTCAGATTTCAGACAAATGAATGTTAAAATTTTGAGGGCCTATAGTAAAGTGGTATTACGCCTCCATGGCATGGAGGAGGTCGGGGTCCGATTCCCCGTAGGTCCACCAACAGGAACTTTCAGATGATTATCTTTAAACAAAAAAAGACTCGTTGAGAGTCTTTTTAAATTTATTATTTATTTTTCGCGAGAAACCATTCTTTGACGGCAACGCCAAAGTTATTTTTGGTGAAAAAATATTTCAAGCCAGCAATAATTCCAAATGCCAAAATAGTTGTTGCGCTAAAAGATAAGAAAACCAGAAAACCTGCCGTTGGACCGGCTAATAAACTTACTATAAATGTGTAACTCCAACCAGACCCCATAACGCTCAAAATACCCACACCGATATTCGCCATCCCGCTCATAAAACACATTAAAAAGAAACCGAACATCGCGCCGTAAACCATAAAGTATAAAATTTCCATTCCAAGATTTAAAACATAACCCGCGCCGTAAACCAAACCAATTGTTAAACCGACAAATATTCCGCTTATCACGGTCAAAATAAATCCGTCGGCATTCGGTCTTCTTTTAATCTTATAAAGGAGATGAATAAGCATTGTCGCGTAAATTGGTCCGATTGAAATATAACTTAAAAATGAAATCAACGGGGAATTTTTAAACGGCAAAATTAGTTTCGTATCTTTTCTGAAAAGTATTTCTGCCGAAGGTTTCCAATCAAAAACGAAATATGCCAAAAGCCACCCGACAGCTATTGCCAGCGTGCTTACCAGCGACCATCTTTGTATCAAAGAATTTCTCTTTTCTTCACTCATTGTATTGATATCTATTTTGAAATTACTGTGAAAATACTAACAAATTTGTTGGGACTTGTAAAATATTCGGTTTTGGAGTTAAATAAAGGCAGAATTTTAAGAAGGAAATATGAATGGACGCGATTATTCTTGCTGGCGGCAAATCAAGCCGGATGGGCAACGATTGGCCAAAGCCTTTAATGCTTATTAAAGACAAGCCTCTTATTACCTATCAGATTAATTATTTAGTAAAATCCGGTTGCGTGGATAAGATGATGTTTGCTTTGGGATACAGAGCGGACACGGTTATTGAAAATATCCAAAATATTGATATTGATACAAATTATGTTTTTCATCCGAGTTATCTTTTTGATTTTTCCGTGGAAAACGAACCGCTTGGCACGGCCGGCGCTTTGAAATTAGCAATGCAGAAAACAACCAGCGAAACAGTCTTGGTTTTAAATTGCGACGATATTGTGGATATTGACCTCAAAAAATTCACTAAATTGAGAGAGAATACGATTTGTGTCGCTAAACCGAGAATACCTTTTGGCATAGTGAAAGAAACGCACGGTTATGCGGTTTTTGAAGAAAAACCGATTTTAGATGTTTGGGCGAGTTGTGGCTGGTATGTTTTTAATAAAGCAAAATTATTGCCATATTTGCCAGACCACGGTAGTTTGGAATACAATGTTTTGCAAAATCCTAAATTGCAGTTAAGAGTTTATAAACACAACGGTTATTGGAAACCATTGAATACAAAAAAAGACATTGAAGAGATTGAAGAAGAAGGATTGCCGGATGTTTTTAAGGAGAATGAGAAATGACAAAAAAGAATATTGTTATTTTTTTATCGGTTTTTGCAGTTTTACTTTTTTCGCAAGGCTGTATGAAAGCTTTGCAAAAAGAATCAATAGAAACTCTTGTGCCGCAGATTTACGAAGAAGACAAAGAGCCGCAAAGTTTTGAACAATACAAAAAATTTATAGCCGATTTTCTCCAAAAAACAAAAGAAATCAAAGTTGATACGACGACTTATGAGGATTTGTTCGTTTTAGGATTGAATCCGGAAGCGATTAATATCCAATACTATCCTGGCGAGACGCCTGAAGCCAAAAAATATATGGTTGGGACATCTAGCGTAAATATTCAAACTAATTATCCAGCGCAATTGAGCGCTTATATGGAGGAATACAGTCGTTATGTTGTTCTTGTTTATCCTTTGCATCTTTTCAGAGAAGCTTCTGATAATTTTTATTTTTCTAAAAAAAGCGGTGGAAGATACGGCGTAGATATGGAATATGTGATTATTCTTTATGATAATGTCGTAAAAAGAAAATATAAAAAAGGAACAGCCGGTTTGGCGCGGCGAAAAATAGAGAAATCTTTCGCAAGTGGAGCAGTAAGCACTCTTCAAAGCGTGAAAGATTTAGGCCAAAATTTTCTGTTTTTGTACATATTACAGCAAACACTATCAACGGATAAGTAGTAAATTTCTTGTTTAATAATCAAAAACCCCGATTGTTCGGGGTTTTGTTTTTGTCGTTTTACTAAATTATTTTGCTATTGCAGAATAACTTAGTAAAAACCCATCAATTTGGGATTTTATTATAATCTTACGAGGTTCGATCTTGTGAGATTTGAACTATTCGCATTTATTGTTATTTATTTTTGTTAATACTATGGATAGTCTTGACAAATATGTAGTAATAGTGCTATAATTGAAACAGAAAAATTAACATTAATATAAGAGAGCAGAAAGGAGTGTCCGATGCAAGATTTTTCTAAAGCTTTAGCGGGGTGGCTAAAAGGCTTGGTTAGCCTTTCCAGTCCGGCGCAGATGTTCGGACTGACAGCCAGATTATTTTTATCTTTTTTCTCGTTGCTCATAGACTTGTGCCTATGGCCGTTAAAAAAAATAAATTGGTTGAGATTATTAACCAAATTCAAAATTTTTTAATTAAAAGCTCTAATTGGATTTACCAATTGGAGCTTTTTTTGTTGTTACTTAAACGCGAATTTTTCCTGCAAACTTTTGAAAAAGTAATTTTTTTCCAGTTCCACAAATTTTATCAGTCTTGGCGAACTTTGAATTTTAATAATATCGTTTTTTTGAAGAGGAAAAATTATTTCTCCGTCCGCGATAAGTAAGACATCTGCTGGTTTTTCAGTTTTCGTAACGGAAAGTAAACCTCTTTCGCGAAAATCGGCAATTTTTAGTTCTATCTCTTTATTGTATTTTATAACGACGCTCGGAGTTGGGATATTGTGGTCTAAAAGTTCCGAGAGAATCATACATTTTATATCAGGCATTACAATCGGGCCGTGCGCGGAGAGATTATAAGCGGTGGAGCCGGTGGCGGTGGAAACCAAAACTCCCGTGCCGGATACATATTGAAAAGGATAATTTTCAATATTAACTTCAATTTCCACGATGCCAAGAGGATTTTGAACGACGATATCATTCAGAGCATCTGATTTAAAAACTATTTTGTTGGAACGATATACGGCGGAGGCGAGCATCATTCTCTCCGCCACAAAGTAATTACCAGTAAAAAATTGTTTTAAAGCTGTTAAAAAATTTTCTGGCTTACGAACGGACGCTAAAAATCCGACATTGCCTAAATTCATTCCGAAAATCAAAGCGTCGCTTTTTTGATATTTTCGCGCCGTTTCCAAAATCGTTCCGTCTCCGCCTAATACTAATACCACCGATGGTTTTTTATCAAAAATAATTATTTTTGAAAATTGTTTTTTGACGAATAATTCAATTTTTTTAGCCCAATTTTTCGCTTTGATATTATTTTCACGATAAACAATCGCAAGCGACTTTATTTGTTTATTCATCATCTATAAATCTACCCCGTTACAAAAAAATCACAAGTGTTTATTTGTACGAAATTAATTATTTTGTAACGGGGCAAGTCGTAAATACGAAAACTATGCTCTATTGACTAAAATATATATTTATAGTAGGATACAAGCGGTATTATTAATAATTAAATTATAGAATAAAAGCCCCATTAGAAATTACAGATACGGCTCGTATCTGATTTCTAACGGGGTAAAAAAGGAGTATTCAATGAAAATTGAAACATTCAGTATTGTGGCAGGCAGTGAAGTCTGTAACGCCAGGTGCCCATTTTGCATAAGCAAAATGACGGTGGAAAACGGTGTTCCACTGAAGGAACCGGAAGTTAACCGGAGAAATTTCGCAAAGGCTTGCGCGCTCGCGAAAACATCAGGCGTAACAACCGTTATGTTTACCGGCAAAGGGGAGCCGACTTTGTTTCCGTATCAAATCACAAGATTTTTGGAGATTTTGAAAAGTTTTGAATTTCCGATAATTGAATTACAAACCAACGGCATAAAACTTTATGATAATCTTTCCGTGCCTTATTTAAATAAAACGGACGAAAAATTTCGTGAAAATATTTCAACTTGGTATGAATTAGGAATGACTACGATTGCAATTTCTATAGTCCATTATGAATCCGAGCCGAATAGACAAATTTATATTCCTTACAGAAAAGAATATATTGATTTACCTATTTTAATCAGAGGCTTACATACTCTTGGATTTTCGGTGCGGTTAACTTGCATAGCCGCGAATGGTTTCATTGATAGTGCTTTTGAATTAAATAGCTTATTAAATTTTGCCAAAGAAAATGAAGTAGAACAATTGACTCTTACTCCGGTCAATAAGCCAGAAAAAGAATACAGCCATAACGACGAAGCTTGGCAATGGACGGAAGAACACCATCTTAAAGAAGAACAATTAGAAGATATTACTGATTATGTAGAAAAAAGTGGCGTTCATTTAATGACTCTTCCGCACGGCGCGAAAGTGTTTGATGTTAATGGACAGAATCTATGTTTGAATTCGTGTCTGACAAAAGACGCGGCTTCGGATAATTTAAGAAACTTAATTTTCTTTCCGGATGGCCATTTAAGATATTATTGGCAGTATCCGGGAGCGATACTTTTGTAAGGAGAAATAACAAATGAGTAAGAAAGCTTTAATTAATGTTGATTTGCAAAATGATTTTTTTCCCGATGGAGCGCTTGGCGTTCTGAAAGGGGACGAAATTATTGAACCGACTAATAAAATTAATGCATTCGCGAAAAAGGAGAATTGGTTAAGAATAAAAACTCGTGATTGGCATCCCGAACATACTAAACATTTCAAAAATTGGCCGAAACATTGTATTCAAGATACTAAAGGAGCCGAATTTAGAGAAGGTTTAGATTTGGAAAGAGCGGATATTATTTCTAAGGGTATGGGAACGGAAGATGATGGTTATTCTGGTTTTGAGGGAGTAACGGAAACTTATCCAATTGTATCTCTAAAAGCTAATTTAGAATGGAATGATGTTAATGAAATTTATATTTTAGGATTGGCGACAGATTATTGCGTGAAAGCGACCGCGTTAGACGCAGTCAAGTTAGGTTTTAAAACTTATGTTTTAATTGACGCTTGCCGAGCGGTAAATATTAATCCTGATGACGAAGAAAAGGTGATTGTGGAAATGAAAGTCGCAGGCGTTACTATCACAACCACAGAGGAGGTTATGAATGAGATCAGATAAACCGATTATTCGATCAGCCTTAGAAAACGATTTTTACAAATTCACAATGGGACAGCTCGTATTCAATAAATATAAAGATGTTCCGGTGGAATTTGAACTGAAAAATCGAACCAAAGAAGTGAAATTAGCCGATGTTATAGATGAAGGCGAATTGAGAGAAAATTTAGACGAAGTCGGAAAATTGAAATTTAATAAAACGGATATTCATTATTTAAGAGGGACGAACGAATACGGCGATAGAATGTTCAGCGAAGAATATCTGCAATTTTTGGAAAATTTTTGTTTTCCGGAATATGAATTGGGGAAAGTTGACGGCGAATATAGTTTGAAATTCATTGGCAAATGGTCGGAGATAACTTATTGGGAAATACCGGCGCTCGCGATTATAAACGAACTTTATTACCGTTCGCTTATAAAGAGTAAGAATTTTACGAAATTGAATAATGATTTAATATATGCGACCGGTAAATCAAGACTTGCGAAAAAGATACAAATTTTGAAATTAAATTCTGATATTACTTTTTGCGATTTCGGTTTAAGAAGGAGATTTAGTAGCGAATGGCAGGATTATATTGATGAAGTTTTAGCCGAAGAGTTACCAGAACAATTTTTAGGCACTTCTAACACATATATCGCGATGAAACACGGGCTTTTGCCGATGGGAACCTCGGCACATGAGCTTTTTATGGCGATGTCGGGAATAGTACATAGTAATTATTTTACTATTGGAAAATCTCATAATAAAGTTTTGCAGAATTGGTGGGAATTATACGGCTATGGCCTTTCTGTCGCTCTTGCGGATACTTATGGCACTGATTTCTTTTTTAAAGATATGACTGCTAAACAGGCAAGATTATGGAAAGGTTTGCGTCATGATTCCGGTGACCCGATTGTTTTCGGAGAAAAGGCGATCAAGTTTTATGAAAGTTTGGGCATAAATCCAAAAGAAAAACTTTTAGTTTTTAGCGATGGATTAGACATCAATGCCATTGTGAGAATACATAATTATTTTAAGGATAGAATTAAAGTAACATTTGGTTGGGGAACAAATCTCACTAATGATATGGGACTTAAAGCATTATCCCTTGTGATAAAACTTACAAAATCTAATGGATATGGAACTGTTAAGTTAAGCGATAATTTAGCAAAAGCCATTGGCAAAACGGAAGATATTGAATTATTCAAAAAAATATTTAATTATTCAGGAAATAATTACGAAGAATGTAAATATTAAAGTTATAAATAAAAAAAGCGAACAAATTAATTGTTCGCTTTTTAATTTTCTGAATGGTTGTGAATAACTCAAGCTTCGGAAGTCCGACTTCCTTAGATTATTTATAGCTTTTCGGCGCGAGACATTCTTCCGACCTTTTATCATATCGCAAACGAACAAATTTTTTCGCGTTAACCAGCTTGCCGCTGGGGAATCTGCTTTCGTAAGTAACCTGCATTACTAAAGGCAAATCAGCCTCTTCTCTTTTTAGATTTTCACGAACTAAATCAGTAAATTTTCCGAATTTGCCGCATTGAAATTCCTCACCGGTTACAGGATCAATCTGATTTAAAACCACTTCTTTCACTCTCTTTTTATGAATATCAGAAAAGATGATTTCTCTTACGATAAAATCTCCTTCTGTTTCAGGTTTCTTTTTGTAACATCCCTTCGGCCTTTGCGGTCTTTTGCTTCCTCTCACGCTATAAGCAAATCTATAATCTTTATCGTATAGAACTAGCCCTTCCCATTCTTTTTCCAAAACCATTTCTTTTGCTTTATCATAACTGCAATCCAACATTTCAATCGGGAAGATGTATTTTAAATTTATGTTTCTGTCGTTAGTATTTTTTATAACATCGTATTGATTTGAATAAGGTAAAACGGATAAATCCTTATTATTAAAAAAAAGCGCTCCGAAAATCATTGTTTTTGCAAAACCTAATTTTTCTTGTGATTCAATTGATTTTTTCGGGTCGGATTTTACATTCAATACGCTTTGAATCAATCCCAACTGGTCAATGCCGTTTTTTTCTATGTGGGCTTCGGCGACTAAAAGAGTTGATGACGGCAAACGCAATTTTTCATATTCCTCAACAAGATGCGGAAGTCTGTATTCAACGCGATGCAATCCAACCGTGTAGATTTTTATTTTATCTCCGTGAGAAACTATATATAATTTCCAGCCGTTTCTTTTTCGGCTTATAAGTAGTTTATTTTCTCTTTCAAGTTCGTAAATGATTGATTCGTTGTAAGCTTCTTGGTCTAGAGGTTTATTTGTCACAAACCCTTTTGGTAGAGGATCAAAACTGAATTTTTGCGGGGATTTCAATTAGAAACCCTTTCTTTTACAAGAACTGCGTTAATGTTATCGCATAGCTTCTGCTATTGTCAAATTAGATAAGTTATGGTAGAATGCAAAAAGGTTTTCTAAAAAATAATAAGGAGAAATAAGATGCAAAATGATATGGGAAAAATAAGCAAACAAGCGGAGAATTGGTATTTCAAATTCTTCAGATTCGCCAAAGATTTGTATCCGAACAGATACACAATGGAGAAATGTGTAGAATTAGTAAAATTAGCTATCCAAATAAAAATGTTAGCCGAGCAGAAAAAATCTACCATCGTAGTTCATAATTATTTGTATCCGGAGTTTCATATGATTGCCGATAAGATAGGGGATTCGTTAGGGTTGAGTTTATTCGTGAAAAAACAAAAGGCCGAAAGAGTGGATTTTCAAAGCGTTTATTTTATGGGGGAAACGGCAAAAATTATTACTGGCGGCGAAACGAGAGTTTTTGTGAGCGATAAACCGAAAGTTCTTGGTTGTTCATTGGTTTTTGGTTCTGATTATGAATGGATAGAAAATTGGAAAAAAGAAACTGGCGGAGTGCTTGTAACTTACATTAACAGCACCGCTTATCTCAAATCTATCAGCGAATTCATCGGCACTTCCAGAAATTTTGCCCAAGTTATCGTTTCTGCCGCGAAAGAATATCCGAATAAAAAAATTTTAGTTCTTCCGGATAAGTATCTCGGCTATGTAATGAAAGAAAAAGCCGTAGATATGGGTGTTAAAAGAAACTTGATAGAAGTTTACGACCAAGATTTTAACGGTGAAAGAAGTTGTTGTTATGTCCACGAAAAAATAGGCGAGATGGGATTAGATATCGCTTTACTACAACACCCTGATGCCGAATTAATGATTCACCCAGAATGCGGTTGCGCTTCTTCTTGTCTTATGAAAGTGAGAAACGGAATTATTCCTCACGAGAGAGCTTATTTTCTTTCAACGGAAGGAATGGTTACTCACGCTAAAGAATCGTCAAAAACTAAATTTCTTGTCGCAACCGAAAAAGGAATGTTATACCGGTTGAGAAGAGAAGCGGAAGATAAAATTTTTATTCCCGTTTCTTATGAGGCGGAATGTAAATATATGAAAGGCAATACTTTAGAAAAATTATTGAAATCGTTAGAGGAAGATAAATACGAAATAATTATTTGTAACGATTGTTGCGACCCGAAGAATTCTTACGAAGACGATAAAGTAATCCATCTTCAAAAATTAGTTGCTGAAAAAGCCGCAGTGGCAATTGAAAGAATGCTAGCAATAACTGATTAAAAATAAATTAAAAACGCGATTAGTTTTAAAATAATCGCGTTTTTTGCGCAATAATAGTTTCAAAATTTATAATACGAACTGCTCCGAAAATTTCGGAGCAGTAAGAGTAAACAATAAGCCGGATTCTGTTCTACCTTATCGGCAGACGCGATAATTTATCTAGGCCCGCAATTACTCACGGGCTCAAGCGGCACTCGCTCGCTCCGCTCGCTATATTGATACCAATTAGTATATTGGCATCGTTACAGTGAGCGAAGCGAACGCTCGGCCTTGCACTCTTGTAAGGAATTTAGCCGTTTCATCTTCGTTTTGTTATCCTTATGACGAAGTTGGACCAACTAGCTTAGGATGGGGTCCCTCTCTTCTTTTCAAAAGAGAGCGTTTCTGTTCGCACCTCTTAGCTTGCGCTAGACGGGAATTACCCGCTACAATTCCCCGACAAAGTCGGGATGAGTGTCCGACTTTCCTCCCTCCGATTCGCATCGGAGCACTATCGCTTAGTTTACTAATATGATAGTAGCACATCATTACACCACTTGTCAAAAAAACAGCATTTTATGTGATTTTTTTGCCCTATTGACATATTTAGAGTAGTATGCTACGCTTATAATGTTCTTTAAAAATTGAAGAATGGTGAGTTTGGAAACCGATAAGCAAAGGCGGAAAAACTATACCGAATTATAAATTTGGGACCGACAAGCAAAGGTTCCATAATTAGTGTCCGATAAAGCAAAGGACGCTAAGGAGAATATCATGACAGAAGAAAAATATGTTGTGTTTTTGTTATGGCTCTTTTGGTTTTCACTTTTTGTCGTTTTTTTAATCATAGTTTATGCAGTTTATGAAATGACTATGAAAATAAAAAATAAAAATAAACAAACTATCAATTTCAAATTTTATTTTCAGATTGACCCACCGTCTGATTACAAAATCAGAAATTTGACACAGGGATATGTTGATGATAACTTAAAATATTTCGCAGATGTTCTAAATGATTTATGCAATAAAGAAGAACATCTCTTAAAAAATTCTGAAACCAAGAGGACAGAAATTGGAGTTGAAAAACAGCTCCAAGAGTTTCAGAAAAATCAAAATGAATTGCAACAGGCGAAATCAAATTTTTGGGGTGCTCACGCCGCCGCCAAATTTTTCTGTTACGATGTTAGAATTGAGTATAAGGAATATTTAGCAATGAATTGGGAAAAAAGTAAAATCAGTCCCTATGGAACTTTGACTAAAAAATAATTCTCAAAATCAAGAGCCTAGATTTCTTATCTAGGCTCTTTTTATATTCTTGTTATTGTAAACGATTAAATGAGATTGCTTCGTCCCGATTCGTGGGACTCGCAATGACAGAGAGATTATAAATATCCTGCTTTTTTGAGCCACTCGTCGTTTTCCCATTCCCATAATTTTTTTGCTCCCAAAAAAGCGTGGTAATCCGGTTCCCAGTAGGGGAATTCTTGAAGTTCAATATAACCTTGCATTGCGTCCCATTCGTGGGCGCACAATTTCATAGACGGATTTTTCCAGTCTATTTTTATTTTTTCTCTACCGCCTTTACTGCGAAGCAAGGCGCCGCATTTAACGCACGGCTGGCTTTGGTCAATGCGCAAAATCCAGCGGGTTGTGAGTCCTTTAATCTGGTCTTTTAAGGCCGCCACATAGGCTGAAGTTTGAAGGTTATAGTCCCGATAGATGGCTTGGGAGGTTTTGATGTCTAAAACGCCCACCTTGCCGTCTATAAGGCCAATGGCGTCAATTGTGCCGGCGTAGCGATCTTCATAATTACAAAGCCTTTTTTCCACATATTGCGGGTCAATTTGGATATTGTTTTTTTCGGAAAATTCTATGAAAGCGTTTACACAAGGAGCGATGGAATCGGGGATAGGCGGATGCTCGCCCACCATTAATTTTTCCACGGTTTCGTGGATTAATGTGCCTTCCGCCGCCGATTGTTTTTTTACTTTTTCGCCAGCGGCAAAATTTTCCATTCCGGCGTAAAAGTGGTAAAGCGCCGGTTTAGATTTAATATCCACGATTTTTGTTACGCGTGGATACCAAAAGCCGTCAATTTCATAACCGCAAAGTTCTTTAAAATTTTCAATATTTTTGTAATCGCCGAACATAGTTAATAATTTTTAATTTCTAATTTACAATTTTCATTGAATTTTCAATTGTTTAATTTTAAATTGAAAATTAAGTCATTGGACATTTATTGTAAATTAAAAATTAATAATTGAAAATTTTCGCACGATTGACTTATCTTATCAAGTTTTCTATACTGTGTATAGTTTTTTGAAATGTAAAGGATTTACAATGTTAGCTTACAGATATAAATTTATTTTAACGGAGTCGCTTGAATATCCGGAAAGTTCGCCGAAAGCGCCTTTTATAGAGGTATTTGAAACGAAAAATGATTGAGAAAAAAGAAGCCAGACAAAAAATTCAAGAAATGAGAGCTAGATGTTCAGGCTTATTTGTTATTAATTGGAAAAAGGATCATTCATTAAGAAGAAAAATAAATTCAAATTGAAATACGAAATTCCGATAGAGCCAATTCCAAAATCTAAAAATAAAAAGGAAAAGTTTATACTGACAAACAGAGTAATTATTTAAAGTTTAACAGCGGGGGACAACATAGTCTCCTGTTTTTTTGTTATCATTCACCTGTCGCACATTATATCTTTTACGACATAATGATATATTATGTCGTAAAAGATAGCGTCCATTGTGCAACAGCAAAGCTATCGCACAATGGACTTACGACTTACGACATAATGATATATTATGTCGTAAAAGATAGCGTCCATTGTGCAACAGCAAAGCTATCGCACAATGGACTTACGGACATAATCCTAGGTTCTCTATAAGTCTAAATATTGCGCCGGATTTAAGTCGCCGCCGTAAGGCATCGGGCCGCAAGTGCGACTCACGCCCATATAGAATGTTGGACCGGCATAAACCGTTAAGTGTAAATGCGGGCCGGTAGCATAACCAGTTTTGCCGACATAACCGATTAAACTGCCTCTTTCAACTTTATCGTCCTTTTTAACGACATATCGTGAAAGATGCGCGTAAAGAGTCATTAAATTATTTTCGTGCCGAATAACGATATATTTTCCATAAGCGCCGCGATTGCAACCTCTATATTTGTCCTGATCGTCAACCATTTCCACAATCCCCTTTTCAGCCGCAAAAATTGGCGTTCCTATCGGCATCGCGAAGTCAATGCCATTATGAAATTTTCCTTTATAACCATATCTTGCAAAAGCGGTTTTACCGTAAACTTGCGAGATTCTGCCGTCCATAATCGGCAAACCTAAAATTCCTGGTGTCTTTGGCGGCAGAATAGTCGGATCTATTTTAGAACGCAATTCAAAATCTATTTTTTCAATTTCATCGGCGATATCTTGTTGTTTTTTGACAAGTTCTTCCAGTTCTTCCTGATAAATTTTTTCCTGATTTTTTGTAACGACTAATATTTTTTTCTTCTCTTCTTTTTGGTCTTGAACGATGTATTGCCGATTAATTAAATTAGTTTTTTCCGTTTCTTTGTTTGTCTTTTTGCGTTCTTCTTCGTCTAATTGTTTGGAAAGTTGAAATTGCAGACTTTGCAATTGCCCGATATTTTGAGACAATGTTTGATTAAATATGGCGATTGTTCGCGCTTCATTTAATCCTTCCGCCAAACTTTTGCTTCTTAAAAACAAGGTTAAGGTATTTTCCCGGTCTTTCTGTTGTAATTCCACAAATAATTTAGCAACAGACTCTTTTTTGTTTTTCAAACTTTCTTGCGTGGTTTTTATATCGTTTCTTAAAGAATCAATTTCCAACGATAGTTTTTCCAGTGTTAATTTATTACCTTTAATGGATAAATTAAGCTGGTTGATATTGTAATCAATCGTTCTTAGCTCTTTGGCGAGAGAACTATTAGATTCACTTACTTCTTGCAAATTTTTTTCCAAAACCATTTTTTGCTCTTGTAAAGTCTGTAGTTGAGAACTTTTAAGGTCTATGAGCCGTTTCAAGCTGTCGGATAATTCCCTTTCTGTAGATTGAGATTTTTGCGTCGTATCTAAATCGTCAATGAAATCTTCTTGAGCGAAAACATCGGAAGGATACAGAATAAAGAATACAGAATACAGAAAAAAAACGATAGAAAAAATTAAAAAAATAGAATATTTCATAAGTTGTTGAATCTTTAATTTCTAATTTTGAATCAATACTAAATGATTTAATTTTGAAACCAGTTTTTTCTCACTTGATAAATCATCAATTATAAATCTGAAATCATAAATTCTTAGATTCCAAGTCCTTCGTCATTCAGCTTGCTAATAGCGATTTTAATTCTTTTAACGGATTCTTCTTTGCCTAGAATTTCTATGATTTCCAATGGTCCGGGTGAGGCTTTTTGGCCGGACAAAGCGGCGCGCAGAGGCCAAAAAATATCTCCCCTGCCCTTCGCTTCGGCAAATTCAAATAATAATTTATTAATTTGAGACATTTCATTATTTTCCAATATCGTTAATATTTTCTCCAAAATTTCTTTGATAATTTCAAAATTAGCATCTTTCCAAATCAGTAAATTTTTATCGTAATCAGGCAATTCAAAGAAAAAAGCCGCGCTTTCTTTAAAATCGGTAAGCCGTTTGATTCTTTCTTTTTCTATAGTTAAGGCTTTCAAAAATAAAGGTTTTTGTTTTAGCCAATAATCCGGAATAAAATCGCTCATTATCTCCGCGAGTTTTTCCGTATCAAAACTTCTTATGTAGTATCCGTTAAACCAATCAAGTTTTTCCTGATTAAATACACCGCTGCCTTTTTGAACTCTTTTTAAATCAAAGGTTTTGACCATTTCCTCAAAAGCGATAATTTCTTTGTCTTCCGTCGGATGCCAACCGATAAGGACTAAAAAATTTAAGATTGCTTCCGGCAAATAACCTTTATTTTTAAAATCAACCATTGAAGCGTCTAAATATCTTTTGGAAAGTTTTTTCTTATCCGGTCCCAAAATTAATGGCAAATGCGCGTATGTCGGATGATTAAAATCCAATGTTTCGGCAATCGCCCATTGTTTCGGCGTGTTGGAAAGATGATCTTCGCCTCTTATCACATTAGTAATTCCCATTTCGTAATCGTCAACTACCACCGCGAAATTATAAAGCGGCTCTTTTAAACTTTTGGCAATTACAATATCGCCCATCAAAGACAAATCAAAAGAAATTTTTCCGCGAATTAAGTCGGTGAAAGATATTTCAGTTTCCGGCAAACGAAAACGGATAACGGCAGGTTTGGATTGCAGAAGAGATTTAGTTTCCGTTTCACTTAAATTACGACAAGTGTTGCCATATTTTGGCGGCAGACCTTGGCTTAATTGCGCCTGCCTTTCCGCTTCTAATTCTTCTTCGGAACAGAAACAATAATAAGCTTTTTTGTCGTCTAGAAGTTTTTGGAGATATTTTTCGTAAATTGCCGTTCGTTCGCTCTGTTTTATAATTTCACCGTCCCAATTTAATCCCAACCACTTCAAACTATTTAAAATTTGAGTTTCGTACTCTTTTTTTGACCTTTCTTTGTCCGTGTCTTCAATGCGCAATAAAAACTCGCCGCCTTCTTTGTGAGCAAAAAGCCAATTAAAAAGCGCCGTTCTTGCGTTTCCTAAGCTAAACGGCCCTGTCGGCGATGGCGCGAAACGAACTCTTATTTTAGTGAGCATATAATGAAAAAAACCACCATAAAAGCTCAATTTTTCAAGCTTTTATGCAGTTCTTTTATTATACACCAACCCCCGTTTTTAGAGACTATTGACAAAAATATATTATCTATGCTATAGTTAAAACAGAAAACATAGATTTTCTATGTTTTGAAAATTAAAAATAAGAAAGGAATTACTATGCAGAAAATACTTGTAAAAATTATTATTAACGAAGAAATTTTTAGGGCAATACTATATGCTCCTAATATTCCAGAAAAAATAGTTTATATTCCAGTTTGCTATAATTTTCGTAGATTCGTAGTTGTTAATGTTATAACCTATATGATGTCTAATCCAGAAGAAAAGGTAGATACTGTTATTTGTGTTACACCAGAAGAACAAGAATTCGAGTTAATCAAAAATTTGTTTAATGATTTAAAAAATGACAGTAATTTTGTGCAAAATTAAAAGAGAAAGGAAATGATTAGAGAAAAAAGGCTGAATTCCAGCCTTTTTTTTGTTGCAATTAATCGTTAAAAAAATTCCATAATTCCTAATTCATAATTCATTATTCATTGTTCTTTATTCTTTTTGAACTCAAACGGCGGTTTGAAGCGGATTAATTTCAAAATTTCCTCCCCGATCATTTTTGCCGCTTCCGGTTTGGCGAAATTTTTTGCCGCTTCGCTCATTGATTGTTTTTTTTCGGTATTTTTTATAATTTCTTTGATTTGAACAACAAGTAAATTTGGTTTTAAATTGCTTTCTTCAATTACTTCCGCCGCGCCGGCTTTCGCGTAAATATAAGCATTAATTTTTTGATGGTCGTTTGCCGCGCTCGCGAGCGGTATTAAAATTGCCGGTTTTTCAAAAGCCGCGATTTCGTAAATGGCGCCCGAGCCGGCGCGGGAAATCACAATATCGGCGGCATTATAAGCGATTTTCAATTCTTCCAAACTGAAATAACTTTTAAAACGGTAGCGGTTTTGCAGTTTTTCCGGCGCGGTTTTAAAAAAAGCTTTCGCCAATTCCTCTACATTTCCAAAATTATTAGAACCAGTTTGGTGATAAATCTGAAAATCCTGCAAAAATATTTCTAAATTATCAAGAATAAAATTATTGATTTTTTCCGAACCCTGCGAACCGCCTAAAACGAATATAACCGGTTCTTCCGGCTTAAAATCCAAACTTAATTTTGCCGATTTTTGGTCTGACCAATCTTTAAAAAGTTTGCTTCTTATGGGATTGCCAACAAAAGCAGTTTTTTCCGGCGGAAAATATTCGGAAGCTTTATTAAAAGCGATGGCGATTCTTTTGGCGAAAGCGGCCGACAGACGATTAGTGAGTCCGGGAATGGAATCCGATTCGTGAATAACAACGGGAATCATATAGAATTTGGCGGCTAAAATAACAGCAAAAGCGCCGGGGCCGCCTTTGGAAAAAACTATATCAGGCATTAAAAAATATAGTCGCCAAAAAGCTTGAATGACGGAAATAAAAAATTTCGGCACATCCAGAAAATTTTCTAAAGCGACATATCGTCTTAACTTTGAAGATGCTAAAGAATAAATTTTTATATCCAGTTCTTCAAATTCATCATTTAACGGATGATTGGGACCGAAATAAATCAGTTCAACGGAATCTTCTGAAATTTTTTTGATTTCTTCGGCAACGGCCAGAAGCGGATAAATATGGCCGCCAGTGCCGCCACCGGTAAGAATAATTCTTTTCATAAAACTCCCATTTTTAATTTTCAATGAAAATTAGAAATTAATAATTATTTATATTTGCTTACATTTACAATAATACCACACATCGTCATAAAAACTGCCAAAGCGGTGCCGCCGTAGCTTATGAATGGCAAAGGTACGCCGGTTAATGGCATCAATCCGGAGATGGCGCCGATGTTTACGAATATTTGCAATCCCATTAAAGAAATAAAACCGGTAACAAGCAATTGACCGAAATTGTCACGAGAATTTTTAGCGATAAGCAAACCGCGCCAAACGAACATTAAAAATATTCCGATAATGGCGATACCGCCTACAAAGCCTAATTCTTCCGCAATGACGGCAAAAATGGAATCGCCAATCGGTTCAGGCAGATATTTGATTTTTGTCGTAGAATTGCCGTAACCGACTCCCGTTATGCCACCGGAGCCGATGGCGATGAGCGCTTGATTGATGTGATAACCGGAGCCTAATTCATCTTCCTGCGGATTTATATAACTTATCACTCTTTGCAATCTGTAAGGTGTTAGATAAATTATTGTTACGAGTCCTATTAAAGCCAAGAGAACGGTGCCGATAATAAATTTCATTTTCGCGCCGCCCATAAAATAAAGAATCATAGAAGCGCCGAAGAGCAGAACAGCGGTGGTAGTGGCCGGTTCAAGTACTAGAAGAAACGAAACGGCGCCGACTAAAATCAGAAAAGGCAATAATCCTTTGAAAAAACTTAGATGACGAATCTGATTTTTACCAAGCCAAGCCGACAGATATATAAGAAACGAAAGTTTAATGATTTCGCCGGGCTGAAAGATCAGTCCGCCGATATTTAGCCATCTTTCCGCGCCTTTCACATTGATGCCGAAAGGAGTAAAAACGAGTCCTAATAATATTATGTTAATAATAAGTAATACTAACGAAAGTTTTTCCCAAAACCGATAATATGCGAAAAAACCAAGCGTAAATCCCAAAATACCCAAAGTAAAACCATAAACCAACTGATGTTTTAAATAGTAATAACTGTCGCCGAAACGCAATTTAGCGATATCGGAAGAAGCGCTCGTGAGCATCACTAATCCGAAAATAACCAAAATAAAAGTCAGGCTGATAAAAAAATAATCGGGGTTTGCGCTATTACGATGGCTCATAGGATATAATTTGAATTATTCTAATTGACCTAATTACTCTAATTTTTTAAATAACGACTCCGTAATTTTGATTAGTTAATTTTTCGTTTTCTAAGGCAATATTGCCATTAACTAAAACAGTATTTACTTCCCAGTCTCGCCAAATACTCAAATCCGCGAAATAATTTTCTCTTATGTATCCCCTTTCTTTGAGATGATATTTTTTTGCCGGCAAAGAAGTGATTTTCATAATATTTTTTTTCAGCGGGACATCCTTTTGTTCTTTTGCCCATAAAATAAATTTTTTAAAAACACCTTCTTTGTAAATATCGGCTTTTTCTTTTCCAGAGAAACTTGCCCAATGCGAGGCGATAATCGTTTTCGGCGACATTATAAAATCCTCAAGCAATTTTTCGTCAATATTTTTATAAAAAATCGTTCCGCGCAAACCGCATATTTTCATTAAAGCGAGTAGGGTTTCGGGAAGGGTCAAGAGAGAATTCGCGGCGAAACTTTCCAATGTTTTCCCAGACAAAAACTTCAAGGAATCAGGCATATTGCCGATAATAATATTTTTCAGGTTAAAATTTTTAAAATGAGTGAAAATTCTTTTGTTAAAATGTTTATCATTCAAGTGCGTGAGCATTATTTCAAAACCGCCATTTTGGAGCCAAGATGGCAGAAATAAATAAATTGGCATAGGTTTGGAAGAATACAAAGAAACATCAAAATCAATATGAGAGTTCGCAGTGTTTTCTTCTAAAAGCAATTTGGCTTTCAAATAATCTTTGCTCGCTGATTGAAGAGGACGAAAATCATTTATTTCCATATTAACATCGGTATCTTTCGCAAGATTTATTATCTCTTTAATGCCGTTTACGAGGTTTTCAAAAGAATCTTTAAGATGAGTGGCGAAAATTTTGTCCGCGGAAGCGGTTAATCGCGCTATTTCTTTAATTTCTAAATAAGGAATTTGCTTGGAATGAATAAAATCCCAGCCGAGAGAAACGCCGTAAGCACCTTCATTGAAAGACTGGCTGATTATTTTTTTTAACGATTCCATTTCCCTATCGGTTAAATCCCTTAACTTTTCGCCGATGATGCTACGACGAACAGTGGAATAGCCGATTAAAGAACCAAAGTTTACTCCTATTTTTTGTTTTTTTAAAATATTTGAAAGTTCGTTGAATGAATGCCAATTGATATTTATTTTTGAGGGGTCGCCCCATTTGCGAATAGAATCCAGATTGCCGGCAATGGGCGCGAGAGAGGCGCCGCAATTGCCGCCGATAATGGCAGTAACTCCTTGTTTTATATAATTTTCCTGCGATGAATCGGAAAAAATCGTGAGATAATGGTCGGAGACGGAATTAATATCAATAAATCCGGGAAAGACAATGGCGTTTGTCGCGTCAATGATTTTGTCAAATTTTTTTCCAGAAAAAGAACCGAGACGAATAATTTTATCGCCGTTTATGAGAATGTCTATTCGCAAAGGCGTATTACCTTCGCCATTATAAACCAAACCGTTTTTAATCAGCGTAGTCATTTACATTAATTATATTCTTTTTTTGATTTTTAATTTACAATTTACGCAATTTTCAACCAATTTTTGATGACCAAACTTTTAATTTTGTGTTTTTACTAAGTTATTTTGCTATCGTAGGATAACTTAGTAAAAATGTATTATCTGAATATTTGTAATCATTTTAAGCAAATTTGGCGAGGAAAAAGATTACTAAACCGAGAATGGCGCCAATTGCCGAAATTATCCAAAATCTCATTGTTACCTGACTTTCCGGCCAACCAAGAGCTTCAAAATGATGATGAATCGGAGTGGATAAAAAAATTTTTTTGTTTCGGAATTTTTTATTAGTTAATTGAATGATAACCGACAAAGATTCAAAAACTAAAATAGAAGCGAAAAATGGCAGAAAAAAAACGGTATTTGTGAGCAATGCCATAATGCCCAGAGTGATACCTAACGACATTGAGCCAGTGTCGCCCATAAAGAATTTTGCCGGATAAATATTGAACCAAAGAAAAGCAAGAAGCGCGCCTAAAATTGCCGCGTTCATCGCCGCTAAATCATACCGATGCAAAACAAAAGCTACGACTGCTATCGCGCCAAAAGCGAAAAGCAAAACGCCGCCGAGCAAGCCGTCCAAGCCGTCAGTTTCATTCGCCGAGAATGCCGTAGCGATTAACACAAATATTGCGAGCAAAAAATACCAACCGCCGATGACCCACTCGCCTATAAAAGGAATGTAAACGCTATTCCAACCCAATTTAAAATAAAACCAGGAAGCGCCGATAAGAGCCACCAATAAATAAAGCAATAATTTTTGCTTGATTGTTAATCCTCCTCCTTTTGGCCCTTTTCCTAAAATGCCGAAAATATCATCTACCAATCCCACTATCGCCGCGAAAAAAAGCGAAGCAAGAGGCACATAAGTTTCCGCTCGATTTACAAAATCAAAATAACCGGCAAAGCCGTCTATGGTTCTTTCCAAAATAAAAAAAAGCGACGCTAACCCCAAAACAGTCAGCCAAATTATCGTTCCGCCCATCGTTGGCGTTCCCGATTTATTTTTGTGCAAGGAATGAAAAACAGGAGCGCTTTTTTCATCGCGGATATTTTTTTTGAGCGCGTTCCAACGATAAAGCAAACGCAAAATAAAAGGCGTAATGATGAGCGCCACTACGAAAGCTAAAGCGAAAATTATTAAAACCCTGACGGCCTCAAAGACAACCACTTAAATAACTGTGACTATTGACTATTGACTATGACCCGTATTGTGTCATTGCCATTGTTATAGTCATATTAAAAACTATAAGCTTCCTCCATCCATTCAAATAAATTATCAATCTCTTTTATTCTATCAGAACTGCCTAATATTATAGTTGCTATACGATAATTTTTGAAAGAAAAAATTGCCACTAAATTTTCTTTAGCTTCGTCCGAGGTGCCGGTTTTGCCGCCGAGAAAATTATCCCTGATGAACAAAGGATTGATATTTTGCACGAGATTGCCGTCTGTTCCATTTAGAGGTTGCGCCAAAAAGCTGTTTAATCTTGTCCAATTAAAAATATCAGGATGGTTTTGCAAAATATATTTTACTAATTTCAAGAGATCGCCGGTGTTTGATTGATTTAAGTCGGATAAACCGCTTGCGTCATAAAGGACAGTTTGCATCATACCGATTTTTCTTGTTTTTTGATTTAAAAGTTTCGCGAATTCGTTTTTACCGCCAATATATTCTTCAAAGGCGGAAGCGGCATCATTGCTGGATGTAAGAAACATAATTTTCAGCAGGTCTCTTACGGAATAGATATCGTCTTTGATTAAATTACCGGCAATACCTTCGGTCGCGAGCGCTTTTTCCGTGATAAGTATTTTTTTATTTTCGCCGATATCTTCTAAGGCAACCACAGCAGTGAGCAATTTTGTAAGCGAAGCCATTGGCCACATTTTTTGAGTATTCAAATGATAGAAAGGAAAATATTCGTCCAAAGATTGAACTAAAATTGATTGAGAATTTATTTTGGGATCCAAAATATCCCAATTTCTAGAAGGCAGTATCTTTATATTCACTTGTGAAGCGGCGAATGTTGTTCTTTCGACGCCGCTCAAAATAGATCTTTCAAAATTCAGGCTAGTGGTCGGCGAAGAATTTTCCAGCGCAATGGCATTGTTTTTGTTTTCAGCTGATTGTGAAGGCGCCAATGAAATATTGGTTACGCCAACAGCAATTAATATCAGAATTATTAAAATAAGTGTTTGAGATTTAGCAGTCATTGTTTAGTGAGTAGTTTATAGTTTGTAGTGAGTAGGGTTAATTGTTTGTTTGAATTTCGTATTGCTTCAAAATATTTTTATATTTTTCAAAATCAGGCAATTTTTCCCGATTATCCAACCCAATGTGTTTCAGAAAATCAAAAGAAATTTGATAATGATAGATATTGCCTTTTCCTAAGGGATTTCTTTCTATGAGCCCTCGCATCATCAAATTGCGAAGCGTGAAACTGGAATTGACGCCTCTTATAAAATCAATAGTCATTCTTGGTATTGGACCTAAATAAGCGACGATGGAAAGAGTTTCTAACGCCGTTGGCGTTAATTGTTCTTTGAATTCTTCCTTAACGAATCTTTGGTTAATTTCTTGAAATTCCGGTTTAGTCGCCAGTTGAACTTTATCGTCATTTTTGATTAATAATAGTCCTCTTTTATCGTCATTTTTTAGATCTTCCGCTAATTGACTAACTAATTCGTTGCATTCATTTTCTTTTAAGTCCAAAATTTCCGCTATTTTTTTTATTTTCAACGATTCGCCATAATAGAAAAGTAGGGTTTCTAAGCCCGCTATTTTTTTTGATGAATTATTTTTATCCATAATCTTCTTTTTTGTCATTTGTTACTTGTCGTTTGTCGCTCGTGTAAGTACGATTTTAACCCGATTTTGAAAATTCTCATAGCTTTTCGCAATTCCGCTAATTTTAAGACATAGGCGATTCTTATTTCGTTTAAACCGGAATTTTCCGACATATAGAAATTTTCCATCGGCGTTACCATCACCGTCGCGCCTTTATAACGAAATTTTGTCAGCAAAAAAATAATAAAATCGTCGACATTCTTAATCGGTAATTTAACGATTAAATAAAACGCTCCTTGCGGCATTGAATATTCTATATTCGGAATGTCGTTTAAAATTTCAACAACAACATCCCTTCTTTTTTTATATTCCGCCACGATTTTTTGGGAATAGCGGTAGCTGTTTAAAAGTAAAGGAATCGCGCCGATTTGTTCCAATGTAGCGACCGAAAGACGCATTGTGGCAAACTTAAAAACCGCCCGCATTATCGCCTTGTTAAAACTCGCGACACAGCCGATTCTCGCGCCCGGAACGGAAAATCTCTTGGAAATACTGTCCACAACAATAACATTTTCCCATGCGTTTTTTTTCGTGAGCAAACTAGTCGCCTTTCCGTCAAAAACAATTTCGCGGTAAGTTTCGTCAGCAATAACAAAAAGATTATTTTTTTTCGCGATTTTCAAAATTAAATCTAGTTCTTTTTTGTTCCAAACTTTGCCAGTGGGGTTATCGGGATTGATAATTATAATGGCTTTGGTTTTTTTGGCGATTTTATTCTGAATAAAACTTTCCGAGAGTGGCTTGGATTTTTTTTTATAGTTTAAAGGAATCGGAATTAATTTTACGCCAGCCATAGTGGCGAAACCTTTATAACTGGAAAAAAACGGTTCAAAAATAATGATTTCTTCTTCTGTGTCCGCAACGGCCATTATCGCGAATAAAATCGCCTCTGAACCGCCGACTGTCGGCAAAATATTTTCTTTCGCGAGCTTTATTCCAAAATCAGAATAATATTTTATCCAAGCTTCCAAATGTTCGTTGATGCCCGAAGACGGAGCGTAAGCTAATTGCTTGTTTTTGTATTTTTTTATTGCCGAGAAAAATTCTTTTGGCGCCGTCAAATCCGGATTGCCGATGTGCAATTTATGGATTTTGACTCCTTTTTTTTCTATTTCCGATATTAGCGATTCAAATTTTCTGATGGGAGAAGGCGCGATATTTTTAGCTCGTTGAGAAATGAAAAGCATGTATGAAAATTATTCTAATTATACTAATTATTCTAAATAAACCCCAGTGACTTAAAATGTTTTATTTTTTGGAAAGTTAATTTTTTCTTATAATAATATCTTCAAAATGCGAGGACTGTTCTACCGCGATAAGTTGATCTTTGATGAGTTGTAAAATGGCGAGGAATAAGACAACTATTTCTTTTTTCGCGCCTTTGTGCAAATTTTTGAAACTGGCGGATGTTTCGGAAATGCGTGACAAAACTTCTTCAATTTTGTCTTTTAAACTTATCATTTCTTGTTTAATTGTTTCAATTGGTTTAAAAACTTTTTCAAATTCTCCCAAGAAAACAAAAAAAGTTCTATGAATATTTTCGGCGGTAATGTCCGATGGCGGATAAAAAAATGGTTCGGCAGAAGCTAAAAATTCCCGGCTGAAAATTTGAGGTTTTTCCGACCAAATGTTTTTTAGAGATTTTTGGGCGTTTTTCAATTCTTGATAAATTTTGAGTTGCATTTCCAAATTTCTGATATCTTTTTCCTCCTCTTTTTCCAATTCCAAAAACGGCAGAAGCACCTTGGATTTTATTAAAACTAATTTTGAGGCAACGGATAAAAAATCGCTTAATATTTGCGGCGAAATTTCGCCTTGCGTTTTTAATTTGCCGACATAAGATAAAAAATCAGCCGTTACTTGCGCGAGACTGATAAGAGTGATTTCCAATTTTTTTTCTTCAACTAATTCCAGCAATTTTCTTAATGGCCCCTGATATTGTTCCAATTTAAGCTCATAATCCATTGCTTTATAATAAACAAAAAGACGGCGTTGTTAAACGCCGTTTAATTTTTATAAAATTCGTATCAGAAAATCAAAAATATAATCGCAGATTTTCTAAATCCAGAGAACAAAGATTAGTAATAATTTCTCTAGATACTATCGCCCAAGCGGTAGCTTTTTCTTTGTCGTTTAAATCGGAATTTTCAATTTTGTTTCTTACCATAGTAAATATTTTCAAAATGTCATTTGGAACTTCTTCCACTGATATTTTAAAAAGTGGCGTATCGCTATCATAAATACTACTAATGAAATTCTCCAATGCCAAATTGATATTACCAAAAACTTCATTTATTTTTTCTTGATTGATATTATCCGTCGTATAAATGGCCATTTTCATTTTCTATTATTAAAAAACTAATTGCATACTATCGGAAAATTAAAATAAAAACAAGAGAAATTAATCTTTCTTTTGTTTTTATCCGTGTCGAATGACCATTATATCGCCGTCTTGGACAATGTAATTTTTACCTTCCAGACGAAGCCAGCCATGTTGCTTGGCTTCATTCCAACCGCCGGCTTCCAAAAGTTTTTGCCAATTAACAACTTCCGCGCGGATAAATTTTTTTTCAAAATCCGTGTGAATAACGCCTGCGGCTTGCGGTGCTTTTGCCCCTCGCTCAATCGTCCACGCGCGAGTTTCATCTTCGCCGGTTGTGATAAAACTAATCAAATTTAAAGTCTCGTAAGCTTTAATAATCAATTCGTTAATATCGTCAGCCAACGCTAAATTATTGATAATAAAATTTCCTCCCAATTCTTTGATTTTATTTTTCAGTTCTTCGCTTGCATCTTCCGACTCGCCGTTTAAGAGAAATAATTGCGGTTTTGCCGTGAGTAAATTTAATTCGGATATCCTTACATTCTCAAGTATGTTGGTATGATGTTTGATGTGTTCTGTAAATAATAATTTTTCATTTTCCAATAATTTTTGGATTGATTGTAATTCGTCACGAAATGTTACCGCATCTTTTTTGCCGGTATGCGTTTCGCTTTCCGCTTTTTCCAACCGTTTCGTTATTGTTTCCAAATCTTTTAAAATCAGTTCTGTTTCAATAATTTCTAAATCTTTAATCGAATTAAGTTCGCCTTCCACATGAATAATGTCGCTATCTTTAAAGCAACGAATAATATGAACTATCGCTTGAGTTTCGCGAATATGAGCAAGAAATTGATTGCCTAATCCTTCGCCCTGATTCGCGCCTTTCACCAAACCGGCGATGTCGTAAAATTCTACAACTGCGGGCACAATCTTTTTTGAATGGCTCAGTGTTGCTAATTTTTCTAATCGCTCATCTGGCACAAACACCACCCCCACATTTGGGTCAATGGTGGCGAAAGGATAATTCGCAATTAAAACCTCTTGTTTGGTGAGAACCTTAAAAAGCGTGGATTTTCCCACATTCGGCAATCCTACGATTCCTATAGATAGTTTCATCCCGTTAGAAATAAGACGCGGACGCAGAAAGCATCTCGCGCTCTGTTATATTGTTTATGACTTTTGATGTTTTTATATATCTCATATATTCATTACGCGTCTGCGATTTCTAACGGGATTCATATCTCTTTCATACTAATAAAACCGCGATTTTTTATCCTCTTGACAAATAATTTAATAGGTGTATACTGGAAAACAGTAAGAATCAATATTTTAAAAATTTAAAAAACCCTCCAAAATTTTGCTTCGCAAAACTTATGAGGGTAAAGGAGAAAAATTATGAGCTGGATTATTGCAGGTATTATTACTTTGGCAGTTTTTGTTCTTTGGCTCTTTATGGTAAGGCAGATGAACAAAAAAATCGACAGAGAAGTCAAAAATTTCTCGGGCGATAAAAAGAAAGGAGAATAAAAATGGAAATAAACTGGATATGGGCAATTCTTGCCCTTGCGTTCCTTAGGTGGAACCATGTGGTGAGTCAGATAAACAAAGAAATCGACCATGAATTTGAGAAATTCGTGGCCGATCAAAAGAGATCAAAAGAAAGGAATATAAGATGGAAATAACAACAGTAATTTTATATTTTTCTGTTGCAATTACATTTTTTTTTGGGATGATTGCCGCATACAACACTCCCAAAAATAATATAGTAATAATAATCTATTTCGTACTTGCTATGAGCATATTCATAGTAAACCTTAATTTTGTATATTTTCCGATCAAGGAAAAAAGACTTATCCTTGAAACAAAAACAAGGATAAGTCAGGAAAATGCCGTGAAGAAATTTAATAATTTACAGCCCGGAGAATATAAGATTAATGATTATAAAATTCTAAATTATTATCCATTGTTAAGAGATTCTTTAGGAAGTATTACTCTTGAAAATGGGGAAATTGTATTAATCCCCAGTAAAAAAATGAAAGTGGAATTTTACCGCAGTAAAATAACTACTAGGATAAAAAACGGCGAAACTGTTGTAAGTATAGAAGCTGCTGAAATTGAGAATGATTTGTTGGAAGTAAAGTTGTATGAGGTTGCACCGCAAGTTTTTGAAAATTATGCGATTTTGAAAATTCTGCGGTGATTAAAAAATCTTAAAAGGCGATTCTGGGGGAATCGCCTTTTTATTTTTTCTTCTTCTTTTCTTTCAACTTCTTTTTCTTTCAATGTGTCATTTATAAGCCATGGCTTATAAATGACACAAAATTTACAAAATTTCATTATTTCATTCATATTTCATGCAAAATCTCCAATTTTTTTTCGCCCAAAACGGTCCGGCATAATCAACTCCCACTCTTTCATTTTTTGCTATCAACTTTTTACTTATCGTTACTCCCCCATCCTCAATCCACAAACCACTTTTCGGAGCGGCTTTTATTCCGTTGAAACTTTTACTAATTTGGAAATATTTCGTAACCTTTCCCGGTCCATCCAATATTAGGAAGTCGGACTTCCTAATATTGAATATTGTAATGCCACGAATCAGAATTGCTGCTGGGTATCCTTTTTCGCGCGTTACAATATTTAACATCCGATACATTCCGTAAACTAAATAAACATACCAATAGCCCGCCGGACCGAACATCACTTTTGTTCTTTCGGTAAGTCCTTTGGAAGCGTGTGATGCTAAGTCATTCGGGCCATCATAGACCTCCACTTCCGTAATCATTCCGGTAATTATTTTTCTACCGATTTTCCGAATCAGAAATTTTCCCAACAATTCTCGCGCGACTTTGAGAGTGGGACGATTGAAAAACGAAGGTAAAAGATAAGGTCTTGACATATTGATTATGATGCTCTATACTAGCAATAGTATTTTAACTTAACAAGGAGATAAAATGCTGATTTTACCCGGTGATAATGATAATTTCTTTTTTGCTTTGAAAAGCAGAAGTAAAGTGAAGTTGTCACTTAAAAATAAGCAATTAGGTTCTCTTTTAAAACAAAATATTGATGCCACATCCAAGTTTAGGAGATGCTCAAGCCGCAGTCCAATTGTTCAAAGAAGTTTATGCAGCTGAAAATCGTGGTTGGAATTCTATGGGTCTAATTTTTACAACTAAGAAAGAAATTGAACCTGAACACGCAATTCTTTTGCGTGTAATTCCATGGATTTAAAAATTCTTAGTAATAATCCCCGAATAAAATCGGGGATTTTTGTTTCGGCGTTATCGTGGTTGTGGATAACTTATACTAATGAGGTTGAACCTCACTAGTTGGGAAATAACTAAATTTTTTACAGCAACTGTTGAATTTCTCTGATGATTTCTATCGGTATCGGGTTTCTTGCCGGACTTTTGCCCGGATACCGCCACGCAGTTATGATTTTAATCTGCGTGTTATTAGTTTTTAGTTTTTTGTTATTAGTTGCTCGTTTTACGAGCTGGTACATCGTCCAAATTTCCTGATATTTTTTCTTACTGTCGGCCGGTTGCATCGCCGCGACGGTATTCGGCGCGATTCCCTCTTCTATTCTTTTTGGGAAACGAATTATTCTTTTGATTCTATTTTCGGATAAACCATAATAACGCATTTTCATTATGGAGTGATTTGTCCAGAGATACTTATCATTGCTGTGAATCATGAATAAAACAGATTGCTTCGCTCCACTTTGCGGGGCTCGCAATGACAATTTTCTTTTCAAAGTTCGGATTTTGTATTAACGGGAGATTCTTTGCGGGAATAAAGTCCCATAAATTCCGCTTGTTCTATAATATGTCCTGCCATTGCTTTTTCTGCGTCAGCTTTATTGCCGCCTTCGGGCAGATCCAACATTGTGTCTAACGCATAAACTTTAAAAAAATATCTGTGCGGACCGCTTCCTCTTGGCGGACAAGGGCCGTTGTATTTTTGTTTATTAAAACTGGTAACGCCTTGTTTCGCGCCGAAAGGAATGCTGTCTTCCGGAATGTAATGCGTTTTCGGCTCAATATTCCACATCAACCAATGATTCCAGACACCGCCCGAAGAAGCATCGGGGTCGTCAACGAGCAAAAGCAAACTTTTGGTATTTTCCGGAATATTCAAAAACTCAATCATCGGATTGATGTTATCGCTATCGCAAGTGTATTTAGGCGGAATAAAATCGCCGTTTTTAAAAGAAGATATTTTTATAGTGAGATTACCAGCCATAAAGAGATAATAATATAAAAATAGCAATAAAGCCAATAACAGCAATATATGAATTATTCTAATTATTCTAATTAACCTAATTATTCTAAATAAATCCCAATGGTTTTAAATCCCAAATTACAATCCGCCAGTTGGTAGACAAACAAATAATCATATAAAATGAAATTATTAAATGTTTCATGATTCATAATTCTTGATTCATGATTCTTTGATTTTATGTTAGCTATTTATCGCAAATATCGGCCGACGAAATTCAGTGAAGTGTTGGGACAAGAGATTACCGTAAAGATTTTAAAAGAAGCGGCGAGGCAAAAAAGATTGACGCACGGTTATCTTTTTTCCGGTCCAAGAGGCACCGGCAAAACAACCATTGCAAGACTAATCGCCAAAATCGCCAATTGCGAGAAAAGCGGCGTTGAACCGTGCAATATCTGTCTTGCTTGTAAAAGCATTGATGAAGGCGCGAACCTTGATGTGATGGAGATTGATGGCGCTTCTAATAGAGGCATAGACGAAATTCGCGATTTGAAAGAAAATGCGCGAACCGCGCCGATAAATCTAAAAAACAAAGTTTTTATTATTGATGAAGCGCATATGCTTACAACGCCGGCTTTTAACGCTCTTTTAAAAACTTTGGAAGAGCCGCCCGAAAATGTAATTATTATTTTAGCGACAACGGAAATTGAAAAAATTCCGGCGACTATCAGTTCGCGAACGCAAAAATTTCAATTGCAAAAAATTTCCATCAAACAAATTGTTGAAAAATTAAAAAAAATAGTCGTTGAAGAAAAAATAAAAATTGCTGGCGAAGCGTTGGAATTAATCGCCTCTTCCGCAGAAGGCAGTTTTCGGGACGCGGAATCGCTTTTGGAACAAATGGTTTCTTTTGGCGATAAAAACATTTCGTTAAAGGAAGTGGAAGACTCTATCGGCAAAGTCGGTTTTGATAAAGTGGCGGAATTCGTCGAAATTTTACTTAAAAAAGAATTGAAAATAGCTTTGCAAAAATTATCGGAAATAAATAATAACGGCTATAATTTAGCGCAATTTACCAAAGATTTGATTCAAAATTTAAGGAGAACAGCGGTGTTAAAATACAATCCGGAAATGAAAACTTTTTTTGAAAATGAAATGATGGTGGAACACATCAGTAAACTCATAGAGAATAGCAAATCTTTTGGCGATAACGGTTTGCCGTTAATGAAAAATTTGATTAACGCTTACGGCCAAATGCGTTACAGCCAATTTCCGATTATTCCGTTGGAAGTGGCGATTATTGAGAGTTTGAAGTGATATGAAAAATAAAGAAAACAATTTTGCGTATATAGATGGAGCTAATTTACATAAAGGTATTTTAGAGTTAGGGTGGCGATTAGATTATAAACGATTCCGTGTTTTTTTATTTGAAAAATATGGGGTAAATAAGGCTTATATCTTTCTCGGATTTATTCCAACAAATGCGAATCTATATCGTGATCTCCAAAATTGGAGTTACACTGTTGTTTTTAAACCGACACTTCAAGACAAAGTTGGTGGAGTCAAAGGAAATTGTGATGCGGAACTGGTTTTGCAAGCAGTATCAGATATGTATGAATCATTATACGACAAAGCGGTAATCGTAACTGGCGATGGTGACTTTGCTTGTCTTATTAATTTTTTGAAAGAAAAGACAAGATTTAAAATCATTGTGAGTCCGAATTATAAGAAAGCATCAGTACTTTTACGTAAAGCGGCGCCTGACAATATAGTTTTTCTTGATCGGTTTGAAAATCGGCTTAAATACGAAGAAAGCAGACAAAAATGAAAAAACCCCGCTGTGAGACAGAACCCACATGGGAGCTTTTTCGTAGTGATATTTTATGTATAGCAAATTAGCAAATTAAAGTCAATAAGTTATCCACAACCATAAAAATATTTTCCCAAAAACAAAATTTGAATAAATAATCGCAAATTTGCGATTTACTCATCTTATCAAAAGAATTTGAAAAATATCATAATAATTGGAAAACATTAGGAATATTTTGAGAGATTTTAAATTTTGCGAAATTAAGCTTCGTAATTTTAAAAAATGTACATATACCAAATAATATTAGAATATTTAAAAGTTTTTGCTTGGCCATTTACTATTCTGAGTATTGCTTTTTTCTTTCGGAACGAAATACGCAATTTTTTAAAAAGGATTGATAACGGAGAAAAATTCTTTTGGAGTATTATTCCGTATTGGAAAATCGATTCTACAAACAGTCGGCGAATATTACATAGCGGAGATCTTGAAAGTGATTGAACTAAAAAATGCCGCAGAGCGACATTTTTTAGTAGTGTCTGGTTACAGCTTGGATAGCCGTGACAGGGCGGACCCTCCAAACACTAATATTAGTGTAACATATTCCAAATAAAGTTGTCCACAGGATAACAATATGATGATGAACAAGAATCTAAATTTGAATAAATAGCCACAAAATGTAAAATATAATGATAGGATATTGCTTTTGAAGACAGGTATTGGGGTTTGAATGCTTGCTCGACAGCCAATCTAGTTTAATGTCAAGAGAAACTAATTAACATATGATCGGAAAACAATACACCTCAATTTATGAAGGTATAGGCAGAATCATTTTTAAAACCTCTAGTGTGCATTTTTTAGCCGCCCAAATCATAAGCTTTTATTATCTAGGAAATAATAAAAATTCGCATAGAATTTCATTTGTTCACGATATTTTAACTAACGAATCCACAAATCTTTCTTTTATTGCAAGATCCTTAAAAAGAGTATTAATGAATTTGGAATTTAGTAAAAAATATGCCGAAAAAGATATAGAAGAAAAAATACTAAGAATTGGTAATTTACGCAACATGTTTGCCCATGAAGTGCTTTTATTTAATCAGGGTCACTGGTTCCCGGACAGAAAAAGTATTCCATGGCACGGAGAGGGACTAAAATTTGAAAATGAATTTAAAAATTTTGAAATTTTATATGACGAAGTTAGCGATGAGTTAAGTAAAATAATAAAAGATAAAAATATAAAAATAGTAGATCGTATTCCGAATGGTTATAAGCCGCCAACAGAAGAATTTAATTCATTGAAATAAACCACAACAACAAAAAGTATAAAAAATAAATTTATGAAAATAATTGATGAGATTAAAAAATCTAAAACGCACTACAATTATGGGAGGGTAGGAAACGGAACTCTTTATGAAATGTGTAAAAAATATCCTTACCACAATGATCCATCAGAAATTGTTGGTAAGGTTTGGCTTATAGGAAGGTCTTACGCGGTTTCGTTGGAAAGGAACAAGAATAATAAGAATGTCAGCGATGATTTTTATAGTGAGATAATCGCTCCGAATTTTATCGGTGGCAATTTTGATAATTTACTACTTGGCATAAGAAAATTGCGCGAACTTAGCGAAGAAAATATCCCGATTATTATCAAGACGCATAAAAAGGTTGTAGATTTTATTCATAAGAGAATTACTAAGGATAATAAAAGATCTTTTGTCTCAAAGTATTTACATTTCCATTTTCCGAAATTATTTTTTATTTACGATTCCCGAGCCGCCAGTACTATAAACAAGGTTGTTAATACTATAGGTGTGAAGAAAAAACAATACACAAGATATATCAAAAAAATAAAAAAATTTGATAAAAAATATGCCGAATTTTTTATCAAATGTTTTTATTTACAGCAATTTTGCAAGAAAAAAGGATTTCTACTTACTACTAGGCAAATTGATAGTTTTCTTGTTGAAATAGCAAATGAAACAATTAGATATAAAAAATTAAGAAAATAAATTATGAAAACGAAAAGAGAAAACGAGAGAATAATTTCTGAAGACAAAGTAATTGATGCGGTTTTGAGTTGGGCATATAAAAATAGTTATGGATTAAAACCGAAAATCAAACATGGGAACAAACATGGTGTAGATTTAGAATTAAATCATGAAAGAACAAGACATAAATACTATATTGAATGTAAGGGCGGACCACATCATGAAGTTAATTTCGTATTTTCGCTCGGACAAATAATAACGAGAATGAATAGAAAACCATTAGGAGTGAATTATGGAATAGCGTTACCGGTAAAAGCTGCGGAAATTGCGCGCAGAAGAATCCCTCGTAATTTTGCTTCTAGAAATAAATTAACTATATTTTCCGTATCAAATAGCGGCGTGGTGAGGAGGTTTCTATCGTCAGAATTTTAAAAATGCTTCAACTTGTTAAAATTCCATAATTCAAGGTTTTCTGGTAAGATGGGTAAATGAACGAAAACGATAATCATAAGGATTTTTATGGGTTGGGCATTGCGCCAGGCATCTTAGAAATTCTTAAAAAACTTAAGTTTGAGACGCCGACGCCCATTCAGGAACAGTCCATTCCTATTACTATTGGTGGAAAGGATTTAATGGGTATCGCGCAGACGGGAACGGGGAAAACGCTCGCTTTTGGCATTCCCCTGCTTCAGCGAGTTTTAAGCGATGGCGGATTGGGTCTGGTTATCGCGCCCACGCGCGAATTAGCGATGCAGATTGATGAAACACTTCGCAAACTTGGCATTTCTCTTAATTTGAGAACGGCTAATTTGATTGGCGGTGAATCCATCGGCAGGCAAATTCGCGACCTTCATCGGAATCCGCAAATAATTATCGGCACGCCCGGTCGGATTCTTGACCACCTCGCGCAAAAAACTCTTTCGCTGCAAAAAGTAAAAGTGTTAGTTTTAGATGAAGCTGATCGTATGTTGGATATGGGATTCGCGCCGCAATTAAAAAAAATTCTTTATGTTCTTCCCCGTGAACGACAAACGATGCTTTTTTCAGCAACGATGCCGGAGGAAATTATTCAAATCGCGAAAGCATTTTTGAAATTGCCCATACGAGTAGAAATAGCGCGTTCGGGGACAACGGTAAAAGAGGTAACGCAAGAATTATTTTTTGTTTCCCAAGAAGAAAAACCGCGGCTCTTGGAAAAAATTCTTCAAGAATACAAGGGATCAGTTTTGATTTTTACAAGAACTAAATACGGCGCGAAAAAAATCGCCCGATTCGCAAAAGCGTTGGGACACGGCGCCGATGAAATTCACAGCAACCGTTCATTAAACCAGCGAAAAGAAGCTTTGGCGGGATTTAGAAGCGGGAAATATCGCGTGCTGGTTGCCACCGATATTGCCGCGCGAGGAATTGATGTGACAAACATTGAACTGGTGCTCAATTACGATTTGCCGCAAATGGCGGAGGACTATGTGCATCGCATCGGACGCACCGCTCGCGCGGGCGAAAAAGGCCACGCGATTTCTTTCGCCCGACCGAATGAAGCAAAAGATGTGCGAACGATAGAACGACTCATTAGAAAAACTTTGCCAGTTTCCAGATTGCCAGAATTGCCTACGCCGCATCCGCTACACAAAGTTGAAGAAAAAAGAATGCCAAGTTTTTGGAGAAAAAAAGATTCATTTCATTCACGGGGAAAAAGTAATTTTCTTTCAAATCGAAATTTTCGGCGACGATAGTTTGTTACTATATAAAAAAACCGCGTCCTCACAACGCAGTTTTTTATCATTTGAATCGATTGTTATCGGCTCACTGAAATAACTTCGCTAAGTTCCGCTGTTGGAGCGGAAACCGTAACCCGACCAGTTGCGGCATCGCGTATTATATTATATCCCGTGTCGTAATCAATTGCGCTCGTCCAATGTGCTCCAGTCGCGGTTGGATCAAATGGGATTGTCGCAATATAAGTTGGCGTAAGACACGGTCCAATATCATAATTGCCCGCTCCTACAGCCATTTTAGTCGCAACAGTGGGAATCGCGCCAGCCGCGCAACCGGTCGCAAAAATCCCCTTTTGGTCGGCGTTTCTTTGACCAACTCCGTTCAAAAGAGCATTCACATTGGAATTTCTTTGCGTATTTCTCGCTTGCGCAAACTGCCGCGCCGGATTCAAAGCAATAATTACAATGCCAGCAAGTACCGCAATAATACCTATGACGACCAATAACTCAATAAGGGTAAACCCTTCGATTTTACTAAGTGCAAGTTTTTTTTGGTTTCTCATAAAAATAAAAAATCTTCCGACCTTTCACCAATATTGTAAATAATAGCATATTATTTGAGAAATTACAGCCAAGTATAATTTTCAATCTATAGACCCACTGCGTAAAGATTTTTTCCGTTAAAACAGCATAATTTTGGCTGTAACTTTGGAAAAACATTTCGGCAGATACTTTGTATATGCCTCAAAGTTTTTCCTTTGTCTCGCCCCTTAATTCTGAAGTTTTAACGACGGGAAATCTTTACGCAGTGGGTCTAGTATTCTTCCATAGAAACATTGGTCAAGTTTGGATAGTTTATAGTTAATTTTAAATTTGTTGTTTTGTCCTGAATAGTCGCTCTCGATTTTATAATTCGTGTCGTGGGACTTGATTCGATCGGCAAAATATCGCAGTTATATCCGCTGATAGATATGGTTTCATTGCCGTTATACGCGCCAAGAGAAATTTTGAGTCGAGCATATTCCAAACACCCTTCTGCTACGCCGCGTGACAGTGATTTCAATTCTAAAACTTGCGTGTCAAACCTACCCAAAAAATTGGCGCTGGAAAAAGTAAGCGCGATCGCCATAGTAATTAATGTAACAATGAGCGCGACCGTAATGCCAATGTAACCGCCATTTCCCATATTTTTATTGTTGTAGCGCATAATAATAAGTGCTTGTTGCTCGGATGCGGGAATAAATGGAACTTTGTATATCCACAGAAACCCTTACCGTTGAAGTTGATTGGCTATTGGAAAAATGTTCAATCAAAAATTGGCTGATTTTCATTCTATTATTCGTAAGCGCAACATTGGGACCGCTTGCTAAAGACAAGGAAATGCTATCGCCTGTCAAAGAAAAAAGAGCCGGAAAGATGGTTGGCGAAGCGCCAGTGAGCCTAATGCTGGTACCAGTCGTATTCGGCAACGGCAATGTGACATTTGTTGCCTGCCCCATCAGCCATTGCAATTTCTTTTTTACCAATTCTTGATTGGCTATCATTTCATTTTTTTCCACTAATGTATCCGTACTCCCTACAATACTGCTGATGAAAGAAAACGCTATACCGATGAAGATCGCAAGAATAGCCGAAGAAATCAAAATTTCTATTAAGGTAAATCCTTTGGCATTTCGTCGGGGGAAAAATTTTGCAATCTTGAAATAGTTGTTCATGGTGAAGATGTGATGATTCGCAAAGCATCATTAGATCGCACCGCCACATAAACAAAATTATTTTCACAATCCACTGCCGTGCCAATTTGTGGAAAATTAAAGGAAGCGGTTCTCACAATATTTGCAGGGTTAGAAATATTCCACATCTGAAATTCAGCATTTGAATCAGATGTTCCCATAAAGAGCAAAAAATCTTGCACTGCTACACTGTTTACATTTTGTAAAAAATTCACTGAACCAAAACTGGTAATATTACTAGAACTGGAAATGTCAAGAATATGCAGTTCGTGGTGATTGGTATGATTAGAACCCAATGTTCTTCCCAGATACATTCTGGTGCCTACCATAAAAAGCGTTTTGCCGTCTTCCGAATTACCCGGAGCAAAATATGCGCCTGCCTGTTGAGGGGAAGACGGATTGGAGATGTCAAAAACGCGTATTTCGTCATCCGCAGAAAGCGCGAGATAAGCCATTTTGCCGCTCACAGAAATCGCGTTCACATTCGCGCCAATTTCCACACTGCTCAAAATTGCCGGATTGAGAGGATCAGCAACATTTATAATATGAAATTCTTTGCCGGAGGTTGATAAGGTTCCTATAAAAACTTTTGCGTCGTAATAAAAAATAGTATTGCCGTAAGCAGAAACACCTGGCAACCCTAAAGAACTTCTCAACACTGGCGCACTAATGTTGCTTATGTCAATAATCTGCAGTTGGGCAGTTGAAGATTTATTCGCTAAATAAGCGTAATTGCCGGCGGCATCGATACCGTTAAGCCCGGAACCAGTGTTGAGAGAAGAAACAATACGCGGATTTTGACCGTCGGTCGCATCAACGATAAAAAAATCATGCTTACTTGCCGTGGAAGCGGTGCCGGACATATACACTATTTTGTCTTTTACATCCAAACCAGTCGCGGAAATTCCTGCTCCTAAATCAACAGAACCAAGCGTACGAGGATTTTGCCAATCACCCGTTAAACTGCCTCCACATGCGTCGCCACCCGTCGCGATGATTGTTTTCCAATTAGTCACCCGACCTACCAGTGTGACATTTTGTGGTCTTTGTGGATTAGTAAGCCAGCTCACTTGGCTTGAAATATCTTTTGTATTTGCATCAGTGGAAGTGACGGTAATCTGCCGCGTGTAAATATTTTGGGTATCTTGCGCGCCGGACAATGCCCATGTGCCGCTCGCGAAAGATAAGCCATGCGTGCCGTCGGATACCGCACTCCAATTATTTTGAAAAATTAGTTTTGCGGCGTTTAAACCTTCTTCTGCCAAACTTTGCGCTTCGGTTGCATTACCTCTTTCCGTCACCGCGTCCTGTCCACCAAACACTAAAATCGCCGCAAAACTAATGCCCAGCGAAAGCAACGCCAAACCTATGAGAATATCCACCAAACTTTGGCCGTTATTTCCATAAAATTTTGTATTTCTCACCATGAAATTGTTCCTTGTTCGTTAATGGAAATGTTTTGCGTTTGTAAATTATTATTCAAAGATAATGTAATCGTAGAGTTAGGCATTCCTGATATCGGCAGGAAAACTATTTCTGTGCCGCCGGTAATGTTTATTATTTCTGTTCTTGGGTATATTTCATCAAATGTGATGTTGCGAGTCGCGTAGGAATTGCCTCTGAAAATCACATAACGGTTAGATTGAAAAGAAATGCCGTGGCTTGCATATCCGTCATTTGCCAGAGACAAATTTTCTGCCCGACGAATAAGGCTCACTATATTTCTCATTTCCGCTGTTAGTAAATAATTCAAATAGCTATCCAAAGCTACTGGCGCGGTTATGGCGATGATAACCGAAAAAATACCTATTGTTACCGCAATTTCTACCAATGTAAATCCTCGCATAATAAACCATTAATATTTCTCATCCGCTATTTCACTTGCAATCCCTGGGTTACTTTATAGATAGGAGTAATGATTGATAGCGCGATAAATCCCACCAAAAAACCCATAAAAAGAAGGAGAAACGGTTCAAGAACAGTTGTTAAATTGGTGACTACCGCATCAACTTCACTTTCATAATAATCGGCTAAATATCCTAAATTCTCTTCAAGATTGCCGGAGCTTTCTCCTACTTGAATCATTCCTACAAACATCGGCGGAAAAAAATGCGGCTGGGTTTCAAAATAATGCGCCATTGTTTCGCCTTTCACCACACTGACAATCGCCTGTTCCAGTTGATAGCGATAATAATGATTATGGAATGTTCCTTGAGCTACTTTGAGCGCATCAACGATATTCATTCCGCTTTTCAGGAGCACTCCTAATGAACGAGTAAAATTTGCCATTGTCAGATTAATAATCACACTGGACAAAAATGGTATCGTTAGTAAAAAACGATCAAACCAAAAATGAATTTTTTTAAATGTAAGAATGATCCGAACAGCCGCGAACAAAGCTCCGATTCCTATGAGCATCAACAATCCATAATTTTGCAACAGCGATAAAAATTGAATGACTGCTTTTGTGGTAAATGGTAATTGTACTCTTAAGCTCACAAAAATAGGCAATATCTTTGGGAATATGAAGAGTGTTAGAAATACGGCGATGCCGATAGTAACTACAAAAATCACCGCGGGATAAATCATTGCCGCTTTCACTTTGCTGTTTATTTCCCTCTGTTTTTTGAGTTCCACCGCGAGATACAGAAGAGTGGAGGATAAATTGCCGCTCGCCTCGCCCACGCGTACCATGTTGATAAAAAATTCGCCGAAGACATAATCGTAATGCTCCAAACTTTGCGCGAGCGATTGTCCGTTGTTGATGTATTGCATCACATCATCAATAATCTTGCTGAATTTTTTTGATTTGGTTTGATTTTTGATCAAACGAAGGCTTTCTAATAACGGCATACTACTTTTGATGGTGACTGCGAGATGCCGAGCGAAATTAATCCTTTCTTGAATGGAAATGCCACGCAAAAAAGCGCGCATCATCTGCTGTAGTTGAGAATGACTCTTCTCTTCCTTATGTTCCTTTTGATTACTCATAAATAATTCTTATCACTTCTTCAATAGTGGTGATGCCCGCGTGCGCTTTTTCTAAACCATCTTCAATCATCGTTTTCATACCATTTTTTATCATCATCTGCTTGATTTGCCCAGCATCAGCTTTACCGACAATAAGACTGCGTATGTCTTCATTAATTTCCAAAACCTCGTGGATGCCAATCCTACTCCGATAACCAGTGCCATCACATTCTTCACATC
>Ga0209541_10001336_pt1 | contig 49273 bp, 64 predicted proteins | sample RifCSPlowO2_01_FD_184027 | JGI IMG/M metagenome (GOLD analysis project Ga0209541, IMG submission 184027) | Groundwater microbial communities from Rifle, Colorado - Rifle CSP2_plank lowO2_0.1 (SPAdes) (version 2) | ecosystem: Environmental > Aquatic > Deep subsurface > Groundwater | place... | reverse complement strand
GATAATGGTGTTGATGATATAAGCGACGTTGTTCCTGAGGGAGTAGAGGGCACTGTGCCTTACAAGGGAAATTTATCTGAAGTTATTTACCAGTTACTTGGAGGGTTGAGGAGCGGAATGAGCTATTGCGGAGCACATACAATTGAAGAACTATGGAAAAATGCCGAGTTTATAAAAATAACATCTGCTGGAATGAAAGAAAGCCATCCGCATGACATTGATATCTTAAAATAATCTTTTAAATTTTTTGAATACAAAACTTTATAAAATAAACATTGGTTTCTATTTCTTATGCGGGGGTGCCAGAGATTTTAATTAAAAGACTGGAACCTGGTCAAATGGGCAGGTAAGCTGAAGAAGCTTTGCTAAACTCAGATTTGCCAAACTTAAGACCCAGGATGAGAAATCCTGTGAGTTAGTCTCTACGCAGGTTCAAATGAGCCCTTTAGAAAAGCGTTCACGTAAAGCTGACTGAGGGATTCGGAAATTCCTGTCCCCCGCACCATACTTCTGGTTACATGCGTTGCCAAAATTTAATTAGAAAATATCAGCTAACTAAATAACCCACTTTATTAACTTGCTACTTTAATTGTGGACTATTCCGAAAGAGATATAAATAAGGCAGTCCTAATGAAATTATGACAACAGACGTAGAAATACTAAATGAATTAAAGGCAATAAAATCAGAATTAGATTTTATAAGAGAAAATATGCCAGATAAAGAAATGTTCCTCACAACTGAAGAAAGAATTCTTTTAGAAGATAGTTACAAAAATGAAAAAGATGGAAAACTTGTTTCTAGTAAGGATTTAAGAAGAGAACTAGGATTATGACTTTTTTAATAGAGTATGACAAACAGCCACAGAGATTCCTAAAGAAATCTGATAAGCATATTGTTAGAAGAATAATGGATAAAATAGATGAAGTTCTTCCAAATAATCCTGTTCCAACAGATGCTGTTAGTATTGTCGGGGAGCATAGTGTTTTTAGAATAAGAATTGGGGACTATAGGGCTATTTACAGAATTAATTATGAAACAAATAAGATTATTATATTCAAGCTAGACAAAAGAGGAAAAGTTTATGACTAATTCTTGCCACCCAATAGCAACCACAAAGACAATATAAATAAGTAATACCCTAAATACAAAATAAATTAAGACGAAAAATTTATGTTAAGCAAACGCATTCGCCCCGCTGGTTTTCGCATGTCCCCCGCACCATACTTCTAAAAATGAGCGTTGCAGAGATGACAAAAACTTTTCGTTTATAATATGCAAATGAAAATCTTTAAAATGTGTTATGATTGTTCAGAACTGCCGCCTCCGTGGCTCAGCCTGGTAGAGCACAGAGAAATCGCTCAGAACCTTGGTAAGGTTGGGGTCGCGGGTTCAAATCTCGCCGGAGGCTAACTTTAAATAACAGGATATGTCCTTATTGAAAAAAATGAGAATTATAATATTCGGCCCGCCAGGTGCAGGAAAGGGAACACAGGCGAGGCTTTTAGCTGAAAAATTAAACCTAAAATATATTTCCACAGGAGATATTTTTAGAGATGAAATTAAAAACAAAACTAAAATAGGCATTCAGATAAAAGAGATTATTGCAAATGGAAAATATGTTTCTGATGATATTACCTTAGAAATTTTAAAGAAAAATCTTAAAAATCCTGATGAGGGGTTTATACTTGACGGTTTTCCAAGGACATTAAAACAGGCAGCTGAGCTTGACAAAATAATTGAAATAGACAAAGTAATAATCCTAGACACCCCTTATCATATCATTAAATCAAGATTATTAAAGCGGTCAGAAATAGGGGGAAGAGATGATGACAATGAAGAAACCATAAAAAAAAGATTCAAGATATACAGGGAAAAGACAGAACCATTATTAAAATACTATGAAAATAAAATAATTCTTGTTGACGGCGAGCAGTCTGTAGAAAAAATAAAGGATTATCTGGTTAAAAGACTGAAAAAATGAAAAACATTTATGTTGACAAAACTAAAAACAACGGCTTTGGAATTTTTGCAGGAAGAAATATAAAAAAGTCTGAAGAAATTTTCATCGTTCGCGGGAAAAAAATTTCTGCTTATTGCATTCCCTGCATGGGATGGATTGGCAGAAGATGGTTGGGCATTGGAAAAAATATGTGGATAAAACCAGAAAAAAATAATCTAATCTTTTATACAAATCATTCATGCAATCCAAATGCAGAAATAAAAGACAGAGTCAAACTCATTGCAACCAAAAATATAAACATGGGAGAAGAGATAACTTTTGATTATGCACAAACAGAGAGCGATCCTTACTGGAGGATGAAGTGCAGATGCAGGAGTAAAAATTGCAAAAAAATAATAATGGGAGAAGCAAAATGGCAATAGAAGTTTTAAGATTAAACCACAGGATTGCAAGGGACAAAAGAATAAGCACGCATGTTGCCTTAACTGCAAGGGCTTTTGGAGCAGGTAAAATTTATTACTCTGGTGATAAAGACTCAAATCTTGATAATAGTGTAAACAAAATTACTGAAAAGTTTGGCGGTCCATTTAAGATAGAGCATACTGAGAACGGTATTAAACTTTTAAAAGAAAAAAATAACAATGGATTTTTTATCGTGCATCTAACTGTCTACGGAAAAGACTTTAAAAAATATCAAAATAAGGTAAAAAACAAAAATATGATCATTGTTGTTGGAGGAGAAAAAGTTGAGAGAGAATTTTATGATATTGCGGACTTAAATTTAAGCGTTACAAACCAGCCGCATTCAGAGGTTTCTTCCCTTGCTGTTTTTCTTTATGATGTGTGCGGTTATGGAAAATTTAAAGATGGAAAGATTAAGATAGTCGGAAGCGCAAAAGGAAAGATTTTAAAACAAATTTAACACTAAAATAATCAATGGAATCTGCTAAAAGAGGTATAATTCTTGTTGTACTGCTTTTGCTTGTGGGTACTGCATATTCAGTAAACATGCATTTGGGTCTTGAAAATAACAGAGTCGGGCCTGGCAGTGTTTTTGACGGCTTTCTAAAATTTAACTTTACAGAAGCACTTTCACTCAGCGAGAATATAATATTTAATTCAGCAGGTACATTAAGTTCTATAACACTTGAAGAGGCATTGAGCAGTGCCGGCGTCCTTGATGACACTGAAATCTTGGCAGAGGTATATGATTCAGCAGGGAAATCAGGCAATGTCCATGTTTTAAACAACCAGATAAGAGCTGGCTTTGACTTAAGAGGAAGCTCTGAAAATCCAAGAGGCCCGGGAGCTGTTATTGTAGAAGAAGCAAGTTTTAGGATAAGGGCAAACAGGGGCCCAATAAATAATCCCAGAATATTCATAGGAAAAGATTTAGTTTACCAGTACAGGGGGAATGAGATAGGATGGAGAGATCTGGAAAGGCCACACTTAAGAGACTTGAATACAAACGGGTTAAGCATAGGAATTTCTCATTTTGGAGTTTACTGCCAGAAGATGAATGTAAGTGCTTCAGGAAAATACCAAATTAAAACAATAGTCAAAAAAAATTCCGAAACAGCGGTTGGGTTAAATGTTTCTATGATTGATGTTGAAGAAAGAGATATTACCTTTCCTTTATGCAATGAAAGAAATCCATGCAAAACAATATCAAATGAGGATATAGGCACATCATTTGGCGAAGAGAGTGCTGTTATTGAGAAAAATATACCTCAGACAACAGAGCAGTATTTATGTGTATTTCCTGCAGAACCTACAGATGAATTAGGAGATTTATTTTCAATAAGGGTAAATGAGGAAGGCATAGGAAACGGAATTATATCAGGGACTCTCTCTGAATGGAATTTTTATATATACGGAAAGTATAGAACTTACAATCATGCCCTAAACAACGGAGGTGTAGTTAATGTAAACATTAATCCTGAATCTCTTAATAATTACATGCTTGGCATTACTGGATGCGAGGAAAACTGTATGATTATCCCACTAAATGTAAGTTTTGTCAGTGGCAATGAACTAACTTTAAACGACTTAAATCTTAACTATCTGCTCCATGGAACAAGTAATGTTGAAGAAAGAGAATTCAGCCTTATAACTTTATTGCCTGAATCTGCAAGATATGACGGTAATGTTGTTCTAGATCTTAGCTCATTAGAAAATGTAAAATCGCCTGCTGCCATGGGAGAAAACTATAAACTAAATACTGCTTTAAGCGGAGTTTTAAGCAATGAAGTTAACTTCAGCGTGGTTCCTGCTCCTTCATCTTTTATAAGATACGGACCTTTCAATCCAGGAGTTAATGAAGAGATTACATTTGATGGAACATCTTCCAGACCTGTAGAAAACAGGAGCATTTTATCTTACATATGGGATTTTGGCGATGGAAATGTAAAAAACACAGCAACAGCAACACATTTTTATATAACACCTGGCAACTATAGAGTAAAACTTAGGGTCACTGACTCTGAAGGCATAAGCGGAATAGACAGCCTTATTGTAATAGTAAGCAATGTGAGTGTGAGCACTGAAGACCTGATAAACGAAACAAAACATGCAATAAACTTATTTTTAAGCAACCTTGAAGGAAGCTCGCAGAAGGTTTCTGACACTGCAGATGTTCTTGGATTAAGGACAGAACTTGCAGGATTTCAAACAGAACTTGACAGCCTGCTTTTAGAATACAACAGAATTTCTGCAAATGCAACAAATGCGAGCACAATATTAACGCCGATAAGACAGAGAGTCAGTGAGATTTTAATGAATGTTCCTCTGGGCTTGAGAGCGGACAGCCTGACATTTAACGGAGGAATTACGGGCGTGAATCAGCTGCCAACATGCTGCGAATTTACAACAGAGAATGCAAGGAATAAAATGTTCTTTGCCCAGGAATCCATCACTGTAAATGCTGAAGCAAGACTTGTTTCCATAGAATATCCTGAGAGAGAGGCTGAGAGCTTTATTCTTATAAAAAAAGATATTATTGGGGGCGGTGCAAAGGTTTATGAGCTTCTGCCGTTCGGGCTGCAAATTAGGGATGTTTTTGCAGGCGGGAACTTTACATCTCCTGCTCCAAATGTTTACAGCTTTCCATTTACAAGCAGGCTGATTTATACTGTTGGATCAGCAAATCTTGTCCAGGCTATTCAGGCAAGGACTGCTGTTCTTCCTGCTGACCTTGAGAGTGTAGGGGCTCCTGAGGAAGAGGCTGATGTTTTGATTGAATCTGAATGCGGAAACAACCTGTGCGAGGCTGATGAAAATTCAGAAAGCTGTCCTGATGACTGCGGACCTTCAAATGCGGGAATGTACATAGTGATCTTAATTGCTGTACTCGTTATAGGGCTGGCTGCCTACTTTGGATTTTTTTTCAGGGGAGGATTTTTCAGAAATATAATGCACAGGGGCGCAAGACGAATGTTCAAGAATGAGAGAGATTACCATGCTGTTGGCAACTTCATTTTGAATGCTATGAGCAAGAATGTTGCAAAACAAAACATAGTGAATGCACTGAAATCAAAGGGATGGAAGGAAAACCAGATAAATTCTGTTTTTGACAGCATAGAAAACCAAAAGAAAGAGGCTGCGAAGAAAATGCCTGCAAAGAAGCACTAGTAATCAGGCTTCACAAAGAGCTTTGTTACTTCCTGCACTATGATCATTATAAATCCAGCAATAAATATCAAAACCCAGTCAAAAATCAAGAGTGGAGTTGTCTTAAAAAAATCGTTCATTACATATACCACGAGAATCTGAAGCATGAATGAAACTGCTACTGCAAACCATAAAAACCTGTTTGAAAATAAATCCTTACTGAAAAATCTTGATGAGCCTGTGTGGTAATTTAATGCATTAAACAGCTGAAGAACCACCAGGGATGAAAATGCAATTGTCTGGCTGTAGTTAATAGCCTGCTTTGTCAGATAAAACGCAAACAGCGAGACAACAATAATTGTCATGGCTATTCCCTGAATCAGAAGAAAAGCAAAGTCTTTTCTGTTTATTATTTTTTCTTTTGGATTACGCGGCTTCTTTTCCATTACATCTCCTCTTACCTTGTCAACACCGAGGGCAAGAGCAGGAAACCCGTCTGTCAGAAGATTCATCCAAAGTATCTGGACTGCTATCAAGGGCAGCGGCAGGCCTATAAGCAACGAAATAAATATAACTAGAACTTCTGCCAAATTGCACGAAAACAAATAGCCGATAAATTTTTTTATATTGTTGTAAATGCCCCTTCCTTCCCTTACTGCTGCCACCACAGATGCAAAATTGTCATCCATGAGAACTATGTCAGATGCTTCTTTTGCCACATCAGTCCCTGAGCCTACAGCAACTCCTACATCAGAATTCTTCAGTGCGACAGCATCATTCACACCATCGCCTGTCATTGCAACTATTTTGTTTTTATTCTTGAGGGCTTCAAGAATTTTTACCTTATGCTGTGGGCTTACTCTTGCATAGATACTTACATTTTCTACAATGCCTGCTAATTCATCAGAGCGCATTTTTTCAAGTTCATCACCTGTGACAACATCCCCCTTTATCCCAATTTCATCTGCTATCGCCTTTGCTGTGACTGCATGATCTCCAGTTATCATCACTGTTTTAATGCCGGCTTTTTCGCATAATTTTATGGAATACTTAACCTCATCTCTCGGCGGATCTATCATGCCCATCATGCCAACGAAAACATAATCTTTGTCGTTTCTAGAACAGGCCATACCCAAAACACGAAGAGCCTGCGAGGCCATGCTTTCATAAATTTTTAGAATTTCTTCTTTTGCATTTTCAGACAATTTTATTTCCCTGCTGTTTACAAGTATTTTACTACATTTTTTTATTACTATTTCCGGAGCCCCTTTAAGATTATATTCAAGATTTTCATTTATCTTATCCAGAGTTATCATAAATTTTGTTTCTGAACTGAATGGAATTTCCTTTAATCTTTTAGACTTTGTTTCATAGCCTGCTTTTTTTGCTGCGACAAGAAGCGCTTTTTCTGTTGGATCAGACGGGCCGTCAATAGAGGCATTGTTGCATAAGGAGGCAACCTGCATCAGCTTTTCCAGTTCTTTTATTGTAATTTTTTTATCCTGAAAAATAAATTCTCCTTTTGTTTCATAGCCGCTTCCTGTAACATCAATCAATTTGTTGTCTGTGAATATCTTTGTTACAGTCATCTCATTTTTTGTTAGAGTGCCTGTCTTATCAGAACAAATGACGTTTACGCTGCCTAATGCCTCAACAGAAGAGAGCCTTCTGACAAGGGAATTTTTTTTAAGCATTCTCTGCGTGCCTATGGCAAGAGTTATTGTTACAACTGCAGGAAGTCCTTCAGGGATTGCTGCGACTGCAAGAGCTATTGCTGTGAGTATTGAATCTACAAAAGAGGTTCCCCGAAAAAATCCAAGGATAAAAATAACCGTAGCTATAAACAATATTGCAAATGTTATATTTATACCAAGTTTGCTGAGCTTTTTCTGCAGAGGAGTTTCCTTTTCCTTTGCAAACTGTATTTCCTTTGCTATTTTTCCAAGCTCTGTATCTGCTGCTGTTGATATTACAACTGCTTTTGCCCTCCCCCTAACAGCAACCGTGCCTGCAAATACCATGTTGTACTGGCCGGATATTATCGCATCTTTTTTTATTGCCTCAACAGATTTTTTAACCGGACTGGACTCGCCTGTCAATGTTGACTCATCAACTTTTAATTCTGCAACATCTATCAGCCTTGCGTCTGCAGGAATGTAACTTCCTTCTTCTATTACAATAATATCACCAGGAACTATTTCAGCAGATTCTATTTTTATTGTTTTTCCGTTTCTTGTTACAACTGCTGTCGGCGTTGACAATTTTCTTAGTGCTTCTATTGATTTTTCTGCCTTAAATTCCTGAAAAAATCCCAAGAAAGCATTGATTATTACAATTGCAAGAATCACAACTGTGTCTATTTTTTCTCCAAGAACAAAAGCAAGCACTGCTGCAGCAAGAAGAATATAAATTATAAAGCTCCTGAACTGGCCCAGGAATATTTTAATAGGAGAGGCTGTCTTGAACTTTTGTATGACATTTTTTCCGTATTTTTTTATTCTTAAAGAAACTTCTTTTTCAGTTAGACCGTCCAGTGAAGTGCTTAATTCTTTTAGTACTTCTTCTGCCTCTTTTTTGTAATACATGTGATAAATTTAATATTGTTGGTTTATTAAATTAACGCTATTAATTTGTAATTGAATTTGGGTAAATTTTTGTCGATAAAAAACTAACGAAAAGTTTATAATTCTTGGCAGTGGACTTTATCTAACGCGCCGATCATATAGTGGTTATTATCCCAGCCTTCCAAGCTGGTGACACGGGTTCGAAATTGGTTGTGCTATAAAAACAATCTACGAAGTTCCCGTTCGGCGCATACAATTAAAAATGAAAAACAGCAAGGAAATAATTGTTACTTTTGGGGCCCATGCGGATGATCTTGAAATTGGGATGGGAGCAACTATTACAAAATACAAGCAGGAAGGCAAAGGGGTCATAGGCGTAATATTTAGCAGCGGAGAAAAAAGCAGTCCATGGTTAAAAGAGAAGTACATTAGCGAAAGCAGGAGAGAAGAAGCTAAAAAAATAGGGGAGTTTATTGGATGCAAATTAACTCTTTTCTTTGGGCTCCATGATATGAAACTACAGGAAGAAATAAAAAAAGCAAAAGTAAAGAGAGCAGTAAAAAACATAATAAATCATTATAAACCAAAAACCATCTTTACGCATTCGAAATTTGATCCGCATCCTGACCATAAGGCAGTAAACAAGGCTGTTTTTGATGCTCTTGATTCAGTTGATCCAAAGAAAAAGATAAGTGTTTATGTTTTTGAGGTCTGGAATGTCCTTAACGAAACTACTCCAAGAATGTATGTTGATGTTGCTAAAACTTTTGGCAGAAAAATTGAGGCCATGAAGAAATTCAAAAGCCAGAAAGTTTTTATTTATACATTAATGCTCCCTGTAATTTTAAGGGCATTTTTCTGCGGACTGCATGCAAAGTGCAGATTTGCAGAGAGGTTTTATAAGATAAGGTAATCTGCTACCTGTAATAGAATTTTCTTTTTTTACCTTTTCCATGACTTAAATTCCAATACTTTCTAAATTCACACAGAGAATGCTCTATGTTTCTTAATGATAAATAAGGCCTGTTTGAAAAAGCATTTTTATAGAAAATTTTTTTCCATTCCAGATTATTTAATAATTCTTTTTGTATTTTGTGCAGATGATATATCTTTTCTAGCTGCTCTTTTTTATTTAATCTTTTATCATAAATTATCTCCAGCCCCCACTCAGCTCCAGGCCCTATATTCACAAAGTCATTATCTGTCCACCCTTGTTTGAAGAAATTAAAATAAGTAAGATCTGTCCAGATTTCATAAGCTAAAAACGGGCCTATATTTTTTATTTTTTGTATTTCCTTTAATGAACTTTTAGGGTCTGCTGAATTATCTATATTAGCTATTAACTCTTTTAATTTTAAATTTTTAAGAATTTCTAAAATGTAAAGATATTTTGGTTCGTTATTTTTATTGCTTGCAATTAGATATGCATCGCTAAATATTGGTTTGCCTTGTTTCCTTAAGTTTTCGAATTTTATTTCTAAACTCTTGTCTATTCCATTAAGTATCCCTATCTCTAAGTTTTCGTACAAATTGTATCTATTAAAGAATCTATAAAATATGTCATTTAATAACATGATTTCCCTCTGTTTTATATCTTTTATTTTATTTATTATGTAAATGGTTCCTTTATCTAGTTCTCTGTAAACATTAATTATTTTATAATTTTTTAATACTTCATCATCCGTCCATGGAGGTTTTTCTTTTAGAATAAACCGTTTATACCATATTAACTGCCTGTCCTGAATAAACTTGAAGAAATCCTTTTCTAAGCCCATGGGTGGTTGGCTTTTTAAAAATATTTATAACTTTCTATTCTTTTTTTTATGAATAACTTTTTAAAACAGGTGAATTAGCTATTTGTATGTTCAAAATTGTATCTGAGGATTCTGCAGCAAGATGCGGGAAATTAAAAACAAGGCACGGAACAGTTGAAACTCCATTCTTTATGCCAATAGCAACAAAAGGGACAGCAAAGCAAGTCAGCCCTGAAGAATTAAAAGATCTTGGAACAGAAGCAATAATCGCAAATGCTTTTATTCTCTCTTTAAAACCTGGGATGGAGGTTATAAAAAATTTTGGCAGCATACATAAATTTATAAAATGGGACAAAACAATTTTTACTGATTCAGGCGGTTTTCAGATTTTAAGCAAAAGCTTTCTGCACAAACACAATAAAGACGGCGTTTATTTTAAGAATCCCTTTGACGGCAGCAGGAATTTTTTCAGGCCCGAGGATGTTATTAAGATTCAAGAGGACATTGGAGCTGATGTTGCAATGGCGCTTGATTTTGTACCTCATTTTTATGGCAATGACAAAAATAAAATCGCAGAAGCTGTGGAAATAACCCACAACTGGGCAGAGAGATGCCTGAAGGCGCACAAAAACAAAAAACAGTTATTGTTCGGGATATGCCAGGGCGGAACTTTTCAGGATTTAAGGGAGAAGAGCGCGAAATTTATCAATGATCTGGATTTTGACGGCGTTGCACTTGGAGGATTGTGCATTGGAGAGAGCAGAAATTTAACTTTAAAGAATATAAAAGCGTGCGTGAAACATATAGGCTATGAAAAACCAAGATATCTTATGGGTGCAGGGACGCCTGAAGATATTTTGGAGGCAGTAAGCTTTGGGATAGACTGTTTTGACTCAAGATATCCCACCATGAATGCAAGGCACGGCGGAATATTCACAAAATCCGGGAAAATTGACATTACAAAAAGTATATACAGGAATGATGAAAATCCCCTTGATGAAGGCTGTAAATGTTATACCTGCAAAAGATTCAGCAGGGCATTTATTCACCATATATACAAAACCCATGAAACTATAAGAGACAGATATGGGAACATACATAATTTGTTTTTTATACAAAATTTTATGAAAGGCTGCAGAAAAGCCATTAAAAATCATGAACTTGCAGATTTTAAGAGAGAATTTTTGCAAACCTACAAATTCAACAAAAACAGTGACAGAAAGTTTACTTATAGCTAGCTTTATTTAAAATAAAAAAGTTTGAATTTAAAAATTTATTGCTTTGCAAAACCTATCTTTAAGAAAATAAATCATTATAAATCCTGTTTTACTGCTTAAATGCCATGGGATATGTGGATGAAATAATAGATGAACTTGACCAGCTTGCTGTAGCTGAAATAATGAAATATGCTGTGCCTACACTAGATGATTACAATGACACTGTAATCCTCGCTGTAGAATTGGGAAAAAATCTGAATGCAAATCTTGAAGTTATAAAACTTGGGGCAAGACTTATGGAAATAAAGCTTGGAGAGGCAATACATAAAAAGAAAAAAGCACATTATACAGAGATATCAAGCGAGTTTGCCAGCGCATTTTTAACAGGCTATCCGCTGAGCGAAGAATTCAAGAAGAAGGTTATTGCCTGTATAGAAGAACAGAATGAGAATAAATTTAGCTCCATGGAAGCAGAGATATGCGCAAATGCTACAAGATGCAATTACCTAACACCAAAAAAGGTTTTTAAACGCTTTTACAATCTTCATGACAGGGGATACAGCTTTGCAGAAGCATTTCTTCTTGTTGACGAGAAGACAGAAGAGAAATGGAAAAAATTAACTTTAGACATATGCAAAAAGAACTGGGAGGATAATTACAAGAAAATAAGGGAATTTATTGAACTCGCGAGAAATAATCCTGCTGATTTTGTTGCTGAAAAAAAAGAGAGACTTACTGGCTGATTTTTTTCAGATTTTTTACTTCCTCTTCTTCTAAATATCTGTACATGCCTGGTTTTAAACTGCCCAGGACAAGATTTCCGATTCTTACCCTTTTCAGTTTTTTTGTGGTTATTTTTACAATTTGCAGCATTCTCCTTATCTGCCTGTTTTTTCCTTCTTTTAATGTTATTAGAAACTTATTGCTGTCACGCCTTTTAATACTAACAGGATTTGTCCTTCCTTCAAACAGCATAATCCCCTTTTCCAGTCTATTGATTACTGCATCAGGAATAGGCTCTTTTGTTTCAACTAGATACTCTTTTTCATGCTCATGCCTTGGATGCGTCAGCCTGTTTATTAAATTTCCATCGTTTGTAAGGAGCATCAGCCCCTCTGAATATTCATCCAGCCGTCCTGCATAACCCAGATGCTCTTTGATTTTTATCAGGTCGCTCAGTGTTTTCTTGCCCTTATGATAAAATGAAGACACATAGCCAACTGGTTTGTTTAACAGTATGTAAATATAATCTTCTTTCTTGACAACTTTATCGTTAAATTTTATTATATCTTTTTCAGGATCTATTTTTGTACCCAATTCCCTTATTGTTTCATCATTTACTTTTATTAATTCTTTTTTTATATATTCTTCAGCCTGCCTTCTTGAGCATACACCTGCTTCTGACAGGAATTTTTGTATTCTTATTTTTTGCATTTTTATTTTTGATATTTTTTTAACTATATAAAACCAGCATAAACAATAAACGCCCCCGGTGAGATTCGAACTCACGACCCACAGGTTAGGAACCTGTTGCGCTGTCCAGGCTGCGCTACGAGGGCAACTTCAAATTGGCAGGCAAGAAGCTATAAAAAACTAACTTTTTATGTTTATCAATATCACATCCTTATCAGAATCAACTTCTTTTACTTTTTTAAAATATTTTTCAACAAGCTTTTTTATTTTCTGAAATTTTTTTGATTTTTTTAAAATGCTTATCACAATAATTGCCTTGTCTTTTTTTACCCTAAACATTTCCATTAATGCTTTTTCAGGATTTTCAAAATTGTGTATTGCTGTTATGCACAAAATTACATCAAACGTTTTGTCCTTAAACGGAATATTTTCTGCCTTCCCGCAAATTAAATTGCCGCTTCCTTTTTTTATCATTTTCCTGCTTGAATCTATACCTGCTGAACTGCATTTAAAGAAGTTTGTTGATATTCCTGTTCCGCAGCCAATGTCAAGCAATTTATCTGAAACCTTTATTTTTATATTTTCTGAAATAATTTTTAGTTTTTCAAGCTGTTCATCAAGATGGAGCCTATCGTAACTGTCTGCTATTTTGCCATAATAATCCATAAAGAGAATATAGTTAATAGTCTAATAAACTTTTTCTGTCTTTCATGACAATTTCAGCACTTCTTTCCCTCTGAACTGCATGGCAGCCACAGTTGAAACATATTCCCATAAACTGGAAGTTTACGTTCCTTGAAAATGAGAAACTGCACCTAAGACACTTGTAATTTACCCTATCAATAGGAGCAGCCATCTGGACTATTTTTTCAGGCTCCTCTCCGCGCGCAATTTTGTTATAACAATTAAAACATATGAGATTTCTTCCTGTTGAATCATATGTTGTCTGGCCTATTGAAGTAGAACTTGTGCATCTTGTGCATGTAACCATTAAATCCTGGTTGTTTCTTGACATTGATGTTTTCACCCTGAATGAAACTGTTTAAAGTAATATTTAAATGTTGTTGTGCTAATAAAAAACTATAAAAATGTGCTTTTTCCCAGATTAGCATATGTTGCTCTACAATTTAGGCCTTTTTATTGTATTTATTGTCCTTCTTGCTGTAAGTGCAACTTTCTGCGTAAAGAGCCTTTCAATAATATCAAGATTCCTAAGATTCAGCGAGTTTATTATTGGCTTTGTGATAATGGGTTTTCTTACATCTCTGCCTGAGCTTTTTGTTGGAATAAATTCTGCACTAGACGGCATACCAAATCTGTCTTTGGGAAATGTAATAGGGTCTGTTATTGTGAACCTTACACTCATTGCCGGTATTGTCACTTTGTTTGCAAGAAATATTAACACACAAAAACGAATAATAAAGAAGGATGCATTAAAACTTGTATTTTTTGCCATTGCGCCTGTTATCTTGATGTTTATTGGAAATAGAATAAGCAGAATAGACGGCATTATTCTTTTAGGATTATTTTTCTATCATGCATATACAACCTATAAAGCAAAGAGTGAATATAAGGCAGCTGTTGAGAACCATATTTCAAGGGGGGAGGGAATTGCAAATACTTTTTTGTTTATTTTTTCAATAGTGCTCCTTTATTACAGCGCAAAACAGGCTGTTAGTTACGGCTCACTATTTGCAGCCGAAGCAGGACTGCCGCTTTTGTTTATTGGGCTATTTTTCGTTGCCATTGGAACTTCGCTTCCTGAACTTGTTTTCGGAATAATTGCTGCAAAAAGCGGACATCCAATAATGTCTCTTGGCGACCTTCTTGGAGCGAGCATAATAAATCTGACCTTAGTTATAGGCGTTACAGCATTGATTCACCCAATAACTACAGTACGAACGCTGTTTTTTACAAGTGCCATATTCATGATACTAGCAACATTTATATTCAGCACTTTTGTTGAGAGCGGAAACAGAATTGACTGGAAAGAGGGGATTGCACTTATATTTTTATATGTGTTTTTTCTGATTGTTGAACTAAGCATATCCGGACACATAGGTTTTGCCTGAATGCACCGAAAGATTAATTGTTTTATCTGAATTGTATTTCATATGGATGAATTAAGAATACTGCCTAAAGAACTGAAGAAAAAAATTGAAAATTGTGAAGAGATATTTCTGCTTGATGTCAGAAATCCTGAAGAAGCAAAACTTGCAAATATAGCTGGTTCTTTTCTAATACCATTTTCAGAGCTAAAATCAAGAATCAGTGAAATTCCAAATGACAAACAAATAATAACTTACTGCCACCATGGCAAGAGAAGTTTTGAAGCAGTAAAGATACTAAGAGAACATAATCTTAATGCAAAGAGCCTAGTTGGAGGCATTGACTGCTGGTCAAGATTTATAGACCGCAGAATACCGCAATACTAATAATAATAGTAATAATAAAGCCTAAGTTTTTAAATTTTTTGTAATTTTTCTGTTTTAGCATTATAACAATGGAACAATATATTATAACAAAGAAGATTGCAAAACAGGGCAAGCATAATCTAATAATAATCCCTATGTACTTAAATGAAAAAATAAAGGCAGGTTCTTTAGCAAAAATTACAATTGACATTATAAAATGAATCTTGAGAAAATAACAAAAAATACAAAAGAATGGCTGAACAGAAGAAAGCCGCGTTTTGACAGGATTACAGACCCAATTTATTTTAGGATTGCATCGAATGCAGGGCTGGTTTTTGGAGCGCATAAGGTAATCGAAGAATATGGAGAAAATCCTGCTGAGATAGCAGGGCTTTCTGCAGCTGCAGGGGCATCATTATTGCTTCTTAACAGATACTTAATATCTCCAATAGCAAAGAGAATAAGAATCCACCATCAGAGAAATATAAACAGAAGAAGAAGCGCAGCAAGATCAAGCTGGCATAGAACAATCATGCAGTACCTTATTCCTGCAGGATTTATTGGTGTTTTGCATTATGCTGATGACATAAATTACATAAAAAGGAGGGCTGATTCTTATTTTACTGATAAATACAAGCCAAGAATAACTGCTCCTATTCCAACAGAAGAGCCCAAAGATAATTCTTTAAAAAATAAAATTTACGAAATATTAGACGAAGAACTTGAGAACACAAAAAGAGGGACAGATGACGGCAGATTTTACAGGACATTCAGGTGGGAAGAGCTTTTTAGGGAAGCAGAAACAGAACATGGGATAAAGGATGATCTTCTTGCAGGTACAGCTATGCACGAGAGTTATGGAGATCCGCTTTTGATTGGCCCTACAAATGATGTAGGATTAATGCAGATTATTCCTTCAACAGGCAGAAGATTTTGCGGAATGAAAGTTTATGAAAATCCAACTTCTGAGAAAATGAGGGAACTTGTCAGAAAACACAATGAAAATCTTGATGAACTGGCAAAAATTGATGAGAGGTTTGACCCAGCAAAAAGCATAGAGTGTGCTGCAAAGCATCTTGAAAAAGACTATAGAAGATACTTTGACTGGGACAAGGCTGTTTCAGCATACAACAGGGGCGTGCCTGCAAGAAATTTAAGAAATCATCCTTATGTTGCCAACGTCAGGGAATCAAGAGAGAGATACATAAGGAAAAGAGGAGAACTTTTTGCAAGAGCAGCTTCAGACAACACAAATGGGCAGGAATCTGCATCCAAAAACTAAGGGCAAGATTTAAAAATAAACACTTATTGCATTCTGCAGGGCGGCCATAGTGGTTTGGATCTACCCGATCCTGTTTCAAATTCGGAAGTAAAACAAACCGACGTTCCATACTGTACTGCGCTCAGCGCGGGAAATATGGTTCGCTGCCCACCTTTAAAATCCAAAAGAATCAGTAAATTCCTTTATTTTCTTATATTCATTTATTAATTTAATTCCCTCATCTGTTATTTTATATCTTTTTCCGTCTTTTGTCTCTTCTTCTTCAACCATGCTTTTTACAGTTAATTCCTTTAGGTATATCTGCATTTTGGAATGCGAGAGATTTGCCTTGTACATAAGATGCGTCGGCTTTATTCTGCCGCCCTTATCCTTAATAGAACAAAGCATGTCATAGATTATCCTGAATTTATCCCTTCTCTCGCTCATTTTTTCATTACCAATACCATGTTTATCAATAACAAGACATATCCTGCAAGACTTACTGAATTTCCAACAGCATAAAGATTAAGCCCTGTAGAACTAAGTGTTGTATTTATAAAAATAAATGTCAGATTGGAAACTGCCAGCAGGATAAATGACAAAAATACAAGATAGGAGTTTGCGCTTTTCTGTTTTTTGTAGTTGTCATACATATAAGGCACTATGTAAACAGCAAGCATAACAAATGAAAAAAAGTAGAAAAATGTAAAGGACCTTGCTTCCCTTACAAGAACTGCACAAAGCATTGCTATTAAAAGAAAGAGAATTATTATTCTTTTATTTTTAACATCTGAAGCAAGAGAGGATAAAACAACATAGCCGCCCAAAATAAAAAACACAAAAAGTATGAGGCTGCCTGTGTAAATATGGCTTGCTTTCAATATAGGAATTGATTTTGCAATTTCTGTAAACATAACAAGAAATCCAACAACTGCATTGCTCACGAGCTTAAAGAAAAATCCTGCTGACATAGACAAAAATGCAACAGCAAGATAGCGATATCTTCTGTTTGAGCTTAGTTTGTAAGCCCTATAAGCATAAATAGAAATAACAAGTGTAATAATTAAAGAAATTGTTTCAAATACTGATTCAGCACCAACAAACCATTCGGGCCTTAACAACAATTCGTTAATAGGCATGCATAAAATCTGGAAAATAGATTTATAAATGTTGTGGATTCGGCTTCTGTATTTTTCTTTCACAATGTACTTATTAATGCTTTGCATTGAAATTATTAGATGAATTTCAGCATACACCAAACCAAACATATAAAGGCTGAGGAAGAAGTCTTCCTCAGTCCAAAATTCATGAACCTGAAAATTGCAATGTAACGTTCCAGGTGTTATTAAAAAAAGGAGGTGGCAAATATCGAAAATATAATTTACGAACCGGATTATGTGGAAGAGCTTCTTGAAGACGATGAGATAAGCATTGAAGAGGCCGGCTTTATGGAAGGCTATATTTAAGTATTACTTATTCTTTATTTTTTTATGAAAAACAAAACAAAGAAAGAGGCTCTTGAGAGAATATTTTACCTGTTTGAAGAGGCAAAGAAAAATCCTGAAAGGGCTGACATCTATATTAAAAAAGCAAGAAGAACCGGAATGAGGGTTAACATGCCAATACCAAAAGAGCTAAAAAGAAAATACTGCAAACACTGCAATACCTACTTTAAATCCGGCAATTACAGAGTGCGGACAAGAAATGGAATGCTTGTTTATTACTGTCTTAAATGCAAAAAATACATGAGATTCAGGATTTGCTAGGATGATTTTCTTGGATCGCACCAATATTCTTTAATGTTCTGCCTTACAACACTGTGCAGGCTGTTCCCTTCTGGCGTTCCTATCTTAAAACGATCGCTTATTTCAACCCTTCTATGTCTCCATAACCTTCTTTTTTCTGCAGAATATTTTATCGTAACCAAAGCAATATCTTTCTGGCTTAATGTAAGAAGCGTGAGATAAAACTGCTCAAAAATATCACGCTCTCTATCCCCCTTTGGTTTCCTGAGGCTTTCTCTTTTTACATCTTCCCAGCAGGCATCGCGCGTTCTATACTCAAGTGTTTGTATTGAATACGAGGAAGTTTCTGATTCATAAAGAATGTCTAATATTGCATTTGCAACATAGCTGTCTGCAAGAAATCTAAGCTGCCTTTCTGTAAGATGACTGCTTGTTTCCATCGCTTCCCCTCCCATGTTTCTCTCTCTTATTTTTTTTCCTGTCTTTATATCTACAATACTTGTCTGAAAGAGCGGCAGAATCCTACCCTCATAAGGCTTTATTCTTCCTGCAATTCCCATACAAATAAAAAATACAGAAAATTATTTAAGCTTTTTTAAATCTTGCAACAGTATCTATCAAATCAATATGCCCCATGAATAATGCCCTGCAGCAGTATCTTTCGATGCCTAAATCATCCATTACTTTCTTAGGATGCTCTCCTTTAGAAGTTCTCTCTTTATATTCGTCCCAGAGGTGTGCCAGTGGTTTATTACAACTGAAACAGCTTATTGGAATGAGCATGGTTTTTGGCTATAAAGAAGATTTTTAAAACTTTCTAATCGTGCTGGCCCTTTACTTTGTATTTTTCAGACCTCAAAACTTCATTGTATTCTTTTGCAAGCACCTCAGATGAATTGTCCTTTCTGACAAATATTTTCCATAGTATAAGCATAATTACTGCCCCCAAACCATAAATTAAGTATTTGTTCTGTAAAAATTCTATCATTTTGCTCCTTTTGCTGCTTCTTTCTGAATATCAATGCCTAGGTCCTTTAATGCCTTTATGTGCATTCCGATCAGCTGCTCTGTTATACTGACAATCTTAAGCATTTCTTCCCTCTCTTTTGCCAATGTTGCAAGGCATCCCTTATGATAACCTATCTGTTCCTCTTTTGCCACTAAAATCTTAATGAAGCCATATTTATAAAACTATCTAAGAAAGTTTCTTGCCACTGAAATCTTTAGGCTTGTAAAAATATTGTGCGACTCAAAAGTTATCTCACCGCTGTTTATCATTTCTATTATCTCATCTGCAGGATTTTCTGAATCTAAAATCTCATGGATGCTGTTTTCATTTAAATTAATATCTAAATCAGCATTTTCAGCAGCACCCCTGCCAACAGCAGCTATAAGGCCGTCCTGAAGTATTACATACTCTCCTTCTGTACCTTCAAGATTTACATTAACGTTTATGTCGCCTATAAAAAATCTTGCAATTGGAGGAAGCTCAGAAAGATACAAATTTGCCGTGTCCTGAATCACTGATGGATTGTCAAGATATTCTTCAATATTTATAGTAATTTCTTCATGTGCGAAAACCATACCTACAAGCAGCAGCATAAAAATTAATATTTTTTTTATCATTTTTGTTTTTTATCCTCAAAAATACAAAACACCAAGATATTTAAATCTTCTGCAATTATTTCCCAGATATGATAACAATAGACGGGTCTTCTGGCGGGGGACAGCTGCTCAGGTCTTCATTAAGCCTTTCAGCCTTGACCAAAAACCCTTTCAGAATGATCAATATAAGAGGGAAGAGAAATAATCCCGGCCTACAAAGGCAGCACCTGACTGCTGTTAATGCAATTTCTAAAATTTGCAATGCAAAAGTTTCAGGCAATGAAATCCATTCAAAAGAAATTGAATTTATTCCTTCTAAAGTTGTTTCTGGAAAGTATAAATTTGATATAGGAACTGCAGGTTCAACAACCTTAGTTTTACAGACTTTACTTCCTCCATTGATATTTGCGGAAGATAAATCTGAGATAGAAATAACTGGAGGCACAGCAAATCCCCTTGCTCCGCCTGTTTTTGATATAAAAGAGGTCTTTCTCTGGCATCTTGAAAAAATAGGAATTAAAGTTGATATTGAAATAATAAAAGAGGGTTTTTATCCAAAAGGAGGAGGAAAAATCAGGGCTACAATTTATCCTGCCAAAGAGATAAAAGAATTAAAACTTCAAGAGTCTAAGGAAGGGCACTATGAAGAAACAAAAATAACTACTGTATCTTCAGATGAACTCAGGATCAAAGAGGTATGCAGCAGGATGATAAAAGGATTTAAACTTAACTTTCCTGTTGGCATAAGAATAAATTCAGAAGAAAATTATGTAAAAACAATGAATTCAGGATGTTATATCCATACAAATTATAGTTATAATGGCTGCAAAATTGGGATGAGTGTTTTAGGGGAGATGACAAAAAAATCAGAGGATTTAGGTAGGGAGTGCGCAGTTCAGCTGTTAGAGGAGATTAAGTCCGGAGCAACCACAGATCATTTTACAGCAGACCAGTTATTAATTTATATGGCAATAAAAGGTTCAGGAAAAATAAGAGTTTCGCAGATAACAGAGCATATGAAAACAAATATATATGTTATTAAAAAATTTTTTGATGTTAAGTTTATTATAAACAATAATATTATACAATGCCAAAAATAAAAAATCCCGAAGAATTTCAGCGCGAGGCCTTAAGAGAATTCAGGAGAAGAGTTGTTTCCTGGTGCGGAGAGGAAAACTTGGGGCCCGTATCCATAGACCATATTTCAGACATGGAGAGAATAATAAAGGACTTGTCTTCTATAGGGAGATATGTTATAGTGGATTTTACAGAAATGCAATGCTTTGACAATTTTTCAGCATGCTACCAGAAAGATGGATTTTTGTATATTGCATGGTATGAGAGAAGCGACAGACTAAGCACAAGTGATGTCCACAGCCACTATCTGAAGTTTAAACCTGCAAAAATGTTTATCAATGCTGCTGAAAATCCAAGATTAAACCATATTGTAATAGATACTGCTGAGATAACTCCCACTCCAAAATCCAAATATGCAGAAAATCCTGATGAATATGGAATACAGGAAATTATAGATCCTAGAGGCAGAGAGCTAAGGCATTTTGAAGGCGGAGAGATCTGCCATGTATTTGATGTGGTATGCAATGCAGGAAGGATTGTGATGCATCCAAAAGGCTCAGTATTTGCACACGAAAAAAGGGATTATTATTTTAGACAGGATAATTCAGGCGTCATACTCTATTAGGTTATTTTAATTTAATTCTCCTCCAAAAATTTGTTTGCTTTTTTCTTTTCTATATACAACAGCACTGTATGAAATTTCCTTAGACATTATTTTCTTGAAAAAACAAATCTTCTTCCAACATCAAGATCTGTAAACTCGTCTGCAGCTTCTTTTAATTTTGTGTTTGCGCTTCTTCCAAAAGCCATGACTTCAACCCTGCAGCCCATTGCTCTTTTTAAATGTTCAACAAGAGGAATAAAATCCCCGTCGCCGCTTACGATAACAACTGTATCAAGCTTTGGAGCAAGTTCTATGCAGTCCATTGCAATGCCAATGTCCCAGTCTGCCTTCTTATTTCCCCCGTAATAAACAACAAGGTCCTTAAGCCTTACTTCAAAGCCAATTTCAATTAGGGCTTTATGAAAATATGCCTCATCTTTTTCTCCTGCTCTCACTGCATATGCAATGGGCCTTACAAGCTTTCTTCCCCTAACAGCTTCCTTTAAAATTTCCTTAAAATTTACACGTGCATCATAGAGTGCTCTTGCGCTATAATACATATTCTGCACATCCACAAAAACACCAACTCTCTGCTCTTTGTTTATCTTAACCAAACTAGTTCACCTCGTAGCTAACAGCTGCATACCCTAATCTTGACATAACAAAAAACTGTTCTTACACATTAATAATACTTTCTATATAAAAAATGTAAAATAGACTGCTATGAGAACAACAATAATCCAAACCGCCTTATTCCAGTTGAAAACTTTTTTGCCGTCAAAAAGCCAGAAGGGAATCATGTTGAACAATGCAAGCCAGCTATTTACAATGAAACCGATGACTAACAATGACTCAAAAAAAGATGTTTTCAAAATTTCAAAAATGTGCTGGTTCATCAGGCTTACTGCACCCTGGAAGCTGCCCGTAAACAGCACAGCAATTGCAAAGAAAACCACAGCAAGAATAATGTTTGTTATTGGTCCGGCAACAGAGATAATCCCATTTTTTCTTTTATCAATAACCCTGCTGAAAATCATCACTGCACCCGGGGCAGCAATTACAAAACCAAAAAATCCCATTATTATTGCCAAAAACAGCATTTCATCAAAGCTCCTGAATTCAGCCTTATAGCCGTATTTTTGCGCAAAATATTTGTGGCTTAATTCATGAAGCAAAAATCCTAAGCCGACTGCAATTGATGATATTGCGAATGTAAAAAAGAACTTTGATGTCAATCCCCCGAGAACAAGGCCGAAGGCGATTGATATTGCAAGCCATGCTTTTGTTATATCTTTTATTTCTATGTCGGAGCTTGTCAAAAAACTATTTATGTGATAAATCTTTTTTGGTTCCTGAAAATATTTGATTCTCATGAAAATATCATAAAACAATGGTTTTTATTTCTTTTCATTTTTTAATTTATTCACCAATTTGTGGGCAAGATGAAGCGGAAGGGGCAGCTTGTACTGCTCATCTATTAATTTTTTTGCAATTTCAACTGATGTGTTCAGCGTGATATTATGCCCAGGCGTTACGTAAACCGGCTTTGCGTATGGTTTTGCCTTCAGTGCAATTCCTTTTATTTCATTGTTAAACATAACTTTGTCCTCTTCAAGATATCCGAATGCAAGCTCCTTTGAAACTCCAAAACACGGCTTGTTAAGAATAACACCAACATAGCTTGCAAGCCCTGCTTTTTTTGGATGAATAGCACCCATTCCCTTTATCATAATGATTTCAGGCCTGTTATTCAGTGATCTAAATGCGTTTACAATTACCGGGCCCTCCCTGAAAGCAACAAGATTTGGAGAGTAGGGCATTACTTCCTCGCCTTCTATGTTGTTTTTTTCAATTATTTCTTTTGATTCCATACTTATAACTACTGCAGCACATACATATTTATTCCCAATATAACCCACGTCAAATGCCGCAATCGTTTTTGGATTAGAAAAAGAATCTTCCAATTTTATTCCTTCCAATATCCTCTTTTCTATTTCTTTCAATTCTTTAAAATCAACACCAGTTTTCATATATTTTGTCATAAGATAAAACTTTTAAATTTATCCAAAAGCTTTATAATAAGTTCTAGATTTGTGTTTTCTGCAGAGGAGAGGGGAAGCTGATACCATAGCGAACCTTGAGTCTATACGGGTAGGACAGCTAGGAGATTTTAATACAAAACCTAAATGTCCGTCGAAGTAACGATGAATGTCTTACTGCGGAAGGCTCATAAGGAGTTAACTCTTTGCGATACCCGAAATGCTCTAAACACGGATGGGTCGTTGGTTCAAATCCAAAAGGATTGACGTAAGTCGTTCTGGAGTGCCCCCGCTACTTCTCTGCATTAATTTTTTGATTTCTCTAAATTTATTTTATAAGAAGCGTTTAGTTCATTATTAATTTGGGTCTTACTTTGCTAGCTTCCCTCTTTTTTAATGCATTCATAACAACAAGCTCATGCAATGCTTTTACAGAATCAAATGCAGCTGCATTAAGTATTTTCTGTGAATTATCCGGCAATAGGGCAATACTATCATAAGAAACCAAATTAGCATATACAGAATTTACTACTCTTTCTACAGCTTCATGGGAATAATTACCAAAAAATTTAAAGGATCTTGAGCTAGATGTCCTGTGCTTCAACAATACAGGCAAATCATTTTTGTCAATAGCTATACCTTGATAAGAATATCTCATCTCAAAATTAAATGCCTCCCCCATACCTATCTCCAACAACCTAGAATTTTTAAACATATTCCTAAACCATATATAATCTCTTTTAACTTCGCTTTCGTCTTGGGAAGCCATAATCTCCAAAGGGATTATTCCATAGTAAATATCAACATAAGAATCAGGTTCCTCTCCTTCTTTCAGGTGAACTGCCCCTGTATTATTTTTTATAAAAGTAATACATTCTTTCTCTCCCCTAACTATATCCCGAATAATCGCGTCAGGAAGATCTTTTATAGCTGCTTCCAGCGGTGAGCCTGCCCCTATCTGCCTTCCAGCAGGGCTTACCAGCCTTGGATTAACCCTGACGTCTTTAGCTATTGTCTTCAGGCAGGAAACAACATCTTCTTCTGTTGGAACAGTATATCTTAACAGTAAAACTATCTCTTCTACACCTACACTTTGAAATTGTCCCTGTCTTGAATAAACCTTGTTTTCATAAACTGGCCTGAAACCCTGTAATTCTATTGCCATAAAAATAGCTTAACATAAAAACTTAAAAACCTTGCTATTTACGGAATCATAATATTAGAAATGTTTATTATACAGCAAATATCGAAATAGTCATGACAACAATATGCGGTATTGATGATGCTGGAAAAGGACCAGTTATCGGTCCAATGGTGCTAGCTGGAATTGTAATTGAGGAGAAAGAGCTACCTAAACTAAAAGAGATGGGTGTAAAAGATTCCAAGCTATTAACACCAAAACAAAGAGAATTAATTTATCATAAGCTGATAAAAGAAATAAAAAGATACAAGATTATTAAGATTCCTCCTGAAGAAATCGACGATGCTGTTCTTTCTGACACAACAAATCTTAACTGGCTTGAGGCAGACAAAATGGCTGAAATAATAAATGCTTTGAGGCCTGATGCAGTTATAGTTGACTGCCCGAGTAATAACAAAAAAGCATTTGCAAATTATCTGGAAAACAAAATTAAAGTCAAAACCAGCTTAAGATGCGAACACAAGGCTGACCGCGATCATCTGGTTGTCGGGGCAGCTGCAATTTTAGCAAAAGTAACCAGAGACAGAGAGATTGGATTAATTGAAAAAAGAATAGGAATAAACTTTAATTCGGGATATCCTGCTGATCCTTTAACAAAAAAATTTTTAAAAGAAAACTGGAATAAATATCCTGAGATATTCAGACATTCATGGTCAACCTACCAAGAATATTCAGAAGGCAAAAAATCAAAGAAACAGAAAACACTTGGAGAATTTTAAAAATTACACACAAATTATATAAACTACAAAAATATTCATTAATCTATGACAGAATTTGAAGTGGTTAATGGAGAATTAAGATTAAATAAACACATTACAAAACTAGACCAATTTGTGATAGATGCATTATCAATATTGGAGAAATATGCTAATTATGTGTTAATTAGTGGATACGTTTCAATATTCTTTGGCAGAGCAAGAGCAACAGAGGATGTAGATTTATTTATAGACGAAATAACTCCTGAGAACTTCTTTAAATTTTATGATGAAGCAGTTTCTAGAGATTATGAATTTAATATAGAAAACCCAGAAGAGTTATATCATGAATATTTGCAGGACAATTTATCAATAAACATGTGGAGAAAAAAACTGCCATTAATTAGATTAGAAATAAAAATAGCAAAAAAACAATCTCAAAAAATGAGCTTAAAAAACAAAATAAAAGTATTTTACAATGGGGGTTTTCTTTTCTTTTCACCTATAGAGTATCAAATAGCTTACAAAAAGGCAATTTTAAAATCAGACAAAGATATGGAAGATGCCAGGCATCTTGAAATCGTATTCAAAAACCTTAATAAAGAGGCAATAGATAGTTATACTAAGTTAGTATTAGAGGAGTTTAAATATGGATAAGCAAAGAATTTTTTTTGTAGAAAAATGGGCTGAGTTTGTTAGGATTAATGATGATGAGAAATGGTCTAAGATACAGGCTGAGCTTGTAGATTCGCAGATAGAAAATGCACAAGACATGGCACTAACTAAAGAGCAGGTAGATTACATAAAAAGAGGCAAATTACAATAGTGCAATAATTTTTTCTTTACTTCTAAAACCAGAAACAATCCTCACATTATTTTTTAAATCTATTTTAGATTCTTCTCTTTTTACATATTTCTGACTGAAAATTAAATCTAATTCCCTCTTTTAAATTATTAAAACATCTTTAATCATATTAAATTATAACACAAAATAGTTTAGAAAAGTTTGCATTATATAAACAATGTGTGGTAAAGTGACATATGCCCCCAGTACAAATCTCTATTTTGGTTTATAGAAACTACCAGTTATGCCTGCTTTGGTTGACATATGGCCATCATAATCTACTGGCAGATCAAAATGCGCTTCATATCTTTTTTCTTTTACAAGATCTGCTACAGCTCTAATTAGCCTAATAGTAGATTCTGGACTTCCATTCCAATTTACTTGAATCTGATTAGGATAAATAAAGCCGGATGCATATCTCCCACCAAAGCCAGAAGTATATTGTTTTATTCTGCCTTTGCCTTCATATTCTTCAGTTGCTTGAATATCAGAATGAAGTTCTCTAAATATGAAATGTCCACCGTACCACCTGCCCTCATCATTATCACTTTTATTAGATTCGTCTATTTTAATTTCAGCAGGTAATTTTTCTCTAAAGGTATTGCAGAATTCATCGAAAAGATCTTCTCGCGGAACAAACACATTGATAGCATATCCCATTCCATGTTCTCCTCTTCTTTGTAAATCTAATTTTCTTTCTATCCATGGAACAGTAATTACTGATAAATAAGCGTCTAGAGGAATTGTACTAAAAAATATAACTGGTCCTCTTGAAGGAATATACCCTTCAGGTTTATGACCAAAAAGGCCATCGCCTTTAGTAAAACCCCTTAGTTTACCACTCCTATCTTCTTCACTTAACGGCAATTCTATATGACTGTGATTAAAACCGCAAAGATCTATACATCTTAAATGCCCAAGATCTAATGCGTGGTGTTTCCTAACATATTCGTCTAATGTAACTTTGTCCATATTATCTTATCCTATATTTTAATGTCTAATTCTAGTGTAGCCTTCGTTTGCTTCAATAGTTTTTTCTACATCGACTCCAATTTCGCTCAAAACAAGAGTTAAGTCTTTGGACGCCCATATATCTTGAGAAACATACGACTCATAAGAATCATCAATCAAACATGTCGGTAATCCTGGATTTCTTGATCGTCCAGGTTTTAATCTATATCCTGACTTAAGCAAATCAAGAGTGATTGTTCTTTTATCTTTATCAACTCTTAGATGTGGCCTTACCCCATCCTGAATGTTTTTATTCCACATTTTTTGAAATTCATCTCCTGAAACTACTTCTATGGCTGTAGGATAATATGTAGCAACCAGTCTTACCCCAGAACCTGCACAACCATATCCTGTTGTCAGCAAAGCATAATCGTTTGCAAATTTTGTTTTTTCACAGTCAACAATTGCAGGTATTATATCAAAAACATTAAAATCTGGAATTCTCATTGTTTCTAATTGAAAATCTGGAGTGTTACTATTTTGAGCCTCGTCTTCTAAGCTACCATTTATTATAGCATTATCTTCTAAGATTGAAATTGGTCCATAACAACAAGTTCCAGAACCAACAAAAATTCTTCTTCCAGATTGTATAACTCCTAAGAGGTTTATTTCTCCTAATGTGTCTTTAAGTGGAACAGTAAATATTTTATCACCGTCTAAAAAAACATCTCGTTTTTGAAAATTTAACCTTTCTACTAGGTTTCTATCAGTCATTTTGTACTTCCCTCACCTTCATTTTCTAGTAAGTATTTTGCTAATATCTTTGTTAATTCAAGTATTGCTGAAGAGCCTTCTTCTTTATCTGCTAAAGCTCTCCTGATGTATTGTGCTGTTGTTAATTCTGTATTCTCAGGATCGATTTTAAGTATAGTTTTATAACATGCCCCATAATATTCTACTGGATCTGGCGCTACCGGATTATGTGGCCACCATCCTTTTCTTTCATCAGGCGGAGCATAACGATCTAGTACACTTTCTAACTCTACGATATCACAATCTACTGCTCTCTTGAATTTATATCCAGTATCTAATTCTAATTTTATACTAGGACCTAATCTTAAACCTGTCATTTTTATCACTCTATAATGCTAAAGTTACCTTATATATTAATCTTTGTCGTACTAATATGGTACGAAATATTTATAAAGAATAATTAATATAAAAAACCTATGAACACTAGTGCATTAAGAAAAATAGGACTAAGCGATAATGAGATTAAAATATATTTAGCTCTTTTAAAATCTGGAACAAATACTGCTTATGATATAGGAAATATAACAGGAATTTATCGTGCCCATGTTTATGACAAGCTGGAACAGCTTATGAAAAAAGGACTTGTTACTTATATCTTTAAAGGAGCTAAGAAGTATTTTCAAGCAACACACCCTTCTAAACTTAAGCAATATCTAGAAGACAAGAAAAGAGATATAGAAATGCAGGAAGATGATATTGATTCTATACTTCCAGAATTAGAAGCGGCCATAAAAACCCAGAAAGAAGATACTTTTGTAGAAGTCTTCAAGGGCGTAGAAGGACTAAAATATTTTCTTAAGGATATAATAAAAACAAAACAGGAAGTACTAGTTACAGGAATAGATGATCAAAAATACAATGAAACTTTGCCAATATTCATGAAACAATATTTCAGAGACTTAAAGAAAAACAAGATAAGAGAAAGGGTAATAACAATAAAAAGAAAGGGTATATTTTTGTTTAGCAAAAAAGCTGCACCAACAACTAACTACAGATTCTTAGAAGAAAGGCAATTTAATCCTACAAATACATTTATTTATGAAAACAAGATGGTTATTGTGACATGGGGTTCGCCTGTTACAGCAGTGATGATAAAAAATAATGAAATAGCTGAAACATATAGAAGCCACTTTGAATATTTATGGAAAATAGCAAGTAGTGAAAATTAGAATAAACAAGGAAGAAAAGAATGCTTAACGAAAAACTAAAAGGATGTTATGAAACCATTACGGGACTTTTAATAGCACATTTTACATTTAAATAGATTCAAGAACATAAACGCCGACGCCAGGATAAAAGAGATAGGTTAAGGACTGAACGATTTTAACTGTTCTACCTTACTTAATCTATATAAATAAACTAGTATAAATATGTTTCTAGTATGGTAAAATTACAATCCTTCAAAGGCAAGCCTTTTTTGACAGTACCTTTGGAAAAGGTAAAAAGAGCAAGACTTCAACAAGGAGATGAATTTGATGTTGATGTTACTTCAGAAGGGAATTTGTTTTATGTAAAAATAAAGAAAAGTTAGAACCCGAAGATGACTATTAAAAAACTCAAAATATTTATAAATCCTTAGAATATCATAATTATATGCCAAAAAATGGTTATAGATTATTGAGCTCAATTTTCACAATAATAATTATATTATATCAGGAGACCTATCTATGAGTAAAGAAAAATTCATAAAGGTTTATTCAAATTTGCCGGAACCAGAAAGAGAACAAATAATTGCAATTATAGATAATAGGCCCTACACTTGGAATGTGGCTTATAATGAAATTAACAAGAACACAGAACTTGGAAAGAAAATATTAAAAAAGATAAAGGAGTTAGGACTGTTATGAAAAATGAATTATATGAAGGACAAAAAGAATTAGTATTGGCAAGATTAAAGACTCTGAATACTAATTCAAAAATAATGCTTGGCGGAGATAAAGAATATACTGTAAAAGATATGATAAAACATATAGAAGATAATGATGATTTTGGAAGAAAAGTTGTGGAAGTTCAAATTAAGATGCTTAAAATTTTAACTAATATTAGAGAATAAAATGCCAAAGAAGTTGCTGATAACAAGACCAAACTACGATGTAGCTACATCATATCTATATTCATTTTCTAAAGAGATAATTAAAAAGATTAAAGGTGTAAAAGAAATTCACATGGCTGATCTTCAATTGGCTAAGGCAAATAGGAATAATTTTACAACTGTTTTATCAAAACAGAATCCAAGTTTAATATTCTTAAATGGGCATGGGGATACCACCAGTGTAACAGGTCATAAAGATGAATCTATTTTAGATGAAAAAAATATAAACCTAACTAAAGATAGAATTGTTTATGCCCTTGCTTGTGATTCTTTAGAAAAGTTAGGTAAAATTGCTGTTACAAAAGAGAAGGCAAAAGCATATATTGGTTACAGGGCAAGTTTTATGTTTGTAAAAGATCCTTCTAGAACTAGCTCTCCTGATAAAGATAAAAATGCTATGCCTTTTAGAAAGGCTTGTTTTACTTTGATAAATTCTTTAATAGATGGAGAGAATGTCTCTAAAGTTATTGAGAAAACAAAATCACAATATGAAGAAATGATTAGGTCTTATGGTACTAGCGAGGATGACCCCTATGGTGATGTTCCACTTATAAGATTCGCACTAGCTTGGGATTTAGAATTTTTAGGAATGGAAGGAGACCCTAGTGTTTCATTTTAGACTATTAAAAAAGTTAATATAAAACTAGAGTCCTTAGATTTTATTAATAAATTTGTTCTAAAATTCTTTTTATTATCTTTTTCTAAATCTTGTGAAGAAAAAAGCCCTTTACAAGAAGCCTCATGCATAGCTAAAGCGCTCTTATTTTGTATTTTCTTTTTCTATCTTTTCTTTATAGTGATTATGCTTTCGCTTGGATCGTTTTGGATCATAGGTTGCTTCCCATTACTGCTTTTTATAAAAGAACAGTAATGTTCAGCTCTGAACCTATTTACCCACGCCGACGCCAGGATTCGAACCTAGATGTCCTTGCGGACGCTGGTTTTCGAGACCAGTTCCTTACCATTAGGATACGTCGGCATAGGAAAATAGAATAGATAATAATTAATATGTTTTTCTAAAACCTTTAAAATTTCAAAAAGCCTAAAAATCTTTCAAAAAATTTTAAGTAAAATATTTAAACTACTAAATCTATATAATTACATGAAGAAAATCCAAATAAACATTGACTGGAATGTTGTATTCTGGATAGGCATACTTATGATATTTTTCTGACTGGTTGCTAAGGCATTGGGTTATATTAATACGCCTGTAATTGTACAGATTGTCCCTTATGTCGGCGGATTAGTAGCTTTATTTGGGATATTTAGGAATGCTGAAATCTATACATAAAAAATAGACAACTTAATCATAGATATTAAAGAGATAAAACAAGATATAAAAGAGATAAAGATAGATATTCATAATTTGGATAAAAGGGTTTTAGTTTTAGAATCAAGAGCATAAAATTGATAAGATATTTAAACCTTTTCTCTACTGGATTTAATAATGGAAGACAAAGTGCTAGAGTTGTTAATGCAGAAGGATGAAATTACATGGCAGACTATTCTTTATGATCTTGTCAAATCAGGAGAGCTTGATCCATTAAACATAGATATTTCTGTTCTTTCAAAAATGTACCTGGAGATAGTCAAAAAAATGCATGAGCTGAACCTTTTTATTTCAGGAAAGGTTCTTCTTGCTTCAGCCATTCTTCTTAGGATAAAGTCAGAGAGGCTTATTACAGAGGGAATAGGAACGCTTGACAATCTTATGTTTCCACCTCCTGATATGGAAGAGCTTGACCAGTTTCTTGATCCTGGAAGCAGAAGGATAACGCTTGATGCAGATCCTAAATTAACTATCAAGACACCACAAGCAAGAAAAAGAAAGGTAACGATTAATGACCTGATAGCTGCCCTGGAAAAGGCGCTGGATGTTAACGAGAGAAGGGTGTTAAGACACGCAGAGAGAAATAGAATACCTGAAAATCTTGTGATACCTCAAAAGCCTGCAGATATAACCCAAATAATTAAGGAGCTTTATGAAAAAATAAAGGTTGTTTTTACAAAAAAAGAGATTTTGACGTTTTCAGAGCTTGTGCCTTCTGACAGGAAGGAGGATAAAATAGCAACTTTTATTCCTTTACTGCATTTAGCAAACCAGGAGAAGGTTGATTTGAATCAACAGGAGCATTTTGGTGAGATAGACATAAAACTGGTGAATGTTTAGATTTAGCAGGCCTTTATTTATCAAGTCCTAATATCGCCTTTTTATACCTTTCAAAAGTCTTTTCATCAATAAAACCATAAACTCCACAGAGATTATCTCTAAATTTCTTAGAAAAGATTGTATCTTTCAGCTTGTTGAACTTATTCTCGAAGTTATACCTTTTATTTATTTCCTCTTTTATCCATTTGGTATTTTCAGCTTTAATCACCAGCATAAACACATCTCTTATGTCTGTATTTCTGCAACTAGATAATTTCATTACCATTAACGCATCTATGTTTACTATTCTTAGTTTTAAATCTTCTTTTATTGTTTTTCCCCTTAATATTCTAAAACTTGAATTTTCTAATACCCACTCTGCATCAAATTTAGCATTTGTATTCCTATCAAGAACTTCTTTAAACATAATATCAATATTGGCTTTAAATGTTTCGTTTATAGTTTTTTCATATCTAAGAAATTTGCCGTGATATGCAAGTTTGCTATTATAAATTTTAGTTTTGATGTACCCTGTTTTAGTTAATTCTTCTCCTATTCCATTCAATTGTTTATTATCCATTACTACAATATCGCAATCAACAGAAAATCTAGGCAAAACATATACATTTACAGCATAACCTCCAATAACCACAAATTCAAATCTCTTAAGTTTTTTGAGTGTTTCAAAAATCTCTTTTTCTCTAAGTTGCAACATGTCCATACTTCTGCCTCATATATTTATACATATAAAAATACATCTCGTTATTTTTAGCTAATTTTAATGCTCTTTTTAATGATTCAACTTTAAACCCATTTTTATCAACAGATTTAATGTTATTAACTGGAATTAAGATAATATATTCACCAATTGTAGAGCCTGCATTAATATAATTAGGTATATTGTGTTTGTTAAAAAAAGCCTTCCAATATTTCAAATCCTTTTTCAATATCTTTACAAAATAAGGGGACTTTTCCCTGCCTCTTTGGATATAAGAATAGTCTGACCATATTTCTATAGCTGATAAATCTGTAAAAACATAAGGTTTTTTTGTTTCTTTTATTATTTCTGGAACCTTAAACTCTAACAATCCGTTTAATACTTTGTTAGGTTCTATACATTTATATTTATCTCTTGATTCTTTTTTTATCCAGCCGTTTTTTAACAATAAATAAAATATTTTCTTCTTCATGCTTTCGCTGACTATCCAATCTAATTCGGTTTGCTTGAATGGTTCTCTTGAACCATACTTTGAGAAAAACAAAGCATAAGCTCTTAATCCATATTGGGGTATTTCAGTTATCATAGTTACCTAATAGGTAACTCTATTTATAAAGTTTTTGGTTTGAAGATTTGAACCAACAGGAGCATTTTGGTGAGATAGATATAAAGCTTATACATGTGTAGACACAGAAGTTTTATACAAAAGGTTTAAATATAATCCAAAAGTCTGAAGATTAGGATGAAAAAAATATCAAAACCTGATTCTGAAAAAAATTTTTTTGAATATCTTAAATCAGCATTAAAGATAATAAAGTTAGACAGAAAAACAATTTCAGAAATTTCTTCTGATAAAAATGCAACAAAATTCGCAGTCTTAGTTTTGATTATTACAAGTTTTTTCTCCAGTCTTATAGGTCTTCTTTTATTTCCCGATAGTTATAAGATTGTTGCAGACACCTTCCCATTTATATCTATAATTGATTCATGGTTTAATCTAATTATATCTCCCATATTATCTCTTGTGTTTTTATTTGTATGGGCGGTAATTTTAAATTTATTTGGAAAGTGGCTTGGCAGCCATGGAAGTTATATGGGACTTTTCAGAATTTTTGGATTTACGAGTATACTCAGTATATTTTCAAGAATACCAATAATTAATTTTCTTGTATCAATATGGTTTATAGTAATCATAGTTGTAACTATAAGTGAGAATTATAAACTAACAACAGGGAAGGCTTTTCTTGTATATATAATGCCAATAGTTATGCTAACGGTCTTGTTTATACTTTCATATATGTTTGTATTCCTCTTTTTATTTAAGTCAATTACTTTGTTTCAGTAAATTAGTTAAACAATCCTGAAAAGCTCGCTTAAATTTAATTCAAGAACAACAACTGGAAGTTCGAGATTGAATTCAGAAAGAACCTGAGGATGAATCTCTCCAATATATGCAATATCTGTCCCTCTTGCAGAAATTCTTCCGACCCTTCCGGGAATAAAGCTGTTATGCTCGGCATCCTTGATTTCATAATTTAAGTCCAGAGCATGCATAAGCGAATCAAGAACCTGCTTTATGTCTGTAAAGCTGACGCCATTATGGCATTTGCAGACGCCAAGACGAACAAATTCTTCAACCCCGCTTTCTCTGCTGTCATTGTATTTAAAAACATCCCCGATTTCAAACAGGTTCTGCGGATATTCATTGTGCTTGTTCCCGCTTAATATGTTCAATAAACTGGGAATCACCCATGCCCTTAAAACATTATACTCTTCATTAATAGCATTTGCAAGCTCTACGCATTTTACTGCAGTGTGCATTTTCTCAGCCTGGTTTATCCTGCTTGTCAGATTATAAGAATGGACTTCAAGCAATCCAAGACCACACATAATTTCTGCAATTTTCTTCTTAAATATTTCAAGTTTATTTTCTTCTGCAATTGTAAAAACTTCCGGGATTTCCTCTTTTAAATTTTCATAACCGTATGCAACTGCAGCATCCTCAGCAAGGTCTGTCTGATGCATGATATCTGTTCTTAATGCAGGCACAAGAACTGTGTTCTTATTTTTTATTCCGTATCCCATTCTCAGGAATAATTTTCTCAGCACTGCTTCATTCATGTTTAATCCCAAAAGCCTGTTTATATAATTAATATCAAACTTCATTTCTTCAGGATTAAAATCAGGAGTTTCAATTGTTTTTTTTCCTTTTAATAATTTTACAGAATATACCTTTCCGCCCATGTCAACAAGAGAACTTACTACAATATTCAGGGCATAATTTATTGTCCTAAAATCTGTCCCAGTTGTTTCAATAAAAACCTCCCTGGTATCTTCCATAACTCTTCCCATATCTTCTGAATTTATGATTGGCGGCATTGACATTATCTTCTCTGCTGCATCCAAAAAAACAGGGAATTTTTCCCAGCTGGACATTATATCTGCATACTCTCTGCCTGTAGAATGGGTTTCAAGAATTTCAAATGCTGTTGCCGGCTTTGAAAAACCAAGAGGCCTGAATTTTATTTTTTCTGGAGTTTCGCATGTGTATCTGACTGGAAATTTTATGTTTTTAAGCGGATACAAACCAATTCCACCTTTTTTCCTGTTCCTCAAAAAAGTTGCTCCTAATTTTTCCTGAAGCTGTATTATTTCCTTTATTCTTTCATCATCAAGTATTGCGCCTTTGACAACAGCGCAAGCAACATAAGGCCATCTGCCAAATGCATTTTCAATGTTTACAGCATACTTTGATTTGCGCACTTCATATTTTCTCAGCCCCTTTTTAATGTCTAAAAAAGATGACACTGCTCCTGCAAGCCCGCTCTGGCTCAGAAGATCAGGCCTGTTTGCTGTTATATCTACAGTAATTTCATTGCCTTCAATTTTTTCCAGATCCATTCCCAGTGCGTTTACTGCATCTTCAATTTCTTTATTTGATATTTTTTTTCCTACAAGATGCAGAAATTCTTCCTTGTTTACATTTATTACTGCCATTTTGCAAACTCCTTTATTTCTCTTAGCATCTTTAGATCATTACTGTATATTTCCCTAAGATCTTTTATTTTGTAATAGTCAACCAAAATCCTTTCCAGTCCCTGGCCCCATGCAAGCACCGGACATTCAAATCCAAGCAATGGTTTTGTGACTTCAGGTCTAAATATTCCTGCACCGCCAACTTCAATCCATTCTTTTTTCTTTGAATGCCAGACAGCAATCTCCATTGACGGGCTTGTGTATGGAAAGAATGACGGCTTTACCCTTATTTTTTCAAAACCCATTTTTCTGTAAAATTCTTTTAGATAGCCTATTAAATTCCTCAAATTTGCTTTTGGATCTACAACTATTCCTTCAACCTGATAAAACTCAAACAAATGTTTCCAGTCAAGAGCTTCATTTCTGTAAACTTTTCCAATGCTAAAGAACTTGGCAGGAAGATTTTCCTTTTTCAGTTTTGATAACGCAAGAGCGCTTAACACTGTTGTATGCGTTCTGAGAAGAACTTCTTTCGCTGTTTCGCTTTTCCATCTACCCCCCCATCCCCTGCCTGACCCTATTCCATTTTCATGGACTTTTCTTATGCTTTCTAACATGTCAGCAGGAATTTTCCCCCTGAGAATTTCTCCTTTATTCCCTAAAAAAAATGTATCCTGCATTTCCCTTGCTGAATGATCCTGTGGAATAAACAATGCATCCATGTTCCAGAATGAAGTCTGCACAATGTTCCCCTGAAGCTCTATAAACCCAAGATCTAGCCAGATTTTCTTTACATATTCTATTGTCTGATCAACAAAATGCCTTCTGCCTCTTTGTATTTTTGGGACACTGGCTTTTATATCATAACCCCTTATCTTTTTATTAATCCACAGTTTTTCTCTCAATATTTCAGGCGTTAGATGGTCTATCACATCTGTTTCTATTTTTTCTTTCAGCAGTCTTTTTCCAATCTCAGTAAGTTTTGCAGATATTTTTTTTATTTTTTCTTCTGTTACAATTCCCCTTCTGTGAAGATTCCCAAAGGCATTCTTTTCTTCTGCATTTAATTTTTCAAAAGCAATCTTCCCCTTTTTTAAATTTTCAAAAAGTTTTTCTTCAGGAGTTTTTTCTGCAGACCATTTATCGCTGTTTTTGTTTAGCTTTATTCTAAGAGTTTTATCTCTGCTTATTTCAATCAAATTTTCTTTTTTCAGCAGACCGATGCAGGCATTAAGTTCCTGGTTTGTAAGGTTTGTTTTTTTTCTCAATTCATCAAGCGTTTTGTAGTTTTTATCAAGATTCTGCATGACAATTCTTTCAGGAAGCCTTTCAGCTTTTCCTGTCAGCGATGCAAACTTAATCTCTTTTGTTTCAATAGAAACTATGTTTTTGTTCTGGAGCCACTGCAGGGCCCTTATAACTTCCAAATCAAGCATGCCTGAATTTTTTGATATTTCCTCTGTTGTGCTATACTTCTCAAGAAATGGAATTACCTTTCTTTCAAGAGGGTGCAATGAATCTATTATCCTCTTTAAATCTTCCATGCAGTTTTAACCAGAAATGGGCTTATAAGTTTTATTGTTTGGCTTATTCTTTGTAGTTCTATGTTGAAAAATTAATTTTATAAATGCACCACTAATTACTTTCCTTTCCATGCATTTTCAAACATGGTAGCCAAAGAACCTGCAAAAAACGGAGTATTCACCCATATACCTACATCTGCACTTTCATGAGTTTCCTTATCATTTGCTACCATAAACACAAGATCCCTGTTGTCTGCAATAATAAACCTTGATTTCATATCCAGATCTCTCACCTCAGCAAACTCGCCCAGCTCTTTTGCAGCGCTTTTTGCCTTTTCACTCTTCAGAGGAGCTGCAATTCTTATCTTTACCTTATTCTGCTTTAATTTTCTTAATGTTGATTTCATATACTCAATCTTTCTAACAAGACCATCTGCAGTTGTTGAAATTATAACTTCTTTTTCTGCATTTCCAAGAATATTCAAAATATGATCATAAATATTTGTTCTTCCCCTGAAACTTCCTGCTATTGTAGAAGGATCAATATGCTCTATTCCATGCTTGTAAAGAAGGCTAAGCTCATCAAAAACATCTGTCTTCTGCACATTATCTATGCTCTTTACATGATTTTCGGCCCTTTCTAATATTGTTTTTTTAACTCTCTTTACAATTTCCTGCGGGCTTACAGCAAGATATTTAATAGGTCTGCCAAGCTTCATTATAATAAATCCTTTTTTTTCAAGGCTCTCAAGAATATCATAGCTTCTGCTTCTCGGTACATTGCTCATATCGCTTAATTCGCCTGCTGTTGCAGTGCCCTTGCTAAGCAAAGCTACCCATACCTTTACCTCATAAATGTTAAGGTTAAATGCACTTCTTAATTTCTTTAGTGTTTCTTCGCTAACTACCATTTTATCTCCAATTAGGAGTAATCCCTAATATATATAAAGTTTACTATTTTCGTTACTTTTAGGTAAATAATAATAGTAGTAGTAATAAAAGCAATTTTTATATAATTGTAAGAACCAAAAAAAATATGGGAATACTGTCCAAGTTTTTTGGGAATAGCAATTCATTCAAAGTTGGAGATTTAAGAGATATAGATGCTGCTGTTAATTTGATGAATCCTCTGCAGTCTTATGATCCAAAGAGAGACATAAAATTAAAAAATATTATAAGGTATCCCACATTGGCTATAGGCGCTGGAAAAATTTTTAATATTTTAAGGCGCGGTGATAATAAAAAGGAACTTAGGATAGCAATAGAAGATGGAGACATAAGTGAAGAAAATTGTAATTATCTGAAAAGGATGTGCGAGAGTTTCACAAGAAAAATAGAGAGGATAGAGGGGGAGATAGAGAGCATGAAGATAAGCCAAATTGAAGGCATAAGGGTGCAGGCTGCCAGTGTAGAGGCAGGGTTTCTAAAACTAAAGGAGATTATCCCGAGACTTGCAGAAATATTATCTGAAGGCTAAACTTCTTCAGCCATCTTATTTTTTATAAGCACTTCTGAAACTTTTACAGGCAGTACTGCTTTGTCATCAGCAGTATATGGGCCGTAGCTTTTCATGTCCTCGCCTGAAAATTCAGGTACTGCTGTCAAAAATTTTACATATTTTTCATTTATTTTTTGATTTACTGCCGAACCAGGCCTTTCGAAATTCGGAATGGTCCCCATTATTAGTTTGTGAAGCGTGTTCTCCCTATAAATATTAAACAATGTAATAAGTTCTATATACAATTTATATTCCTCCTCTATCAGGCTTCCCGCTTCCTGAAGCTTCTGGCCTGTCCTTGAATTTAACAATGCCAGCAGGACAATCTTTGCCTCTCTTCTTTCATGAATTTCTTTTAATATTGCCTTGGCATTGTCAAGCTGCCGTCTTGTTTTTATTATGCTCTGCTCTGCAAATATGCTGTCCTTGCTTTTTTGATTTTCGAGTATTGCCTCTTTTTCATTGATGTATGCAGTAACTTTTGAGTTAAAGTCCTGGTCAAGCTTCTGTATTTCTTTTTTATATTTTTCAAGCCTTAAGATATCATATATCTTATCATAAGTTATTATACTGCTTTCATCCATATAAAAATAAAAAATAAACTTAAATTTAAAACTTTATATTCTTCAGAATATCATTAAAAAACGTACCTAAACAACATTTACATGCATTTTATTTGCTGTAAAACCAACCACATTAAGCAGATCCTTCCCAATTATCTTTCTATAGCCCCCGTTTATGCACTCTTTTTCCGTGAATCTTTGAACTTCATCGCTCTTCCCCTTTCCATAATGAACAACTGGCACTGGATTAGATGTGCGTGCCTTCATTTCACACGGTGTGCTGTGGTCGCCTGCAGCAACAATTTCAACACCCGCAATATCCAGAAGAAAATTAATAAATTTTTTATCAATAATCTCAATCACCTTTTTCTTTTCTCCCGGCCTATTTTCCATGCCGCAAATATCAGCCTGATTAAAATATACAAATAAATTTTCAAAAGTTTTGTTTTTTAGTGCTGTTTTTGCATCGCTTATCTGCCTATCAAGGGAATCATAAACATTTTCAAATATGTCTGTGCTCTCAGCCTTTCTATAAAAATTGTTCAGCACATTCATCCCTGCCAGTTTTGAAATTGCTACAGAGTTTGCCGTGGATATTACTGCTGCCCAATTTTTCTTTTTTTCAAGATTCGGCAGTGAATTTCCTGCATCTCTTGGGATTACTACATTTGCAGGCAGGAGATATTTCTTTTTTCTTTTTTCATTGACTTCATGGCATTCCAAAATTTTGTGGCTTTTTACTGCAAATTCATTCACAAGCCTTGCGGCCAATTTTGTTTTTTGATCAGGATCTAATGCCCTGCATTTCTGTACGATATTTACATCTGGTGAGAATGTCACGCCGAATTTCCCAACTTTCCTGTATGCAGGATCCATATTTGAGATGTTGGCTGATAAATTTTCCCTAAATACCAAAAAACCTTCATGTCCTACGGTTGGCATAAAAATAAAAGGCACTTCAAATTTTAATTTTTTGTTGATATCTTCAGCAAGTTCAACGGCTTCTTTTGTCGTGAGACTTCTCCCTGCCCTTCTTTCAATTATCTTTTTATTTTCTATTGTAGAGAAATTTGTTTTCAGTGCAAGCCAGCCGTCTTTGTAATTAAATCCTGAGCCATATGCTGCAAGCGGGCCGCCGCCAGTATAGTGCTGATGCGGGTCATAGCCTAGCAGTGCCATGAGCGATTCATCGCTTTTTGGAGACACCTGCGCGTTTAATGCGTAAATGTATCCGGAATTTCCATTTGATGAAATATAATCAAGATTCTGCGTTTCTGCCGCTTCAAGGGGGGTTTCTCCACCAAGCAGAGCACACGGCTTATCCCCAATTCCGCTTAAAATAACAAAAACCTTTACCATAAATGTTTTAAACTGGACTTATTTTTAAAGATTATTGCAATGAAGATTAAGCAAATTCCCGAGGATTTTATTGTAGATGAGGCACTGGAATTAAAGATTTCAAAAAGCAAAGAAGATTATTCTATAATAAAACTCACAAAAAAAGGCATTGAAACCTTCAGGCTTACAGAAATGCTTTCAAAGATACTTGGAATAAAACAGAAGTTTATAGGATTTGCAGGACTTAAGGACAAGAAGGCTATGACAACACAATTTATTTCCCTGTATAAAGTTTCAAAGGAAAAAATTGAAAGCATAAAAATAAAAGATGTAAGAATAAGATTTATAGGTTATACAAAAAACAGAATAAATCTAGGCGATCTTGATGGAAATAACTTTAAGATAACCTTAAGGGATTTAGAAAATAAATTTAGAATACCAAAAAACATACAGGTAGAAAATTATTTTGATGAGCAGAGATTTGGAAATAAAGCAAATACCCACCTTGTCGGCAAAGCGCTTGTAAAAAGGGACTTTAGAGAGGCATGCAAAATACTCAGTTTAGATGCTGATAAAAATTGTATTCAGGAAATTAGGAAACAGCCTAAAAGATTATTGAGATTCTATGTTGCTGCATACCAGTCTTATCTATGGAATAAAATTCTTTCTGAGATTATGTTTAAAAAAAAGAATGTTGTCCGTTATGAATATCCTCTTGGTAAAATATTTTTTTCAAAAATCAGAATCAAAAATTTCGGAATTCCTCTTATCAATTTTGATTTGGAAAAAGACAAATATGTTAAAGATGTTATGAATAAAGAAGGAATAAAAAAAGAGGATTTTATATTCAGAGAACTTCCTGAGCTTGTAACTGAATCACGGGAGAGAGATGCTTTTGTCGATGTAAAAAACATAAAATGCAGATGGAGCAGAGACGAGTTAAACAAAGGAAAGCTGAAACTTGAAGTTTCTTTTTTCATGCCAAAGGGGGCATATGCAACAATGGTTCTTAAGAAATTAGGAGCATTATACCTTAAGCAAACAAAAGCCTTTTAAAGATTTGCTGAATAATAACAGAATGTTTAGATTTTTAAAAGATAAACTAAAAAGTGCAATTTCCAGCATATCCAAAAAAGTTGAAGAAGAGGCACCCAAAGAGGAAGCAGAGACAAAAGAAAAACCTGAAAAAAGGTTGGAAGAGAAAAAAACAATAAAAAAAAAGAGAATAGACAAAGCAAGGCCTGAAGAAAAAGAAGAGGATAAATCTGAAACAACCAAAGAAATAAAAGATGAAAAAAAAGGATTCTTTTCAAAATTAAAAGACAAGTTTATTGTTAAAGAAGAATCTGAAGAACCAAAACCAATTGAGGAATTAAAGGAAGAAAAAGAAGATGATAAAAAAACATTTTTTGGAAGAATAAAAGAAAAAGTAACAACAACAAAAATTTCTGAAGAAAAATTTGGAGATTTATTTTCTGATCTTGAGGTTGCACTTCTTGAGAATAATGTTGCATTTGAAGTTGTGGAGAAGATAAAAGAAGACCTAAAGAAAGACATTGTTGAAAAACCAATAAAAAGAGGAGATGTTGAAAATAAAATAAGAGATACGCTAAAGGAAAGCATAGAAGATTTATTTCTTGTTCCGAAAATAAACTTAATAGAAAAAATAAAGGAAAAAGAAGAAAAACCTTTTGTTATATGCTTTGTCGGTGTCAACGGCGGAGGCAAGACAACAAGCATCGGCAAGGTTGCATATCTGCTTAAAAAAAATAGTTTATCTGTTGTGCTGTCTGCTTCAGATACATTTAGAGCTGCCAGTATTGAACAAATTAAGGAATGGGGAAGTAAACTAAATATAAGAGTCATAGCCCATGATTATGGGAGTGATCCGGCTGCAGTTGCTTTTGATGCCATTAAATATGCAAAAGCACACAACATTGATACTGTTCTTATAGACACAGCAGGCAGACTGCACAGCAATAAGGATTTGGTCAGAGAAATGCAGAAGATTGTGAGAATTGCCAAGCCAGATTTAAAAATTTTCGTTGGAGAGGCAATAACAGGAAATGACTGTGTTGAACAGGCAAAAGAATTTAATGATGCTGTCGGCATTGACGGGATAATACTTGCCAAATCAGACGTAGATGAAAAAGGAGGAGCAATCATCTCAACTTCTTATGTTATACACAGGCCGATTGTATACCTTGGAACCGGGCAAAATCCAGAGGATATAAAAGAATTTGACAAAGAGGAAGTAATCAGGCAGCTTAACCTTTGATATAAAATAAATTTTGCTGGGTTGTATTATAACTTGGATTATTACCTGTCCTTTGGCAGATCCTCTGATGTTTAGATAATATTATAGGTGGCCAGCTAATTATATAAACAAGATTACTTTAGTTAGGTTATGAAAACAATATCAATACCAAATGAGGTATTTGCTGAAATTTTAGTAGATGTAAAAACATTAATAGATGATGTAGGACTAGTTCTAGATGTTAAAATAAAAAAAAGAATACAAGATATAGAAACAAATAGTGTAAAGAGCAAAACAGAACAAGAACTTAATGATTATTTTAATAATAGACTTACAATAATTTCATAAATTCTTCTCTTGTTAATCCGGCTTGTTTTATTATAGCCAACAGGGTTCCTTTAGCAATTTCTCTGTGATTAGGAACTGTTAATCTTCTATATGGGGGATTATTATTTCTTAAAATTATATGACTTCCAGTCTGATGGTCGATTTCATAACCCATTTTAGATAAGGCTTTTACAACTTCTTTTCCAGAAATAACAGGAAGTTTGCTCATTAAAATCTACCTCTTAAAATTTTAAGCTTCGATTTCAACTATTTCCTCTTCTATAGAAGGAGGTATTGGTTCTTTATGTTTTTCTAAGCTCTCTAAATAACCTTCAATAGCATCTTTAATATTTTTTATTACTTCAGATCTTGTTTTACCCTGGGAAACACAACCAGGCAATGAAGGACACTCTGCTACAAACATGCCGTCTTCATCTTGTTCTACAACTATTCTAAATCTCATATTTTATCTATTACTATTAAACATCAAACCCTTTTATAGTTTTCGCTTATATTTTGCAATGAGCTCCTTTACAAATTCTAATTTAGTGAGAATATCCAAACTGTTATGGTCAGCCACTATAACTCTATTAATAGTTAGTTCCTCGCTTTTAAACATTGCCTGCCTCTACGGCACCTTTATAATATTAGACCAATATCTAGATTGGTAAACGGTACCAGATGGCCCGTTTTCTAATTTTAATTTCTGAGAATATTTTTTATTAGACAACAATACCGTAACTTTTTAACAAAATGCCAACACCATAACCAACTAAAGCAGCAATTATGCCTATAACCATCATCTCAAAACCGCTTCTCTTCCAGTTACCTATACTTAACCTTGCCTTCAAAGCTCCAACAAAAAACAATACAAGTGCTGAAAATATTAATGAAACTACAATTGCATTTTTGATGTTAAGGAAGAAAAATGGAATCAGTGGTATTAAGCTTCCAACAACAGTTGAAATCCCGACAGTAGCAGCACTTCTAAAAGGATTTTCAAATTCAGCAAAATGCAGCTTATGCTTTATGCTTGCATAATAATCCTTTGCAGCTTTTGAGGATGTGTAGGCAACAGCACCCATGCTTACGCTTTCTGCAACTGTTGCAACAATGCCTGATATTAAAACGATATTTGTATTTAATGTTGCACCCGCAACCCCAAGAACAAGACCAAGAACATTTACTAATCCATCCTGGCCCCCAAGGATAAAATCTCTAAAGTTGACTTTCCCTGCATGGCTTGTTTTTTGCATTAAATTTTTCAGATTACTGCTAATATAAACTTTACTATAGAAAAACTTATAACCCATGCAATTACAAAATATGCAATGGCTGAATTATCAAGAAGAGGTTTCCTTGGCAGTATTTTAGCAGGCATCGGCGCAGCACTTGCTCCGAGATGGGTTTTAGCTTTAGGTTCATTGGACCCGAAAAAACTAAAAGCAGAACAATATAAAAATCAATATTGCCTAAGAATTACCGCACGCAATGGAGAGAGCTACGCTTCTATATCCAGATTATATACTGGCTCAGAAAGATATACACAAACAATACAAAATTTTAACGATAACCGGCCATTCAAACTAAATGATTATTACTATATACCCTATGGCTACATAAAAAAATCAATAACAGATATATTATCAGAAAACAAATTCTCAGTATTTGAAATAGATGAACAGGGAGACGAGCAGGGAATTAAAACACTGTTTGATATAGCCACAAATTTTTTAAATAATAAATTAGGAATAAATGAAAGAATAGAAATTTTGCTAGTTATTAATACAGATATAAATCCCCTAAATAAAATAGTGTATCTTGAGCAGCAAATACTTGTTCCAGACTCTTTAGTAAAACAAGAGGCAATTGAAAGACCGTTGACTGCAGAGACACGACAGCCGGCAATAAGAACTACACAAACAAAAAGATTAAGACAAAATCCATTTAGAACAGATGTTGATTATATCAAAAGAAAAATAAGGCAAATAGATAGATTCGGGGCTCCAAGGATCAGGGGCGGCAGAGGCAGATATTTTGTTACAAAACACATAGGCATAGACTTAGCGGCACCAATAGGAACTCCGCTTTATCCAATAGAAGCAGGAAATGTAATCGCAGTAAGCAATGGTGGCGGTAGATTCTGGAGAAACGGCAAGTCTGTAAAATACAAAACAAATTCAGGTTTAGAAGTAATGTATATCCATCTTTCTTCTTATAATGTAAAGGCAGGACAAAAAATAAATCTGGGCACTATCTTAGGAAGAGTTGGCATCACAGGCAATGCTTCAGCAAATAATCCCCATGTACATGTACAAATCAGGTTGAGGGGTAGAGTAGTTGATCCCTATCCTTATGTTGTAATTTGATCAAACGCTTATTTTATAAATCTTATCTGTTTTGATTTATTATGGTACTAGATAAACTTGGAAGTTCATTAAAAAATACACTTTCTAAGATAGCTAAAGCCATGTTTGTAGATGAAAAATTAATTGATGAATTAATCAAAGATATTCAAAGAGCATTGCTTAGTTCAGATGTGAACGTAAAATTAGTATTTGATCTTTCTAAATCAATAAAAGAAAGAGCACTGAAAGAAAAACCTTCTTCAGGAATTACCCAGAAAGAATATTTAATAAAAATTGTTTATGAAGAACTAGTAAAATTCATGGGTGGAGAAGGAACCAAGATAGAGATTACACAAAAACCATTCAAAATAATGATGGTAGGCTTATACGGGTCTGGAAAGACAAGCACAATCGCAAAAATTGCAAAATATTACACAAAAAGAGGATACAAAGTTTGTTCTCTTGGACTTGATGTTTACAGACCTGCAGCGATGGATCAGCTTGAACAGGTTTCAAAACAGGTTAACATAAATTCATTTACTGACAAAAAAGAGAAAGATCCTGCAAAGATATACAAAAAATATGAAAAAGAGATAAATAAATCAGATGTTGTTTTGATTGATACTTCAGGTAGAGATGCGCTTTCCAAAGATCTGATAGGTGAAATAGAAAAATTAAACAAAACAATAAAACCAAATGAAAATTTGCTTGTTATTTCTGCAGACATAGGGCAGGCAGCACAGTTGCAGGCAAAAGCGTTTCATGATGCATGCAATATTACTGGTGTAATTGTAACAAAACTCGATGGAACAGCAAAAGGAGGAGGGGCAATTTCTGCGTGCGCTGTTTCAGGAGCGCAGATTAAATTCATAGGTGTTGGTGAAAAGCCTGATGATCTTGAGGTGTTTAATCCAACCGGCTTTGTTTCAAGACTGCTTGGCATGGGCGACCTTGAAGCTTTATTAGAAAAAACTAAAGATGTTGTTAGTGAAGAAGAAGCTAAAGAGATGGGCAAAAAATTATTGAAAGGAGATTTTAATTTCTTAGATTTGTACGATCAGATGGAGAAGATGGGTTCCATGGGTTCTCTTTCAAAGATTGCTGAATTAATACCTGGATTTGGGAAGCTGAGCATACCAAAGGAAATGTTTGATGTTCAGGAGGACAAAATGAAAAAATGGAAGCATATACTTCAGTCCATGACAAAAAAAGAGCTTGAGGATCCTGAAATTTTAAATTTAAGCCGTATTGAAAGAATATCTTCTGGTGCTGGTGCGGATCATAAGGATGTGAGAGATCTTCTTAAGCAGTACAGACAGACAAAAAAGGCAATGAAACTTATGAAGGGAATGGAATCTGAACAGGACATCAATAAACTATTTAAAAAATTTAAGGGCAGACTGCCTAAAGGCCTTGGGATGTGAATGTATCTTTTCTGAAGTTTTTTTAGAATTTTCCTGTCTTTTTCCTTCCAACAATACCCAGAATATTTCTCTGCTTAAAAATAAACACACCGAAATGCTTTTAAGTGATTTAATTTATATAATCAACATATGAAAAAAGGTTTGTTGTTTGTGTTTTTGTTTTTCTTGTTTTTAGCTGCATTTGTTTTTGCGTATAATCATGTTTCTGTCAGGATAACAGGCTTTACTATTGCAATGCCGAACCTGCAGTGCCCTGCATATGATACTGAAAGCGCGAGAATACAATGCGAGAGTGCAGGCGGCACTTTTTCTACAGAAACAGATGAATCTGGATGCCAGCAGTCATCATGTGCAAATTTCAACCAAGAAAATTTTCAGGGAGGAGCAAATTTCCAAAATCAAATATTAAATACACAAAATTCTCAGCAACAGACAACATGCCCATCGATTAATAAAGAAGAAATAATGAGAAGCTGCAAGGCAGAAGGCAAAAAATTTTCTCTTGAGGTTATAGAAGAATGTGAATATCCTATATGTAGCTCTTCTGAATGTCCTGGAGCAGATGTGCTTGGAGGAGAGAAAAAAGCATGCGAGGCTGCTGGAATGGGCGCATATTTTGTTTATGATATCAATAACTGCCCAACTGTTGAGTGCAGGTCATCTGATGATTCAGGAAATATACCTGATTTTGCAAAAAAAACCACTGGAAAAATGATGAAAGGATTTTCAATGAATTTTCCACAGGTGCAGTGCCCTTCTGAAGAAATGTTTGGGGGAATGGAAACGGCATGCATAGCAAATGGAGGAAAATTTTTTACAAAAGAATTCAATGGTTGTAAGCTTCCAAACTGTGAATTTACAGCCGAAGCGCAGATACAAACTCCCTTCTTTTCATGCCCTGCAATAAACAAAATGGAAATTGCTGATAAATGCAAAACGATAGGACTTCCTGTAAAAATAAGTGTGGAAGGCGGGTGCGAGATTCCTGTCTGCGGAAAGCCTGAAGAATCACAATGCCCGCAGATTTCAGAAGAAAAAATGAAAACGTGCGAAGCAGGCGGCATGAAAATTATTCCTTTTGTTCTTCCAAACGGCTGCAAGGCATTTAAGTGCACAGCAGAAGATCAATTTCAGTCTGAGTGCATGAAAGAAATACCAACCAAGTGGTCTGAAAAGTGCAAGCTTGACGGAGGGGAGATATACTCAAAGGCAGACGATAATGGATGTATAATAAATGCGCAGTGCACTGCAAAAGAGACAATAGAATTTGAAGAGATAACTCCTGAAGATGTTTCTACATCCGAAGCACTTGAGATTGCACTTAAACTTGAAGATGTTGAAATAAAATTCAGCGAGGCAGCTGAAAAATGCGCTTCACTTGAAAAATATTACCAGTCAAAAGGCAATGAAGATAAATCTAGAATATTTAATAAATGCTCTGCTATATTTAATTCTGCAGGTACACAGATAGGGGCAATAAGAGAAATACTCAAGCAGGATCCTTTAACCAAGGAATCGCTTACAGAAGCAAAAGTAAAAGTCAAGGAATTGAAAAATGTTCTGAAGCAGGTTCTTCATCTCCTTCTAAACCAGGACAGGCCTTTTGAGGAAATAAAAGTATTCAAAGAAGGCAATTGCGGATCTGACATGTCATGCTTTGATAACTGCCTGAAATCATGCAGCGAATGCACATTTACACCTGAGGGAGGAGTTCAAGCCAGTGTATTCGGACTTGAAAATGGGAAATGCTTAATGGTTGCGGAGGCAGTAACAGAAGAGGCAAAGCAAATGTACGGTGAATTCATGAAATGCAGGATGACGAATTTCGCAGCTGGATTTTCAGGGAAGAAATTTGATGAATGCACAGGACCAATGGCTGAGAAAATGAGAGAAATGCAGCAAAATATGCAGGAATTTAGAGGAGGACCTCCACAATGAAACTATCTGTGATAATATTAATTGTTCTTATCTTAGCCGCCCTTCTATTTGGATGTAGCCAGGAAAGAGATAATGTTCCAAAAACAGAGGGAGCGGCAGCTGAGGCAGCAGAAAATGTTACTGCTGATGTGGGGGAGCTTGCATCCAGTCTTGATGAAGTAGACAGACTTCTTGGTTAGTTTTTTATATTCCTGTGTGTTACTACCTATATAAAAACTTTAATTGCCTAAGGAGCAGAAGCAAAAATATTCAAAGGAAAGGGATTAACTAGAAAAGAAGGAAACAGAGGAAGAAGAGCAAGATACGTTAGATTTGAAAGAAAGCATGCTAATTCATTATGGCATATAGATGACAG
>Ga0209541_10001332_pt1 | contig 49325 bp, 50 predicted proteins | sample RifCSPlowO2_01_FD_184027 | JGI IMG/M metagenome (GOLD analysis project Ga0209541, IMG submission 184027) | Groundwater microbial communities from Rifle, Colorado - Rifle CSP2_plank lowO2_0.1 (SPAdes) (version 2) | ecosystem: Environmental > Aquatic > Deep subsurface > Groundwater | place... | reverse complement strand
CTCGTGGCTTTCGTATCTTCCTAATGCGAGCGCCCCGAGCCCGTAGGCGAGCATGCCACCAGTGTTTTGTTCACTGGTGGTGGGCGCGAGCTTTGACATCGTAAACTTTTTTCCTATGTCCAATTTTAATCACTAATATAATTAGTTTACTCTGATTAATATCTAACAATAAGCGATAATCACCGACCCTGAGTTTAAAAGCAGGATCTCCGACTAATTTCACAACATATGCTTCTGGTCTGATTCTGATTCTTTCTAATGTATTGATTATTCGTTGTTGAAGAATACGATTTAACTTTGAGAATTCTCTTTCCGCATGTTTTGTAAAAGATATATCATAAACCAAGAGAGCCACCTAATCTTATTTTAAGCCGTAATTCGCTTTAATCTGCTCTAAAGAAGAGATTTTCCCTGCCCTTGCATCTGCTCTAGACTCTGCCAGCTCTTTTTTAGTTTCGGCATTAATTTCAAGATTATCTTCAATCAGATCCCAGATCACTTCTTCGTAGGACTCTCTTTCAAATAATTTCCTTTTTACTAATTCTGTATGCAAATCCTCACTAATTTGTATTGTTGTTGCCATAATCACCTATAGTTAGCTATAATTTATAAACTTTTCGAAATAACCATTTTTTAATTAACACTTGTAATCCACAAACAAAATCTTTTTAAATGCTTCTCACTTTTATTAATCCCATGTCAGAACTTAAAGACCAGCAATGTCCTATCTGTGGAGAGAAAAAAGCTATTCTTCGGGAAGAAGAGGTAGAAATACCTCACTTCGGAAGGGTTTTTGTCTTTTCTGTAGACTGCACCGCTTGCGGATATAGGAAATCTGATCTAGAGCCAGCGGAAAAGAAAGAGCCTTGCAGATATACTTTCGAAGTCCAGTCTGAAGAGGACTTGAATGTAAAAGTGGTCAAGTCTGGGGACGCTTCGCTAAAGATCCCCCATATTATCACTATCGAGCCAGGTGTAGCCTCAGAAGGTTATATCACTAATATCGAAGGTTTGTTGACCCGAGTGAAAAAGATCATTGAATCTGCCATCGAAGATGAAGAAGATCCTGCCCTCCAGAAAAAAGGTAAGAATCAGATTAAAAAATTAAATAATGTTATGGTCGGCAGGGAACCTTTGAAGATTATTATCGAGGACCAAACCGGCCATTCTGCCATCATCAGCGATAAAGCCCAGAAGAGTAAATTATGATTCTTTTGCTGGTCTTAAATATCTTATTTTAATGAGGTTCTGATTACTATTTACCTAATATATCCTTTCTCCTTTAAATAATTCCTGGCCAAATCTTGGTTGTGTTTCAATTCATAATTAGTATGGGCATCACTATTTACTACAACTGTATTTGCTGAACGTAACATTAAATCCAGCAATCCTAAGTCAGTAATTCTATTAACTAAGTTCGCTCCATTAACCTCTAGTGGAATACTTCTCTCCTTTGCAGCTTCAGCTAATTTTCTGATATCCACCATTTCTGCGAAATCTCTTTTTGAGCAGGGATGGCCAATTAATTTGATTCGAGAGCCAAATCTTTCCATCGCTTTGATATATCCTTCAGTCACTCTCGCAGGATCTCCCGCATAAGTAATCCGATGCGCAGATAAAATCAGCCAGTCGCTAGCTACGTCATGAATATGGTCGCAGATATCTCCTTGTTCATTGAGTAAGTCTGCTTCTACTCCGAAGATTACCTCTACACCATTATCATAAGGATTCTTCCATCTTTTGACTAAACCGCGAAAAGTTTTCTTGGCCAGATGATGATAATCTAAAGTCGCCTGAGAATGATCCGTAATCGCTATTCTGGTTAATCCGATCTCCCCGGCAAATCTAACTATCCCATCAATAGTGTCCATTCCGTCAGAGAAGTTCAGGCTATGGACATGATAATCTTCGTTAGGGCTATTTACTATTTGCATCCTTAAATTTTCAAATAGAATTATTTTTAAAGATTATGATTCTTAGGTGAATTATTCTTTTTCAGCCACGAATAATTTAAACACGTCAAATAAAGCCAAATTTTTCTCTTCTTCTATCTTAAAGCCAGCTTTTAGAATATTCTGTCTTGTGTTTCTATTGATATTAACTCCTAAAAAGTATTTTGTGAGGGGATTATGAATTTGTTCAATTAAGGCGATTAGCGGATTTTTGCTGAGGACATGTTCGATCATGATTAATTTACCCTTTGGCTTTAAAACTCTTCTTATCTCTTTTAGACCTTTTATCGGGTTAGGAACAGAACAAAAAACACAAGTTGTGATCACGTAGTCAAAAGAATTATCTTTAAACACTAGATTCTCAGCATTCATTATTTTTAGAATGATATTCTTCTTACTAGATCTGATTAATCTCTTCTTAGCGATTCTAAGCATTTTTTCAGAGAAATCAATTCCTATCACCTTAGCTTCTGGATGATAATATCCCAGATTTTTTCCTGTCCCTACACCCACTTCTAAAATATTTCCTTTTAATGGTGAAAAGAATATTCTTCTCCATCCAGCATACCATAACCGTTCAGCAAAATAATTATAAAAGTCATACCCTCCCGCGAAACGATCATATTTCTGCCCAGTATTTAAAATTTTACTCACCTCTTTTGCTTGAACCATTTTGAATTAGAACTAATTCCTCCCTCCTTATCTTACTCTTTCTCTTCTTTACTCTTTAGAAAAGCTTTGGGCAGATCTATCATATACTTACCCTCATCTAACTTGATGATCAAAGGATCTTTCTTAAACAGATGCACTAAATCTAACTCATATTTGCCGGGAGCTTTAATCCTGATCGATTCTAAATCCAGCACTACTGGCTGGTCAGGATCCTCATTTTTTAATTGCAGGATTTCAGTAACATCTTCCTCAATGTTTTTCTTATCTTCCTCAGTTAGATTGCTGATCAGCTCTTTACCCTGTTCAATATCTGCTTTTTTCAGATAGAAAAACAATCTAGCCCCGCAGCTGCAGCCTTTGAGAATCTCCTTGGCTCCATCTTGATAAATAATATTACAACGCACGCATTGATGTGGCATAAGAGTTAAAAAGCAACTAGATTATATAATCTTTTCGGGCTTAGATTCTACTTATTGATGGTTTTGAAAAATCAGTCAAAACTATCTTAGAGGACTATGGAGGAATACAAATTGTACTACTAAAAGTAGCCATTTAAAGTCATCTATTTCTTTTCCTAAACTTCTTCCCGTTCCTAAAGTTATCGTTGGTATACAATTCGATCTTATCCGGATTCTGCTCAATTTTCTTAACTATAGAGGCAGGACCTATAATGGTTAAGCCTAAGCGATCTCCAAGCAAAACATTGGCAAAAACTCCCTTTACTTTTTGGCCGAAATCTTGTTTGCTACTATTTGGGTAAATTACACTTAATTCAATCCCTCGAAATTTGGGAGAAATTTCTTCCATAGTTATCTCAATTAAGTCAGCTTCTTCTTGTTTGGTTAATCTTCCTTCTAGAATTACAATTTTATTCTCTTTAACTATATTGATCAGTTTATTCACTCTTTTAGCTGAACCTAAAGCTTCAATATCTCCGTAGGGCACGAATTGAAAGGTAACCATCTTTTTTCCTCTTTTTGCTAATTGGTAGTAAATCTTTAACCTTTTTAAAACCTTTCTTTTTTTGAATGGTTTCTCCAGGATGATTAATTTATACTTCTTTACTTATTTATTTAATTTAAACAGCTGCTCGTAAAAGTCTTCCACATTTTTACCGTACTTTGCGGAGATGCCAATTACATTGTATTGCGGAAAGGCAGCTTTAATCATATCAATATTCGCTTTTCTTAAATCCGCTTTATTTGCAGCAATTAGTACCGGAATATTTCTTGCCTGTAAATTTCCGATGATGGTAATATTTACCTGAGAATATGGATCTTTAGTTGCGTCCAGAACTACTACTACCGAATCCATATTATCCAACCATTTGATGGCATCAATTACTCCTTTGGTTGCTTCTTTAGCTCTTTTCTTAGCCTCAACTTTTTTTAATCCTTTTTTGATGAAATCTTCATAATCAATCTTAGTGGCAATCCCGGGAGTATCTACCAGGGAAAAAGTTAATTCTTTACCTTTTTTATTCTTTATATTTACTTGTTCTTTGATTTTAATCTCTCTAGTTTCGTGAGCGACATGAGAAACAGTAGACATCTCTTCACCCAGCCAATCCATGCAGATGCGGTTAGCTAAGGTACTTTTTCCCCCATTGGGTGGCCCATATAAACCTAACTTAACATGGCTTTTACTGGCAAAAGGGTTAAATTTAATCTTACTGAAAAAATTCTTTAAAAAGTTCTTCACCATCTTTTAGCCTATCTCTGATAATTAATACTTTATTATAACCTCATAATTCTGAAGTGCTTATTAAAGTTTTTGGTAGTTGAAAGGATATTTTAAGAGTATCTCAATCAAATCTTACTGATCTAAACCTCTATCCTCAACTTCTTCATCTTCCGCTGCAAAGTTTCAGTTCTGATCTTAACCGCATCTGCAGCTCTTTTGATACTATTATTATTCTCTTTCAAAGCCTGGCTTAAGAACTGCCTCTCAAACTCTTTTTCTGCCTCTTTCCAGGTAATCTCTTGCAGTGGAAGAACTTTAGCGATACTTTCAGAGAGATGCTCTACTTCCTGATACATCTTTTCCATTTTCTGGGGTTGGATAATTTCTTTATATTGGTCCAGAGTAGAACGTAAAGCCCGGTCTACCCAATCTTTTTGGTAATCTTCTAGCGATTGGATCTGCTCCCGAGTTTCTTTAATATCAATACCTAATTTTCTAATGGTGCGGTGCACGCTGCGTCTATCCATTCCTAAGATCTTGGCTAGTTGGGAAACATTTCCTGCATGCAGTTTTAATTCTCTTTTTAGGAATTCAGATTTAAACAGTTCTTTAGCTGCAGAAAAGCTCAGATTGCTCGGAATATACAATTGCAGAAGTGGATGTTTTAATTTGTCCGTAAGTTCTGATTCTAATTTAGGAATGGTTATCCCCCATTGTTTTTCCATACTTTCTTCCAGCAGAGGGGCAACCTTATCTTTAATCGCTTCTTCTAATCCTTTCTTTTCGCTCATTTTCCTGATGCTTTCTCCATCTTAATATTTATTCCACTACTCTTTTTAACAAAGTTCCACTGATCAAGTTATACCCAAAAATCATGCTGGCTAAGATCAGCCTAAAGTTTAAATCCGAGATTAAAAAGAACGAAATTAAGATTAGAAAATAAATCAGTAATTGATAGACTTTTCTTTTTGCAATAAAAACTATCTCCATCAAAAAAAGAAAAATAATCAATACTGTGAAAATAATCAATAGAAGATATTCTTTTAACCCGTACCAATGATAATCTACTAATATCAGAATCAAACCTAACATTATTCTATTTGCCCAGACAAAATATTTTTTACTTTTCCCTAATTCTTCCGGTGCAATTAACCCTAAAACATAGCCCCAGATAATTCCGCTAACTGAAAATAATAGAATTAAAATATCTGAAAAAGTTATCCCCCTCTCTGTAATCCATCCCCAAAGCAAACTCATTCCATCTCCCTCTTAAAATTATCCAGAAACTGTTCCCAGTTTTCCTCTTTGATTACTGCTCCGCAGGCGAATTCATGGCCGCCGCCATAACCATTGATTCCTACTAAGGCTTTCTCTAAAGCATCCCGGATATTCTGCTGGGCGCGCAGGCTGCATTTCATCTCTCCTGATTTCTTTCTCGCAATTAAGATAATCTTTTTAGGATACATCTGCATCAGCTCGTTAGCTAAATCCGCAGTGAAAGACCATTTTTCGTCAGAATAGTAAAATAACAATAATTTATTTCTGGAAATATTCTTCTTCGCCAGTTTGAGAATCCGAACGTATTCAATATTTATACTCTCAAAGCGCTTATACAAAAATCTTCCCGCAGAACTTTCCTGATTCAAAATTTCAGTGGGCGAAGTAATCCTGCTTAGTATTTTCACCGATTTGCGAACATCGGAGGTCTGGCCTTTTAATAAAAATGAAAATATCCTTACTAATTTCCCGATCGGCTGTTTAAATACTGCGTCAGGCAGATCTTTTTTCTTAGGCAATAATCCCGGATATTTTAAGATAAACTCGTCGATGAAATCAGGCATATGCCAATCTGCCAGACAGCCCACTGCAGCAATCCAGAGATCTTTTTCATCCCCATTGATCTGATAGGCCATCCGAGTGGTAGGAATATAAGCATCTTTGTCTTTGATCCTAGGATTGAAATAATGTACTTTTTCTAAATGCAGCGGCTCGTGATGATCAAGGTGAAATATTGGCCGTTTAACTTCATCCACAAACTCCTGCTCAACCATGGGCACATCTAAAATAAAGATTTTGTCTGGATTATTTTCCTGGACTTTTTGGACCCATCTTTTATCTATCTTCGGAGTAGATTTAACGATAATACCTCTTCCCTCTCGATGCTTTCGATAGAGAAGCAAGAAAGAAGACAATCCATCTGGATCATCATCATAGAAGAAAAGCGGATTTTTAGCCGTGGCCAGCTCTTCGCGCAGGAATTCAATTTCTTTTTCAGTTAACATTAAGAGAATAATTTCTTTTTTGTTTTTAAAGCTTGGGGTTGGGGATTTTAAATCCCGTTTTTATTGAAAATTAATTTATTCCCACCTTTTTTCAGTTTAAGAATCATTTTGATTTATATTTAATTCCAGCGAAACCTTTATAAATTAACCCCCTGTCAAGAATTTACACATGTGTATTCAATTAATCTTGAGTACGAAAAAGGTGATCTTGACAATTCCTTGAATAAGACGAATTAAGACGAATTTAAGACGATGAATTGCGATTGTAATCAAAAACCATTTTTAATTAATTGGATTATTTTTCTAAAAAAAATCTTACAATTTTTTAAAACAATAAATTCCCGTTGATCCTGCGGGAGATTGCTGCTATGGGAGTTCGATTTAGCCATGCAAGTCAGAGGGCCGCAAGGCCCAGGCGGAATGCTCAGTAACACGTCAATAATCTGCCCTTAGGTCTGGGATAACCTTGAGAAATTGAGGATAAAACCGGATAGGTAAGAGAAACTGGAATGTTCTTTTACTTAAAAGTAATGCCTAAGGATGAGTTGGCGGCTGATTAGGCTGTTGGCGGTGTAACGGACCACCAAACCTACGATCAGTACGGGCCGTGAGAGCGGTAGCCCGGAGAAGGGTACTTAGACACTGACCCTAGCCCTACGGGGTGCAGCAGGCGCGAAACCTTTACACTGTACGAAAGTGCGATAGGGGAACTCCCAGTGCTCAAGCAATGCTTGGGCTTTTGCCATGTGTAAGTAGCTTGGCGAATAAGTGGTGGGTAAGACGGGTGCCAGCCGCCGCGGTAACACCCGCGCCACTAGTGGCAATCGCATTTATTGGGCCTAAAGCGTTCGTAGCCGGATAAGTAAGTCTTTGGTGAAATCGTTACGCTCAACAAAACGACGTGCTGGAGATACTGTTTATCTTGGGACCGGGAGGAGTTAGGGGTATTCCAGAGGGAGCGGTAAAATGTTATAATCTCTGGAGGACCACCTGTGGCGAAGGCGCCTGACTAGAACGGGTCCGACGGTGAGGAACGAAAGCTAGGGGAGCAAAACGGATTAGATTCTGAATCTTCTGTTAAGTTGATAGATTAATTTTTGTTTTTGTTCGAGAAAAAACTACTTTCAAAAAATTAATTTGAGTACCATCAGAAATGATTCAGCTAATTACCCGAGTAGTCCTAGCCGTAAACGCTGTGTACTAGATGTTGCCTATTCCTCGTGAATATGCAGTGTCGGAGCGAAGGCATTAAGTACACCGCCTGGGAAGTACGGTCGCAAGGCTGAAACTTAAAGGAATTGGCGGGAGAGCACTACAAGGGGTGCGGCGTGCGGTTTAATCTAACTCTACGCAGTGAATCTCACCAGCAGCGACGGCAGAATGAAGGTCAGATTGAATGTCTTACCCAACGAGCCGAGAGGTATTGCATGGCCGTCGTCAGCTCGTGCCGTGAGGTGTCCTCTTAAGTGAGGTAACGAGCGAGACCCATACCCATAATTGCTAACGGGTGTTTTAACATGACCGAGCACGTTATGGGGACTGCTGTGGAAACACAGAGGAAGGAGTGGGCAACGGTAGGTCTGTATGGTCCGAATCTGCTGGGCTACACGCGCGCAACAATGGCCAGGACAATGGGATGCAACACCGAAAGGTGAAGCTAAACCTAGAAACCTGGTCTTAGTCTGGATTGAGGGTTGTAACTCACCCTCATGACATCGGAATCCCTAGTAATCGGGCTTTATCACGGCCCGGTGAATATGTCCCTGCTCTTTGCACACACCGCCCGTCAAGCCAACCGAGTTGGGTTTGGGTGAGATGTAGCTTCTAGTTACATCGAATCCAGATTTGGTGAGGTGGGCTAAGTCGTCACAAGGTAGCCGTAGGGGAACCTACGGCTGGATCACCTCCTTTTTTTTATTATCAAGAATTTCGGTTCTGGATAAATTAAGAAAAGTCATGTACAGTTAGACTCGTGAAGATCACGAATATTTACTGGGCCCGTAGCCCAACGGTACTTTGTGTAAACAAAAGAGAAAAGTAAAATAAATTTACCCAAAGCGTAATAGAGCGCTTCCCTTGCAAGGAAGAGGTTTCGGGTTCGAATCCCGACGGGTCCATTTCCGAAAGGAAAACATGTTCCCGTAAGTTGTACGGGCCTAATACAGCCTTCGAAAATGTAATGTTTTCGGCGGTAATTGGTTAGAGATATGGTGGAGCGGTAAACACTCCGCGTTATCTACATCATATTAATGAGCCATATATAGATTGATCAACATCTTAGGTAGCTGCTAGATGGATGACTTGGTTTGAAACGCCGACGAAGGACGTGACAAGCTACGATATGCTCCGGCGAGTTGAAAGTAGGCATTGAACCGGAGATTTCCGAATGAGACCTCTCATTAGGATCCTTTGGGATCAGGGAACGCAGGGAACTGAAGCGTCTTATTACCTGCAGGAAAAGAAATCAATTGAGATGCCGTTAGTAAGAGCGACCGAAAACGGCACAGTCCAAACTGAATCCGTTATAGTAATGTAATGGAAATGTAGTGCGGTGGACTTCCTTTTAGCCTGGTTATCGACTCGAAGTCTGTTGAAAAACAGCACATTATAGGGTGACAGTCCCGTAGAGGAAGATAAGCAGGTTTTTGGAAGTATCCTGAGTAGTACTCCTCGGAAATGGAGTATGAACCGGAGGGCATTAACCTCCAAGACTAAATACGTTTCAAGTCCGATAGCAAACCAGTACCGTGAGGGAAAGTTGAAAAGAACCCTTAACAGGGAGTCAAAAGCGCCTGAAATCTAGCAGTGATAGTATGTTAGGGCTCTTAGGAGTTCTAACGTGCTCTTTGAATAAAGTGCCAGGGAGTGTATCTAAGTGGCAAGGATAACCTTCTTCGAAGGGTATCCATAGCGAAAGCAAGACCCCGCAGTTTACGAGGGGGGAGGTATGAAAGTGCCTCAAGTCACTTGGGTACGACCCGAATCCGAGCGATCTATTCCTGGGCAAGGTGAAGCGAAGCCAAAACTTCGTGGAGGCCTGCAGAGGTTCTACGTACAAGTGTTCTTCTGACTTGGGAATAGGGGTAAAAAGCCAATCGAGCTCGGTGATAGCGGGTTCCTGCCGAAACTGACCTTAGTCAGGTCTCAGACGAGATGGTTGAGGTTGTAGAGCTACGGATCAAGGATTTAGGCGGGGAAACTTGTCGATTCTTTGTCCAACTCCGAATGCTTCAACATCGCAGACTCTGGGAAACAGGAAATCTTGGGGTAAACTTGATTTCCAAGAGGGGAACAACCCCGAATACAGTTAAGGCCCCTAAATGTCAGCTAAGTGATAACGGGTAAAAGGTGTTCATGATCTTAGACAGCGAGGAGGTTGGCTTAGAAGCAGCCACCCTTTAAAAAGTGCGTAACAGCTTACTCGTTGAGGTCGTGAGCCCTGAAGATTGACGGGTCTAAGTTGACTGCCGATACTGTAAACCACGCAAGTGGGTGTAGGCAGGCGTATTTCTAGGGCAGAAGCATTTTCGTAAGAGAATGTGAACCTAGACATAATGAATATCCTGGTGGTAGTAGGATCTTAGCAGGGTGAGAAACCCTGTCATCGTAAGGGCAAGGGTTCCTTGGCAATGTTTGTCAGCCAAGGGTTAGTCGGTCCTAACAGATACTCTTAACTGAGTAATGGAAAGGGAGAAAGGTTAATATTCCTTTACTATTTTAGTATGTGTGGCAACACCAGTCTTGTTTCAGACGCTTGGGGATAGGTCAACACTTCTTCACAGGAGTGTTAACTTGGATAAATCCGGGGAGTATCATAATGATGAGAACCGGATTAAACCAAAGACGAGCGGGCCTATGGTCCGTTTGGCTGATTCCTCGAGTCCTTGAAAATGGAACAGGAAAAAATCTGAAATAACCGTACCCAGAACCGGCACAGGTGCCCCTAGGTGAGAAGCCTAAGATGTGTGAGTTTAATCTAGCTCAGGGAATTCGGCAAAATAGTCCTGTATCTTCGGTAGAAGGGATCCCTGCATTCGTATCCGTATGGGTGCGATTCCAGGGCACAGTGACTAGGGCGGCCCGACTGTTTAACAAAAACTTAACTTTCTGCTAAGCTGTGAAGCTTTGTATAGAAAGTGATATCTGCCCAGTGCCAGTACTTTAAGCTTCGTTTCAACGGGGTGAAGAGCTGGTAAACGGCGGGAGTAACTATAACTCTCTTAAGGTGAGAAACGTTGCCTTAAGTCCCAATATGTTAAACATTAAAGCCATTCATAAAAAGGGGATAAAAATTTGGCCATATGCTGGAATATCTTAAAGAAAGTTTCTAGGAAGATTATTTGGTGACAAATAATTTATCTAAAAATGAAACTGGAAAGATGATCAGCAGGAAAGACTTCTCTAGGAGAAGAATCCTCAGAGACTGAAACGCCAGAACAAACCAATCTGTTTGTAAGATACAGTCCGAACACAGCAGTGATGTTGTGAGATCAGCAGAAATGTCTGGTCCGATTCTTGGAAAAGAATTCGTAACAAATACGAGCGTAATACCTTGTCGGTTGAATGCCGACTTGCATGAATGGTATAACGAGGTTGCCACTGTCCCGAGCTAGAGTCTCCTGAACACTTCATCCTGGTGTAAAGACCAGGGACTTCCGGTGGGAAGCGAAGACCCCGTGAAACTTTACTGTAGCCTGCCGCTGTGATGCGATTTTTGTTACATAGTGTAAGTGGGAGCCGTTATGCGTTTGCTTTCGGGCAAATGATAGGCGACGATGTAACACCACTTATCAGAGATTTCATCACTAACTCTCGAAAGGGGGAACAACGGTTGGTGGACAGTTTGGCTGGGGTGGCATACTGTTGAAAATGTATCAATAGTGCCCAAAGGTAGGCTCATCCGGTTTAGAAATCCGGAGTTGAGTGCAAAAGCAAAAGCCTGCCTGATTGGATTTCGATCAAAAAGAACTCCAAACGCGAAAGCGTGGTTTAGCGAACTCCCATGCCTTCTTGATGAGGGCTGGGAATGACTGAAAAGTTACTCCGGGGATAACTGGGTTGTCGCGCCCGAGAGTTCATATTTTTCGTCCGGGACAAAGTTGGTCTCGAACAAAATGAACAGATCGACGGCGCGGTTTGCTACTTCGATGTCGGCTCTTCCTATCCTGGCTGTGCAGAAGCAGCCAAGGGTGGGGGTGTTCACCCGTTAAAAGGGATCGTGAGCTGGGTTCAGAACGCTGTGAGGCAGTTTGTTTGATATCTGCCGGGAGTGTTGGGTATCTGAAAGGAAGGACTTTTTAGTACGAGAGGAACGAAAGTTCGTAGCCTCTGGTTAACCGATTGTCTTACAAGGCAGGTCGGGCAGCTACGCTATAAGCGATAAATACTGAAAGCATCTAAGTATGAAGTGCACCTTGAAAATAGATACCTTAGGACATCACTAGAACAGTGGTTTGATAGAAGCGGTGTGTAAGCACGAAGGTAACGACGTGTTCAGCATGCGCTTACTAACGTCCATATCTTTGTTGTTCAATCTATATATGGCTCTTTTTTTCTTTTTTTCTTTTAATGACTAGCGTGAGCTATGTTATTATGATACCAATCTTCATTTCGCAAACAAACTGCTGAATGTAATTCCACTTTTTTCTGAACCCAGCAATTAGGACTAAACCTATAGCGAACATCCCCCTTAGAATTTGTGTTTTATAGCTCTTAAAATAAATTAAAAAAATAAAATCATTCTTTCTTTTTCTTTTTAATCTTCTTCAGGAATTTACTTGCATTTTCTTCATTTTTGAAACGATAAACTTTGCCTTCTAATTCCGTTTCGATAATTTCATCCGTATGCAATAATGCTGCTCCGGTTAAGGCATCTTTTCCCAGCTGACCGATACCGCTTTCTCCTTCTACAAACCCAGCTTCCCAGGGTTCAATCTCATCTTCATCTACCTGTAACACTCTACCCTCTTCTGTATCTAAATCTTCATCTTTCTCGCCCAGTTCCATTTCCGTTTTTAGTTCATCAGAATCTTTAGGCTCTTTAAGAATTCCCTGCTCTTCAGCAGCATATAATTTTTCTTTAGTCTTAGAATTAGTACTTTTTTTCTTTACTTTTTGTGGTGTAACTTTTTTCATCTTCAACCTCCGATTATGATGGTAATACAATTAATAAAAAGTCTAGGTTTAAAAGGATTGTGGTGGGGAAGTCGGGATTAAAACTGATTCTAGATCATATGTTTAAAAATAACTAGATTATAAATGGATAATACATATAAACCTTGCTCTGTGCTTAATCATCAATGGCTTCAGATAGGGATTTTACTAATGGAGAATATGTTGTTCTATTTGATCCAACTCAGCCAAGTATTCTATTAGGGATAAATGCAGCTCTTAGTGAAACTGCTCCGGTTGCGAAGAATATTCAAAGTCAAATTTATAAAAAAAGATTAAAAGTTGTAGGAAAATTTAGAGCTCTAGGTCTGGAGCAAACCACTCCCTCTTTTCAGTTAGATACAACTACTTTCACTGATCTAAAAGAAGAAATTTTGGTAACCATCGCCGCCGAATTTGAGCGGAAGGGTGAGCATAAAGTTAGACAGACTTTAAAACCTACTGATTATTCCACCCCACCGCAGGATGGTTCGTTAGTTTCTTTAAATAATGCTTTAGATTTTGACTATGACCAAGGTTTAAGAAAATTAGCCGATAATATCATTATTGAAGCCAGAGTTCATCTAATCAGATATAATGGAAAGGTAGATCCCCAAGGGAAAGATTTAGATTATTGTTCAATCTCTGATGATTTTAGGACAGACACTACTTTAAATTTTGCAGCCCAACTTTTTGGATTTATTGATGAGGTTAGATCTTTTAGACCGAGAGGAGTTCAGTTTAAAAGCTTTAGAAAATCACCCGGCGTGAATGGTTGGGATTGTGATGTTACCGGAGCAGCCAGTTATGGGGTGAAATATCATCGAATCTTAAATTCAACTACTGATCAATATTCTTTTGAAAATGATCTAGGTACTTTTAAGTGTGCTGTGGGCATCCTTCAGAATGCACGAGGAATTCATCTCTTAGGTTTAGAGGATGCTCTTCACGGGTTTAGATGATAATCTGAATCAGGATTATTTTTTTCCTGACCTGGTTAAATCTTCTTTCCTTTCTTAGACCCTTCCTCCATAACTCTTATAAAACCACTATTCTAAAATAATCAGGTTATGCTCAGCACTCGCGAAATCAAACGTCAGGTATTTCATCTAGGATTTGGTCTAGTTATTGCAGTATTATTTTATTATGAAATACTTAGTCCTCTGGCTTTATTCTTAGGGATTATCTGCGGAATAATCTTCAGTTTTCTGAGCAAGAGGATTAGGGTTCCCATCCTCAGTAGTTTTCTAGACCAGATGGAACGTGAGGAAGCCAGAAAAAAGTTTCCTGGGAAAGGAATCATCTTTTATTGTATGGGGGTATTATTAGTAATGCAATTATTTGAAAAAGATATCGCCTTAGCTTCGATTATGATTTTAGCTTTTGGCGATTCCATCAGCCATCTTTATGGAGAGAAATTCGGCCGGATCAGAAATGCCATCAGCGGAGATCCCAGAAAATTATTGGAGGGAACTTTCGCAGGCACAGTTGCCGGGGCTTTAGCTGCAGCCCTCTTTGTTCCCTTTCCTGAAGCTTTTCTGGGCAGTTTAGCAGCCATGCTTTTAGAGGTAGTCAAGATAGATTTTAATGACTTGACTTTAGATGATAATCTGATTGTGCCTTTAGTTGCCGGCACGATTATGGTGCTGATAAGAAGGTATGTCTGATTTATTTAAAGGATTGGTAATCCCTGCTCTTTTTTTTTGCTGGTCTTTTAAGATAAATCGTTAGGAATAGTTTTAAATATAACTAAAATTTAATTCCTCAAAGATGAAAATAATTTTAAATACAGAAAAAAAGAAAATTGTCTCCGCTGCAGAAAGATTTATGCAGGAGAATGTTCCACAGTCAAGGCTGAATTTGCAGGGAAAACCAGAGAATTATTTTCGGCACGTTCTTGGGGTAAGAAAATATGCTCTGTTATTGGCAGAGAAGTATACTGCAGATAAATTTGTGGTGGAGATAGCCGCTTTACTGCATGATGTAGGTGCGGATGTAAGAGAGAATCATGCTCACGAAAGTGCTAAGATTGCAGATCAATTTCTATCTTCTCTAAAACTGGATTCTAACGCTAAACAAAAAATAATTTCCTGCATTGAGATTCATTCCATGGGTTCAGTTGCAGAAACTTTAGAAGAGCAGATCATTCAAGATGCAGACGGCTTGATTTTCATTGAAGATACTTTCAAAGATTTTTTTGAGCATAAGAAACAGAAGCTTTCTCTAGAAGAAGCCAGAAAAGTAAGCATAGAGAAGAATCAAAAGATGATGGACAAGATTAAGACTGAAGAAGGCTGGAGATTAGCGCAGAAATTCTTAGATGCAGCAATAGTTTATCTTAATGATGCTAGATAAACTTAGGTGAGTCAAAGATTTTCTTTTTCCTCCACAACAAATATAAAACCCTACAGATTTTAACTAAGTCATGACCATTAAAATAACCAAACAGACACTTATCGGAGAAGCACTTAAGCTCTGCCCGGAATCCGCAGAGATCATGTTTGATTACGGATTGCACTGCATCGGCTGCTGCGGAGCGACCATGGAATCCATTGAAGATGGGGCAAGGGCGCACGGCCTGGGCGATAAAGAGATTAAGGAGATGCTCACTAAGATTAATAAGAAGGTTAAAAAGTAAATCATAGCATCCAATCCTAGGGATATTAATTGTTTATAGAACTTAATAATCATAATTTTTATTTTCACTCAAGATTATTTACATCACCAGCCAAATCTTCAGTTTGTGCAGAAACATTCTCTAATACTTTACCTGCTTCTTGCTCATCAGCTACAGTAACTGCAGAAGTGATGCTGCTCCCAGAATCGCCGAAATCCCAAATGAAATAAGAAGAAATTCCTAATACTAAGAATACCAATGCTAAAGAGAGCATTATTCTTTTCATGATTTAAGATAGAATTCTCTTTGAGTATTTAAGTTTTTTCATGAAAAGAGTAAAAGTTTTAACTGAGATACATTCTATCTTATCTTATTTTCTAAAGAAACCTTTATATAAATAGCCCTCGAATTATAATCCATGGGACAAGAACCACTAGAAAGTACAAGAACCGGCCCGCCAACGCAACTTAAAAAGATTAGCGATTGCGTCTGGGAATTACCTATTTCTTATAAGAAAGGTATGCTGGTGCCAGCCAGAATTTATGCTAATGAAGAGCTAATTAAGACCATGGACGCAGGCGTGTTTGAACAGGTAACCAATGTCGCCTCTCTACCTGGGATCCAAGAATATGCTTTTTGCATGCCTGACGGACATTGGGGCTACGGATTTCCCATTGGCGGAGTGGCCGCTTTTGATCCCGAACAAGGAGGAATAATCTCACCGGGCGGAATTGGATTTGATGTAAATTGCGGAATGCGTTTAATTACTACTAATCTTACTATCAATGAAGTCAAACCTAAAATCAAAGAGTTAGTAGATGCTCTATACAAGGCCGTACCTGCAGGAGTAGGCTGTAAAGGTTTCGTAAAAGTATCTAAAGATCAATTCAAAGAAGTTATGATCCACGGTGCGCAATGGTGCCAAGAAAATGGCTATGCTACTGCTGAAGATATCGAATGTATTGAGGATAAGGGTAAAATCAAAGGTGCAGATCCCAGCAAGGTTTCAGATAAAGCCATCAAACGCGGATTAGATCAATTGGGAACTTTAGGCAGTGGAAATCATTATCTAGAAATTCAAGAGGTAAAAAAAGAAAATATTTTTGATCCTGAATCCGCAAAAATTATGGGTATTACTGGCCCGGGCCAGATTGTAATCATGGTCCATTGCGGCAGCAGGGGTTTCGGCCACCAGATTGGAACTGATTACTTGCGTACTTTCCTAGAGGTCATGCCTAAGTATGGGATTAAAATTCTCGATCCAGAACTAGCCTGCGCTCCCTTTAAGTCTAAAGAAGGCCAGGATTATTATGCCGCCATGGCCTGTGCCGCCAATATGGCCTTTGCTAATCGTCAGGTTATCCAGCATCGGATTAGAGAAGTCTTCAGCCAGATCTTTAAGAAAACTCCTGAAGAAATGGAAATTAAATTAGTTTATGATGTCGCCCATAATATTGCAAAATTAGAAAAACATAAAATTAATGGCCAATGGAAAGAGTTGTTAGTGCATCGTAAAGGCGCAACTAGAGCTTTTGGTCCTGCCCGATCAGCAGACTTGCCTGCAAAGTATGCTAAGATTGGCCAGCCCATCATTCTGGGCGGATCTATGGAAACTGGTTCTTATTTATTATTAGGTACAGATCATGCTGACCAAGAAACCTTTGCCTCTACCGCTCATGGAGCAGGAAGGACTATGAGCAGAGCAGCTGCTAAACGAGAAGTCAGGGGAGATCAGTTAGTTAAAGATATGGAAAAGCAAGGCATCTATGTCCATGCAGTTACTATGTCCGGGTTGGCAGAAGAAGCAGGCAAAGCCTACAAAGATATCAATGCGGTGGTAGAGACGTTAGAGAAAACTGGAATCACTAAACGAGTTGTTGCATTAAAGCCGATTGGGAATGTGAAAGGGTAAATTTTATTAAACGAACTTGTTGAAAAACGTGGTTTGACTCAAAAAGATTTATATATTAATCAGCATTCTTAGAAAATATGGAAACAAAAACATTTACTGTTCTAATTGAACAGGATGAGGATGGGATATATATAGCAAAAGTTCCGGACATATCTGGATGTTATACACAAGGTAAAACTGTTGAACAAGTTATGGAAAGAATTAAAGAAGCTATTCAAGTCTGCTTAGAGTCAGAAAAGGAAGAATTCTCTTCAATGAAATTTATTGGAGTACAACAACTTGAAATAGAAGCACATGCCTAAACTCATTCCTATTTCTGGAAAGAAATTATGTAAAATCGCAGAAAAGCTTGGTTTTCAGAAGGTTCATCAAGTGGGTAGTCACGCAAGATATGTGCATTCTGATGGAAGAAATACCGTAGTTCCGGTGCACGGAGATGAGGAGTTGGGAAAAGGACTTTTGATAGAGATTCTTAAACAGATAGACCTCTCCAGAGAGGAATACAATCGATTACGAAGGAAAGTTTAGGGCATGAAATTACTTTTGAAGAAAATTCTTCAGGAGAGAAAGTGAAGTTGGTAGTAGATACGTTAGAGAAAGCAGGGATTACTAAGCGAGTGGTAATGCTGAAGCCGATTGGGAATGTGAAAGGGTAAGAAAGTGAGATGCAGATGGGATTAATAGCTAGATTATTTCGTCGTGAACCGTCTCCAGAACAGTTAGATTTAGTTTCTAGATTGGTGAAAGACAGTTTTGGGGCTGGATTTAAACCCAATTATGATATTGCTCCCACCTTATCACCTGATCAGCAGGGTCATTTTCAAATATTTGTTGAAACAGCCAGATTGAAATTGATTCTGCGGCCAATCCATAGTGAGAAAAGATGGGAATATACTCATGCTGGGGGTTTCTATCGCCAAGATGGTTCAGAATTAATGGTCTCCCAAAAGTTTGTTCATGCCGGTTATGTTTACGCCCGCCATTATGAACAAGAAACTGGGAAAGAAGTTAATTTAACCGTCTGGAATGATGATAGAGGATATTTTTCAGTAGCGTTATAAAATATTTTTGACTATTCTTACTACTTCACTTTTCCTTCCAACTGTACGGTAAACCCGCACTTGCCGCATTTCATGCGGTAAATGCCATCTTCATCAGAATAATTCGGAGCCATCTCCATCAATTCCGCTTTATCATGCCCGCATTTCGGGCATTTATGGTCATGCATAGCCAATAGATTAGTCCCATCATCAACTTTTATCTCTTTGCCTTGATGCAGATTTTTGGTTTTAATTTCTGGTGCGGATTGAACCAATTCCGGCTGAACATGCCCTTCTGGACAGGCCATCCATTTTCCGTAAGGGGTAGTTTTCAGTTGTAATAATCTCCCGCAGGTCTTACAGAACATATTTAGATTAATTATTATTCCAGTTTATAATTATTTCCTTAGAAAAAGTTATAAACCAAAAGATAATTCTCTGCTTAAAATGAGGTCAGATAGGTTTAAAACAATATTATTCGCTATTTCTATTTGTAGTTTAATTCTTTTAATTCTCTTAGTTGGCTGTACTACTATTATTGAGGATACAGAAAATGTTGAAAAATCCGCTCTTAATTATGAAGAACAAATTACTGAAGAATTACCTCTTGACTCCGAAGCAACAGAATCAAAAGAATCTACAGAAACTGAATCTGAAGAAATTCCCGTAAAAGCAACCGTCCAGCCGGGAAAGTGCGAACCCAGCTGGAAATGTATCAGTTCCAAATATAAAGCTTATCAGGATGCAAACTGCGCCTTTACTAAGAAAACCGAATGTCCTCTTGGCTGTTTTAATAATAGCTGTAAAGCCGGAAATACTTGTGCAGCTGGCTTTAAATGTATCACCGAAACTTGGAGCGGCTATCAGAAAGAAGATTGCGATTGGATCAACAAGAAATTATGTGAAAATGGCTGTTCAGATGGGGATTGCCTCAATGCTACCCAAAGTAATCTGATCGGGAGCACAGACGGGGATGCAGATTCTACTGCTGAAGAAACCAGCAGTTCCAGTTCCGATGAGGATACATCCACTCCTTCCGAAACTTTCAGCATTTTGAAATATGGGGATAAAACTACTATTAATTATCATAATCTAAGTATCTACTTATTAGAATCAGAGCAGGTAAAGATTACTTTGGACGGAAAGAATAGCAATTGGCTGGCAACAGGGGAATCTTATGCCAGAAATGGGCTTAATCTTACTATAAAAGAGATTATGTTCCAATCTTATCAAGGGGGAACCAAAGCGATCAGTTATACCAGTAAATAAGCGAAAGAAATATAAAGAAAAAAAAATACATATAATTATCCCAAAATATTTTGGGTTTTTAATCTAAGAAAGTTCAGAATTAATAAAATAAATACTTAAAAGAAGGTGATTAAAAATGAATAAGCTCTGGTTATTGTTAAGTGTTTTAATAATAGCATTGTTTGTGGTCAGCTGTGCTCCGAAAGAAAGTGCAGAAGGAGAGATAGAGGAAATTGATGAAGTAGAAGAAAGTGGAGCCTTGGCAGGTCAGGCTATTTCTGGTACTTGTAAAGATCCAGATGCAGTTTCTTCCAAAGATGTAGCTCAAGTATTAACTAACTCAACTACCTCAACTAATAAAGGTAAATGGGTAGATCAGTGCCAAACCGTGAATGGCAAAATTATCCTTAAAGAAGGAATTTGTATCGCTGGTAAAATGGCTACCTGGCAATATGCTTGCAGTAAACAGAATAAACTTCCGGGGGATAAATACGAATGTGTTAATGGCGCTTGTGTGAATAAAGGGACTCCTACCTGTACGCCAAACTGTGCTGGTAAAACCTGCGGTGATGATGGCTGCGGAGGGATCTGCGGAACTTGTCTTGCTGGACAAACCTGTGAAGCAACTGGCAATTGTAAAACTCCTGCTCCAACTTGTGCGCCTGGAGCTACTGGAAAGAATAAATGTTATACCAATACTAGTGGGACTTATGCTAAAGAAGAATTATATTACGCAAATTGTAGCACTTATCTTCCTTCAGGGATTAAAATGTACTGTGGGGCTGCGATTATCTCTTGCATTGATGGAACCGGATGCGTATACAGTACCGGCGGTAGTGGTGGTGGAATGATTAATAAATCCACATCCAACCAAACAAACAGTAGCAGTTAATTTCTTTTTTTCTTTTCTTTTTAACCCAAACCTTTAAATCTTCTTTTCTTTTACTTAAGGTATAGATGAAGAATTCCCTCAGATTATTCAAACTATTCGGAATAGAGATTCAGCTCCATTTCAGCTGGTGGCTGGTATTGATCTTCCTCACCTGGAGCCTTTCCACCGGTTTCTTCCCCCAATTCTTTTCTGATCTACCCACTAAAGTCTATTGGGCTATGGGCCTTACTGCCTCGTTATTATTGTTCATCTCAGTATTATTACATGAGCTGGCTCATTCATTGGTAGCCAAAGCCAAGAGAATTCCCGTAAGATCTATCACCCTCTTTTTCTTTGGAGGAGTAGCAGGAATTACAAAAGAAGAGATGAAACCCTCTATCGAACTGCAGATGTCCTTAGCTGGGCCTTTATTCTCTTTAATCTTGTCCGGATTATTCTATTTATTGCACCAATTTAACGGCGGATCTATTTTTTTAACGGCAATAAGCTTTTATCTTTATCAGCTAAATTTTATTCTTGCTATATTCAATCTCATCCCTGGATATCCGCTGGATGGAGGCCGGGCTTTCCGAGCGGTACTTTATTGGTATTATAAAGATCTAAAGAAAGCTACCAAGATCGCTTCCAGCGGTGGAAAGTTCTTCGCCGGATTTTTGGTATTTCTAGGAGTCTTCGGCCTATTCTCCGGCCAGGGCTCAGGCCTTTGGCTGATTTTCTTGGGCGGTTTCCTCTACTTTATTGCTAATTTAAGCTATCAGCAGGTAGTGGTAAGAGAAGTATTAAATAAAATTTCAATCCGAGAATTAATGGAAAAGAAGTTTATGACCTTAAATCCAAAACTTAAATTTTCAGCCTTTGCTAAGAAATACGCTTCTTCAGGCCAGGATGTTTTTATGCTTAAAAACAAAGATTTTAGCAGAATTTTGGATTTAAAAAGGATAGAAAAATTGCCCAGATTGAATCAAGAACAAATTACCCTGCAACAGCTCTCTCTGCCTCTCTCCAGAATAAAGACTCTTAAAATGGAAGATAATGCTTATGATGCTTTTCAACTCTTTAATGAACAGGACTTAAGCTTGCTGCCAATAATGAAAGGGAAGAATCTCTTGGGGATTGTTAGCAGAAAGAAAGTCCTAGCCAGATTGGTCTGGAGCCTGAAATTCGGAAGTAAGTAAAGATTATAATTTCAATTTTTTAGACTGACTATTTATTTCTGTTAGTCAATAACATATTTTTATGTTAGTTACTAACTTATGTCACAAACTAACAAAAAGTTTATATAGTTACTAACATATACTGCGTATTATGAAAGAAGAACAGCACTTACAAGCTTTTGAAGAGCGGAAAGAAACTATCTTTAAATGGGCGGTGGAAGTAAGAGGGATAGAGAATTCTTCCCGAATAATCGGAGATAATGCTTCTCGAGCGGTGGTGGAATTACTTTCTGTTTATCTGCACCGGCAAAAGAAAGTGGAAGAGGGCTTCCAGTTAAATCATGCCTGGTTCAAGAGTGAAAAGGTAAAAGAACGTTTACCTGAATTTGAGCATAAAGCTAAAATAGTTAGTTTGATGATAGAACTAGAGCTTCTTAGTGAGAAATTATCTTATGGCACACCTAAACCAATAGATTCAACTAAGAAAGTTTTAGATTTATTTAATGAGTTAGAAAATTTACTTAAGAAAATGATCTCATGAAAGATCAAACCCAACTTATCGGATATGCACTCAGTTTTGCCTCTTTCTTATTAGACAGTAAAATCGGGGATAAAATAAATAAAATCATCCTATTTGGTTCTGTAGCCAGGGGTGATTTTAACCCAGAAAGTGATATCGATTTGTTTATCGATGCAGATAAACGCTTAGAAAAAGAAATTAATAACTTATTACTTTTATTTAAATTCTCAGAGGCACAGAAAGTTTGGGAGATGAAAAAAGTAACTAATGGGCTTTCCTTAAAAGTTGGTTCATTAAGTCAATGGGGTTTGCGCCGGGAGGTAATTAGCTCCGGGATTATTCTTTATGGGAAATTTCAAGAACTACCGGAAAAAACCAAATATTATGCCTTATTTCAGATTGAGTCCGGGAATAAAAAAGTTGCTCATCAGATGAGGATCTGGAGAAAATTATATGGATATACCCAAAAAATTGGGAAGAAAAGATATACTTTTAAAGGATTGATAGACCAGTTTCAAGGGAGAAAATTAGGGAAAGCAGTTTTTATTGTTCCCATGGAAAATCGAAGAGAAGTAATTGTTTTTTTGAATAAGTCTAAAGTGAAATACAGTATTCATGAATTGTGGTCTGATAGTTTTTAGAATAGTTTACTCAACTCTTCCCAAAAACTATTTAAACCAATCTCTATTTTCATCCTAAAACAAACTAGTTATTCAAAATTAAACCAAAAAGTGAGGTGTCCCTGATGAAATATATAATTTTACCCTTTATCTTAATTTTAACTACTATCGTTCTGCTTGGCTGCACAGAACAGCTTCCTCCAGAAGAGGGTTTTGAAGACGATCAAGTTATTGCTGGCCAGGCGGTAAGTGGAGGCGGAGGAATCATCGGAGAGAAGGTAGATAATTGTAAAAAAGAAAGTGACGGAAATTCCATTTTCTACCAAGGCACACTTACTTATTCCAATAAAGGTAAAGAGTATGGCCCTTACACCGATAAATGTTACAAAAATAAACTATTAGAATATTCCTGCACTAATAATAAAGTTGCCCGGAAATGGGTTAATTGCCCAGAAGGCGGAGAGTGTAAAGATGGAGCTTGTATCGGACCTTGTACCGATACTGATGAGGGAAAGAATTTCCAAGAGAAAGGTACGGTTAAAGGCTGGAGTACTCTCGGTCAACTAGGCTCTAAAACCGACTTTTGTATTAATAAAACTACTGAAGGGTTTGCACCCGGAGATTTAGGAAAATTATGGGAATTTTCCTGTAATAGCCAGGGGGTCATTACTGCAGACACTTTCGATTGCACTAAAGAAGAACAGCTTTGTCTTAATGGCGCTTGTGTCAATGAAAAAGATCTGCTCTGCAGTCCGAATACTTATTTCTGCGTGAATGAAATAAGTGTAGCTAGATGTACTGCTGACGGTACAGACTTTACTCCTATTGTAGATTGCGATGATGGAGAAGTTTGCAAGAAAGGCGAATGTGTTAATTATGACTTATCTTACTATCCGGGAATGTTCATCAAAGACGGTCAATTCAACGGCTATCTAATAATTGGAACTAATGCTCCTGCTTTAGATAATCTGGCTCTAACTGAAATTGCTGCTTCTTTAAAATATAAAAATGCTGTAGGAGAGATGGTGGTAGTAGAAATCGGAAATTCAGCTATGAAACTAGATTCAGAAGTTTCTGATCCAGAGACTAAAAATCTGATTGTTATCGGCAGTCCCTGTGTAAATTCAATCTCCGCTCAATTGCTGGGCAATCCTACTGAATGCTGGGGAGAGCTGACCCAAAAACAAGCTAAGATCAAGCTGATCGCTCAAAAGAGTGATAATTACGCTTTGCTTATCGAGGGCTATGCCGGAGAGGAAGATTTGCTTGCGGCTAAATGGCTGGCTAAGAATTATAATAACTTAGAGGGCACAGAAATCTTACTGGAAGGAACTTCGATGGAAGATTTAAGCGTAACCGTTCTGCAATAGGTTATTATTTTTTTATTTCAAAGTTGGGTGTAATACCCCGCAGCTTGCTGCGACCAACTTTGAAATTAGAAAATTCCGGTCGCGAAGCGAGAAAATGAGCGTAATACCGCGGAGCGCAAGGTGAAACGACGATTTCACCTGCGCACAGATGAAGTCGCTGCTTCATCTTGTGCTTGCTTCGAGGATAGCTCATTTTCAGGAATTTTCTTTATCTTTTTTTCTTTAGGTTTTCTTTATGATTAAGATTATTTCTTTCATTTGCGCCTTCCAACTAAGTGTAACCCCCAAGTGATAAAAACAACCTAAATATTTATAAATCCGCTTCATTTTAGGAGATTTATGGCCAGCTTATCTAGGCGTAAATTCCTTCAGTTAGGTTCTCTTTTCGGAACAGCTTTAGCTCTAGAATCTCTCTTAGAGGGCTGTGCTACTTTTAGGGGATTAAACACAGGAAAGAGATGGCAAAAAGAAATAAATGATTTCACTCCGGTTACTATTAGATTAATCCCTTTTCAAAACTACTATCCCCCTTCTGCAGAAAAGCCGCTAGATCTCGAAGATAAGATGTTAGAGACCTATCTAACTAAACCTTATTCATTGGGAGAATTGGATATCATGATCATGAACAGCCATATAGTGAAAAATCCCGATCAGGATCCAGTAATGAAAGCCAATATTAAAGATTATCAGCAGTTTAACAGCGAGGTTCTAAGCGTTGCTCAGGAATTAGGTTATTCTAAAGAACAGGTTCAGAATTTGTCTATTCATGAAGCAGTAATGCTCAGCGGAAGAATTGTGGCTAAAAGACTAGAATATGAGCCAAAGATGCTTAGTGAAGAGCCGGACCTTCCTCCTCAGGAAATGTATTATTATCTTCTTGGAAAAGTAAATTCAGATAACCGTACAGAAGAAGCTAAAAAGATAGATTCTTCATCTAAAGACGAGATCTTTCATAATGGGAAAGGAATCTGTCGGAATTATGCCGCAGTAAATGTTGCCGTATTTGAGATTTTGAAAGATCTTAATCCAAATTTAAAAAATACTCAGTTACGATATTATCATCCAGACCGATTAGAACACGTCCTCCAACTGCCTCATGGATGGAACCTTGTCTCTACTATAACCGAGACTGCCACGGGAAAAGAAGTTCATCTTACATATGTTGATCCAACCTGGCTTGATACTAGGAATGAGACTGCTGATAATAGCGGTAAGAAAAATAAAGAGGTAGGTGATGAAGAGGTTTACGATGCAGTGGATGGAGCTCATTTTGGTAAAGATGCATTAATGGCTCAAATCTACCAGGGAGAGCTGCTGGAATGTCTAGGTAATTATCGTCGGACGTTTTCTATTGTTTTCCCCGCATCTTATGCTACAGGTGAGAGGTATCAAAATGTTGCTTATGCTCAATGGCTTAAGACCTGCAATAAAATCTTAGATGCAGTTGAGAGTAAACCAGATGATTTTGAGAAAGTTGATGGTTATTTTGCAGAATCTTTTAAAGCAGCAGCAGAGAACTTGACCGGTAATTCGATAGATTTATTCTTGAAATACCCCACTTTGAGGATAGATCCAGCTCAAATGGATAAATTTCTAAGATTAAAAGTAATCTATCAAAGGGCATCATCTTTAGCCCCTGAATTTTTAGCTAGGAAAACTATTCATTATAGCCATATTTCTGCTATCCCCGATAAAGTGGATGAAACTTTGGAAACTATCACGATTTCTCCTGCTCAGATTAGCCTAGCCGAACTATATCAAAAACTGGCCCTGCAATTCGAACCCAAATAATTTTAAACTCGTTCTGGTTTCAGTTGCTCAAATGATCACAAAACCAAAACTCATCCAGAAATTGAAACTCTTAACTAATCATAATTACATTGAAATAGTTCTTCGGGGCAATTCCGCAATTCTGTCCGCGCTAACCATCGCTAAGAAAAAAGTATTCATTCCCGAAGAGGGCGGCTGGCTGACCTACCTGCAATTCCCTAAGAAGCTGGGATTGGAGTCAGAAACAGTAAAGTGCAAAGATGCAGTGATTGATTTAAACGATTTGAAAGCTAAATTAGAAGATAAGCTTAATTCTGCAGGTGCATTACTCTATCAAAATCCTGGAGGTTATCATGCTGAACAGCCGATGGAAGAGATTTATTCTCTCTGTAATAAATATGGTTGTAAAGTTATCCTCGACGTTTCTGGAGGGATTGGAACTAAATTATGCGATGGTAATTACGCAGATATCCTGGTGGGCAGTTTCGGAGAGGGAAAATTGGTTGATGCTAAAACCGGCGGATTTATCTCTTGTAAAGATAAATCTGTTTTTGACCAGGCTAAGAATAGTCTTAAAGTCTTAAATGAAGAAGAGAGACTAAAACTAATTTTAAAGAAGATAGAAGAATTGCCTCAACGTATAAAATTCTTAACCAGGAAAAGAAAAAAGATTCTTTCAGACCTAAAAGATTATGATTTAGTGAATAGAACCCATCCAGGCTTTGTAGTGGTTGTAAAATATCATTCTGAATCTGAAAAAGAAAAAATAATTTCCTATTGCCAAAAGAATAATTTAGAATATACTCAATGTCCTAGATATATCCGATTGAATCAAGACGCGATTTCTATTGAAGTGAAGAGGTTGGTGGATTAACGGATAATCTACTTTCTCTTTCTCTCCAGCTATTCACACAACTTCTCTAACCACACCGCTTTTCTTCTCCATTCCTCAATCGCGGTCAGCGTCTCTCTTTCTACTCTTTTTTCCATTTTTTCCCCGATTGCAGGAAGCATCAGCAAGGAATCAAATACTTTTTTAACTGCTAGATGTCTTCTTCCTTTGCGCTTTCCAGTTTCGCCTCCAAATAAGTCTGGAACATAATCCTCAAAGGTCAATTGATGTTGGGAGTCATATACTTTTCTGCGTAAGGTTTCCGCATTATATCCTGCTAAAGAGGCTTCTATGGCCCAATCCAAAATCCAGCTTTCTTTCTCTTCTGCACTTCTTCCTTCTTCTTTATCCGCTTTACTATCTTTTTGGTAAGATTCCCATTCCTTGGCGATAGCTACCGCAGTTGAATATCCTAATAACCCCCTAGAATGCATCAGCTTTACTTTCCTATCCAAGCTGGCGAAAGTAATCGCATTCAGGATAGTAGTTGTGCCCAAAGAAGAATGTTCCTCAACAAAATTTTCTAGAGTATAATCCGGGCGGGAATGCCTTTTCAGGCAGAATAACCTATAGAGTGATTCTGCCCGCTCAGATAATATAACTCTTTCATAAATGTCTTCTTCATATTGGATCTCCCGACAGGTTTTCGGCTCTATCTCTGCGACTAATACTTCTATCTCAGTTAACCCCGCCAATCTAGCTGCAGCAGTCCGTCTATGCCCGACGATTAGCTGATAAGTTCCGTCAGGAAGTGGTTTAACCAGCGGAGGCTGGAGCAGGCCGATTCTGCGAATGGTATCAGCTAACTTTTCTAATTTTTCAGAGTCAAACGTTTTTCTGGGCTGGGTTAAGTCCGGGTGAATTTTATCTAACAGAATACAAATATAATCCTCAGCCATTTCAATACCTATTTCAGTACTATTTGGTCCATTAGCCTTCCCGTTAAATAATTGGGAGAAAATGCTTTTTCTGGTGCGCTCTAATGAGTCTATTACTGCTGCATACTGCGGCTGATCAGCTAATAGACGCGTAACCAATTCTATCCCTGGCCTGTTCCTTTCCAGCAGACCTTTTAATTGATATTCCTGCCCTTGAATTCTGAAAGAAGTCTTTCTTAATTCTGGATCTATCTCTGTCAGCACTCCAAAATTGCCTAAAGTTCTTGCAGCTAAATTTATTTCTTTTCGGAAAGAAGAATCTTCTTCTCTGGTAGCAGAAGATACTTGCAGAGCAAACTGATTTGTTTGTGTTTTCTGTCTTAAATAAATCGTAACTGCCTCTGAAAGCTGGTCGCGATTGGTGATCCGCTCTGGATTAGTTCGGTCTTTTTGCCCAGCTAATACCCGTTCTAAAAAAAGAAGTTGTTCTTCCTGCTCTGGAATTCTGCCTAATTCCTGGGCGAAATTATAAGATATTTCTCCTTCTCCCACCATTCTTTTAATTTTTATATCAAGATGCACATAATTAAAAGCCCGAAACAAAATTCTCTCTGAGAATCCGATCCTTTCTGCTAGTTTAGCTGCCGGATAAATCTCTCTACTTTCTTTAGGTAAGTCCTCATAATCTCCGTATCGGTCTAAATCTTCAGTAGTATATTCCCCGCCAGACTCTTGTTCTATCCTGAATTTATAATAATCCCAGAGATTTTCTGCGGTTTCTTCCAGAGGGATTCCTTCTTTAGTGGCGTTTTCAGCGATCTGCATCTCCAGCCTTTGTTCAGAAGTAAGATTAAAATATATTTTTGCCTTAATTGTGTCTAATCCTGCTTCTTTAGCTGCTAAAATTCTCCTATTGCCATAAATTGCTTTATAACTGTCGTCGGGAAGTAGTTCCACTCCTACTGGAGTGATCACTCCTTTCCTTCTTACTGAAGCCACTAATCCATAAAAAGAGATCTCATTGGTGGTCTGGCGCTCGTTTTCTGGGTCGATTAAGATCTGATTTAAAGAAAGTTTGGGTACATAACTGAATTTAGGGGGTGAGTAATCGTTCATCTTATTTTATCTCTGTTTCTCGGGTAGTTTTTATAATCATTTATAGGCTATAAAATAGGGATTTAAAAGATTAAATAAAACTCTAAACTCTTTTTAAAAAAGAAATCTTTATAACTAAGAATAAATTCATTCAATTAATTCAACTTAAGAAAGGTGAAACCAAAATGCCTCTAAAAATGCCCAATTCCATGGAGGAATGTTTATATTTTACCAATCGCAGTATCGGTGAAGGTAAAGTTTCCGCCTGGGTCTATCGTAAACCCTGCCCTAAATGCAAAAAAGCTAAAATGGGCAAACCGGTTGGGGATAAAGGCAGCATTAAAATCAGGGCCGATAAATATGTTTGTCCCTCCTGTAGCTATGAAGAGGATAAAGCAACTCATGAAGCTAGCCTTAAGTTAGAAGCGATCTATACCTGCCCCAAATGTAAGAAAGAGGGCGAGTCTGTTGCCGAATATAAGCGCAAGAAGTATAAAGGCGTTGATTCATTTATTGTTGAATGCGGACATTGTCATGAAATCATTCCTTTGACCAAGAAATTGAAAGGAATTAAATCTTAATTACTATCAGTCCAGAATTGAGGTAGATCAGATGTGGAAAATAATAATTAGTCTTATTTCGATAATTTTCTTAGTGTTAATAGTAGGAAGTATCTATACTAATCCTTCCGGCATGTCCATTTTACAGACTAAAACCTATACCTGTATAGATAATGACGATTTAAGCAGTAATCCCCTTTTCGTTAAAGGTACAGTAACCATGACCGTTTCTGGAGTCAAAAAAGAAATTTATGTAGATTATTGTCTTGATGATAATACCCTCCACGAATTTTCCTGTGATAGAGATACAGGCCAGAAAACTGATTCAGAACATTCCTGTGCTAATTTTAAGAAATCCTGCCGTTATGGACGCTGTACTTCTGATTGGTAATTTGTAATCAGAATCTATTTTGGTTAATCTCAAAGTTTCGTCGCAACCTTTATATATACTAAACCGTAAGTATAATTACAAATAACCATGAAAAAGTCAGCTAAACCTAAAGTAGTAATTAAGAAAGTTTCTAAAGTTATTAAATCTTCTAAAGTTAAATCCGCTCAGAAAATAGCAGATAAAACCATCATCACTGCCGCCCTGCCTTACGCTAATGGAGATATCCATATCGGTCATCTCTTAGAGTACATCCAGGCAGATATCTATTCCCGTTTCTTAAAACTGCAGGGGAAAGATGCCCTTTACATCTGCGCTTCAGACATGCATGGTACTCCTATTGAAGTCAATGCCCGGAAAGCTGGTGAAGAACCGGAAAAATTCGTCAAGAGATTCTGGAAAGAGCATCAAAAGGACTTTGCCGATTTCTTGATCAAATTCGATAATTATTATTATACTCATTCTCCTGAAAATAAAGAGTTCGCTGAATTTTTCTTTACTGAACTGAAAAAAAAGAAATTAATTTACCTGAAGAAAATTCAAATAATTTACTGCAATAATTGTCAGCGTTCCCTGCCTGATCGTTACGTTAAGGGAACTTGTCCTAACTGCTCCACTGCTGACCAGTATGGAGACGTCTGTGAAAGCTGTAATAGTGCGCTGAAAGGAACAGATCTAATCAATCCCAAATGTTCACTCTGCGGAAAGACGCCGATCCAGAAAGAGAGTGAGCATTATTTTTTTAAGCTAAGCCAACTTTCAGATAAATTAAAAAATTGGATCAATTCTCCAGCAGCAGAGATCCAGCCGGAAGTTAAGAACTGGCTTCAGGGTTGGCTCCAAAAAGGATTAGAAGATTGGTGCATCTCTCGTGACGGGCCTTATTTCGGGTTTGAGATCACCGATTCAGAGAAAGAGACTGGAGAGAAAAAATTCTTTTACGTCTGGATGGACGCTCCTATCGGCTATATCTCCTCTACTAAAAATTATTGTGATAAAAATAAATTAGACTGGAAAGATTATTGGTACCAAGGAAAAGTCACCCATTTCATCGGCAAGGATATCTGCTATTTCCATTTCTTGTTCTGGCCGGCGATGCTGATGGAACTTGGTTTTCCCCTGCCTAAACTGAATGTGCATGGTTTTATTACCGTTAATGGTGAGAAGATGAGCAAGAGCCGAGGCACTTTCTTTACTGCCAAAGATTTTTTAAAATATTATCCTCCTGAAGCTTTAAGATTTTTTTATGCCAGCCATCTGGATAAGAAGTTAGTGGATGTGGACCTGGATTTCGCTAATTTCCAAGCAGTTACCAATAATGTTTTTGTTGGAAACCTGGGCAATTTTTGTTATCGAGTGCTAACTTTTGCCGAGAAGAATTATGGTTCAGTCAAAGATATTGCTTTAGGAGCTGAAGAGCAGAAATTAATCCTTCAGATTAATCTTCTGATCGCAGAGGTAGAAAAAAATTATCAGCAGTTAAATTTCAAAGAAGCAGTCAAGAATATTTTAAAAATTGCCGATTTAGGCAACGCTTATTTCCAGAATTCCGCAGTCTGGAAAGATAAGGAGAGCAAAGAGAGTAAGGCTAAAGTAGGTTTCGGTGTAAATCTTGCTCGAAATCTGGCTATCCTTACTAGTCCTATTCTCCCAGAATTCAGCCAGAAAATTTATTCCGCTCTAGACGAGAATTCAGGAAAGATCAAATGGGATAATATTAATTTTAAATGGAAAGGAAAATTAAAACCTATTGAAAAATTAGTAGATAAGATCGAGAAGATTTTCGTAGTTGAAAAATTTCCTTTGCAGCTGCTAGTTGGTCAAATCAAAGAAGTAAAGAATCATCCTCATGCGGATAGTCTGTACCTATTGAAAGTGGATTTTGGGGTCAATGGTGTTAAGAAAGGAATTAAACAGGTAGTGGCAGGATTAAGAAAACATTTTTCTGCTCAAGATTTGCTTAACCAAAAAGCAGTTTTCTGCGCTAATCTCAAACCAGCCAAGATTCGGGGAGAGTTAAGTGAAGCCATGGTCCTAGTTGCTGATGACCATGAAAATGTTTCTTTGCTTTCAGTTTCTAAGAGCGAATTGGGAGAGGAAGCAAAATTCGCTGGGATGGAAAATCAGTCTTCTGAGATTACTTTTGAAGAATTCAAGAAGCTGGTTTTATTGGTGAAAGGAAATAATATTCATTTCGAAGGGAAAAAGCTGGGCACTAGGATAGAGGATGTGCTGGTCAGGGGAGTTAAGGAAGGGGCAGGAGTGTACTGATTCGATTACTAAGAAAGATATCTTTTTCTAAAATTCTCGGCTTTCTTGAAAACAAGAGGTAGAGGGTCACAATAATTATTTTCTTTTTTAAGATGGACTGTCAGTTCTTTTGGAGTAAGCCATTTAAAGGCAACCACTTCATTATCTTTAAATTTAACTTTTGTGGTTGGAGTTAAGATAAACCCAAGACCTACAAATTCATTATTTCTTTCTGTTTTGTAGTGGAATTTTTCAATGATGATGGCTATAGGTCTCTGTATTTTTGTCTTGGATAGTTTTACAAATTCATTAATGGGATCAATCACTTTAATTTTAAGCCCGATCTCTTCATCAACTTCTTTGATTAATGTTTCTTTGAAGTCCATAGGTCTGTAACCATTTTTGTCTTTGATATAACAATTATGGCCTGCGGCCCCCATATCCCATTTTCCTGCACCAAATTCATCCAGTTTTTTAGGATTTTTCAATTGGATTCCGTATTTCCCAGATCCAGCGTGAAATATCATAGACCAGGTTGAATAATGGGTTAAAAATGGTCTTATTCCTGGGAGATGGGCCTGGTTTTTAGAAATCGGACCGATTATATTCCCACTTTTATCACAATGAACGATGTATTCTATATCTTTACCTAGGATTAATTTAACCATAATAATTCCGAAAGATTTACAACCATTTAAATATAGTGGTTTGCATCAGAAATGAGGTAACTTAACATTCATCAAATAGCTCCCCCAAAAACAACAACCTTTATAAAGCTTAAATTATTCTCTAATTAAATAAAATATGATAAAAAGAGATGGTGATCTGTCTAGAATTAGTTCTAAACCTAAATTTATAGCTAAATTTCTTCCAAAACCTAATTTTTCGAATAAAAAAGCTCAAGTAACTGTTTTCATTATCATTGGTATAATCATTTTATTTACCTTCGCCGGGATCATGTATTTCACTAAAACCTTCACTAAACAAAGCTTAATTGCTGCTGAAGAGCCAGCTTTAGCAGAAATCCCTTCTGAATTTCAGCCCATTCAAATCTATACTGACAGTTGTTTGACCCAGATCGGAAAGAAAGCTTTACTTATTTTAGGCGAGCAGGGCGGTTATATCAATCCAGACTTGATCGGCAAATATTCTGCAGCCAATCCCACAGATGCAGATGGGCTGGATCTAGAACCTTTAAAAGTTCCCTTTTGGCATTATAATTCTAAACCTAACCAAAATCTAGAGGTCGGTTATAGCTCGCTCCAGCCAAAATTATATGCAAAAGAAGATCCAGAGATGAGTATTGAATCCCAACTTTCTAGATTCGTGGAAGAAAAATTAGATGATTGCTTAAAAGATTATACTGCCTTTGCAGATCAGGGTTTCCAGGTAGAAATTGAAAATAAAGAGGCTAAAGAAGTTATCGTGGCCGTAGGAGAAAGTTCAGTAAATTTCTGGTTGAAGATGCAGATTAAGGCCCAAAAAGGCGATGCAGAACAAGAGATTGACCAATTTTATGTTAAATTACCGGTAAAACTAAAACAATATTATGAAGTGGCTAATCAGATTACCCAGGTAGAACGAGAACACCAATTTCTGGAAAGCCAGGCTCAAGACTTGATCGCTACCTTTTCCGCAGTAGATTCCGAGAAGTTGCCTCCTACTGAGGCTGTAACTTTCGATGCAGTTCCTACTGCTATCTGGGCAGAGGAAGATGTAAAATTAAAGTTTAAAGAATTATTAGCTTCCTATGTGCCTATGTTAAGGTATCTGGGCAGCAGCAATTTCTATCGTTATGATTATGGTCAGTCTACTCCTAATGCCGCTGCAGTTACAGACTTAAGTGATTTATACCAGAAAAATTATGATAATATGATTCTGCCTCTGGAATTAGGCCAATCTCTTAATTTAAACTTCGATTATTTCAGCTGGGAGCCATACTTTAATCTTAATGATAAAGGCGGAGCGATCTTACCCAGCAGTTTTAGCGCTAATTTCTGGAAATTAAATTTCAATACCAATCATTATTATACCACTTACGATGTAAGTTACCCAGTATTGATCACCATCAACGATCCAGAAGCTCTTCAGGGTGCCGGCTATAAATTTGTCTTTGCCCTAGAAGCTAATCTTCGCAATAATGAAATTGTCCAGTCAGGAGATGTACTTTCCGCACCTATCGCAGCCGTCAGCCAGAGCATGGCCTGCGATGAAGATAAACGTAATACTGAATTAATCAAAACCATTGTCGTAGACAGTTTCAGTAAAGAGCCGGTAGAGGCAGTCCAGATTGGGTTTAGCCTTCCTGGCTTTGATGATTGTATCTTAGGAACTACTGACTCTAGCGGAGAATTCGCCAGTGAATATCCGGCAGTCTACGGTGGAGTAGGCAGCTATATCAAACCTGAATATTTAACCAATTTTTATCCAGTAGATACTTATCAGTATAAGAAAAGTCCTGGAATTATCGGCTATGCTGTAGCCGGTCTTCCAGAGAAAGTAATCGAACTGCATCGTTATAAAACAATTCCGGTTAAAGTCAAAAAGAAAAGTTTAGAGAAATGTATTAGTGGGGATTGTTACGCTCAGGGATTGTTTGGTTCTTCAGAGGGAGCGATTGAATCTTACACCCCTCAGATGTTAGATTCTAAACATAGCTGGGTCTTTAATGGTGCTGCGAAAACCTTAAGCGAAAAAGAGACTGCTACCATCATGTTAAAACGTATCGGAGATTTAAATCCCAGAATATTTAACGACGATTTTGCGGCTACAGCAGTAGTTAGTGGAGATCAATCTGTAGAGACAGAATTAGTTCCCGGAATTTATGAGGTTAATGCCCTGCTCACCAACGAAAACCAATTAGTCATTCCCACTGAAGAGAGATGTACTGGAGGGGTTTTGGAAGCAGTAGCTTGTTGGGACTCAGACGGATGCTGTTTTACTTATGAAGAAAATGTATTGGATCAGTATTTATCCGGCCAACTTTTATGGAACGATCAGAAATCTTATTTGACCATTACTCCAGAACAATTGTATGGAGCGAAAGAATTAACCTTTTATGTCTTAGACTTTAATCTTGCTAGTGTACCAGAAAAAGCGCATTACCGGGTCATGGAGGATTTAGGGATGATGGGCAAGATGGGAAACTTCTCCCGAGATTTACGAGAAAGTCTAGAACCAAAATTTAGCTAGGATAAAAAGATGAAAAAGCCAAAAAACTATTGGAGCCTTGCCGGATTATTTATTATTGTCTTAGTTTTAACTACCCCTTTTTATTCCGTAAGCGCTCTAGCGGGAATGAATGTCCAGATTACCAAGAATTCTGGAGAGAAAGGTCTCTGGGGCTATCTTGATGCTAACGGCGATGTCTGGACCGTTGAAACTATCATTGAGGGAGTGGATGAGGGAGTTGCGGTAGATCCAAAAAATGTAAAATTAAAAATTGGCACAAAAGAGACTCCATTTAAAACCTGTTCTTCCAGCGCCATGGGGGCAACTTGTGAATATATCAGTCCTTTGACTGATGGAGTGAAAGAAGCAGAATATGCTTTCCAGGTAATTTATGAAACTACTGATGCTTTAGGCTATCCTATTACTCCCGCACCATCAAACGGAGATGTGATCAGAGCAGACGGCTCTGGGCCGAAGATCACTAATATCTTGGCAGTCCAAAATAAAGATGGAGGTGTGAATATTGATTTTACTATTGACGATAAAATCAAAGAGGATGCACCCTCAGTAGGAATAAAATTAATTGAGATCCTGGATGCAGATACGGGAAGCGTAATCCAGACTATTACCGGATTTGAACAGGGCATAACTGAATATGATTATGCCCATGACGGAAATTTCGGAGGAAAATTACAATATCAATTTACTGGGGAAGGTTTCAAAAAAATTAAAATCCGAGCAGTAGATTTCTTAGATCATACTACTCTAAGTCCCGTGATTACTTTTGCTGGTGATTTCGTCCAACCGGAAATCCAGGACAATCTTAACTTTACCACCTTGGGCAAATTCATCGGCGAATTTAATTTGGTTACTGATCTAACTTTAGATGTAATTGACTCCAACGATATTATGGTCAAAGCCTCCTCGGCATCTGCAGTTTTAGACGGCACTGAAGCTGACTGCGAGGCAGATAAAGAGTTAGATGATTTATGGCACTGCCACTGGAAAAATATTGAAGTTAAGCCAGAAAGTTCTATTAGTGTTACTGTAACTGCTATTGATGATTATGGAAATAAAGCCGAGAAGAGTTTTACCTCCAGCTTTACCAAAGATATTACTGCTCCTACAGTAGAATTCTTTGGCAGCGAGCGGGTCTTTGAAGGCAAGAGTTATCTGCTCAGCGGGAAACAAAGGATTATTCTCCAGGGTAAAGAATCAGGAGTTGGAATCAATGAACAGGGCATCCGTGCAGATTTAGAATCGTTAGGATTGGGCTTCTCTGAAGCTCCGGCTAGCTGTGACTTTACTATCTCACCTTTCGAGTGTTATTGGGATACTTCTAAAAAATTCGTCTCCAGCGGTGTGGCTAGTATTGGCTTGGAGAGATATGAAGATTTAGTGGGCAATGAAAAAGAGCTGCCCACTACAGAACTAATTATAGATACCTCAGCTCCTAAGGTCAAGAGCCTGGCTTTCTATGGCGAGGAAAAAGATTATTTCCAAAGTAATGATCGATTGAAAATAAAGATGATTGTAGAAGAGATTGCTGGATTGAATGTTTTGGTAAATTTAAATAAAGTGATCATGGATGCAGAGACAAAATTACCTGAGAATATGCATACTCGCGACTTTAGCACTACCACCGGTTGGCAGGTCTTTACTGAAAAAGATTGTGAACGTAAGGAAGGCGCCTGGGAATGCGAATTCTTGACCGAGGCAATTAAAAGCGGTCCTGATGATGTTGAGTTTGAGATTAAAGTCCAGGATACTGCCGGGAATAATGCTCAGGAATGGCCGGAAAAGGTAAAAAATGTAGATTCCTTTTCGCCTGAAGATGATGGTACTTTAATCGCTCTGGAAATTTTAGGATTAAGTTTAGAAAATAACCCAGATTATTGGGAAGTCCAGAAAGTGGTTGCACTTGGCGGAGAAAGCGCTTTTATAGATTTAGATACTACTCCTCTAACTTATGCCCGCATGCCCTTTGAGATCAGGCTTGGCGCAGCTTCAGGCAAAGTCAAAGCTGTAGATGTTAATTTAATCGATTGTCTTCCTGAAGAGGTCTTAAAAGCTGGAGCAGCAGCTGCAAGTTCAGCTCCCTCTACTGCACCAGCAGCTTCACCAAGTCCAGCAACTGGCAGTGCCGCTGCTAGCTCAGAAGCAGCTGCAGAAGAAAGTTTAGACTCACCAGTAGTCAGCCGCAGTCTATTATATAATGGAGTCAGTGCAGACGGCGACCAAGCTCCTAAACCGAAAATCGTGATTGAGTTTGAGCCTTTCGACGGGCGGGAATTATTTAACCTTAAGAAAACTGGCGGAGAGGATTTCACCAAGAAATATGTGAATTATGTCTGCAGAATCCAGATTTATTCTAAAGTAGAAGATACTGCTATTGGAACAGCAGAGATGCAGGAAGTGAGCGTGAGTGTACCCTTTGGATTTTCTTCTCTAGGTTCTCAGGACGAGAATTTAAAAGAAATCATCCAAGAAGCTCGAGATGAGGCTGGTACAGGCTTTTGGGGGGTTATCGGGACTTTACAATCGGTATTGAAATGGCTGAATTATATCAGTAATCTCATCCAATTAATCTTAGATACAATAAATATTGTAAATATTGCTAAAAACGGAGTAGAGGCAACTTATGGTATTACAGCAACTAGGCCGGCAGGAGTAGCCGCTTGTTTCGGATTAAACTCCGCAGCCCAGGGTGGTTCTGATATTGTAGAATATCTTAGTATTCCAATTCAAATCCTTTCCTGTACTGGAGAGTACGGAGCAATGGGCTCGAAAGGGCTGGAAAACTGGCATAAGTCAATATTATCTTTGTACAATGTTGAAATCGGGAAATGGCCCGATTCACCCATCGGAGAAAATGAGTTCCGTCCGGCAAGAAGCATTAAGGATAATCTTTATCTTTCTATTGCCGGTGTATGCGTTCCCGGAATTATCCAGAATCTGGATAAATATCGCCAGGTCAAATGCCGAAAAGTAGTCTGTTTAGAGCAGGAAGTTAAAGCTGGCTTGGCTACGGTCAGCCAATGCGAAGAATTAGAAGATTTGCTTACCTGCAAATATTTCCTGGGCGAATTATGGTATATTATACCTTTCAGCCAGTTTTATGATGCAATCATTAATGCTTTATGGCATATTATGAAAGATCCTATTGCCTTAGCCAGGAATGCCATCATTTTAAGCTGTGGTATCGCCTGTATGACTAGCAGCAGCTTAAGCAGTTTCTGTGTGACTAGTTATTACATCATAGACATCGTGGACTGGATTGAAGGTATTGTTTCATTTATAGTCACCATCAGCGATGAATTCGAGCATGGCGGGCTGCAGTACTGCGATAGTGTTGGGCTATAAAAATGGTGAATTTAACTAATAAAAAGAACCGTGTCGGAAGGGGCTGGTTTGATCGGGAAGGGGCCTTGGTGGGGAATTAGAATGGTTAATTCTGACTTTAATTTAATTGAAAAAGAGATTAGGAAGAATATCCTAAAAAAAGATATAATCTCTATTATTCTATTTGGCAGTGCAGTAGATTCAGTTGAAAAAGCAAATGATTATGACTTTTTGATTGTTACTAAAAAGAGAATTCAGTTGGATTGGATTATAGCTGGAACTATTAAGTATAATCTTATCGGAAGAGTCAAAAAACCAGTGGATATTATCTTTTTGGAAGAAAGTGATTTGAAGTACGGTTCTCCTTTTTTATATGAAGTGGGCCGTAAATTTAAATTAATCTCGGGCAAAGATATTTCCATGCAATTCAAGACAATTAATATAGGGATTAACCCATTAATGGAAGGAGGTTGTCAAGTTGGATGGCAAGTTGCTTAACGAAGCAAGAGGGATAAGGTACCTATTGGACGCTTTGGATGACATCACTGCTGCAGAAGTTTTATTAGAAAAAAGAATATACAACCTAGTCCTGTTTCATTGTCAGCAGACTAGTGAAAAAGGAAGCAAGGCTTGTTTATCTTTATTAGGAATAATATTGGCGGATGAACATAGGTATGCTGATTTCCTGCAGAAAGTAGTCGTGCCCAGTTCAGGTAAACTCCAGAATAGTTTTAAGAAACTGATGGTCAAAGTCAGTATTTTTGAGAATTTTTACATCTCGGCAAGATACGGCGTGGACAAAACCGGGAGGATAAGATTGCAGGAGTTTAGGGAATCAGATGGAGTAGACGCTTTCAATAGTGCAAATGATTTTTTAGAGTTATGTTTTAAGTTTATTGAATTGAAATTAGACTGTGTCTTACCCAGAAAAAAAGAAGAGTTAACTTTATATTTAAAAAAGAATTACAACCAGTTAATAAGATGAAAAAAGTGGTGAGCGTATTTGTACTATCTTTACTAATCTTAAGTATCTTCTCTATTGCTGAGGAAGTCGTAGTATCTACAGAGGAAACTCCTGCTCAGATTACAGCAGCAGATTCTGTATCCTCTTCTGAAGACTGCGGCTTTTGGTGCAGGATTAATACTTTTTTATTCGGCTCAGCCGAGAACCGTGCTGGAATGGGTTGGTTTGACCGGGAAGGGGCCTTGGTGGGGAAAGAATGAAAAGACTGCTTTTAGATACGAACATTTATGGGGAGATGGTTTTTGACAGTAGTTATCTCCAGCTTAAAGAAAGTTTAAAAAAAAAAGTAGTTGTCCATGGATTTAAGGTAATTCGCAATGAATTAAGAGATGTTCCAAAAAAAGTTAAGTTTGAGGAAAAAAATTTGAGGATACGATTACTGCATATTTATGATGAGTTCGTTTCTAAATGCTATGAAGTTACGCCACAGATGGAAAAATTAAGCCAAGATTATTATCATGGTTATCAGCAATTTGGCGGCTCAAAAAGTTATTTCGATTTAAAGAATGATTTCTTAATCATAGCTTGTGCTTCTATTCACCAAATAGATGTAGTCGTTTCTGAAGATAATAAGTCGATGTTATCTGAAAATGCACTTAAATCTTTTCAGTTAATAAATTACACTCAGAACCTGAGAACACCGGAATTCATAGGATATTTAAAATTTAAGAGGTGGTTAATCTAATGAATTCTCTTACTGCCCGCATGAATTTAGGATCATTTTGCCACTTGATGATATTTTCGCATTCTTCACAAGATTCTTTTTTATGTTTTATTTTTGCCATTTATAAGATTAAAAGAAAAGCTTATATATAAATATATCGTCTCTTAACCTGATGAAAAAAGCGGTGAGTGTTTTTGTACTATTTATGTTAGTTTTAAGTACATTTAGCTTGGCTGAGGAAGAGAGTTCTGATAATTGTGCCGGCTTCTGGAATTCCCTTAAATGTTTCCTTTTCGGCTCAGCCGAGAATAGAGCTGGCCAGGGCTGGTTCGATCGGAAAGGGGCGCTGGTGGCGAACTAAAAATGAATTCTATTATTCAGAAAAAGAATAATGATTACACTCAACTTCTTGATTCTGTAGGTAAATTATTAGAAAAATCAAGGAAAGGTGTTTTTTACCGAATAAACCAAACTTTGGTTAAGACTTATTGGGAAATAGGAAGAATAATTGTTGAATTTGAGCAGAAAGGGGAAGAAAAAGCAGAATATGGAAGTAAATTATTGGATAAATTATCTCAGGATTTAAAGCTTCGTTATGGAAAAGGGTTTAGCAGGAGCAACACTTATCTGATGAGATTATTTTTTATCAAATACCACAAAATCCAGACAGTGTCTGGAAAATTGAGTTGGTCGCATTATTGTGAATTATTAAATGTATCTAACGACTTGGGGAAGAGTTTTTACGAGAAACAATGTCTAAAAGAGAAATGGAGTGTCCGTGAGCTATCTAGGCAGATTAATTCTATGCTTTTTGAACGTTTAGCACTAGGAAAAGATAAACAGAAAGTCTTAGCTCTATCTACTTGCGGCCAATCCCTTTCTTCTCCAGAGGATATGGTTAAAGATCCCTATGTGTTTGAATTCTTAGGTATACCTCAAGGAAGTGAGTTTACTGAGAAAGAGTTTGAGCAAAAAATCATTGATAATCTCCAGATGTTTTTACTGGAATTAGGAAAAGGGTTTGCTTTTGTTGCACGCCAATACCGATTAACCTTAAACCAGCAACATTTTTATGTAGATTTGGTCTTTTATCATAGGGTTTTGAAGTGTTTTGTCCTAATTGACTTAAAGATAGGTAAGGTTAATCATAATGATATTGGTCAGATGAATCTGTATCTTAATTATTTTAAGAGAGAAGAAATGAGTGAAGGGGATGGAGAGCCAATAGGCATAATTCTCGCTGCGGAGAAGAATCATTTTTTTGTAGAATATGCTTTAGGCGGAATCTCTAATCAACTGTTTGTTTCCAAATATAAACTTTATCTTCCCTCCAAAGAAGAATTAGAGCGGGAAATACGGAAACTAATTTAAATAAGAAGAGATTAGTTCGCTATGATGCTTAAAAAGAGGTTGGTGGCTGGATTTTTGATATTTCTAATAGTTATACCCCTCTTTGTTTTTGGGTTAGAAGAGGAGAAGACCGACTGCAGCGGATTTTTTGGTTCAATTAAATGTTTCTTATGGGGCGATGCTTCCAATCGGGCTGGGATGGGCTGGTTTGATCGGGAAGGGGCATTGGTGGGAATGGCTGGGAAAATCAAAGGTTCATGTGATTCGATTGAGATTAATTATTATTGTTGGGATCACGGAAAAGTTTATTTGAGAACAGCCCAAGATTATTGGAAAAATGTTGAGGTAGATCCAACAACATTGGAATTGAAACCAAAAGGTGAATCATTTTTGGATAATGACCATTTTCCAGGGGATACTAATTTGGGTAAGTCAAGTATTTCTGTTAACTTCTATGGTGATTTGTTAAATAATGCTATCTCAGCGAAAGCAGACAATATAATATTAGGCAATCAAGTGACGGCTGAAGCAAAAATTCAGGCAGAGGACCCGGGTTCAGATCAATCTGACAAAAATGAAGCAGCCGAAGTAGCTAGTACTAATGCTGACATTGCAGCAGTAACTGTTACTGAAATTGAACAATTATTAGGCCAATTAAATGAATTACTTGTTGTTGAATCATTGAAAGATAGTGCTAAAGATTCATTAGCCCGGGCAAAACAGGCAGAGAAAAATGCTAACCTTTTGGCTACAGAAATATCAGAAATAGTATATCCTAGTTCCCCCCCTGATGATACAGTACTAACTTCCCCCGCCGATAAAGTCGAACAACCGCTTTCTAAAAGTGATTCTACTCCTGCATCATCACCATCTTTCGTGTATAATCCCATAATAGCAAATGACGGTACCATTACCGTCCAAGGTCCCAGAGTCTTATATAAATATGCTTTTGTTAAAGATGCTAAGTTAGGAGATAAACAGGTCTATCAATATTCTGCAGATGGTGTACCTCAGGATGAATGGTACGTGGCAGAAGGGGATGGATTGGTAAGAGTAATAAAAATGAATAATGATTGGAAATATCTTAAAAATGATGGCACCAGTTCGAATGTTGCTACAGAAGCGCAGAAAAGCACATTGATTGGTGATGAAGTTAAGATAACAATCACTGCTGATGGAAAAGTTATTATACCTATTATTGCTAAACCTGCTGTAGCTACAACAAAAGAAGTAGTAGCCACTCCTCAACCAAAATACAATACGATATTCAGCGATTCCCTCGGTGACAATAAATTCAGTAAAAAGATCAAAGAGAAATATTTTGATAACGACGATTTAAAGAGAGAGTATACGTTTAAGGATAATCAACTTAAAAAAGGGGAAGAGGTAGTTTTAATCATCAAAAAAGAAACCTCAGGCGTATTTAAGGTTATCGAGAGGGATTCCGATACAGACGGCAAGGTTTTATCTACAAGTACTCATACACTTCTCTTTAGCGGTGAGGTAATCGCCTCTCAAACCGAAGCCCAGAAGAAGGAAGGCAAAGCCACCATTAACGGGAATACCGTATTGATGGAAGAGAGTGATCAGTTTATCACCGATGACAAGATAAATTTTGCTGAACAGCAAGTCTTCTATGAAGATGAAGAGGATAAATCCAACGGAGTAGTTAAAAGTGCTCTTCTGGTGGGTGATGGTAAGATGACTTATACTGATGCAGATGCTGAGACTCAAACGATAACTGATACTGCCACCGGAGAGGTTACAGAATGGACCACTGGCGATTGGGATAAAGATGATAAAAAGTTTACTCCCTCTAAAGGTGTATCAAAAGATAGCAAAGGTAAAGCCCTCTCTCTTTTAGATTTTGATACTGATAAAGATAAAGGCGATTCTATAGAACATTTCCATCCCCTTAGTGGAGACCATAATGGCATTACCAAGAAAGTAGAAGGTTATGAACAACCGGTTACTTTCATGCAGAAAGGGAAATCTTCTCTGGAAATAGAATATAAAGGCCAGAAAGCTGAATTTGAGAAAGATCAGTACGGGCAGTTAAAAGCTAAGAAATCCATTCCTGGTTTTGTAGATAAAGGGGATAATGTGGATACTTTTTTGAATCGGGTAGAGAATAAAGCTGATATAACAGATTCAGTAAAGAAAACTACTTACGACCAAGGAATAAAAGTTTCCAGTAAACAAGTTTTAGCAGATTTTGGTGAGGTAGTAGTGCCAAAGACAGAGCCTTTAAAACAGGCGAAATCAGTTAAAAAAGAGGAGATTAAAGGGGGAGATATTGATAAAGCTAAATCAGAGTACACTGCTGCTGTTAAAGCAAAAGCTGATGCTAGTAAAAAAGTAAAAGAGGCTCAAAAAGGTATTACTGAAGCTTTAACAAATAAAAATGATGCAGATGTAGAAGTAGCGGTATTAAAAGCAGAATTAGCGGTTGCAGAAGCAAAGGCTGGGGAGCAGAATAAAAAACTTAGAGAGGAATTACATACAAAAGAGGGAGTAGCATTTAACGCAGGTAATGATGTAGAAGAAGCAAAAAAGAAACAGGATAAATCCGTTTCAGCTCTAGAAGATGCACAAGAAACAGAACAGGACACTAAAGTCAAATTAACTGATCTACAACAAGATAGAATTAAAGCAGGCAGTGAAATTATTGCTGATGCCAAAGATGTTACTGCAGATTTTAAAGAAGTTACAGAAGTAGATTTAAGTGGTGCGTCTGAAAATGATCGTGCGATTCTTGTTCCATATAAAACCCAATTAAAAGCGGTATACGACGCTAAAGTAAAATATGAAGAAGCTGCAATTGCATATGCTGCTGCGGTAACCAAAGGAGGAGAAGATTCAGCAACAACAACAAAAACAGAGATGGAAGGTAAAAAAGCAGCATATGAAAGTCAAAAAGAGAGTTTAGACAGTTTTACCTCTAACAGTAATTTCGAAGATATTATCAAAAAAAATGAAAAAACTTCTAAGAGCACCAAATCTTTGATGGAAGTAAACTGGGGTTCTGTTGAAGATAAAAAAGATCAGGAAGTGATTCTTAAAGAATTGGGGACTAATTATAATCAATTTATGGTAGATCAAAAAATAGAAAAAGGTAAATCTACTTCTTACACAATTAATCTACTAGATAACAATGGAGACAGATCTAGTACATTATCATTCACCGTAGATTCCGACGGAAATATTTATGGGGTGGGTGGAACAGAAGCAATTGATACGGAAATAACTAAATTGATAAAAGATAATCCGAATTACAAATATGCATTAAATGAAGCAAAAGAAAATGAAGCAAAGTCAGTAGCAAACAAATTAAAAGAAGAACAAGATAAATTAAAAAATGCTCTTGAAGAAAATAAACCAATCGTTCAAGAGGAAGGCGAAGGAGACAAAGCAGCCAAAGAAGCTTTAGATTCAACTACCTCAGGAGAGACTGGTCAAGCCTGGCTTGGTTCCATCTACGCCGCATCCACTTCCGTAAAAGATTACCCAGCCATTTCTAAAGTATTGGGCATAAGCGATTGGTGGAAAGATACTTTTAAAGGTATTCCCATCGCAGAAAATTTCGTAACTACCGCAGACCAGACCTTCGCTCCCATGCTCGGAACTAACTGGTTCCCCTCAGCTCTCTGTGAAAGCCATTGGGATATCGAACCAGAAGGCACCGCCATGATTAAAACACCTACCGGAACTTATCAGGCCGTAGCCCATATTGAAGGAGAGCGTTCCGCAAGTAAATCTCCCATCCTCTGCCAAAGAAATCCAGACCAAGAAGCAGAACAAGAATGGCTCTGCGACCAAAACCAAGTCTGCCTAGATAATAGCTTCTGTTACCAAGACCAAGATCAAAACAATAAGCCAGATGATGAAGAGAAACAATTAAGCGGCTATTTCTATAAGATCACCTGGGGCGTCTCTGCGCCATCAGATGAGACTTTCACTCCTTTCATCGATGAGGATGGAGTGGCAGTATCTTTTAATGTAGTAATAAAGAACAGCCAGTCCTCAGAGCCTCTATATAGTAAGGGAGCAGATATAAGCGGTCCAATAGAGCTAAAGAATGGAGATTCAGATCGGGATGTCATCTTACACTATTCTCCTAATCTTTACCATGAAGTTTGTATTGAATGGGAAAATGCTCCTGTTACAACCCCTATTGGAGACAGTTTTGCAGACAGTTTTACTGGCTCTTTCACCGGTGTAAAGTCCATTCCAGACGTCTGTTTTGATCTCGTAACCTCCAGCGTGGGAGAGGTCAACTGGGAATCCAGCGGAAAGCCCTCTTCCACTAAAGCTTCTGATCCTAAGGTTAGTACGAATACAGGATGGTAAAGTTTATATATTACCACTGTTTACTTTAAGTAAACATATGTTTACCATGGTAAAGAAAAACCTGCCTAAATCCAGTACTGCTTTAGAGAAAGCTTACCAGAATTGCACTCAAAGGGGAAGATTTAAGCAGGTAGAAAAGTCTGCTTATGGCGATTATCTGCAGCGCGCCCAGAAAGATTTGGTTTCTGCAGAGAGGGACTTGTCTGGAGGTGATCTGCATTGGGCTCGGGTAAAAGCATATCAGGCTTTGTTCCATTTGCTCAATGCCCTCTTAGTTAAGCATTTAGGCTTTTTCTCTAAAGATCATGGTTGTGTGATTGTAGCTTTAATGTCGTATGATATTATCACTTCCAAAACTGCAGAAGAATTATCCCTCTTAAAACAAGAAGCAATTAAAAGCACCATTACTGCAGTCTACCAAGATTTAGATGAATTCAGGATTCAGCGCAATTTTGCTCTTTATAAGCCCAAAGCCTGGGAAGAAGTTATTAAAGAAGATGTCCAGTCAGAAATTGAAAAGATTAAGGCTAACTTTAAGGTTCTGGTGAGGCTACTATGAGCATATTAACCCTTCTGCCGTTAAGCCAAAATAAACTCAGATTATTATTTGAGATTTATGCTGAAAAAGAGGATTACCTCAGAAATATCGAACGAAAGACTAAAATTAATCCTTCACTCTTGCATCGGATGCTCACCAACTTAATTCAATCTAAAATAATAACTAAACAGAAAAAAGGGAAAGAAATTTATTATTCTCTTTCTACTCAGGATTATAGATTATGGGAATCGTTTCTGGAAGCTTATCATCGGGATATGGTTTTGGAAAAAAATAAAGATTTAAAAGTTTTATATCAGCTTCTTCTTGCCAATAAGAAAATATTTCTTAGTGCAGAGAAGATTTACCTCTTTGGTTCTCAGGTTAGCGGCAATGCAACCACCAAGAGTGATATTGACCTTATTTTTGTTGGTGGAAATAAAGCTGAGATTATTAACTGGTGCAGAGAGGCATCTATTATTTTAGGGAAAGAGCTAAGCCCTTTGATTTACTCCATCAATGCTTTTCAGAAAGGATTAAGCAACCAAGAGCCGCTGCTGACCTCTATTGTTAATAACTTTAAAGATAGGATTATCCTCAAATGAGATGCTGCTTCGACTTAGTCACTTCCAGCGTGGGAGAAGTCAACTGGGAATCCGGCGGAAAGCCTTCCTCAACCAAAGCTTCTGATCCGAAGGTTAGTATGAATGCCGGATGGTAGAACCAAAAGGTTTTTAATTAATAACTGCTTCTAATTATAAATGACTCTAGAAAAGACGGTGAGAGAACTAAAACAAAGAAAAGAGGTAATAGCTGCTTATCTTTTCGGTTCTTATGACACTCCTAGGCAAAATCCTCTCTCGGATATAGATTTATGCTTGTTTACTAAAAAGATAGATAATAAAACTTTATTAAATCTCTATTCCTATGGCAGTAAAAAGCTTGATCTAAGTTTATTTGACACCTTACCTCCCGCTGTTCAGATGGAAGTGTTTAAAGGCAGGCCTTTATTCATTAAAGACAAATATTTCGTAGCTGAAAAGTTCGCTAAAAGCTACCGTCAATATCAAGATTTCAGGAAATACCAAGAAGCTTACTGGAAACAACTGAAAGAAAGAACTAAAAAAATAAAGAAATAAAGACTATGAGAAAAGCAAAATTAGTCAGTAAAACATCTTTAAAATGAACCTCACCATAAAAACCTATTTGGACTCATTCAAGTTTAAAAAAGTCTTTGGAGAGATTTTGTTAATCGATTTGGTCTATTTCGGAATCATTACCGCTTTATTTACGATTATCCTTAATTTCTTTCAAAATAAGTTCTCCGTCTTAACCGGAGGAAAGACCCCTGAACAAGTGCAGCAGCTCTTAGCGACTGCTTCTCCAGAACAATTATTGCCTTTTCTCAGCCAATTAAAATTTTATCTGATTTTATTTTTAATCGTAATTATTCTACTCTCCTTTTTCGCTTTTTTCAGCTATTCTTTTTCTCAATCGCTGATCTGGCATAAATTATTAGCTAAAAAGCCCTTTCGCCATTGGAGATGGAATCTTTTGAATTTAACTTTAATCATTCCTATCTTATTATATTCTCTAGCTGCTTTGCTCATAAAATTTATCACCGGCTATCTCTTCAAAAAAATAATTACCCTTAACCCTGCTTTTTACCTCCAAAACTCCGATTATTTAGATGCAATCTTAACTCTTCTTAACGGAATGGTTACTTTCTTATTGGTCTTATTAGGATTAATCATCATACTATTAACCTATTTCAGTTTCACTGAAAAGAATCAGGTCTGGATATCGGTCGGAGATAGTTTTCATCTGCTCAAACTGCACTGGAGAAAGATCTGGAAAGTATTATTATTAGCCGCGCTTACCGCTATCATTATCACTTTAATTCTGATTCCGATCAAGAAAATACTCCCTACCTCAACTTTATTGGACCAAGCTCTTAACTTATTCATCTCCGCTTTCTATCTAGCTTGGATCAGGGTTTATTTGATCAAGGCGATTCATTCAATTGCCTAGAAAGATTTAAATAGAAGTAAGATTAATCTTACCTAACATGGCAGAATTAGATATCACTCGGATGAGTTCTAAAGGACAAATAGTTATACCTCTAGAGATGAGGAAAGACTTTCAGGAAGGAGAGAAATTTGTGATTATCAAAGCTGGTAAGCAGTTGATCTTAAAGAGCGTGGAATATTTTGATGAAAATATCGAAGAAGATTTAGAATTCGCTCGTAGAACTGAAGAAGCCTGGAACAATTATGAACAAGGCAAATTTAAATCTTTACCTGTTGATGAATTTCTTAAAGAGCTAGAACAATGCTAGAAATAGAATACTCTCCCGATTTTCTATCGCTTTTACGTAAAATAAAGAATAATGCCGATAAAGAAAAGGTTAAGAAACAGATAAAAAAGATTATTGAAGATCCGGAAATTGGCAAACCGATGCGCTATGCTCGCAAGGGAACTAGAGAAGTATACCTCGGTTCTTTCCGTTTATCTTATGCTCTTGTCGATAATAAATTAATCTTTTTAGACTTATATCATAAAGACGAACAATAGAACATTCACAAAACAATAACGTTTATATACGACCAAAATATCCATTAAATAATGGAGATTAAAGAGCTGAAAAAAGAGGTCGAGTCCTTAACTAATTTATCTGTAGACCTGAAAAAATTCCAGGATAATTGGCTTCATCCGATTAGAAAAAATACTAATTATCATCTGCCTTTTATTAAAGATTTAGACCAAAATACTAAACAGAAATTACAGCTGAAATTAACCGCTCTTCAACCTATTCTTAATCAGATCAATTCCAGCCAGATTATCCAGGATAAATTAAAACAATATTCCCGCTATTTAGTAGAATTAAAACTTTCTACTTTCAATGGAGATCAAGAGAAATCTAAAGTAATTTCTCACCAAATCT
>Ga0209541_10001331_pt1 | contig 49337 bp, 55 predicted proteins | sample RifCSPlowO2_01_FD_184027 | JGI IMG/M metagenome (GOLD analysis project Ga0209541, IMG submission 184027) | Groundwater microbial communities from Rifle, Colorado - Rifle CSP2_plank lowO2_0.1 (SPAdes) (version 2) | ecosystem: Environmental > Aquatic > Deep subsurface > Groundwater | place... | reverse complement strand
TTCCACTTCAATCGTATTGACCGGCACCGCATCGGTATTCATGATTACCGAAATATCAAAAGTGCTGCCGACAACAAAAGAACCGGCGGCTGGGCTTAACCGCAAATTGGCCGCTTCGGCAATCCCGGCGCGGAATAAAAAGAGTAAGAATAATGGAAAAAATATCTTTTTCATGGTGAATAAGATTTATTACTCCATCGGATAAAAAATTGATATAAATTCCTGAACAAAGATACTAAATTGTTAAAAAACGATTTTACAATCATTGAAATGCTCCTCTGGCTGGAAACCTGATTAGACGGGAAAACATCACTGATCTGGGCAACTTCCTTAATTTCTGAGAAATTTCTTTGCGGGTGATAGTCTGAAGCAAATGACCCATTCTTTTCTAAGGCGGGAACTGGCAATGTTTCAGTCCAATCCGCAAACAGATAACTTAAAGCTTTTCCGGTAAATTTTTCTGGTCTAGCCAAAAGAATGCTTAAATCTCGAAGGCCAATTTTACCGTCCCGATTTAAATCTGACCGGCTGAATGTTGACAAGGGAACCCTCGGCGGAAGCAGGGCTAATACAAATGACGGCACATTACTAACTGGCGAGCCATTACCGTTGCTGGTCCCAGATGGCGTAGCGGAAACTTCTGCCGAAGTCACAATAGAATTTCCGAAAGCGTCTTCCGCTTGCACGATAAAATAATACGTTACGCCGTTAGTTAAATTTTCTTTGGCCAAACTAAGCGTATTGCCAACCGAAGTGTAAGAATATTGGCTTCCGGAAACGGTTGATATCCCGACATTATAGTTAGACACCGTCCACCCCAAAAATCCCTGAGCCGCCGTCCAAGCCAGGGAAACTTTGCCGATGCCGGCGGTGGCCGATACGATCGGCGTGCTGACAAAAGGATAAAATAAAAATCCATCGCTTAAATTAAAACTGCTGGCCGTGCTGGTCCCGATTACTAATTCATCTAAATCATCGAGTAAAATGTAGGTGGAGGAAGTCGAGTATTCTCCTGGAGAAATAACCGATTCTAAAATAGAAAAATTGTCTGAAGCGGCTTCGCTGGCATAAGAAAAAATTGGATGAATAAAAAACACCAGACTAAGGGGTACTAGTCGTAAAATATTCAGATAACTAAAAACTATTTGCCTTTTAGGCATTTTCAACGTCTATTATTAAAGCACGTATAATATAGTAGACGTTAATCTAATTATAGACCGAAACCCCCTTTATATTCCTTGCTATTCTGTGGATAAGTTATTATCCGAGCCACTTGCGCAACTTGGGAAATTTCGAACAAATCGGCAGATTAGAGCACCAATTTTCCAATCCCCAAACCCGCCCGGCCTTAAGGCTGGCGAACAGTAGCAAAACAAAGATGTAAATAATGTGCTCGTCCACCAGGAAAGAATGCGGATTTGGATACGGAAAATCCAGTATCGGCAAATAATACAACAGCATCAAAACCGCTCCAAGTAAAGAACTTAGGCGGACAAATATTCCTAAAATCAGCGATATTCCCAATAGAGTCAGTCCCCATTCATTTATAAAATTAATTATCGGCAGAATCTGGGGGCTAAGCAGCCACTGATAAAACCAGGCAAAAGTTTTAGCGCCCTTAAGGTATCCTTCTGCGGACCAGGCCGGATCTAAAACCTTGGTTATGCCGGCATAAAACATCAGCCAGCCTAAAGATAATCGGAGCGCGACTAAAGAAAATTGTTGAAATTTGCTCATATGTTGATTATATCAAATTGAACCAAAAAATTCTTCATTTAACTTTTGTTATCCGGCCTTTATTTTTTATTAAATACAGCAGATACATGCCGGCCGCAAAGAGCGCGGTTGAAGAAACTGCCGAAACCATGCAGTAAAAACAAATTGCCTTAAGCACAAAAATCTGAAGATACACGAACCACAGCGAAGCGACGAAACCGAATACCGGCATAAATATTAAAGCCTTCAGCGCTTTGGCGTGCCGGATATCAATATACAAAATCGCGGTAATAAAAAATAACAGATAATACCCGGCCCCGATAAGAGAAATCGGAATAGCGCCAATTTTTGAATAACTGCTGTTCAATACCGTTTCGCAGCCATTAAAAATAATACACGGTAAAATTCCTTGCGTGTAATTCTTAACCGTTAAATAGGTTGCGTCCAGAAAACCGATAAAGCTGACAAGAATAATCGCAACCAGAATCCATTTAGGAATTGGCGGCATTGGCTTTAGTAATTAAATCAATAAACTCCTGGTAACTCCGCGGCTGTATCTTCTTTCCATTTAAAAAGAAAGTTGGGGTAGAATTCACTCCGGCGTTAATGCCGCCGCGGTAATCGTTGCCCACTTTATCTTTCACTTCTGCCGACCGGAGATCATTTTTAAACTGCTCTATATCAAGACGCAAACTATCGGCATATCCAAGCAATATCTCATTGATATTACCGGCGGCGGACCACTCTTGCTGATGGTTAAAAATCAGGCTGTGCATTTCCCAAAACTTCCCCTGTTTGCCGGCCGCTTCGGAGGCGGATGCGGTCGGTATCGCATTAAGATGCTGCTGTAATGGAAAATGCCGGTACACAAAGGTAAACTCGCTGCCATATTCTTCGACAAGCTTTTTTAATAATGGATAATACGCTCCGCAGGCCGGGCATTGGAAATCGCTGTATTCAACTAATACGGCCTTGCCGGTACCCGCTACCCAATCCCGGCTGGAAACCTCGTCTATTGCTGTTTGGTTAGTCGGTTGCGAAGCGGAAGATTGGGTTATTTTTATCAAACCCCACACCGAACCTCCGACTAATATCAAGGCAAAAATCCAAAGAAAAATTCTTTTAGGTGTCATATTTTAAAACTTCTTAATACCATTATAAATACACCAGATAGGATTTTTTATCAATTAATATTTATTAAATTTTGCGGGCCGCCTATGGCGAGCCTCGCCAAACTTTGTTTGGCGGGGGCACAAGGAATCGAACCCTGGTCTTCTCTTTTGGAGAGAGTCATTCTACCACTGAACTATGCCCCCTGACAAAAATATAGTATAACAAAAAATCACCCCGAGCAATGGGGTGATTTTTAGCTATCTTTTAGCTTCCTTATGAGCCGTGTGCTTGCGGCAATGCTTGCAAAACTTTTTATAGGCGAGTTTGCGCTCAACCAGTTTCTTATTCTTCCGGGAATAATAATTGACCATCTTGCAGGTTTCGCAACGCAACTTTATGAGATTTTTTGAAAACTTTGATTCACTCATATAGTGTTTTATTTTACTTTATTGGTATTTAAAAATCAACTTGTGCGAAAGGAAGTCAGACTTCCCGAATCAGACTTCGATAATTCTAATATTATATTTATCGATGCCAAGTCTAACTTGACCGAGTATGACTCGGAGCCGAAGGGGAGGATTGAACTCCCGACCTACTCCTTACCATGGAGTTGCTCTACCGCTGAGCTACTTCGGCAAAAACCTGCCCTTAAGCATACCTATTATCTTTTTATTTTTCAATTGAGCCACCTCCCAGATTTGAACTGGGGACCTTCTCTTTACAAAAGAGTTGCTCTGCCGCTGAGCTAAGGTGGCTAAAATTAGAAATTGCAACTCGTTGCAATTTCTAATTTTGTGGGCGCGGAGGGACTCGAACCCCCGTAGCCATAAAGGCGTCTGGTCTACAGCCAGATGCAATTGCCGCTATGCGACGCGCCCATTTACTTTATCTCACTAGTATCGCTCCCTTCCTCCTTTTTTTCAAAAAGATTGGGGCGATCGGCAGTAAACGCATTACCGCTGTCTTTTTTCAGGCTGTTGATATGCCGGGTCAAAATATTATCAAACTTCAGAATAACAATCTTAGCTTTCCGCAAAAACTTACCGAACAACTGGGCGAACCAGGCATCCGCCTTTTCCAACGGAAGTTTTTTCATCAATTCCGCCAAATAATCTTTCCGATTAACCGGAACCGGAGCGTCCGTCACCCGCGGCAAAGCTCGGGCGAATAAATAAATAATTCCTCCGAGGCTAACCATGACAATTGTTTGTAAAATGAAATTGTACACTGTTAAATCTGGTAGCGGGTGAAGCGGGCCACTCGCAAGTTTTCACCAACTTTGGCAATAGCATTTTTAATGAGAATCTCCACAGCTAAAGACTCATCTTTAATATAAGGTTGCTTTAATAAATCTTCAACTGTCTCGGGAGCCATCGCGGAAACCTGCAAAGCCAAGTTGCGGGCTAATTCCTTAACCGCATCGGTGCGGGCTACGAAATCCGTTTCACAGCGAAGCTCCAATAAGACTCCCACCCGGCCGTTATGGATATAAGATTCTAAAAGACCGGCGCCGGTTTCCCGGCCGGATTTCTTTTCCGCCTTGGCAATACCCTTAGCTAAAATAATATCTCTCGCCTTGGTAAAATTACCTTTCGCCTCTTCCAAGGCGCGCTTGCAGTCCATAACCCCGGCTCCGGTTTCTTCACGAAGATTTTGAATATCCGAACTCATACAAGTTAAGTGTTAACGACGCCCGGTTTTTGGGAAGCAACGGCCATTTCTCTGCCGGCAACTACCGCTTTTTCTAAACGGTTCAAAATCCACTCAATGCTGGACTTCGCCCGGTCATTGGCCGGAATCGGATATTCCACCAGTTCCGGATCGGTATCGGTGTTAACAATGCCAACTACCGGAATCTTCAATCGGCGCGCTTCCCGGACCGCCGTGCTATTGGCTTTCGCGTCAACAACAAAAAGCAACTGCGGAACCGCCGCCATGTCTTCCACGCCGCCGAACATAATGGACATTTTCGCAATCTTCCGGTCAAAATCCAAACGTTCTTTTTTAGTGTACTTGCCCAAACGGCCGGCTTCTTTATCGCTCTTTAATTTTTTGAAATAAGCAATCCGCTTGGAAAGAGTTTTAAAATTAGTCAGCGTTCCTCCCAGCCAGCGCTCGGTGACATGCGGTAATTTCAGATTTAACGACAAAGCCAATACCAAATCTTTGGCCATTGGCGTCGTGCCGACCAGCAACAGATTGCCGTTAGCGGCAATTTTATTTTTAACAAAATCCATCGCTCCATCCAGAAACGGCACCGTCTGCTCCACGTCAATAATTTCTATGCCATTGCGCTTTCCAAAAACCAGCGGCTTCATGCGAGGGTGCGTCTTGGAACTTTTCTTTCCCATGCAAAGCCCGGCCTTCATCATTTCCTCCAATAAAGGCATATTCGCCGGAATTTCCGGCTCGGCTGGGACTTCGTTATTCAATTCCGTGTCTTTATCCACTAATAAATCCATATAAAGATAGAGTATACACGTTGCCGATAAATCTGGCAATATCTCTTCTACTTATTCCGCCAGAGATCAATTTTTTTATGATTGCCGGAAAGCAGCACCTTAGGCACCTTTAAAACTTTTGACTTTTGACCTTTGACTTTTAACTTTACTACTTCCGGCTTCGTATAAACCGGATAACTGCCCTTCAATTCTTCCAGCGATTGCCGCTTACCGAGCATTCCCGGAATTAGCCGCGCCACCGCCTCAATGACCACCGCCGCCGGCAATTCCCCGCCAGAAAGCACAAAATCACCGATGGCTAATTCTTCATCAGCGACATCCGTTGCCACCCGTTCATCCACGCCTTCGTAGCGGCCGCAGATAAAAATAAGCTGGTCGTACTTTGCCAATCGATGCGCCGCGCGCTGGTCGAATTTCTTGCCGCGGAGAGAAAATAAAATTACTCTTTTTCTCTTGGCTTTTGGCTTTGCCTGCCTGCCGGCAGGCAGGGACTTTAAAAACTCGACTGCTTTCGCAATCGGCTCCGCCTTCATCACCATCCCGGGTCCCCCGCCATAGGGCGTATCGTCAACTTTGCGGTGCTTGTCGTTAATAAAATCCCGGAGATTATGAGCGACAATAGTAATTAAACCCTTGTCTTGGGCTTTTTTTAAAAGCGATTCCTGAAAATAGGAATCCAGAATCTTTGGGAAAATTGTAACGATGTCGAAACGCATAGATAGTTTTTAATATCATGCTCTATTTTCTTTCGTTGGGCAACCTATAGATTTATTTTAACCGATCTGCCGAGGTGTAGATGCGGCCGCCAGCCAGAGGCGGCCGACATCGGTTCTCTCAGACAATTCGGCAGAGCGGGAATAAACTAAAAACCCCTTAAAAGGGGGTTTTTAGTTTTAGTTCACCGGCTGGCGAACTAAAAATTCATGTCTCCGCCTCTCTCTCCGCCTTCGCTTCGGCCCTGTCCTCGAGTAGAACCTTCCGGTTCCTCGATCTTAAGATTGACCCGCGCATTGTTGCGTACGCCGACAATTCTCAATAAGGATCGAATCGCTTTAGCGGTGGAACCCTGCCGTCCAACGACAAGTCCCATGTCCTTCGGGTTTACTTTCAGAGAAAGTAAGACTCCCATTTCATCTACCTTGCGAATAACTGTAACATCGTCCGGATTCTCGACAATAGACTTCACCAGATATTCTAAGAATTCCTGGTCGTGTGGATTTGATGCCATAAAGCCATTCCGAATTACTTACTAATACTTATCTAATCTGCGACCTTTCTTAATGAATTATATTGTATCACTATATTAAAATAATGTCAATTCTACACTTATTTCGTTTCAGCGGGGGCAGCAGCAGCTTTGGCCGGTTCGGCCGCTTTCTTCACGTATTTATGGACCGCAATTTTTTCGCCCTTAATGAAGCCGCCGCTGATTAAAATATTATTTACCCGGGGCGTCATCTGGGCGCCCTTGGAAATCCAGTATAAGATCCGTTCCTTATTGAATTCCTGAGTGGAATTGTGCGGATTGTACCAGCCCAAATCATCGGTTTGCTTGCCGGCCAGCTTGGTCCGTTTTTCACCCACAATCAAGCGATAAGCCGCTTGGTGTTTCTTTCCCCGACGCTGTAATTTCAGCATTAACATACCCGGTGCTACAACTGCGATTGCTCTTTTAGAGGCAATGCGCAGAAATAATTAATTAATAATAACATAAGCTTAATATCCATGAATACCAGATAGCCGCCGCCAAAAGAGATTGCCTCTTATCGCAGTTGTAGCTACCGGGCATACGATAGGTTATATAGTACTCAAAACAGCTAGTCCAGTCAATATTACTTTTAGGAAGATTTCACCAAATGATCAAACGCGTACTGAAGGCTAGCGCCGACTTTCTTGCCCGGATTAAAAATGTTCTTAGGGTCGAAAATCTTTTTCGTTTCCTCAAAAAGCCGGTAGATTTCTTCGCCGTACATTTTCTTTAAATACGGACTCCGGATTAAGCCGTCGTTGTGTTCTGCGGTAATGGAACCCTTAAACTCCAGCACTAAATTATAAACTTCATCGGAAAGCTTTTCGATTACTTCGTGCGTGCCCGGATCGGATAAATCCATCAGCGGAATAATATGAAAATTGGCGTCACCGACGTGGCCCGCAATCGTATAGGTCAACTGATAGCGGTCCAAAATCGCATTCAGTTTCGGCAGAAACTCCGGCAACGATTCCAATCGAACAATAAAATCATCAATGAATGGCGCCGTCCGCTTATGCTTAATGTGCTTGCGGAGCAGATTAAAGCTCTCCCGCCGGATAGTCCAATATTTTTTCATCTCTTCGCTGTCCGTAATAATCCGAAACTGCACCGGACCCATGCTCAAACTTTGCCCTAAGTCCTGCAGCCGCCGGCTAATTTCTTCCTCGCTATCGCCCGTAAACTCCGCCAGCAGCACCAACTTCGGAAAACCGCCGGTCAGCGTCATCCGCATCTCCGGAAGAAACTGCCAGAATAATTTAAAAATGTTTTTCGGCCGCAATATCCTGATCAAACTTGGCAAAAATCGGACTACTAATTTCAGGGTATGGTCGTCGAACGACTCAAAACTTTCCGGCTGAAAATGCATTACTGCCTTCGCCACTTCCACCAGCGGCTGCAAATCTTTAAGAAAAATCACCGCTAACTGGGAATATGGCTTAGGGGCAATCAGCCGGAACTTAATCTCGGTAACCAGCCCGAGCGTCCCCTGCGAACCAACTAATAATTTCGTCAGGTCAAAACTTTCGCCGTCCCAGACATTCCAGAGATAATAGCCGGCGGAATTTTTAGAAACGTTCGGCTTGGATTTTTTTATCAAACCGTAATTATTTATAATTAGCTCGTATAACTTCCGATAGACCTCGCCTTCAAAATTCTGCTGCTGCGTTTTAATGTCCAGTTCCGCTTTGGAAATGGGACGGAAAGAATATTCGTTGCCGTCCGCCAGCACCGCCTTCAATTGCAAAATATAATCCTCGGTTTTCCCGTAAGCCAAGGTTTTCTCTCCGCCGGCGTTATTCGCCACCATTCCGCCAACCGTGCAGATATCCCGGGATGCCGGAAAAGTCGGCAACAGCAAGTTTTTTTCCAGCGTGGCTTTTTCAAAATCCCGGTAAAAAACTCCCGGTTCCACCACCGCCGACCCGTCGCCGATGCTTTTTATCTGATTAAAATATTTGGAAAAATCCACGACGACCGATTCCGTTAAGGCGCCGCCGCTCATATCCGTGCCGCCGGACCGGGCAGTTAAAGAAAACGCGCCGTCGGATTGCGAAGCAAAACGGACCAGATTTTTAACATCTTCAGTATCCTTCGGGCAGACTGCCGCCTTTGGCAATATTTCAAATAAACTGGCGTCGTGGCTATACTTCTCAAGCGCCGGCCCATCAATCAATACATCGCCATTTATAACTTTCTTTAAATCATCGGTTAAAGGCATATCTATAAGTATATATCTCTCCGGAGAAAATCGCTTATAAACATAAATAAAAACCCCAGTGATGCGGGGTTTATTTAGAAACTTTTTTTACCATAGCTACGCGGAAAAATGAATCAAGGCTGAAATCATTGCTCCCGATTTTTAATTCCAATATTGACCACCCTAAGCGGCGGTAATGTGACCGCAGAGAAGGAATAACCTTAACGCGATTCAGCTCTGGATATACGGTATCGCCGGAAACAAAATTCCATTCCATTGGCAGAAATGTCGCCAAGGAAAGGCAGCGGCTATTCGGATGTTTTTTAATCTGCTCATCAATCAGCCGACGGATTTCCTTAATGCAGCCCTTAGTATTAATCAGGATAATCCGGAACCAGAGCTTGTCCTTGTGAATTTCCGACGATGCGTCAAAATACTGCTTTTCAACCGTAACTCTGTCCCAGCCTCTTTTTTGATACGTGGCTGCTAATCGGCTAATGACCGATTTAGTAAACAAATGCCTAACCGAATCGTCAAAAAATTCTCCGTAAATAGCAATCGGCTTACCGTGATAATCGCTATTAATCTTCCCGTTCATCTTATTAAAAAGATGGACCAGAAACTCTATTTCTTTATCCGATAATTTTAGCACTGGCTATCCTTTCTTAAATAACTGCTTTAAGTGTAAAAAATTTAATTTGTAAAATCAAATGCAACCTGCTAACCTAATGGTAGTTTTTTCAAAAAGGATAGCATGTGAGTAGACCCGAGCTTCCGCCGAAACGAGTATCCGAATCCGCAATCAATGATTTCCCGCATCCGATTTTTCCGCATCACCTGAACTATCTTTCCACTCTCTTCGGGGGCGTCCCGCTCGCAAAAGCGGATGAAATCGCCGGCGAAGTAGCGCAACGGCATACGGACCAGATCTGCGTCACCAAATATGTTACGGCGGAATTTTTCGCGCCGGGATATCAAGGTGAAATATTAATTTTTAAAGCCGCAGTCAACCGAACCTGGCGCACGTCGCTGGAAATCGGAGTCAAGGTTCTCGCTATCGATCGGTCAAAAAAAACTACTCGCCATATTGTTTCCCTCTACTTTATTCTGGTAGCGGAGACAAAAGACGGGAACGGAAAAATCCACCTTTCCCGGATTCCCCAGGTCATTTCAGAAACCGACGAAGAAAAACGCCGGTATGAAGAAGCGGAAGTCCGAAGACAAATGTTAAGAAAAAGCTCCCTTTAAGGGAGCTTTTTATTCATCAAATTGAATTACGTAAAATCCGTGTTCTTTCATTTTCTCGGCTTGGCCGAACTTATCCAGCGTAAATTTAGAAACATAACCGACTTTCTTTTCAATGCTCCGGCCGGAATATTGCTGGCTTTGCGGATCCCATTCCTCCAAAAGCAACGAATCGCCTGCCTGAACGTTAAAATCCGCCACCCGCATCTCAAACTTTTTCACTCTCGACTGGATTAACTCAAAATAATCCGGCCAAATTCTTTTCTTAATGATTGCCATAGATTAACGGTTATCGCCGGTGCTATGAAGCTTGTTGCGCTCTAATCTGGAAAAAATCTTCTCAATATTTGCTGACACCACATCTTCCAGCGAAAGCCCTAATTCCGTGGATAACTGCGAAACATACCACAAGACATCGCCGAGCTCTTTTTTTAATTCCGATTTTTTCTCATCGGTTAAATCCAAAACGCCGCCGTTATTCCGGTATAATTTTTTAATCTTCTCCGCTACCTCCCCGGCCTCGCCGGCAAGTCCCAGCGTCGGATAAATAAGATTCTGGCCGGCATCCCAATAGAGCGCCGTTTCCCGGGATTTTTTCTGGTATTCTTCGAAGGTCATACTTTTTATAATACCATTGCTCCAATAAAAAATCGCCTTAATAAGGGCGATAAATTAATTCAATCCCGAATCCTGATTCGGTCCTGGAAATTCAGGGAAATCCCGTGGCTGCATAAATGTATCCTGAATAATTTTAAACTCGGTTATTTTTTTATATGCCAACAACGGCTTATTGCGGGAATCAAACGGAGTATATGTAATTTCGAGTTTCTTTCCATGATCATGGCGCGTTTCGATGCGGAACCTGACCGGCATCACCTTCTGCTCCAGTGCGCGCGAAACAATCTGCTGAATCTTCTTAACGGCAAAAACTGCCAGTATAGCGATAAAATCCTTGGTTCTTTCCGGAGGCATTTCGATAAAGGTGCAAAAATCAATAATTTCTCCTTTAAAAGCGCGAATATATCGGTCACAAAAAATCATAATATCACGTTCATTCTGAAGCGACGAAACCTGAATTTCTATATATTCCACGCTTCCCCCTTCCGCCAATCAAAAATCTACTCTTAGATTACCAAACTCACTTGACAAAGCAAGACTTCAATATATCCACATTCTTCTTATCCGGACCCTCGTCGTCAAACCCCGGAACTTCCAACAGCCAGGCTTTATCATGCAATCTTTTTTCTTTAGCCAGATTTTTAAAACTTTTCAGTCCGATAAATCCTTTGCCTAAATTTTCATGGCGGTCATAGTGCGAATTAAACGGACTTTTGGAATCATTAACATGCAAAGCGACAAGATTCTTGATGCCAATCGCTTTATCCCAAGCATCAAAATGGTTTTTAATTTCTGCCGGCGAATAGGTTTCAATAATTCCCGCCTCAAAGGCATGGGCGGTATCAAAACAAACTTTCACCCGATCCGAATCCAGCGCATTCATAATCACGCCCATTTCTTCCGGCGTGGATCCGAGTTTCTGCCCGCTCCCGGCGGCATTTTCCATAATCAGTTGCGCCTTGCCTGGAACCTTTTGTAAAACTACTCTCATGCTGGCAATTACTTTTTTTATCGCTGCCTCTTTTTTTTGTTCTCCCGCAGAACCAATATGAAAAATTAGGCCCTGCCCGCCAATCAGCTCGGTAATCGCCAAATGATCCGCCAGATTCTGAATCGATTTTTCCACCAGCTCCTTAGTGGCGCTCCCAAGATTCACTAAATAAGCTCCGTGCAGATATACGGATTGCACATCGCTTTTCCCTAAAGCATCCCGATACCGTTTCATTCCGGCGCTATCCGGCATACCCACTCGCCACTGTTGAGGCGAAGCGCCGAAAATTTGGATAGCATTAGCGCCGATGCGCGCGGCATTTTCAATTGCTTTATACAAGCCGCCGGCTGTTGATACGTGCCCGCCAATCTTCAGCATATAATTACTGCTCACTTTCCTCGGATTGCTTACTATTCTGTTCCTCGGAATTACCGTGTTTGCCGTCTTGGCAATCGCACGGCAATAACGGCTCGCCCGCCTTAGAACAATCTTCAGCTTGGCAAACCCCGGATACTTCGGAAACGCCTCGGCACCCGCCGGTGCAAATGTAGTGTTGTTCCATTCACCCATTCTAACAAAAAGAGCTCCGATATTGGAGCTCTGATAAAATCAAGAGGAGATTATTTCCAGCAATATATCCTGCGTCCGGTTCTTGGCGCTTTGAAATGCCTTGTACACTTCAAACCAATCCACTAGACTTTCTTCCATAAGTACGGTGCCGCTGATAAATATATTCTTGGCCTTCTCTAAAGATTTAAAATATGGGTCCGGAGCTTTCTTGCGGTGCAATGCCCGAGCCGTTGACTCGAAAAAGGACGGAAAATCCTGATACAAGCGCAATGCCTGTTCCTTAAATCCGCTGCTATCCGAACCAACTGCCGGTTGCTTCGTTTGCTGCAGCAATTTTTCTCCGAATCGGTTGATGCCGTATAGAACACTGTTAAGATAAGCGCCTTCCCGGAAGCGCTGCTGGATTTCTACAACTACTTGCTTAATAAATTCTTTCAGTAAAACATCGTCTTCGTGGCAAATCAGGAACTGTTTTTTATCTAAAATAAGAAAAATTGAAACGTTCCTGTTTTCCAATGAATTAAGCCGCTGATATTGCTCGCTGATCTTGTCCGGTTCTACGGTAATGCTGTCCTGAAAATCGCATCCGAAGCTCTTAACCACCGTTACCGTAATCCTTTTCCGGCATCGCTTTTCAACTTCCAGGAGGCGTTCCTGGATTAAACGCAAGTCGTCTTCAACAAAATAATCCAACAGAAAATTCGGAACGTTATACTGATTCATCGCCAAACTCCTTTTAAAACCGCCGTAACCGCTTGAAGAACTCGGCCATGCCAGGTACGTATCCATACCGCCACCACAAAATCAGAATTAATCCAAAGCGGCACAGTCAGCACTAATGTCAAAAGGCAGACAATAAAAAAACCAAGCATCATGCCGACAAGCACATAAGTCCATTGTGGCTTGCCGAGCGGCTTACCGAAAAGACCCATATTCCTCCTCTGATAAAGATTTTCAAATCACTGCCTGATAGATTAAAATATTTTCTAAAATATGTCAATTATTTCCAGTACGTTAAAATTTGATTGAGATTTTTGGACATAATGAATTTCCTTTGATACTATATATCTACAGATTGCACTTTAAAAATCAACCAGGGAGCCGACTTTGGCCAAGCTACTGAAAGTAATTGGAATGTCTGCAATCCTTATCGCTCAATCAGCTTTATTACTCGCTAAGCCAACAAAATCGCGAATTCAGGCAGCCAAGCATAAAAAAATAGTGGTGGATTTAAGCGATAAAACTCTAAAATTTTTTGTACGCGGTAAGCTGGTTAAAAAATATGCCGTTGGGATTGGCAAGCCAGCAACTCCTTCCCCGATAGGCACTGGCTATATCCGATCTAAGGGCGATATGATTTTTAGGCAAACCAAAGGTCCAAATAAAGGAAAAATTATAATCTGGACTCAAATAAAAATTGGCCGATGGGTAAAAATTCCTTACGAAGAAATTCGAGGATTCGGCATGGCGATACCTGGCTATAATCCTTTCCAGTACTACATTCATAGCGTCACTAACCCAGAAAACATTGGCAAAGCATCGTCTAAGGGCTGTATCCGAATGGCTATTCCGGACATGCTGGAGCTCTACCCGCTCGTTGACCTCAGAACTAAAGTAATTATTAAACTTTAAGCCCCGCATTGCGGGGCATTTTTATTTTTTTAAATGATCAGCATTCCGTCTCCGAAAGAAAACAACCGGAATTTTCTTTGAATAGCTTTTTGGTACAGCTTAAAAAGTTCTTCCCTGCCGGAAAAAGCGGCAGCCAGCATCAGCAAGCTAGATCTAGGAACGTGGAAATTGGTAATCAGCGAATCAACTAAATTAAAACGATAGCCGGGACGGATAAATAAATCGGTGGCGCCGGATAATTTTTTAAGGATACCGGCTGTATCAGATGCCGATTCCAGTGTCCGCACCACCGTGGTCCCGACCGCAACAATCTGGCGGCCATCTTTTTTAAAACGATTTAGCCGTTCGGCGGTCCTACTGGAAATCTCATAGTACTCCTGATGCAGTTTACCGTTCTGCAATTGCGCATCGGTTAAAGGCGCGAAAGTTCCCAAATTAACGTGCAATGTTACAAACTCTATGCTAAAACCCCGCTGTTTTAAAGTTCGCAATAACGACTTAGTAAAATGAAGCGAGGCGGTCGGTGCGGCAATCGAACCGAGATATTTAGCAAATACCGCCTGGTACTCTCTTTTAATCTGCGCTTCTCCAAGCGGCGAATGTTTAATGTACGGCGGCAATGGCGCCACGCCATTAGTTTCGAAAAAATTATTTAACCGCTGAATTAAAAATAATGGTTTTAGAAAATAAAATTGCTCTGTTTGTTTCTCGATAAGAAATACGGGTTTCTTTTTTAGAAATAATCGAGAGTCAATATTAATTTGGCGGTCCGCCATTACTTTTATCAATCCGCCTATCCGCTCCAGATACAAAATTTTAACTTTCCCGCCGGTGGCTTTCTGAAGTTCGACGCGCGCCGGAATAACTTTGGTTTCGTTAAAAACCAATACGGCTTTCGGCGGAAGATATTTGCTAAGATTTTTAAAAGTATCAAATGCCGCGGAATCGGTTTTTCGATTATAAACCAGCAGCCGCGCGCTATCCCGAGGCACTGCTGGCTGCTGCGCAATCAATTCCTGTGGAAATTGATAATCGTATGCTTCCAGATTAAATTTTCCCGTTTTTGATATCCTCACGGAGTTGGGCAACTGACTGATTAAAATAATGCAAATTATGGAAAGTCAGCAATTTTAACGGTGTAATTTCCCAAGCTTTTAAAAGATGGCAGATATAACTCCGGGTGTAATTCCGGCAAACAAAACAATCGCACGCAGTATCCAACGGCTTTTTATCCTTAAGCATTGCCGATTTCGCCAGGTCCAATCTTCCTTTGGAGGTAAAGGCGATGCCCCGCCGCGCGTAATGGGTCGGCGCGATGCAATCAAAGGTGTCTATGCCCGCCTGCGCCATCCAGGGCATATCTTCGATATAGCCGATGCCCAGCAAGTGGCGCGGTTTTGATTCCGGCAAAACATCGGTTACCCAATACAGCATCCGGCTCATTGATTTTTTGTCATCGCCAAACTCTCCGCCGATGCCAAACCCGTTAAAATCCATTTTCCCCAGCACTCGCGCGCTCTCTTCCCGTAAATCCTGAAACTTGCCTCCCTGCACTACGCCATACAGCGCTTGATCGCTTTTTTTAGTTTTCAGACAAATCTCCGCCCAGCGATGAGTTTTTAACAAAGATTTTTTCGTATAATCGTGATCGGCAATCGGCGAAGTACACTCATCAAAAGCGAAAATAATATCGGCGCCGATTGCTTCCTGGATTTTGATTGATTCTTTCGGGCCTAAAAATACTTCCCGACCGTCAATATAAGAACGGAACGCCACGCCGTCTTCGGTAATTTTTAACAGCTTCGGCTGCTGGTCGCTCTCAATTTTTTCATTAGAGCGTTGTTTTAAAATTTTCCCCTGCCCGAAATCTTTCCCGAAGCCCAAACTGAATACCTGGAAACCGCCGGAATCCGTCATTAATGGCTTCGGCCAATTCATAAATGAATGAATGCCACCGTGCGACTTAATTATTTTTTCACCCGGCCGTAAATGCAGATGAAAGGTGTTAGCAATCAGCATTTGGGCTCCGGTTTGTAAAACTTCCTCACTGGTAAGCGTTTTGATAACTGCCTGCGTCGCCACCGGAACAAATGCCGGCGTTTCCACAACTCCATGCGCCGTTTCTAACAGACCGAGGCGGGCTCGGCTTTTTTTGGATTTTTTAAGAAGAGTAAACCGCATGGATTGACGTTTTAATTATTCAAGAGCTATTCTATATGTAGTTTGCCACTTTGACAATTTAGGAGTGGCGATGGGAAAGAACATTGTTTTGGCTTCCGGTTTGCGTACGCCTTTCGGCCAGATCAATAAAGCGCTGGCGAAATATTCGTCGGTTGAGATGGCAGCGCTGGTCATGAAAACCTTAATGGAAAAATCCGGACTTCCTAAAGAAAAGGTTGATGGCGTTATTCTCGGAGAAGTTTCTCAAACCTCCAAAGCGCCGAACAGCGCGCGGGTGGCGGCTCTGAAAGCCGGTCTGCCGATTGGATGCGTCGCTCACACCGTCCAGAACAACTGCATTTCCGGCATCCAGGCGATTACCGACGCGGCCAGAAAAATCATCTGCGGCGAAGGCGAAGTTTTTATCGCCGCCGGCGTGGAAAGCATGAGTAATATGCTCGTATACGTGAAAAATGCCCGCCAGAAATACGGCGGTAATCTGAAAGCGATTAAAAATGCGATTGCCGATGCCGAATTCGTTGACTGCATCGTGGAAGGACTGACCGATCCGATTTCCGGCATGAATATGGCGGAAAGCGCGGAAATGACAGCGCAAAATCTGGAAATTAGCCGAGACAGCCAGGATGCTTACGCCCTAGGGTCATTCCAAAAAAGCTACCGCGCGGAACAGGAAGGTTTTTACGACGATGTCCTGATCCCCCTGCCGGAACTGGTCCGGGACGAATCTCCTTATTTGCGCGAAACGCTGGCAGCCGACTCGGAAAAATCCAGAAAATTGATGAAAAAAAGCCCGCTGATTATCCGCGCCATGGGAATGTCTGTTGAGGATTTCTGGAAGAAAAACAATGCCTATATGCCGAGAGACTACGATCCGGTTTTTGAAGGAACAGTCACTCTTTTTAACTCCTGCCCGCAATCCGACGGCGCCGCCGCGGTTATCGTCGCTTCCGAAGAAGCGGCGAAACGGCTCGGCCTGGCCATCCATATGTATCTTCGGGGATGGGGTTTTGCTGGGCTGCATCCGGCTTACATGGGAATTACTCCGGCGCAAGCCGTCCCTAAAGCCTTAACGCATGCCGACCTATCGTTCGATAATGTAGACTTTTTTGAAATCCATGAGCCGTTCGCGGCTACCGTACTAGGAATTTTCCAATCCGGTTATCAGAATTTTGAAATGGACTGGAAGAAAAAATACGACGAAGGCCGCGTCAACCGAAACGGCGGCTCGCTCTCTCTCGGCCATCCATTGGGAGCCACCGGTATCCGTCTGGCACTAAACGCCATGTCGGAATTCAAAAAAGATGCCAACTCCTCTCTTGCAGTTGCCGCGGCTTGTGCCGGCGGCGGCATCGGCGGCGCCATGGTGTTTGAAAGATATAGATAATAAAAAAATAAGCCCCGCATTGCGGGGCTTTTTATTTTTGCACTGCCATCAGCCAGCGCTCTTGTTTTTTTTCCTCATCACGCCAGCGGCGGAGAAATTCGTAGCGAGATAATTGAAAATTCTTTCCGTTCCATGGATCGCGCAACACAATGTAGTTACGCGTTAACGAAGAAACAACGGCGTAATGCCCTTCGTTGCCAGCCGGCTCAATATACGCAACAATAACGGGCACTCGCTTGTCTAAAAATCGACGAAGAATTTGAAAATTAGCGCGGCGATATGTTGATACAGAAAATCCGTGCCGCTTAGCAACGCGTATCATAACTGGATTATCACTACCTTCACGAGGCGTTGTATGCAATTCTTTTGCTAATCGCTCTTGACTTAGACGCTTTCCAAAATAATCAAACACCATTGCGAGCGACGCCGGGCCGCAATAATATTTATTCTTTTGCCGATAATACGGAATTATTTTTTCCATTGTCGGCGCCTTCGTATCAAAAATAACTTTTTTAAGTTTAAAATATTTTTTTATAAACTACAAATGCTTCATCGCCGCGGGGATTCAGAATCGATATGCGTTCGCCGGTTTGTAATATGACGGTCTCCGGCGCTAATACTGTATTCGTTGGCGCAACAAAATAACGCACCTTAAAACCAATGCGCTGGTAATAATCGCTTCCTTGCTCCTGTAAATACTGGTTATACGTGGCCAAACTAAGCACCGGCCAAGCATGGTAGATATGTAGCCGGTTCAAAGTCCACAATTTACCCGCTAAATCAAAATTGCCGTCATAAACAATCATTGCCGGATATGATTCAGCTCCAGCTGCCAATCCCCGCTCCAACGCCTGCTCCCGCAGTTTTTCCAAAAATTGATACCGCATATCAAACGTCAGCGCGGGAACCAATCCGGCCAATTCTCTTTCAAAGAATGCTCCGAGCTGATTATAGCCCCAGTTATAATTTTCATATCGGACTTTGGAAACCAGCCATGGCCGGAAACTCTCTGAATTCGGCCAGGGATAATACCTGATCAGATTATTGATGGAATAGCCGATTTCAAAAATTAAAACCAGTGCGAATAATCCATAGACAAGATTTTTTTTATCGCCAAAAAATCTCTGCCGTACCGCGTCCAGAAATACCGCAATCACTAAAGCGATAAAGGGCGTCAGCATGGTTAAAAATCGGTAGGATGGGCCGATAACCAACATCAGCGCCGCCACGAATAACAGCGCGATAATCAAAAAACTATTTTTAACCATAACTTCTTTGCCTCGGCTGATTAATCCGTATAAAAATGCTAAGACTGACGTTCCGGCAAACGCCAAGAATAACCAGGAATTAGTCGCGATTAAACGCGGCGCAAAATCCTGCAATCGGTCTATCAGAGCGCCAATCTCCTTTCCCGGCGCCACTTTCCAAACTTCCGGATGCTGGCCAAAAATATAGGACAGTTGAAAATCAAAATGGCCGACCGCTTGATACAAACCGATATTATAAATAATGACTGGGCTAAAAATAACTGCTGCTAACAGTGCTCCAAACCAAAGATTTTTATTTTTCAAATAATCGCGCTTAAAAAATAATAAATAGGTTCCAAAAATTGGAACAATGATTCCGGCATTGTATTTTGCAAGCAATCCCAGCCCGACCGCTGTTCCAGTCCAAATTAAATACCTGTCATCTCGCAAAGATTTTAAGAAAAAATAAGACGCAAGAAGCAAAAAGAAAATAACATACGCCTCCTGCATCCCGACTCGCGAAATATAAAGATGATTAAGTGTAACGCCAAAAATCGAAGCGGCGATAATTCCTGTAGAATCGGAATAAAGTAATCGGCCAATCAAATAAACCAAATATACCGATACTATTCCCAGCAAGGCCGACGGCAATCGAAAACCAAAATTACTTTCACTGAACACCTTCATAAAAATGTTTTGAACTGCTAATACTAATGGCGGATGGTCGTGAAACGATAATTTGGTCCACCATGGGATATTCGGATCAAACCATTCTAAAGGGGTGGTCTGCGCCGCCGCTTCATCGAAATCCAGCATGCCGATGCCCCGAAAGGACATAAACACCTCGTCGTTAACCGTATCCCCGCGTGAAAGGCCGTATAAGCCAAGCAAGGCGGATATTGCCAAAATAAAAATAAGGGTGGATTTTTTAGACATTTGTTTTTATTGCTTCCAGGCAAAGAAACAGCGGGATTTCTTTCCGCGCCGCATCTTCAGCTTTGGCCCTAGGACCGGATTGGCTGGTTTTATGAGAAATCCATTCTTCTAAATGAGCGACTGCGAATCCCTGTTTTGCTAACGCTTTTATATATAATTGCAGAGGCCGATGAAATGAAATAGTGGCTTCGCTCGACTTATCACTAGGATGCATCTGAATCTTATGCCGCGATTCCGACAGATAGCCGTCAATCCGGCGATATTGGATTTTTTTGTCAGCATCAAATCCCCAACTGGTTTTCTCCGGTATCCGGAAAGCCGGATGATTTAACACTATCAGCAGCCGGCCACTCTTCCCCAACACGCGGCCACACTCCTTAAATACGCCAGCAAAATTTTCAATATTTTGAATCGCTAAAATAGCGGTTATCGCGTCAACCGTACCAGCTTTTAAAAAAGAAAGGTTGTCCGCTGATGAAATATGGAATTGGATTTGCTTCGGAGATTTCTTTCTGGCGATATCAATCAGCTCCGGCGCGATATCAACGCCGATTACTTTCGCTCCTTTTTTGTAAAACTCCCGCGCAAAAAATCCCTGCCCGCAGGCAATGTCCAGTACTAGTTGCTCATTTTTAATCGCCAGCATCCGGAGAACATTCGGCAAAATCACTTTCTGCTGATAACTATCCGAATCTTTCTCTAATAATTCGTCATACCAATCAGCAACTTTCCCCCAGGAAGTTTTTTGGTGTTTCATATACATATATTACTCGGTACCACAAAAAAATAAAAACCGCCTTAAATAAGACGGTTATCGGATATTATACAGATGCAATAGCGCTGCCCAGCCGATTGGAATTGATGATGGAGATTTTTTCAGTTCCTTTCCACACTTGATCGCCATTTCCAAAAAATAATACGCATTCCAAAACGCTAAAACAATGGGTGACGCCTCCTGGCGCCAATTCACCATACTTTTGGTCATGAATTCTTTTTGGGTGCCTTTTCTAGTTCCTTCCTGGAAAATCGCTTCGAAGTCCTGGTTCAGGTTTCGATCGGCCAGCAATTGCCGCAATTCATCAGTAATGATCTTAGTATTTCCCTTTAAGGTGTACAGGTGCGCGCTGTGGTGATAGAATCGGTAGACGACATCTTCTTTAATGACGCTTTGTTCTTTCAGTAATTCTTCCAATTCCGGTAGCCTTTCTTTAATCCGCTGGAGCAACTGTTTTCTTAATACGCGCTGGGACGAAGCCAGTTTCTTTTGGATAACATCGCACGCCTGATCACATTTGGTGCAGGCAAAACTCACCGTGCAGACTTCTTTTGTGCCGGGAAAATCGGGAATGCCTTCGGTTTTTACCAGGGCGTTACAGCATTTAGATCGGTATTTTTTTTCAATCATGCACTCTCCTCCTTTTAAAACAACTGACACTAGAATAGCAAAAATGACGGAATTGTAAAGAAAAATAGGATTTACATCAAAAATACTTTCGTATACTATGTATATATCTACAATTCCGGAGTAGTTCAGTGGTAGAACGCCTCGCTGTTAACGAGGATGTCGTAGGTTCGATCCCTACCTCCGGAGCCAAGATAATAAAAATAGTCCGTCAGCTGACGGACTATTTTAATTGCTTAAGTTTTTCGATTCCGGCGAAGAGTGGCTTGGATAAGCCAGTCGTTGTACATTTTTTGCAATTCGGGAGAAAGATTTTCTTTGGGTTTGTAAAGATTGACTTCCACTTCTAAACTATTTGGATCCGAAGAGGAAAAACTGGCGCCCCACTGTACGAAAAATCCTAAAGCTTCTATTTCCTCCCGGATTTCCCTGACGCGCTCCATTTCCTTGTCGGTAGTTTTAGGATCTTTAAAAAGATTTTCGTCCAATATCCGCCGTAATTCAACCGCGAGTTCCGAAGCACGATTCTCCGCTTCCGGATCATCCATTGCCGCTGTCTCTGTTTTAAAAGATTCTGAATCAGTATAGCAGGTTATAAAAGTTTTAACAGCCCATTAGTCTTCCTTAAAAACGATCCAAAGACCAAACAAAGAAATCTACCGAACTTAATAGCATATAATAAAGATATGTTCCCAAGAGTAATTAAAAAACGAATATTCACTATTTTATTCATCGCAATCGTTGCTTTGCTTTTTTGGTATTCTGCGACCCTGCACAATACTCTTATTGATGCCGCTTCCGCCTTAAAAGGATACTCCGAAAATAATCCGGCAGCAGCGATAATAATTTTCATAATATTGGCAATCTCTTCGGCAATGTTTTCCTTATTCAGCAGCGTACCGCTAATACCAATAGCAGTTACAATTTGGGGCAATACTGCTACCTTCATCATTCTTTTTTGGGGATGGCTGATTGGCGGAATAGCCGCCTACGCCATCGGCCGCTATGCGGGATACCCTTTAGTAAAAAAGATATTGCCGGAAGACAAAATTTCATACTACCGAAACAGAATCTCGCCGCAATCGGAACTTGCCATCATTTTTCTCTTCCGCTTTGTTACTCCCGCGGAAATAACCGGCTATTTACTTGGTTTAATGCGATATAATCTCGGTAAATACGCGCTTATCACCTTTTTCTCAGAACTCCCTGTTGCCGCTTTGGCAACTTATCTGGGCGAAGCATTCCTTTTAGGAAGAGCGGTGATCTTCTGGGGATTGGGAGTTTTTATAATTATTCTTCTATTTTTTCTCTCTTATCTTTTCCATAAGAAAAAAATTGATGATCGGTAAAAAAATTAATGAAAATCGATGGTATAATAAAAGTAATGCGGAAAGAATTTGATTTGCCGAAGCTGCTTTTTTGGATTTTTGTCATTTTTTGGGCGGCGCTGGCAATTAAGCCGCTGTATCGTTTTGACTGGTTTTTGGAGAATATCGTTATTTTTATATCGGCGCCGCTGGTAATTTGGAGTTATTACAAATTTCGCCTCTCCAATTTTTCCTATATTTTAATTTTTATCTTTGCCATTCTCCATGTTGCGGCGGCGCACTACACTTATGGCGATACGCCCTGGGGCGATTGGCTAAGCCAACTGCTTGGATTGGATCGAAACCACTATGATCGAATTGTGCATTTTCTTTTTGGGATTTTAATGACGCCAGTGGTTTTCAATATTTTAAAAAATTATTTTCCATATCGGATTTCCGTTAGAAATATCTTTATTTTCAGCATCATCGTGGCAACCGGCTCTCTATACGAAATCGCCGAATTTGTTGTGGGTATTTTAGTGGAACCGGAAGCTGGCCTCGCTTTTTTAGGATTTCAAGGCGACATCTGGGATACCCAAAAAGATGTTCTTCTGCAAGCCGTCGGGTCATTGCTTGCCCTCACTATGCTTCAAAAACGAAACTAATATGCTACTAATAGGAATCACGCTCATAATTTTAGGCGTACTTTCGCTGTTTGATTTCGCCGCCCTTAAATTTGTCACCTACCCTCTTTTGTGGTGGGGGCTCATTCTGGCGTTAGACGAAGTGAATTTTAAAAAATGGAGCGGTTCCCCGATTCGGAGCCACGGCAGTAAATTCTTTATAGCAATTATTGTGCCAATCTCAGTTATGTATTGGCTCTTTTTTGAATTTATAAATTTTGCCTTTCCGCAGTGGTACTACATTAACGTTATCCAACAACCGCTGATGGCAACCCTTTTAACTTTCCTGTCTTTCGCCACCGTTATTCCGGCTGTCGTTGAATGCGTCTGGCTCGTTGCCGGCAAAATCCCGTCTTTTAAAATAAGCGGCGGCTGGGCATACGTTAGCATCGTTGCCGGAATTTTATTCGCTGTCCCGCCATTTTTTTTCGAAAACTTTTGGCTAAACCAATTGGTTTGGATATCGCCATTTTTAATGCTGGCGCCGTTTTTAGAAAATGAAAAATTAAATTTAAAATCCTTGATTTCCGTTGGCCTGGCCGGATTGCTGACCGGATTCTTGTGGGAATTGCTTAATAGCGGCGCGACCACCAAATGGCAATACGGCATTTTATCTGGCCAGCCGCATCTGTTTGAAATGCCGCTTCCCGGTTATTTTGGATTTATACCGTTTGCTTTCAGCGCCATTGCCGTTTATCTTTTTTCCATAAAATTTTTAAAAACCGGGATTGTTCCGGCTTTAACGCTGTATGCCGCCGCAATTTTATTATCCTATATTTTCGCTATTAAATTGATATAAGTATTTCTAAATTATTTGACAAAAGATAATTTAAACGGATCATTTTGCCGCCCTTTTGATTGAAACTGCCCTCTTCCGGCTCGCTACCGCCTAAATAAATACAAATCTTCCGATACTATCGGAAGATTTTTTATTTGTATTTTCTTTTAATGATATCATTGAGGATTCTTTTCACTTTTTCAATGCTATCAAGGTCATAAATTGAAATCGGCTTAGCCGAAGCGTTTAATTTCTTAAGCGTTGCTATCTTTTTCTTAAGTTCTTTCGGGCTCAATGTATCGCTTTTGGAAAGGAACACGAATTCTTTTTTCTTCAGCAACGCCTTATTATATACCCCCAGTTCTTTTCGAATTACGGCATAATCTTTTTTTACATTAACGGATTCGGCGGAAATCAGATGGAAAAGAATCTTGGTTCTTTCGATATGGCGTAAAAATTTTACCCCCAGCCCCTTGCCGGCGGAAGCGCCTTCGATTAATCCTGGAATATCCGCCAGCACCAGTTCGTAATAGACGCCTAAATTAGGCTCCAACGTGGTAAAGGGATAATTGGCAACCTTGCTCTTCGCATTCGTCAATTCATTAAGCAAGCTGGATTTTCCGGCATTCGGAAATCCGATTAAGCCGACATCGGCAATTAGCTTAAGTTCTAATCGGAACGCAAAAGATTCACCGGGCAACCCTTCCTGAAAACGCGTTGGGCTGGTATTGCGGGGGGAACGGAATAAAAAATTACCTTTGCCGCCATGCCCGCCGCTGGCAACTAAAATTCGTTCTCCGATTTTAGTAATCTCCTGGTCTTTTCCACTTTCCAGATTATGGATAATCGTGCCTATCGGAACTTTTAGAATTAAATCTCTGCCGTCCTGGCCGTCGCTAAACTGGCCTTTGCCGTTTTCACCATTATCCGCGCTTAAATCTTTCTTAAAACGGAATTGCCGAAGCGCCCCCAAATCAGACACCCCCTCGCAATAAACACTGCCGCCATTGCCGCCGCTGCCGCCGACTGGCCCTAAACTCATCATATTTTTATTAAAAGCGACTGCGCCGCGACCACCATCTCCGGCAGTAACCTTGATTACTACATCGTCAATAAGCATATATAAATTGTAATCTACATATTGAATAAAATCTAAAATTGGCATATAGTCTAATCAGCAATTTTATAAAGAGGAAATCATGGAACCAATTGATGTTGAAGCCCTGTCCCAGTACGTTGGAAAATCAATCGGCTTCAGCCGCTGGAAAACCGTAACTCCAGAATTGATCAGCCAATACGCGGATACTATCAATGACCATAATAAAATCCATTTAGACGACGCCTTCGCCCAAAGTCGAGGACTTCCCAAAGCGATTGCCCATGGTTATCTGGTAGTTTCGCTGATTCCGGAACTTTTAATGGAATTAATAACTTTTGAAAGCGGAATTTTAAATTACGGCGGCGACAACCTGGTTTTTAAAAAACCAGTGGTGGCGGGAGCCGCCATCCGCCTGGAAGCCGGGATTTTTGAACATAAGGCGCTTCGCCACGGCATCACGAAGGTGACCTTTGACATTAAGATTTATTCCGAGTGGGAAGCTAAAGAAGAACTGGCGGTTATCTTCCAGCCGATTTTCCTTTTTATTAAAAAATAATAATTTAAATGCTCCGCATCCGCGCGGAGCATTTTTCATTTAAATAAAGTGTGTTAAGATAATCCCAGTTTCTTGAAATCCGGGAGGCGCAATGCTGGACGCGGCGCTTAATTATTTGACCGCGATTTTTTCTTTTCTCGTCCTATTGGGAACAATCCATCAAATCCATCGCATCCGGAACCGGAAAAAATCCGGCGATATTTCTCTGGTAATGTGCTGGATCTGCTTTTTTTCTTATATCTGCTGGTTCCTTTACGTCTGGCGCCTTAACAATTATTACCTGGCTTTTACCCAAGGGGGCGGAGTGATTACCGTCGGCTCGCTCATCTATCACGTTATTAAATATCGCTGATGAATCAAAAGCATCCTTCCTGTGTTCTGAAATAACATTGGCACATATCGCTTTGGGGGGTTATTATTTAAATAGATTCTTCAAAAGGAGGTCGCCATGGAAGAAAAACGCGTTATGTATTTTTTCATAAGCACGCCGGTATATGGCGGCTTCCCCCACTGGTTTCAAGCCGAATATAAAGAAAAATCTGACGGCAAGACAAAGATATCTCGCCTGATACCGGGAACTCTCAAAGACCTGCGTCCGCTCACTGACCAAGAAATAACGGTGCTGGACGATAAAAAAGGATGGGGGTATCTGATAAAAATTCGCTCCGACAGGCATTATTAAAACCCGTTCCGCATTATGGAACGGGTTTTCTGATAAAAAATAGAAACTATCTTTGAGATGGGTTCTAGACAATGTCGCAAACGCCGCTCACACAAGCTAATTCATGGGATCCCTTAGTGTCATCGTCTTTTTCATACAAAAGAATCTGGGAGAAATCGATAACCGGAAAATTTTCCGTCATCATATCAAATGTCTCCTTACTCACTTCTTCATACGGCGCTAATTTGTACACGTGGTCTTCCCTTGGTAAAAAGGAAAGCCCGCCGACTATATTCCAATTTTCATATACCCAATTGGCAACGCTGATCCACTCATTAGGACCAACGGAAATCGTCACTGAAGGATTATGTTCAGTAAATCCCTCTTTCACTAATTTCCAATGCTCCAACTGATCCAGGGCGCTTAAATCATTTTTAAATACCGATCCTTTCGGAGCTTTCATCGGAAACTCCAAGACATAGGTCGTGGCAGAATCGATATTCTGCCCAACTTCCGAATGGAATGGGGCTTTCTGGTCTTTGAGCATTTTAAATAAACTGTCCGAGGAAGAAATCCGCACGCGCCGGATATAATACGGCGCATGCCGGGGATGCAGTCCGGACGAAGCGTCTACCAGCTGAGAAACCGTACCGGATGGCTTGACGCAGGTAATTGATCGGGATGGATTAATTCCAAACCGAACCGCGTAGGTTTTATTGGTTTCAATAGCTAGCTCGCGCATCTGAATCAGCATTTTTTTATCCTGCACTAATTTGCAGTCCCACTGGCCGGTAATGGAAACACCAAGCAACCGCTCTTCCTCGCAATTCTTTTTCCATTCCTTGGAAAGATACGGGAATTTGGTAAGCGTTGACTGGTAGGTTCCGAGAATTGCCGCTAAACGGGTTTTCCGGAGCAACGATTCCCGCGTATCGTTAGCGCGAGCCACTACTTCCGATAAATTGCAAAACTCTTTGGATTTTAAAATAATTTCTCCGCACGGATTAGTGCCGCTCGTATCCAGATCCCGCTGGAATGCTTTCCAGCGCCTAGTCGGCATCTGCTGCTTCAAACCAGCCCGGTTAAAAATACCCCGCTCGCCGGTCCCGCTTTTTGCCAGTGCCAGCCACTCATCTAAAAACTGGCTGGCGGCCGGTTTTTCGATATAGACGGCGGAATTATTCGCCATACTCCGCTGCGGCTCGGTTAAATAAAACTGCCCGCTTTTCGCGAACCGCATTTCCTGGTCGTCCAAATCGGATAAAGAAATCAGCGCGCTGCGGCGTACGCCGCCCATGACTACCACTTCCCCAATTTTACAAATAATATCGTGGGTATCGAGAGAGCTTAACCGCCGGCCTTGCCGCGCCAATACTCTTATCCGAATAAAATCCAACACTTGCCGGAGCGGATCCGGCCCGGCGCTTCGTCCGCCCATTGTTTTCAGGCGAGCCCCCATCGGTCGGACTTCCGAATAATCAAAATCAATGTCTTTGCCAGAAAACCAGGTCCGCATGCCAAGCGCGACGGAATCCGACCAGCCTTCCTTACTATCTTTCACTGCGTGCGCGGCCAATTTTTTACCGGTTTGCGGCTTAATCTGCGGTAATTTTTGCACAGTTTTTTGCTCAACGGAAAACCCGACTCCGGTGCCGCACATTAACAAGTACATAATCTCGGCAAAATCCTGAATTTTAGTCGGAGCGATAAAAGAGCAATTATAGGCGGAAACGTTGGTGCCGCGAGCCGCTTTGCCGGCGCTCCAGAATAAGCGCATCGATGGCATGGCTTCCTGCTGGAGAATGCCGTCTTTAATTTCCTGATACTCCTCATCCGTCAGCGCCTCCTTCAGATTTTCACGCATAAAATCAAGGTACCGCTGGACGGTTTCCACCCAGGTTTCCCGCCGGCCCTCATCTTCTATCCAACGGGAATAGGTACGGTAATAAATAAACTCTGAGAGCGGATTGCGGAAATATTTTTTGCTTTCTTCGGCTAAGGCGCGGACCCGGGGCGGGATAACCTTTTTTTTCTCCCGGAGGCGGGCGCGTTCTTGCCGGTATAAGATGTACGCTTTTGCGGTTTTCGGAAAATCGCCTAAAATCAGCCGGCTTTCCACGAAATCCTGGATCTCTTCCACTCCCGGCGTGCCGCCCCTTTCATATCGTTTTAACAAATCTTTCGAAACTAGCCTGGAAACTTTCTCCGCGGCCTTCACATCCCCTTCTCCGGCCGCCGTCATGGCTTTAAAAATAGCCTTAGTGATCCTGGTCCGGTCAAAAACTACGATTTTCCCGTCTCTTTTTTTAATAAACTTTATCAACTTGCTTGGCATGAAATTATTAGAATGCTTAAGAAATATTTATACTTCTAATGGTATCAGGTAACAACATTAAAACAAACTAAAACTGTGGAAAAATAACCAACCTAAGCGAGGCTATTTTTACAAACGCTGGAAGCGAACGACGCCGGTTCTCGTAGAAATATATTGGCTGGTTTGTAAAAATAACCGAGCGGCTATTTTTTATTTTTTCTCAAGAAAGTCGGGATATCCCAGACATCGGAAGATTTCTTTGGAGATTTTGAAGCCTTGCCTTCATCAGGAACTGTTTTTTCATCTTTATGGCCGCCGATGTCCGCCTTTCTTTCTGCATTTCCGGATGAAAATAAATTAGAGAGCGGCATTGTGGAAGATTTATGCAACCCATTGTCGCTAAAACCAGTAGCGACAATAGTGACCTTAATCTGTCCTGGTTTCATAGCGCGATCGTGGTAAGCGCCAAAAATAATCTTAGCGGCCGGATCAACTGACTCGGAAATCTTCTTGGCAATTTCATTGATCTCGCTCATCCGCAAATCCCGCGTTCCGGAAATTCCGAAAAGGACGCCTTTAGCTCCGTCAATGGAAGTCTCCAGCAAAGGCGAGTTAATCGCCTGCGAAACCGCGGTGGCGGCCCGCTCTTGGCCGGAACCGGCGCCAATGCCCACTAATGCCGTTCCGGCATTTTCCATAATCGTTTTCACATCGGCAAAATCAACATTCACGATTCCCGGCATCGCGATTAATTCGGCAATGCCCCGCACGGCATCCCGCAAAATATCGTCCACTACCTCAAAAGCTTTGATAATCGTCGTATCCTTTTGCACGACGCTGAAAATCCGGTCGTTCGGAACGACAATCAGCGCGTCCACCTTGTCTTTCAATTTCATGAATCCTTCCTGGGCAATCCGCGCCCGCTGGGAACCCTCAAAAGAAAACGGCTTGGTGACCACCGCAATCGTCAAAGCGCCCAGCTCTTTCGACGCTTCGGCAACCACCGGACTCGCGCCGGTGCCAGTGCCGCCGCCCAGACCGGCAGTCACAAAAACTAAATCCGCTCCTTTGATCGCTTCAACAATTTCAGATCGCGTTTCTTCCGCCGCCTGCCTTCCCAAATCTGGATTCATGCCGGTGCCCAATCCTTTGGTCAGGTTCTTGCCAATATGGATTTTCGTGTGGGCATTGCACAGTTCCAAATCCTGGGTATCGGTGTTAATCGCGATAAAATCAACTCCTTTAAAGAGTTCATTGCGCATCCGGGAAACCGCATTTCCGCCGCCGCCGCCGACGCCTACTACCTTAATTTTCGCCATTTCGTGCCTTAAAGGATTGATTCCGTTCGTTTTTTTCATGGTAATAGATCTTTAAATAATTTTTTTAACCAGCCTCCGATGCCTTCGCCAGAATCGCTGTTACCGAAGGTCCGCTCCCGTCCCCACAGCAATAAGCCGATGGCCGCAGCAAACTCCGGATCTTCCACTTGAAGGCTCAATTCGCCATTCGGCATCTCTATCGAAAAGGTATCGGGAATGCCGATTTGCGCCGGCAAACTAAGTTCCTCTTTTGCCAAATCAACAATTCCCGGAAGTTTGGAGCCGCCGCCGACAATCACGGCGCCAACCGGAAGCTTCCCCGCTTTGCCAATCAATTTAAGTTCATTATTAACAAATTCAAAGATTTCCGCAAGACGGACTTCAATAATGTCGGCAATAAAACGGCGTGAAACATTCATCCGCGCGGATGGGTCGATTTTTTTAAGATCAACATGCTCCCGGCTGGAAACGCCTTTCAGATACGCGGAACCGAACGTTAGCTTAACCGCTTCCGCCGCTTCCACCGATGTTTTCAGGCCAATCGCCAGATCATTAGTGATGTGGCCGGAACCAAGAGGAAAAACCGAGGCGTGCACCAATTTATTTTCTTCATAGACGCAGAGGCTGGTAGTGCCGAATCCGATATCCACCAAGGCGACGCCGAGCTCTTTCTGATTTTTCGTTAACACCGCTCGGCTCGAAGCCAATGGAGAAAAAATAAGCCCGCCGACGGTCGCGCCGGCCATCTCCACGCTCTTGGTAAGATTTTTCACCGCCGGAGCAAAAGCATCAATAACTAAACTGTTCACTTCCAAACGGTTGCCCACCATGCCCAACGGATCGCGAATATCGCCGACGCCGTCCACAATAAACTCTCTGGTAATCGCGTGCAGCACCATCCGGTTCGGCGGAAGATTGATTGCCTGCGATGCCTGCACCGCCCGGTCAATGTCATCGTCATGGATCTCATAATCGGCCCGGGAAACCGCGACAATGCCGCGGGAAGATTGGATCCTCGTGTCCGCGCCGCCGACATTCAAAAAAATGCCCTTTGCCGCGTTCCGGGAAACTTTTTTAATTTCGCTGAACATTATATTCAGCGAACGGGTCATTTCCGCCAGATCATCAATATTCCCCTTTCGCATGCCGCTGGAAGGAGTTTTAATGAGGCGGACCAAGGAAGTCCGGCCGTCGCTATCCACTTCGGCAATTGCCGCCTTAAGGCTATGCGTACCGATGTCTAATCCGGTAATATAATTCTGCGCCATAGTGTAAATAGAAAAACTTACGCCATCTTTTTAAGAAGACGGTTTTCCATTTTCTCCATTTTTATTCTATCACCCTTACGCAAGTGGTCATAGCCTAAAATGTGCAAAACTCCGTGCACCAGCATTAATGCCAAATCTTCCTTATGTTTCCTGATATAAAGCGGGTCTAAATAGACCTCGCCGAGTTCTTTTCCGGGAAATCCTTTTGGTTTTTGGAATGACAATACGTTGGTCGACTTGTCTTTTTTCCGAAATGCCTTATTTAAATGTTGCATCCGGCGGCTGTTGATTAAATAGACCTCAGCAGAACCGCTATTTTTAAGCAATTTATTCAGCTGGCAGGCTATTTTTTTAGTCGCCTCGCCGAATTTCTTTACCTCTTTATCCAATAAGATAACTTCAATGCGCATTATAAAAATATAACAAATTTTGCGCCAAATAAAAAATTAAAAACCGCGGTTTAAAAGCCGCGGTTTTTTATATCGCGAGCTTCGCTTATCCAGCACTACACTATCGTGTAGTGCTGGATAAGCCCACTATCACGGACTAAAGTCCGTGGTTTTAGTAAGGTATTTTGGCATATAAAAACCCCGCGATGCGGGGTTTATCGTTTATCCAATCTTTTTAGTGCCTCGAAAACAAGGTTGGTTGCTTCGTTTAAATAATCAAAATTAATGGTTTCTTTCACGTCCTGCGGACCATGAATCACGCTGCCATTGCCGTCGCTTACCATGACTGACGGAATGCCGACATCGCGAAAAGATCGATGATCGCTGGCCCAGCCCCATGGCGGATATTCCGGCAAATCTTTTCCCAAAACTAATTTCAATCTGGTTTTTTTAACTGCTTTTTGAAAAACCGATACCAGTTCCGACTGATCGTCATTGCCAGTCAGCATCATCACGGTTAGACTGCTTGTCCGCGGCCGGCCAACCATATCAAGATTGATATTCCAACGGAAATTGTCGGAACTAACACTTTGTGAGAAAGCCGTTGAACCGCAACCGGCGGCCTCTTCACCGCTGAAATAAGCTAAAAGAATGCTGCGATTCCATTTGCGAGTTTTTAATTTTTCCGCAAGCGCCAGTAAAGCCACGGTGCCGGAAGCATTGTCGTCCGCCGCCGGCCGGAAAGTCATACTGGAACTGCCGACGCCGTCAAAATGGGCGCTGATAACGATAACTTCTTCGCTTTTTCTGCCACTGCCTTTTAACAAAGCCAGGACATTTTTTCCATTCACCGGAGTTTCGTGAGCATGCCAACAATCTTTAATAGAAAAAGTGGCGATAGTAGCTTCGTATCCTAAGCTTTCCAGTCGGCTTTTGATATAAAGCGCCGATGCGTCTTCTCCATTAGTGCCGACTTTTCTGCCGGCTAAAATTTCATCGGTCAGAAAATTCATATCCGCTTTCGGCTGTTCCGAATTTTTTCTTTCGTTAGCTTCAGCTAAATTAACAACTAAAAATGCTAATGCCGAAATTAACAAAACTTTTCTGGCCACTCGTTACCTCCTCGCCTCAGATTTCAAAAGTCTGAAAAGAGATTAACATAAAAAATTGGTTTTGTCAAAAACAAAAAAGTGGCGTACATTACTCTACAACCAACTCCCACACAAAGAAAAATTAAAAAGGCGATTTGCTTGTCTGTCGTGCGGCAACCTATATCTACTATACAACAATCTAGTATAGAAAAATTCGGGTCAAGAAAGAAACCGGCATGCTTCGTAGAGCAACTCCGTAAACAATCTAACGAGCTCTGCCTGCGTTTCGTGCGGCAACTACGGAGCCCTGAAATGCTTGGATTTTTGCGAAGCAAAAAATTTCAGGGCGAGGCGTAGGCGCGGTCGCCCGCAGGAGGCGACCGACGCCGGTGCCGTCAGAAATGTAGGCAGGGCGAGTAAACTTCATAGAAGTATGCCGGTTTCTTAAAAAACTATCCGAGTTTTTCGCGGACAACCTCACTAATCATTTTCCCATCCGCCTTCCCCTTCAATTCCTGCATCACTGCTTTCATCACTAAACCGGCATTGCTTTTATCAGCAAGTCTGGCTAAAACTTTTTCCACCGCTACCACTACTTCTTCTCTAGCCATCTGTTTCGGCAAATAAGATTCCACTAGCGCTAATTCAATTTTTTCTTTTTCCGCCAATTCCGGACGGCCGCCTTTGGTAAAAGCCTCCACCGACTCTTTCCGCTTCTTCGCTTCCCGGGTTAACACTTGCAATACTTCGTCTTCGGTTAAAACCGCATCCTTTCCCTTTTCAATAGCGCGGTTTTTTATCGCCGCATTCAGCAGGCGCAAAACACCCAGCTTATCGGCATCGCCGGATTTCATCGCTGATTTTAAATCTCCAAGCAATTTGTCGTAAAGCGGCATAAAAAATATTAGCGCGCAAACGGCCGGCTAAATCTTTTATCTTTTTTGCTAGGCAATCCGAGCTTGCGATCGCGCATCACTTCGATTCTCTTTTCCGCGCGATACATTGCCGCTAATTTGCGCTTGGTCCGGTTCTGCGGCCGGCCATGAAAACGCCGCCTTCTTGCCTCACGCAAAACGCCGCTCTGCTGAACTTTTTTGGAAAAACGGTACAAGAGCGAACCGATTGATTCATTTTCTTTTCTTTTCACAAACATGGTTTATATTATTCCAAAGATTAAGCTATTTGTCCAGCAGATGAATTAACCGTCTAATTCTGGATGCGGCATTGCCGATGCGTCCTTTTTATTGTTCCAGCCGCCTAAAATATGAAGATGTAAATGGTCAATCACTTGCCCGCCCTCTTTCCCAACGTTAAAAACTAGCTTGTATCCTTTTAAACCGCTCTGTTCGGCAACTGTTTTAGCCGCATAAATTAATTCGGCGATAATATCCCTATGATTTCCCTCCAGATGAGCGACAGATTGAATATGCCCTTTAGGAACCACAAGGATATGTACCGGCGCCGACGGCTTAATGTCTTTAAAAGCCACCAGGCGTTCATTCTCATATACAATATCAGCGGCTATTTCTTTTTTGGTTATCCGGCAAAATATGCAATCGGTTGTCATAAATACTATTGCTTCATCCGCCGTTTTACCTCATTGATTAAATTCTTTAACGGCACCGTTTCCTGAACTCCGTTCTTTAAATCCCGGACAATCATTGATTCTTCAAATGCCTCTTTTTGGCCGAAAATCAGCGCATAATCCGCGTTCTCTTTATTAGCGGAACGCAACTGGGCACCTAAGGAATCTTTACCCAGCGACTCTACTACCATAATGCCGGCATCGCGCAGCCGCTCGATTAAACCAAAACTTTTTTTCTTGGCCACCTCGCCGATATTGACGAAAAAAACTTTTGATTTATGGCGCAGGCCGAGATTTACTTTCGTGGCTTTCATAACTTCAATCACCCGGTCAACGCCCAGCGCTCCGCCGACCCCCGACGCCTGCCCCTGGCGCACTCCGAACATTTCCAATAAATAATCGTAGCGGCCGCCGCTGCCGATGGCAAAATCGAATTTTTGCCCCGCCTCTCCGGTTGCTTCGGTAAAAAATTCAAAGACGGTCTTATTGTAATAATCCAGCCCGCGAACCAAATAATGGTCAAGCTGATACGGCAAGCGGAGCTCTTCTAAAAATTCCAGCAGGCGCTTTAAGTGCTTATTGCAGCTGGAACAAAGGCTGTCAACGATAATCGGGGCAGTTTGCTTATATTCCTGGCAAACCAGATTCTTACAATCCAGCAAGCGAAGCGGATTTTCTTTCACCCGCCGGCGGCAATCTTTGCACAATTTAGGAACTAATGGCCGGTAATAATCAACTAATCTTTTCCGGTAATTCGGCCGGCAAACCCGGCAGCCGATGCTATTTACGTGCAAGGTGACATTTTTAATTTTTAAGCGCTCCAGCAACCGGAAAAGGACTAAAATAACCTGGGCATCGTATATTGCGTCATCTTCGCCGCCCATAATCTCAAAACCGGCCTGATAAAATTGGCGGAAACGCCCCATTTGCGGCTGTTCCCGTCGGAACATCGGGCCGCTGTAAAAAAGCTTCAACGGCTGGCCAAGGTGGCTTAATCCGTGCTGGGCGTAAGCACGCACGATGGACGCCGTACCTTCCGGACGGAGCGCCAAGCGGTCGCCGGACCGGCTTTTAAAAACAAACATCTGTTTTTCAACGATATCCGTGGTTTCTCCGAGCGATTTTTCAAAAACTTCGGCCCTTTCTAGCAGCGACGTGTCAATCCGGATAAAATTATAATAATCGGAAATAAAATCCAGTTCCCGGCGGAACTTGTCCCACCACATTTGCTCTTGCGGCAAAATATCCCGCATTCCCTTGGGAGATTGAATAAATTGGCTTCCAATTTTTTTAGGAATAGACATTTGCTTAATAATTAATAACTAAACGCTTGTACTCGATTTAAAGGGTAAAGCCGTAATCGGGCGACCCCGATAATATTTTCTTTCGGCAACGCCCCCCAACTTCGGGAATCATAACTGTAATTGCGATTATCCCCTAAAACAAAATATTCGCTGCCGCTCAATGTTACCGAAATATTTCCCGAGGTTTTCAGGCCAGCCGGGAGATAGGGTTCGTCGAGCACTATCGCATCGTTCCCGCCTACCACCGAAACAATCCCTTTGCCGATTGTCACTTTTTCATTCGGCAGACCGACAACGCGCTTGATGTAAAACGTCGAAGGATTCTCCGGATACCGGAAAACAATGACTTCTCCCCGCTTCGGCTCCCGAAAACTATAAGTAATCTCGTCAATAATCAGATAATTTCCGCTGTTAAAATTCGGCTCCATGCTGGCGCCGCTTACCAAAAAAGGCTGGATTAAAAAAGTTCGGATGATCAGGACGGCGATTACCGCGACAATCACCACTTCCGCCACTTCCCATAATGCGAGTAAAAATGCTTTCATGCTATACGTAGTATATAAGTTTCTATTTTACTATACTATGGATATGACATTCAAGTTGATTATCGGACTAGGAAATCCCGGAAAAAAATACCAGAATACCCACCATAATGCCGGCTATCTTTTTGTCGACTACCTAGAAAGTCAAAAGTCAAAAGTCAAAAGTCAAATGTTAAAGACAAATGTCTATATGAACAAATCAGGTTCTTTCATAAAGAAAGCGCTTAAAAAATTTAACGTTAATCCGGAAGAGCTTCTGATAGTCCACGATGACAGCGACATTCTGCTGGGTGAATATAAGCTGTCTTTGGAGCGCGGCGCCGCCGGACATCACGGTATAGAAAACATCATTTTAACTCTGAAAACTAAAAAATTTTGGCGTCTCCGGATCGGCATCCGCCCGAACGCGCCGCAAGGAATGCCGCGTTTAAAAGCGGGGCAATTTGTATTAAAACCGGTACGAACTGAAAATAAAAAAATCCTTGACCGAGTTTTTGAAAAGGCGCTATTAGAAATCAAGAAGGGATCCTTTGAAAAGTAATCGTAAAGGAAACTGTGCCGTCGGCATTGGAAATAATATTAGAAAGCGGCAAGGAAACATTCTGGAAACCAGCCTGAATCAGCGCATTTTTAAAATCAATTGCTGCTGCCTCATCCTTAGTAACGCCGCTTACCAAAATTGATGACTGGGTATTATTAACAAAAATTCTGCTGAATGCCACTTTATTGCCAGCTAACTGATTAAGAGCGATAAATAGCGGCGATTGGGGAATACTGCGTTCTTTGGCAAAAAGCACTTTATCAACCAGCTGATTGAAGACTCTGGCTTTTTCCTGAAGCGTAATCACTACCGGGCCTTCCGGCTGGCCGGATATGGACGCCGATTGATAATCCAGCTGCCGGGCGGTGGAAACCAGAAAACCATCCGCAAAAATAAAAAGGATGGTTAAAAAAGAAAGGGTGGCGATAATCACATTTCTCCAAATCTTAATGAAAAACATGATTTCTGACTGCAAATACCCTCGTTCGGTTCCAACCGGCATTACGCTTATAAACTTATCCTGGGCGCGGGCAATGGCGGCCCGGACAGCGCCCCCAAACGAGACAAGCCAAGAAGGGGTTATATCCGGCCAATCCCGCAATCGGACTTCCGTAACCGACAGATTAAAATTACTTTTGACGAACTCGGTGATTTCCGGCGCCAGTGATTCGGTAATCAGCAATAACGCTTCGGCGCGCCCAGACCACCGGCTTTCATAAAAAGTTACCACCTTTTTCATTTCCCGAAGTATCATCGCTTGAAAATCATTAAATGAAATTTCTCTGGCATTTTTTCCTTCGGACTGAACTGATTTCCAGGAAGCGAAGTAATCAAAATACACGTTACCGTTTCGTAAAATCATAAAATTAACGCCATCGCTGGCAACCTGCATCACCAAATAAGATTTAGCGGTATCAATGCCGGCTCCATATTCTTTAATAACTCTCGCTAGCGCCAGCGAAGGGAATTCAATGGCGACCGGCAAAAAACCGGCCTCTTTCATCGTGCCGATATAATCATCAATAATCGGCCGCTGCACGAACGCTCCCAAAATATCAACCTTGCCGTCTTTGTCCTGAATGCCGACCTGCTGCCAATCAATATAAGCAGAAGTAATTTCAACAGGCGAAACGCTTTCTAAATTAAGCCGGGCGGCTTCGTTAAAATTGGCTACGGCAATAAAAGGAATGCTGAATAATTGGGCATACACTGTGCCCGCCGGAATAACCGCAATGACCGAAATTTTTTCCCTGGGCGACGACCATTGGCTGTGGATTTTTTTTAACGCTGCTAAAAATCTATTTCTATCTTTTACCTTGCCGTCCTCAATCACCCCGGGCTCTAAAGAAACTGCGGCACGGCGGATATTGCCGTCGCGCAACTGGATGATTCTAACCGCCGAATCCCGGATCTCTAAACCGGCAATCTCGCCGTACGGCTGAACTAATTTTTTCAAATAAAGCGCTATTTTAGCCATAGAAAAACTCATAATTTAAGTATACCTCAATTAACGTATCCGCTGTCTTCTTCCTATAGAATCGTTGCCTCTACTTCCTTCAGCGACTCTAATTTCACTTCAGCGGTCACCGGATCGATTACGATAATCGCTTCCAGCTTCCTTCTCTGACGTTGGGCGCTGCCAGTTGCCCATAGCCGATTCTTACCCGCCCCCACGCAAGTATCTTTACAAACTGAAACTTCCGCCGAATAATTTTCTACATTTACAATATAAGAAGCGGAGGTAAAATCCTTATCGCGTGTGACTCTTGCCAGCGCGTCCTGAATGCCGGACTGGGCGGCTAACAGCGCTTGGGCGCTTTGGCGAACTCCGAATTCGGAAGTGACCAGAAAATAAGCTCCGAGTGTCGTAGCAATGGTTATCTCCACAATAAAACCGGCAAAAAGAAGGACTGTCGGCAACACAATAATGCCGCTCTGATTTTTTTTCTGGTTATTAAAAACTTTCATATTATGGGCTCCAATTTAATATGACATCATTAATAGTCAATGAATTCGTATCGCCATCTAAAATAATTTTATAGCGAACGTAGCGGTCGTTATTATGCTGTAGCTGACTGATTCTTAACTGGGTATTCGGTCCAATCGCAACCAACGGATCCGAATAAATCCACGGCCCACCGGAATTATCCGAAGTGGCAATTCTAAACCGCACATTGCCGCCGGTTTGCGTTCCCTGCCAGAGCAGCGTATTAAACCCGGCGCCGCTCGCGCTGCCGGTATCAAAAACACTCGAGATTAAAACACAATTTTCCGAAGCGCCGCTGCAAGTGCCGATTGCCGGCTTCAATGACCCGCTGGTATTCGTATTTACGCTGGTTGCTGAAGCAAAGCGGGTATTTAGCTCGCTAACCGGGCCTTCCTGGCCGCTGCCGCCGCTCCAATCTGTCTGGCGGAATACCAGATTTCTCCAGCGAGTAACATATCGCGCGCTGGAAACAACGCTATTCGATCCGGCAATCGGCCAACTGGTGGTCAGGATAATTTTCTGGGTGGACGGATCGTCAGCACCAGCGCCAATCCCGCCGCCGCTATCCCGCTGCACATTTTCCACAATAAATGAACGGGTAAAGATAATATTGTTAACGCTTATCTGTTCTTGCCCGCTTTGGACTACTAATTGGCCGGAGGAGGTGGCGATAAAATAATTCATTCCTTTGGTAAGGCCATAAATATTATTCCAACTCCCCTCAATCACTGAAGTAAGATTGTCCGAAAGAGACACGTTCAGCGCTGAAGCAATCTGATTATTGCCGGATAACTGGCTGGAACGCAAAATCAAAAACAAGGCGCTGGTGGCCGTGCCAATCATCAGTATCCCGATGCTCATTGCCACAATCATCTCAATGAGCGATTGGCCGCTTCTATTATTTTTTATAAAAAAATAAAAATATTTCACAAATTAACTTCTAAATAACTAATTTTTTGAAATGTTGATAACGCCAACTCTGGAAATCGTAATTGTCCGCACAGTCGCTGGATCATTAACTAAAGAAAGAATGATAGTGGCGGCGGCATTCGGATAACCGGTAATTTTAGAAAAAATAATGTCTTTTGTTCCGCCTTGCGCCGGGTCGGAAAATTGGACAATCACCGGCAGAGTAACCGTGATTGCCAACGTTCCGCCGACGTAGTCATTGCCATAAAAAACAATGTAAGTATCGGCAGCGCCATTGACCGCATCCAGATGCAGCCCCCACTTGCTCCCTTCTTCTTGAGCCGATGCTTTGACTTGCGCATCCCGAAGCCGGTCCGCTAACTCATTAGCGGCGATATCCAGAGTATTTGCGGAGCGTAAGCCGTACGGCAAAGCGACATAAGCGGCGACGGCGATAATGCCGGTAATGCCAATCACAATCACCAACTCCGCTAAAGTAAACCCGGCGCGCTTCATATCATTTTATTGGTTACACTCCGCCGACACTGCTGACCAGCTGGTAAATAGGAATAATCACCGAAACGGCAATCGTGCCGATTAAAAATCCGATTAAAATAAGCATCACCGGCTCAATAAACGCCACCAGAGTTTTTACCGAATTATCAATTTCCGATTCATAAAAATTGGACAGGGTTTTTAAAATATCTTCCACGTGGCCGGCTTTTTCCGAAACCGCGATAAGATTGGTGACCACCATCGGGAAGGCGGGCTCGCGGCGGAACGCCTCGCCGATCGTCAGTCCCTTGGCAATCCCTTCCCGGGAAACATTCCGCAATCCGCGGGCAACTTTTTCCGAACCGACGGCATCGGCGGTAATTTCCAGAGAATCAATAATCGGCAGGCCGGCTTTCATCAGCGACCCGAAGGTGCTGGTAAAGCGCTGAAGCGCCAGCTGATTAAGGACATTGCTGATTACCGGCAAACGGGTACTCAGCCAATACACTGCCCGCCGGCCAGTATACATCTTGGCAAAAAAATACCAGCTGCCAACGGCGATAAATGCCAGCAACGGAAAAACAATTAAAACGTTATTGCTTAAAAACAAACCGATGCCGAAAACGATTCTGGAAAACAGCGGCGGCTGGAAACCGCTGGATGTAAATACCGCGGCAATTCGCGGCAAAGCAAACGTTACTAATAACAGCAGCATTAAAAAGGACAGGGACAGGAGAATCAGCGGATAGACCAGCGCCGCGCGGATTTTATTCCGCAATTCCTGCTCCTTAACCAGGGAAACGCTCAAATTATCCAACACTTCGGTTAAATTGCCGGAGGCCTCGCCGGCCTTGATTAAATTAATGAACACCGATGAAAAATAAACCGGATATTTGGCGAAAGTCGTATAAAAAGGATTGCCGCGCTCCAGATTAGATTTAATTTCCAATAGCAATGCCTTGAGAACCGTTTTATCAAAATCATTAATCAGAATCTCAATCGCCCGAAAAAGATCGGTGCCGGCTTTCAGCATCAGCGACAAATATCTGGTAATAAATACCTTGTCGGAAATGGAAATTGATTGCCCGAAAAAATTAGCGCCGGTGACATTGACGGTTTTTATCAGCTTAACGGAAATCGGACGCAATCCTTTGGAAACTAAAAATTGCAGAACTTCCGCCGAACCGTCGGCATCAACTTCACCTTCGGTTATCTTCCCGTCTAATTGTGATGCGATGTAATGGAATTTCATAATTTTATTAAATGCAAATGGTTATTCGCGGATAACCCGAAGCACCTCATCAATGGCGGTCATGCCCTGCATTGATTTCCGCAAACCGTCTTCGAACATAGTGACCGTTCCTTTTTTCCGAACCAGTTTTTGAAGCGCTTCCAAAGAAAACTCCGGTGAAATAACCAGATGCCGGATTTCATCGTCAAAATTAATCGCCTCGAAAATTCCGATCCGCCCCTTGAATCCGGTATTGCCGCAGGAAGCGCAGCCCTTGCCGCGATAGAGCATCTTCGGAGCGGCGTAACGGTCTTCAATCCCTAATTCTTTTACCTGTTGTTTTAATAATTCTAGCAAAGTAACGTCCGGTTTGTAAGACTCGATGCAGACATTACAAACTCTTCCTACTAACCGTTGCGCCAGCACGACATTAATAACGGCCGCCACTAAAAACGGCGGCACTTTCATATCCATCAGCCGCGGCACCACGGTCGGCGCGTCATTGGTATGTACGGTGGAAAGGAGCACGTGGCCGGTTAAAGCGGCATTAACGGCAACTTCCGCGGTTTCCTCGTCCCGGATTTCGCCAACCAGAATAATGTTCGGGTCCTGGCGCAAAAAGGCCCGCAAGGCGCTCGCAAAAGTGATTCCGGCGGCCGGATTAATCTGCGTTTGATTGACATATTTGATATTGTATTCAATCGGATCCTCAATCGTCACGATATTCACCTCCGGACGGTTCAGGACGCTGACTATGGAATAAAGCGTGGTGCTTTTCCCGGAACCGGTCGGTCCGGAAATCAGAATCATTCCGAAAGTTTTATGGATATTTTCGTTGATGATTTTTACCGTGTCTTCCAGCATCCCCAATTCCTCGAAAGAAAGCGGCCGCTGGGTAGCGGCTAGCAGCCGCATTTCAATTTTTTCTCCATAAAAAGTCGGAACAATCGCCACCCGGATATCAATATAGTCGCGGCCGAAAGTTTGCCGGAATCGCCCGTCTTGCGGCCGGGAATGTTCGTCCAGTTTCAGCGCCGCCAATAATTTAAGGCGCGCCACAATCGACGGATGCACTTCCTTAGGCAAGCGGAGAATTTCGTGCAGGACGCCGTCGATCCGGTATCGAACTAAAACTACGTCTTCTAAAATCTCCAGATGGATATCCGACGCCCGCAGGGACATTGCGTAGGCAATCAAATTATCAACGATGGCGATAATCGGCAGGTCCTGCGACGCTTCCCGTTCGCCGGCTACCCGGGAACGAAGCGATGTCGCAACATTTTCTTCAATCAATTTTCTGAAATCTTCGGTGCCGCCGCGCGTATACAGCGATAAGCCGACATTCAAATCATCGGCGGTTGCCACGTATACTTTTATGTCGGATTTCAGATATCGCTTTAAAAATTCCACGGTTTCCAAATCGCTGGGATCCTGCATCGCCACGCCCAGCAAGCCGTCTGATTCCCGCTGGAAAACCACCGCCCGCTTTTCCCGGGAAAGCTCTTCGGGCAATAAATGTAAAACCTGCTCGTCAATGGCGCGGCCGGACAAGCCGGCTTTTTGGACGCCGAAATAACTGCCCAAGACTTCGGTCAGATATTCTTGAGTAATAATGCCCCGGGAAATCAGCGTCTCCGCGACATCGTGCTTCATCCGGCTGGATTCGGCAGCTAGCTCATCAAAAACTTGCGGAGCAATTAAGCCATCCTTTACCAGCGACTCTTTTAATTTTTCGTTCGGAATTTGCATTAAAATTTAAGCGTCTGAAGCCACGGCAAGGCCGACAGCCACATACTTATCATTATAGTAAAGAGCGCCGCCGGAAGCCATAAATAATAAAACGACAAACGGCGAGTTTCCCGAACTCGCCAGAAATGGAAAGAGGAAACCAGCACGCTTAAAAATCCGGCAATAACCGCGTATAAAATCCAGCCGGGATGGCCGGACAGAAAAAGCGCCGTTCCCAGAAGATACGGCTCCGCGGTTTCAAAAAATCGTTCCTGATACCGCTTATTTAAAAATTGCGCAGTGAGCAATCCGGCCAGTCCGACCGCCAAAGATAAAAGATAGGAGATAAAGAATCTGGTTCGGACATAAAAAATAAAATAACCAAAACTTTGGTGCGGCGGCAAAAATAATTTTCCCAATTCGCTGCTCTGCCAAGTCTGGTACTGCTGCCAGGACAAATATCCGGCATATCCGAATACCGCTGCTGCTGCAGCTAAAAAAATCAGCCCACCAAAAAACCCACTCCGGCGGATGCCGGAGTGGGTTTTTGTGGACAGAAGTTGCGCCAGCAAAATAACGCCTGTAACAATTAAAGCAACAACAGCCATTGGAGTACTTTAAAGATCTAATCCTGAATCAGTGCCAACTTCGTAAATCGTATTTACAGTACCGCCATCCTTGGTATTAATCTCTCTGTCATCATTACCCCCATTCTTGTACCGATCACTTTCCATATTAGCATTTAATTCAAAAGTCTTGGCAGTATTGTCACACGCATACGAATAGAAATACGTAGTCGTATTTGACGGGTCTATTGGCAAAACAGCTAATGGAGCGCCTCCAGAAATACCGCTAAGGGCAACCGGCACCCAACCGTTACCATCGTTTTCTCGCGTTGCATCAACTGTGGAAGTTTTTGCTCCATGACGAGCAACATCCGCACCGATACAACCATCAGCCGCAGCGCCAATCGCAGCAGCACTAAAACACATCGTTGTGCAACTTAGCGCGCCAGTAAAATCCAAATCGGGAGAAGAAACGCTAGACAGATACAAGCTTAGCGCGCTCTTCATCGTATCCAAATCCTGGATTCTGGTCGTGTCCCGAGCCTGGGCAAAAAGCTGAGCCGGGTTAAGCACCAAAACGGACACCGTACCCAATACCGCTAAAATACCGATAACAATAACTAATTCTAATAAAGTAAAACCTTTTGTTTTCATATAAATAATAATTAATTGTAATTAATTTCGACGCTTTTAATAACTATATTAGTATACCATACCCACTATAACGGTAAAAAGAACTGTGAATAACTGTTCGCTCGGCCATTTTCACAAACCAGCCGATAATTCCTATTTAGGCTTATACTCTGCCTATTTGCCTACCGGCACCAGAGTTGCTTCGCTCCGGCGGCGAAGCACTCTTACGTCTCCCCAGCCGGACTCGCCTATCGGCGAGACCAAGCTCCGGCTGGGTCCGAAGTTGCCGTACGACAAACAGGCAGAGTATTTAATTTTTCCGAGACGTACTGGCTGTTTTGTTTGATAAAAATATCCTCGTTTAAGTTAGGATTTTAACTTAGCGAACCTTTCATTTACTTGAGAACATTGCGGAGGCATAGCTACAAAATGATGAGCGAGCAGGAATATTTCCGGGCTACCCAGGAGAGAAGCGACTAGGGTGGAAATATTCCGTTCAGTGAGCGAATCTATTTTGTCTATGCCAGAGCAGCGGTTCGAAAGAAATGAAAGGTGAGTGCTATCTTAAAAACTCCTTGGCTTTTTTAATCAAATCGTCAATGGAAATTCTAGCTTTAACGATATAATCCACTACTCCCAGCCCCCGGCCCTTTTCAATATCCGCTTCCTGTCCGAGATTGGAAATGATTATTACCGGCAAATTAGCGATTTGCGGGTCGCCTTTAATTTCCTCCAGCACTTCAAAACCGGATTTTCCCGGTAAAATAATATCCAACAACACCAAATCAACCGGCTGGGCCTTCAGCGCCTTCAGCGCCTCGCTGCCGTCTTTAACCAAAAAAACCTCGAAGCCTTCGCGCTTGAGGCGATTGCCCAGCAACGAAGACAAAAAAGGGTCGTCTTCAATAAGTAAAATTCTTTTTGACATATCGGCAATTACTGTAAGTATACCAATTCCCTACGCAGTAGCAATTGAAATAAAGATAGATTTAAAAACTTTCTAGTTGCCTCATACGTTCGCCTTGCGGCGAATCGAATCGTGACTTAAAGACTCCCGCGTAAAATGAATCTTCGATTCATCACGCGGCCACGTGATCGCATTAGCGATTTTACGTGGCACGATCAACATCTTTGAAACCGACACTAATCATCTCAATAAAGAAATGACTTTTTGTTTAATTAATCCACGCACAGCTTCCGCTACGCGTGCCTTGTTACGACTTCTGCCATGTCACCGAATCTACCCTTATTCCATAAAATGAAACTTTAGGTATTCCCGGCTCCCCTGCAGTGACGGGCGGTGAGTACAGGACTCGAGAACGTATTCACCGCGGCATAGCTGATCCGCGATTACTAGCGATTCCGACTTCATGGAGGCGAGTTGCAGCCTCCAATCTGAACTGGGGCCATTTTTGGTGGGATTAGCTCCGCCTTGCGGCTTGGCAACCCATTGTATTGGCCATTGTAGCACGAGTGTAGCCCAGGGTATCAGAGGGCCATGCGGATTTGACGTCATCCCCGCCTTCCTCCCCCAAAAAGAGGGCAGTTCCCGATGACACATATAACATCAGGTAAGGGTTGCGCTCGTTACCCCACTTAAGGGAACATTTCAAAACACGAGCTGACGACAACCATGCAGCACCTGTCCAGCCGTCCTTGAGAGACATCCCGCGTTTCTGCGGGACTTCGTCTGGATTTCTAACCCTGGTAAGGTTCCTCGTTTACCGTCGAATTGAACCTCATGCTCCACCGCTTGTGCGAGTCCCCGTCTATTCCTTTGAGTTTTAGCCTTGCGGCCGTACTTCCCAGGCGGTCAACTTAACGCGTTAGCTTCGCCACTCCGAGGGTCGATACTCGAAATAGCCAGTTGACATAGTTTAGGGCGTGGACTACAAGGGTATCTAATCCTTTTTGCTCCCCACGCTTTCGTGCAATGAGAGTCAGTAATGCACCAGCTGAATGCCTTCGCCTTTGGTATTCCCCACGATATCAACGGATTTCACCCCTACACCGTGAGTTCTATCAGCCTCTTACACACTCTAGATTTTCAGTATTTGCTGCAGCCTCGAAGTTAAGCCCCGAGATTTTACAGCAAACTTAAAAATCCTCCTACGCACTCTTTACGCCCAATAAATCCGGATAACGCTTGGAGCCCTCGTCTTACCGCGGCTGCTGGCACGAGGTTAGCAGCTCCTTATTCCTACAGTACCATCACCCAGCACCTTTTTCGTGCTACAAAAGACTATTTTTAATTCGTCTCTTTACATAAGTTCGCGCATTGCCATAATGTTTTAACTTTCGTTCACGAACTCTCGCATCTTTTTCTGATCTATAACTTTCTATGTATACAAACTCCCAAGGTACGCCAAATTTTGTAGATTGGTTCTTACCTTGATTATGAGATTCTAATCTCTTGTCGAAATCTGATGTTATTCCAAAGTACAAATCTTTCGTTTTGTGACTTTGGATTACATATACGTAAAACATAGAAGAAATTATAGCACGAAAAAGGTGCTGGGTTTTTCCTGTAGAAAAGAAGTTTACAATCCGAAGACCTTCTTCCTTCACGCGGCGTCGCTTGATCAGACTTGCGTCCATTGTCAAATATTCTCGACTGCTGCCACCCGTAGGTGTACGGCCCGTATCTCAGTGCCGTCGTTGGGGATCAGCCTCTCAGCCCCCCTACTGGTCATAGCCTTGGTGAGCCGTTACCTCACCAACTAGCTGATCAGACCTAGGCCAATCCTAAAGCGTCTTGCGACTTTAACCTTGCGGTGCTATTGGAAATTACCTCCGCTTTCGCGGAGCTATGTCCAACTTTAGGGTATGTACCAAGGTGTTACTAACTCGTTCGCCGGTTGCCAAACTTTGATATAATCTCAATTTGACCCCCTTGACTTGCATGCCTTATCCACGCCGCCAGCGTTCATCCTGGACCAGGATCAAATCCTCTAAATAAAAATCAATTGCAAGATACTCTCGAACGAGTTTCTCGCAATTGATCTCATGAGGCAACTAGAAAATTTTCAATCCACCGGCTGGCGGATTTAAATCCGCATCACTCCTGTAAATGATGCTCTTAGATTTTTTTGGACTCGCTATTTTAAATAGCGATTTTACTACCCACTTGAGAGGATAGTTTCTTATGGTGATTTCTATATAGAGATATCACTTTTCTCAAAGCGGCGCGCATTCCTTTTGATTTAAAGAAATACACCCACTTTGATTCTCGTCCGTCAGCTGACGGACCAAGACTCAAAGCGGATGTACTTATTATTGTTCGTATATAATTTTTAAAGTTTAATGACCGGTTTTCATATACTTAATTAGTATATACAATTTTTTCTTGCTGTCAATATCCGGCTAGTCTTGCTAAAAATCAAAAAGATAGTATATAATCATTACTATTATGAAAACCGACCCCGAACACTAATGCTACGCATTAGCACGGGGCAAGTATCCACCTAATAAACCTGTGAAACAAGATATCCACCCAACATATTATGCCAAAGCTAAGGTTCGCTGCGCCTGCGGAGCGACTTTTGAAGTCGGCTCTACCAAGCCGGAATTGCACGTGGAAATCTGCTCCCGTTGCCACCCATTTTTTACCGGTAAAGAAAAGCTGATTGACACCGCCGGAAGAGTGGAGCGGTTCAAAGCGCGCCGAGAAAAAGCGGCTGTTGCGCCAAAAGCGGTAAAAAAACCGAGATTAAAAAAACAGAAAAAGGGTTAATAATGCTAAACTGCGAATATGCGGGTGCTGCGAAATTTTCGCAGGATTCATGTAATTTCGCATAAGTAGCATTATTTTATTTATGACGCAAAAAATAATTTTGGAAATAAGGGCTGGGGCGGGCGGCGACGAAGCTTCAATCTTTGCCGGCGACCTGGCCCGCATGTATCAGCGCCATGCCGCCATTCACGGCTGGAAGTTTTCTATTCTCGATACTAGTCCCGGAACCATCGGCGGCTATAAAACTTTTATCAGCCGGCTGGAAGGCGAAAATTGCTATGATTCGCTGAAACAAGAATCCGGAGTCCACCGGGTCCAAAGAATCCCGAAAACTGAAAAGTCCGGACGGGTCCACACCTCCACCGCCACGGTTGCCATTCTGCCGGTAGTGGAACCGAAAGAGGTAAACATCAACCAGGGAGACTTGGAAATCACTTTTTCCCGGGCTGGCGGACCGGGCGGACAAAACGTGAATAAAATCGAATCCGCGGTGCGCATTTTACACAAACCAACTGGAATCGTGGTTGGCTGCCGGGAAGAAAGAAACCAACACGCCAATCGGGAACGGGCCATGGAAGTTCTCCGGGCGAAAATTTATGAAATGCAGCAGGCTAAAGCTACCGGCAATATAACGGAGCAAAGGCGCGAACAAGTCGGCACCGCCGACCGTTCGGAAAAAATCCGGACTTATAATTTTCCGGACGACCGGATTACCGACCACCGGTTCAATGTCAAAGTCCACAATATAGAAAAAGTTTTGGGAGGAGATTTGGACGCGCTTTTAAAAAAGATAAATAAGCAGGATGCTAGCCGTTAAGGATAGCAATATCTTTTTCAAACTTATTGGCTCTTTCTACTACGGGGTCGCCGTAGAAAAATCGGTACCGGTACCAATTGCCACCAGCATAATATTTGGCGGCCGCGCAGCGTTCCTGCAATGCCTGTTTCGGAAGAACATTCTTATTTTCCTCGGCGTAGTTGCGGCAGGAACTGGATTCATACGCATCTTTTAAATAAAGCGCGGTACCGGCAAAGGCGTCGGCATTATTCCACGGGGAAGCGGGGGCGCTGCCGGTAATATCCGCAATTTTATCTTTATAAATATTCCAGGTGGAAGGAATAAATTGCGCCGGCCCCATCGCTCCGCCAAAGGCGCCGTGGCGGGAAATCGCGCAAGATACCAGCACTGGCTCCGGTGGCGCTTTGCCGGCCGATTTAAGATCGGCTAAAAGCGCTAAAAATATCGGTAAATCGCGGGTAGGGTGCATCGCGGTTCCATAGCTGCAGCGCCCGACATTTTCGCCGAAAGAAGATTCCCGATCAAGAACCGCAAGGACCATGGCGGCGCGGATTCCGGTCGCCTGCTCCGCGAATTTCGCGAATGCGTAAGCATTCTCAAACGTCAGGCTGCCGCCGCCGATAAACTCAAACAGCCGATTTCTGATCTGGGCGGCGGTTTTTTGAGTCTCTTTTAAAAGCGATTGGAATTTCTGTTCATTGCCTTTAGTAGTGGTTAAAAGATTATTTTTTTCTTCCTTGTTTTGGGCGATAGCCGACTTTTGGGCATCCTGGAAAGCTTTCAGCCGGGAGGTATCCGCCCGCTTAATCGCCAGCGCCTCTTGTTCATCCAACAGCTCAACTCGTAAATCCACTACTTTTTCCAACGTTGCAC